>Ga0207677_10000012_pt1 | contig 194702 bp, 165 predicted proteins | sample KBSMisM42_FD_184311 | JGI IMG/M metagenome (GOLD analysis project Ga0207677, IMG submission 184311) | Miscanthus rhizosphere microbial communities from Kellogg Biological Station, Michigan, USA - KBS Miscanthus M4-2 (SPAdes) (version 2) | ecosystem: Host-associated > Plants > Roots >...
CTTCGCGATCAATCCCGACGCGCATTCGATCAAGGAGATGAGCCACGTCATCAGCGGCACGTGGGTCGCGCGCAAGGCGGGACTCGAGCCGAAGCTGATCTTCAACACGAAGCCGGTCGATGAAGTGGAGGAGTGGCTGCGGAAGAAGCCATTGAGCCATTAAGCAATTGAGCTGTTGAGCAGAGGCGGTAGGAGTCGCCTCTCACTCAACAGCTCAAAAGCAAACAGCCAAACAGCTCGAACAACTATCGTTTCGCGGTCACGACGATCATCAGCGCGCGGCCGCTGTTCGCAACCTTGGTCGCGCCGAGGATCACGGTCTGGTTCAACTTCAGGTTCATCGACATCTTCAGGATCTGCGTGAGCTGGTCGCCCGCCATCTTCGACACCTTGAAGTCGTTGACGCGCAGCGTGTCGGACGCGGGATCGTAATCGCCGATGTGGAAGTCGGCGCGGTAGCCGCTCTGCAGGCTGACCGTGCCGGGATCGCCTTCGCGTCCGGTGATGTCGGCGGAGCCGAGGTTCTCGACGCTGTTGAAGCGGAGCAGCGCGAGCTTGCCGGCGATGTCCTTCAGCTCGGCCGGGACGCTGCCCGATCCATCGCGTGAAGCGGCGACGATGCGGACCTCGAGGCGGAACATCTGCGGCGCCGCGTCGAACTTCGTGAGCGCCGCGACGATGTCCTTCAGGTTCTCGGGACGATCGCTGATGACGAGCGCGTTCGAGCCGGCCTGGATCGACATCGAGCCCTCGGGGCTCAGCATCGGCTTGATGATGGCCGTCGCCTTCTCCGCGTCCTTGTACTTGAACTGGAACGTGCGGACGGTGAGCGCCTTCTCGTTGTCATGCGCCGGCTCGGCAAACGCGCTGCCGCAGGCGATGAGAAGGGCGATACAGAGGTAAAGCAAGCGATTCAATTTCATAAATCCGCCGGGAGCTTCTCGTCGATGATCATCACGATTTGCGCGTCGTTCGCGCTGCCCGTGGGCATCTCGACGATCGTCGCGGAATCAGAGTCGTATTTTTCGATGACAGGTTTGGTGGCCAGCGGACGCGCGATGTGCGCGATCGCCGAATGCGGTGCGACGACGGCCGGTTCCACGCGGTCGCGCTGCCACACCAGCGCGCCGCCGGTGATGCCGGCGACGAGCGTCGCGGCGACGGCGAGCCGGCGCGGCCACGAGATGACGCGGTGCGTGGCGCTCTCGGTGGAGCGGAGCCGCACCTCGCGCATCACGTCGCCGACGAACGCATCGACGCCACCGGGCGGCACGAGCTCATCGCCGCCGAGGGCGCGGAACATGATGTCGGGATCGACGGAGACGGCATAGTCGAGGCAGGCGTCGCATGCGCGGACGTGCTCGAGCACCTGGGGGATTTCCGTCCGTGCCTCGAACGAGGCACGAAATGCTGTGCAGGTGATCATTTTTCTCTCCACAACCGCGCATATTCAGGGAACCGCTTACTGAGCTGCTGCTGCATGAGCTTCCGCGCGTTGAAGAGATGATTGCGGACGGTAGACTCCCTGCATCCGAGGACTTTGGCGATGTCGGCCGAGGCCATGTCGTCCATCTCGCGCATCACGAAGATTGCCTTCTGCTTCGGCGAGAGGACGGAGGAAACACTGTGGAAGACGCTCTCGATCTCTTTCCGCTGGACGGCGACGCCCTGTTCGGCGTCGGCGGAGGTCCGGACGAGGCGGAGGTTCGAGTTGACCGCGTTGTCGCGCGACTGTTTGTTGCGCATGAAGTCGATGGCGACGTTCGTGACCATGCGGTAGAGCCAGGTATCGAAGGCGTACTGCGGATCGTACTTCTCCAGGTTCTCCCATAACTTGATGAAGACCAGCTGGGAGATGTCCTTGGCGTCCTCGGCATTGCCAATAATTCGGTAGCAGAGGGCGTAAACCTTTGATGTCTTTCGGCGAACGAGCGTTTCAAACGCTTCCGTGTCGCCCTGCCGGATGGTCTGAACCAACTGCCGGTCGTCAGGCTCGACTGCGTCTTTTGTCGGGATCATCAAACGGAGTTCCGCGGGCATCGTGTCACAAATACGGGTGCGCTCCGGAAAACGTCTAGGGACGCGGCCGCCTTCCCCTTCACTGCCCCCGCCCCCTGCCCTCTGTCCCCTGCCTCCCTGTCTCCCTCTGCTATCATCCTCAGACACATGCGGGTTCTCGTCGTGGGTCAGGGAGGGCGCGAGCATGCGATCTGCTGGAAGCTCCGGCAGTCACCGCTCGTCACCGAAATCTACGCTGCTCCCGGAAACGCAGGCATCGCCCAGGTCGCCGATTGCGTCCCCATCGGCGTCGCCGACATCATCGAGTTGGCCGATTTCGCCGAAAAACTGAAGATGGACCTCACCATCGTCGGTCCCGAGCTCCCCCTCACCCTCGGCATCGTCGACGAGTTCCAGAAGCGCGGCCTGCCGATCTTCGGCCCCACCCGCCTCGCCGCCGAGCTCGAAGGCTCGAAGGTGTTTTCCAAAGAGTTCATGCGGAAGTACAACATCCCGACGGCCGACGCCACCGCGTGCAACTCCATCGACGAAGCGCGCGACGCGCTGAAGAAAACGAAGTATCCGGCCGTGCTGAAGATCGACGGCCTCGCCTCGGGCAAGGGCGTCGTGATCGTGAACACGAAAGAGGAAGCGAACGATTACCTCAGCCTCGTCTTCGACGAAAAGAAGTTCGGCAACGCCGCCACGCGCATCCTCGTCGAGGAGTTCCTGACCGGCGAAGAGGTCTCGTTCATGGCCATCACGGACGGCAAGAAGTGCGTGCCGCTCGCGCCGGCCAAGGACTACAAGAAAGCGTTCGACGGCGACACCGGCCCGAACACCGGCGGCATGGGCTCGCACTCGCCCGCGGTCGTGCTGAGCGGCGAGACGGCGGCCGAGGTGATGAAGACGATCATCCTGCCGACGATCAACGGGATGGCGGAGGAAGGGCGGCCGTACACCGGCGTCCTCTACGCCGGTCTGATGCTGACGCCGAACGGCCCGAAGGTGCTCGAGTACAACTGCCGCTTCGGCGATCCGGAGACGCAGGTGCAGATGATGCGGCTGGAGGACGACCTCGCCGACGTCTGCCTCAAAGTCGCGCGCGGCAACCTCGGCGACACGAAACTGAGCTGGAAGAAGGAAGCGGCGGCGTGCATCGTCCTCGCCGTCGACGGCTATCCCGACGAATTCATGAAGGGGCAGGAAGTCGCCATCGATCCGATCGACGACGAGTCGGTCGTCGTGTTCCACGCCGGGATCATCAACAAGGGCTCGATGATGATCAACGTGGCGGGCCGCGTCGCGGCCGTCTGCGCGCGCGCGGGAACGCTGACCGAGGCGCTGCAGCGCGCGTACGCGGCGGCGCCGAAAGTGCGGTTCCAGGGAGCGCGGTATCGGACTGATATCGGGCTGCGGGCACTGCATCAGAAACGGATGGACAGCGGCTTCTATCCGACGTTCAACGGATAGCCACATGTGTCATGGCGAGCGAAGCCGAGCCATCCCCTGACGCCGGGGATCCCTCGACTTCGCTCGGGATGACACAGACAAACAAACCGTGGGTTCTCATCATCATGGGCTCCGACTCCGACGCGGAGACGATGTCCCAGGCCGCGGCCGCGCTCGATGAAGCGGGCGTGCCGTACACGATGACTGTCGCCTCGGCGCATCGCTCGCCGGAGCGGACGAAGCAGATCATCACCGACTCGGAGCGCGACGGCTGCGCGGTGTTCATCGCCGGTGCCGGCATGGCCGCGCACCTGCCGGGCGTCGTGGCCTCGCTCACGACGAAGCCGGTGATCGGCGTGCCGCTGGCCGGCAGCGCGCTGCAGGGCGTCGACGCGCTCTACGCGGTCGTGCAGATGCCGCCGGGCATCCCGGTCGCGACGGTGGCCATCGGCGGCGCGCGCAACGCCGGCGTGCTCGCGGCGCAGATCATCGCCACGTCCGACACCACGCTGGCCGAGCGTTTGAAACAGCAGCGCGTGGCGATGGCCGACGCCGTCGCGCAGAAGTCGAAAAAGGTGGAGAAGTCCACTCGCATGTAGCGACATGCACCACCACCACACCGCGCAGCCGCGGGCGGTGACGCGCAAGCTCGTCATCGCCTCGATCGCCACGATGCTCTTCGTGGTCCTCGAGCTCGCGGCAGGCGTTTACGCGAGCTCGCTGGCGCTGATCGGCGATGCGCTGCACAACTTCACCGACTCGCTCGCGCTGCTCATCGCGCTGATCGCGGTGCGCCTGGAGCGCCGCCCGCCGACGATCGCGAAATCGTTCGGCTATCAGCGCGCCGGCATCCTCGCCGCGTTCGTGAATTCGGGGACGCTCGTCGCCTTCACGATCTTCATCTTCATCGAGGCGTTCCAGCGTTTCCGCGTCCCGCACGGCGTCGACAGCGGCTGGATGATCGGCACGGCCGCGGTGGCCATCGTGCTCAACTCCGCGATCACCCTCTCGCTGCTGCGCGAAGGGCGCGAGGACATGAACATCCGCAGCGCGGTGCTGCACATGTTCGGCGACGCGCTGTCGGGCGTCGGCATCATCGTCGCGGCGTTTCTGATCCGCGCGACCGGCTCGACGCTGTGGGACCCGGCTGTGTCGGTGCTGATCGGCGTGCTGATCCTCTGGTCGAGCTGGGGCATCTTCCGCGAGGCCGCGAACCTGCTGCTGGAAGGGACGCCGTCGGGCATCGATCCCGACGAGGTGTCACGCTCGCTCGCCGCGATCGAAGGCATTTCCGGAGTTCATCACCTCCACATCTGGGCCCTCGGACCGGCACGGCCGGCGATGTCGTGTCACCTGATGGTCGGCGACGTTCCGCTGCGCACGACCGCGTCGATGCTCGCCGGAGTGAACGAGATGCTCGCCCACGAGTACGGGATCGTGCACAGCACCGTGCAGTTCGAATTTTCCGGATGCACGGATGACGATCCCTACTGCCTTCCATATACCAACCCGGTGTAGCATATTCACTCCAACCAATCCCGCGAGGTCTTCACATGAAGCGTGTAGTGGCTATCTGTCTCTTCATTTCACTCCTCCCCGTCACCGCGTTTTGCGGCGGGGCGTGGATCCCCGCGCCCGGCAAAGGCGACTTCCAGCTCGGCTTCAGCCGCAAGACCGCGAGCAGCTCGTGGGATGCGGATGGGAACGCGTTTCCGAACCTGACCACCGTCGCCGGCCAGCGCGTGCCGGCGTATCACGACTTTCGCTACGGATACTTTTCGGGCGAGCTCGGGATCTTCCGCCATCTCTCGGCCCGCGCACTGATCACGTACCTGCACGGCCTCGAGGGACCGCATACCAATCTCGAACGGAACGTCGGCTTTTCCGACGCCTGGCTCGGCCTGAAGTACGGCGTGCGCGACGAAAATTGGCCGATGGCCATCGCCGCGACGTATCGCACGCCGGCGCTCTACGACCGCTCCGGTCCGTACAACCGTCACACATTCGACGCGAACGGCAAGGTGAACGGCGTCAGCTCGGAGTGGCGCGGCGTCCTGAAGCACGACTTCACGCTGTCGTATCTCGTCAGCCACTCGATCCGCGACGGCCGCGGCTGGATGCAACTCGAGACCGGCTACACGTGGCGCGAGGGCGCGCCGGCGAACCAGGTCCCACTCACCGCCGAAATCGGCTGGCCGCTCGCGTGGCGCGGCACGACGCTCAAGGGAACGATGACCGCCGTCCGCAGCCTCGGCAACGACTCGCCGGCGCAACCCGACGATCGCTTCAAGGCGAACTCCACGTTCAACTTCAACGATGCGTCGATGGCCCGCGCCGGCATCGGGATCATCGTGCCGGTCGCGCGCGCGACGAACGTCGAGCTGGGTTACAACCAGTGGATCTGGGGGAAGTCGGCGCGGCGATATCGCGAACCGTACGTCTCGGTCGGCTACGCGTTCTAGCGGACGCGATACGAATCGGGATAGGTGAACGTCACGACCGCGCGCACGACGCCGTACGGCAGCTGCATCGCGAGCGTCGGCCCCATGGCGTAGAACGGGCGGAGGTCGATCATGTTGCCGAGGAGGAGCGTGCCGTTCGTGGCGCAGAAGTCGCCGCGATTCATCCCTTCGACCGGCCGCTTCGCGCGCATCGACGGATACATCTTCCCCAGCTCGTCGCGCAACGCGCCGACGGGACGCTGCGCGTAGGTCTTCTGCAGCGACGTCAGCGCCAGCTCTTCCTTCGCCACGCGCCCTTTGTCGTCGTACGTCAGCGCGACGTTCGCCTGCCAGTCGGTCTTCGGCGAGCCCTCGGCGACATAACCCTCGTAACCGCCCTTGATCGTGACCGCGGCCAGCGCGTCGTTCGCGTAGGTGTAGTCGGCCGTCGCGCTGATGAGGTGATTGCAGGCGGCGGCGTTCTGATAGTCAACCTGTTGACGAACGATGTGGTTCGCCGCGTCGAATGAATAGCGGATGGTGTACTTCTGCCCGTCGATGATGGCGTCCTCGCGATCGAGCAGCCACGCGTCGCCCGCTTTGTGCGCGGCGTAATTCAGCACTTCGCCGCTGTTCAAGGCGAGCACGCGCTCGAGCGAATCGGCGCCCTGCACGAACCTCACGTCGGCGCGGCCCTGGATGATCTCGCCGTTGTACGACCACCCCTCGGCCTTGCGCGCATCCTGGATCGCCTTCTGTTTCGCCGGCGTGTAGCGCAGCGCCTCAAGCATGTTGCCGGGGAAGAGACACGGCAGCGATTCGTTGCGGTTGAAACGGTCCTCGCTGAAGTAGGTCGCGCGCGTGGCGGACGCGCCATCGGTGCACGGCAGCGAGCTCCACACCGCCGACGCCGTGAAGTACGGTCCGTGCCAGCAGTGCGGACACCATCCCGCGCCGATCGGCAGACGGAACCCGCAGAACGGGCAGAGGATCTTTGTCTTCATGTCCTCGATCTCGCTGTCGAGCGTGAAGACGCGCTGATCGACGGCGGCCTTCGCATCGGCATCGGTCTCGAGCTCGGAGTAACGATGGAAGCGCTCCACCGCTTTCTCGATCTCCCCCTGCTTCTCGAAGATCGCCGCCTCGTTGTAGACCGGCGCGGGATCGGTCGGCCGCTGCTGTTCGGCCTGTTGCGCGAGCTTCAGCGCCGCATCGAGCTCGCCCTTGCCGTACAAAAACCGCGAGCGGTTGAACAGCTCGACGTAATCCTCATCGGCCTGCCGTTTTTTCTGCAGCTCGTGCTGGAACTCGAGCTCGAGCTGCAGCTTCGCGACGAGCGGCTTCTCCGCCCCGGCCGGATAGAGCTGCACGTACCGGTCGACTTTCCGCTGCGCCTCGGACCACCGTCCCGATTTCGCCAGCAGCACCGCCATGTCGTACAGCACCGCCGGATTGTCCGGCTGCAACGCCTCCGCCTTCGCGAACTGGTCGTACGCGGCGGCGTAGTCGTTCATGTCCGCGAACTTGCGGCCGAAAAAGACGGCTTTGGCGAAGTCGTCGGATGTCTGTGCGGGAGCGGGTTGCGGCGGAGGAGTTGCCTCCTGACCGAAGGCCGCACAGGCCGCGAGCACGATCACCATCCACTTCATTGGAGCAATCCATCAATCAATGTCGACAACCACAACTGCTGCTCCTCGGTCGGCTGCGAACGCACGAGAAAAAAGTACAACGCGCGGCGCTTCTGACCGTCGTCGGCCTGTTTGTCGCGGAGCACTTTTTCGGGATCTTCCGGCGCGCCGTCGATGATCACGTCGGTCGCTTCTTTCGCGGCCCAGTGCGGCGCGATGTCGCTGCCGAAGAGCTTCGAGACGAAGGCCACGCGTTCCGGCTCGCTCTTCGCCGCGCCCGCGCCGGCGGCGAGGCGGCTGTGCGTGCCGGCGCCAAGGATCAGGGCGCGGAGGTTCGAGAGAAGCTGCGTGCGCTGGAGACACGCTTCGAAAATTTTCGACTTTACCGATTCATCGTTGATCGTGCCGGCGGCCTTCAGCACGTTCTGGATGCGCTGCGTTTCGTAGCCGATGAAGTTGTCCGCCGCTTCTTCCGCCGACGTGTCGGGAACCACCGGCTCGGGAGGGGCTTGCGTCACCACGGGCGGCGGTTCAACAGTGACGGTCTGGATTTCCGTGGGAGGCGCGACGGGTGGTGGAGGGGCCGTTGTCGTCGCCGGCGGCGCCGCCCCCGCCCCGACCACATCCACCAGCGGCAGATCGATGCTCGCCGTGACCTGCTTCGATGGATCGATCGCCTTCGTCACCCGCAGATCCGATTGCGCTCCCGGCGTCGCCACCGGCGCGCTCTGCGGCGGCGCGATGACCTTGGGTCCGCCGATCAGCGCATTCGGCACCGGCGGCGGATAGAGGCTCCGCACCACCTCCGCATCGCTCGTCAGTCCCGAGTCGAGCAACCGCTCGCGCACGCGCTGGCGAATCTCCTCCGCCAGCCGCCGTTGCGCGGTCCGCTGCGCATCATTGAGAAACGTCGGCGACGACGGCTCGATGCTGCCGTCGCAATGACACGGACCGAAACGATCGGGCTCGTAATTGTTGTCGTTCGCGACGCGCTTCATCTGATCGACGACGGCGAGGTTGCGTTTCATCGCCGCGTCGCGCGCGCGATCGCACGAGGCCTGCGATGCGAACTGATTCGTCCCCCATACCTCGGCGAAGCCGCGCGTGTCGGGACGGTACATCGCGACGTGGTAGTGGAACAGCTCGCACGCGTGCGTGGGCGCCGATGAAGGCGCCGGACACGTCAGCAGTTGAGCTGTGGCCGGCATCGCGAACGCGAGCAACGCAGCGGGGACGAGCGATCTCATGCCGATTGACGAAGCGCCGCCGATTATACCCGCGCAGTTCAACGAAACCCGTCAATGGTCGTACCCGCTACAGGCAACAAACGAAAGGAGAAATGAAATGAACAAACGCAATCTGATCATCGCCGCAGTCCTCGGCGTCATCACACTCGCGGCCGTGCCGTTCGTCTATGCGCAGCATCAGGGAATGCACGCCGGCATGCACATGCGCGGAGGCATGCACGAGGGCGCATTCGGCTTCTTCAGCCCCGAGCACCTCGCCCACGCGAAGGAGTACCTCGGCCTCAGCGACGCGCAGGTCGATCAGCTGAAGACGATCGCCACCGACCTGCACACGCAGAACGCGCAGTATCACCAGCAGCTTCACGGCGGCCTGCTGCAGGTCGCGCAGACTCTGATCAACGATCCGAACAACATCTCCGCCGCGCAAGCGCTGCTCGATCAGCAGGACGCGGCCGAGCAGGCGATGAAGACGAACGCGCTGCAGGCGGCATCGAAGGCGCTCAACGTCCTGACCGCGGAGCAGCGCGCGAAAGTGGGGGACTTTCTCAACAAGCGCGCCGCGATGCACCACCAGCAGTAAGCCACCGATGAGCGTGTATCTCCTGGAGGGTAGCGGCCTGGCCGCTGCCCTCCCTGGTTCAGAATGGGAGCGCTTGACGCAGGACGATCCATTCGAAGCCCGTGCGATCGAGGATGTCCGGAGAGGCGATGCCGGCCCCTACGACTACCTCGTGTCAAAATATTCGAAACGGGTCGTGTCGATCGCCTGGGGCATCGTGCGGAATGCGCATGATGCGGAAGACCTCGCGCAGGAAGCGTTCGTGAAGGCGTTCCAGAACATCGGACGCTTCAAGGCAGGCGAGCCGTTCGGACCGTGGATCTATCGCATCGTGACCAACCTCGCACTCGACGTCGTGAAGCACCGCTCGCGGTTCCGGCATGAAGAGCTGTCGGAGCTCGAGCCGGCGGCGCGCCGCGACAACGCGGAGCTCGGCGCAGTGACGAGCGAGCTGGCCACGCGCATCGACGAAGCGATCCAGTCGCTGCCCGAAAATCAGCGCGTGGTGGCGAGGCTCTTTCTGGTCGAGCAGTTCGATCACGGGGAGATCGCTTCGATGATGAACCTGAGCGAGGGAACGGTCCGTTCGCACCTCTCCCTCGCCCGCAGGAAACTGAAGGAACAACTCGCGGACCTTTACGGAGCCACCGATGACTGACGACAAATTCTTCGAACGGCTGCGCGCCGACGCGCGTCCGCTGCGATACGAGGGAGACGACTTCCTTTCGACGCGACTCGCGGCGCGCGTGCGCGAGCGGATCGCGCGTCCGGCCACGGTGTCGCAGCTGCTCGCCGCGTGGGCCCGTCCGGTGGCGGCCTCGCTCGCGGCGCTGGTGCTCAGCGTGACGATCGGCCTCACCTGGACGCAGCGGCACCAGGATTCGAACGAAACGACGATCGCATCGAACCCGATCGAGATCGCGATGGCAGGAGAGCTCTACGGTGTCGGTGAGTGATCCGGTCGTGACGCCGCCCCGCGCGACGAGCACGAGCACGAAGCTCGTGGCGACGATCGTCGTCCTCGTGGCGTTCGCCGGCGGCCTGGTCATCGGCGTCGTCGCCGACCGGTTGTGGATGATGCATCACGGTCCGGGACCGCACCGCGTCGCGATTCACGTCATCACCGCGCGCGTGCTCAGCCGGCTCGACAACGAGCTGCACCTCACGCCGCAGCAGCACCAAGAGGTCAAGCAAATCCTCGACGCGCATGCCGCGCGCATTCAGGCGATCTCCGAGGGGATGCATCCGCAGATCCGGCGGGAGGTCGAGCGGAACAACGCCGAGATCGAGCAGGTGCTCACGCCTGATCAGCGCCAGAAATTCGACAAGCTCAAGATGGAGTTCGTGCCCCGTCACATCCGGCACTTCTGAGCGCCTCGACCCCTCGCCCCGCGACGCGGGGGAAAGGGTGCCCTGAGCGACCGCAGCGAGTCGAAGGGCGGGTGAGGGGTCGTGTTCACGCGATGCGGGACCCCTCATCCGCCCTTCGGGCACCTTCTCCCCCGCGCGGCGGGGGAGAAGGGGTGAGATCACGGTGCCGGCGGTGCGGACGCCGCCGCGGCGGGCGGCGGGGCGGCCGGCTGCGGCAGCGTGGCCGGCTGATTCACGACGTCGGTGTACTCGAACAGCATCGTCGAGAGATAACGCTCGCCGGTGTCGGGCAGGACGGCGACGACGCGCTTGCCGGCGCCGAGCTCCTTTGCGATCTCGAGTCCCGCGTACGCCACGGCGCCGGACGAGATGCCGACGAAGATCCCTTCCTCTTTCGCCAGGCGACGCGCGGTCTGCAGCGCCTGATCGAGCGTCACGTCGAAGATCCGGTCGACCACGCTGGCGTCGTAGATCGCCGGGATGAAGCTCGGGCCGATGCCCTGGATCTTGTGCGGCGCGTAGCCGCCGCCCTTCAGCACCTGCGCCTCGATCGGCATGACCGCGACGGTGAGGATCGACGGATTCTCCTTCTTCAGCACCTGGCTCGTGCCGCTCACCGTGCCGCCGGTGCCGACGCCGGCGACGAACGCGTCGATCTTGCCGCCGGTGTCGCGGAGGATCTCCAGCGCCGTCGTCTCGCGATGCACTTTCGGGTTGGCCGGATTGTCGAACTGCTTCGACATCCATGCATTCGGCGTCTGCTCCGCGTACTCGCGCGCGACCTTCAGCGCCTCAGGCAGCCCGGCAGTGCCGGGCGTGAGGATCAGTTTCGCGCCGAGGGCCTCGAGGAGCTTGCGGCGCTCGACCGACATCGTGTCGGGCATGATCAGCGTGCACTTGTAGCCTTTCGCCGCGGCGACGAAGGCGAGGCCGATGCCGGTATTGCCGCTCGTCGCTTCGACGATCACCGATCCGGGATGCAGCTCGCCGCGCTGCTCCGCGTCGTTGACCATCGACAGCGCGATGCGGTCTTTCACCGACGAGAGCGGGTTGAAGGATTCGAGCTTGACGACGTACTCCGCCGCCCCCTCGGGGACGATACGGTTCACGCGGACGAGTGGGGTGTTGCCGACCAGCTCCGTGATGTTGTCGTAAATCCTGCCGTGCATTTCGATTCTCCTTTTCTCGCGGAAAACAAAAGACCCGCGCGAGGTGCGCGGGTCCGGTTCGAAGACGTGGAGTGACGGTCGCCTAAGGCGCCTCGAACGGACCTGTCGACCGACAACAGAAAGCGTCGCGAAACATGTGAGGAGCAACGCTACGCTTCATGCCGGAGATCGTCAAGCGGCGGCCTGCCCGAGGTAGCGGTAGCCGATTTTCGCCACGGCGACGATCACCGCGGCGTCCGTTCCGACTGCCTTCTGCAGCTTGCGGCGCAGGCGCGTGACGTGCGTGTCGACGGTGCGGCTGTTGAGGTTCAGGTCGACGCGATAGTTCCAGACGCGCGAGAGCAGCTCGTCGCGCGGCACGACCCGCTCCCGGTTCTTGAAGAGGTACATCAGCAGGTCGAACTCTTTCGGCGAGAGCTTCAGCTTCTGATTGTTCGCCATCGCCTCGCGGGTGGCCGGATCGAGGCGGATCAGGTGATCCTCGCAGACCGACTTCGACGCGGTCGCGCCGGCGTCGCTGCGCCGCATGACGGCGTCGATGCGCGCGAAGAGCTCCTGCACGCCGAACGGCTTGGTGACGTAATCGTCGGCGCCGCCGCGGAGGCCGCGCACCTTGTCGGTCTCCTGGCCGCGCGCGGTCAGCAGGATCACCGGCACTTTCGAGATCTTGCGGATGTGGTCGAGCACCTCGAAGCCGCTCTTCTTCGGAAGCATGAGGTCGAGCAGCACGAGGTCGGGACTTTCGGAGTGGAAGAGGCGGATCGCCTCCTCGCCGTCGCCCGCCACCGCGGTCTCGTAGTTCTCGTGCCGCAGATTGATCTCGAGCCCCTGCCGCAGACCCGCTTCATCCTCGACGATCAGAATCCTGGTCATGCTTCCTCCCTGCTACTCTACGTCGCTGCCGCTCTCAAGTTTCTCAAAATGCCTCGGGCGCATGGACGAGTCCCGCCATCGCCCCCATCTCTTCCGGCTTCAATCGCGGGAAGAGCAACCGGAACGTCGATCCCTTGCCGAGCTCCGACTCGACCTCCGCCCGCCCGCCGTGCGCCGCCGTGATCTGCTGCACCAGGGTGAGCCCGAGGCCGGCGCCGCGGCGCGTCTGCGTATCGCTGAACTGCGCGCGGAAGTACGGATCGAAGATGCGCGCGAGATCGTTCGGACCGATGCCGATGCCGTGGTCGCGCACTTCGACGATGACGTGCTCCGGGGTCTGCCGCAGGACCACGTCGATCGCCTTGTCGTCGGCTGAATATTTGATCGCGTTGTCGATGAGGTTGAGCAGCGCGCGCGAGACCGACTCGCGGTCCCAGTACTGCGCCTCGACCGTGTCGTCGATCTGCGTCGTGACGGTGAAGCCCTTGCTGCGGATCCACGACTCGTACGTCGAGATCAGCATGGTGATCAGCTCGCGCGGATGCACGGGCGTGAAGGCCATGGCGCGCGCCGCGTTGTGCTGGATGCGCGCGACGTCGAGCACGTTCTCCACGAGGTGCGAGAGGTGCAGGACCTCGCGCAGGATCTGCTCTTCGATCTCCTGCCGTTCTTTGTCTTTGAGCTTCGCGCCGCGCTTGAGCGTCTCCGCGCCGAGGCGGATCATCGCCAGCGGCGTGCGGAGCTCGTGCGAGACGTTCGCGATCAGCGCGCCGCGCAGCCGCATCGTCTCGCGCTCCTTGCGCAGTCCGCGCACCGCGAGCAACGCGCCGCCGGCGGTGAAGGTGAACGCGAGCACGCTGAGCCAGATGCTGATTACGCGCTGGTTCTCCCACCCCGAGCCGACGTACGACGTCCGGACGACGGCGCGGATCGCGTAATTGTTCAGCGGCGGCGCGAGCGGCGAGACGAAGGCGAAGCCGCCGTCGGTGAACGACCGTCCGCCGCGCGCGTTCTTCGCCAGCGAGACGTCGGCGCGCTGCTGGAACTCGGCCAGCTCGGGCGCGTCGGTGCGCACCAGCGGCTGCTGCGTGATCGTCGAGCGGACGCGCGCGAGGAGACGGTCGGGGTCGTACGTGTAACGCACCGTGCCGCTGGCCGTGTAGAACTCGCGCGTCAGCTTCCCGCTCTCGTCTTTCTTCGCCGTGATCTCGCTGACGTAGATCGAATTGATCGGATCGGCGTCCGGCACATAGATGACGGAGACGATCCATTCATTGTTGTTGAGCCACTGCCGCAACGCCTCGAACGTCGGCGCCGGCGAGTGGCGCTCGGTCTGCTGCCACTCTTCCGCGGCGCGGGAGAGCTCGCTGCGCGTCGCCGTATCGACGCGGCGCGCCGTGATCTCCGCGGCGTAGCCGGCGTACTGCGTGGCCAGCGTGTTGGCGCCGCGCTCCATGCGCAGCGATAGCTGATACGAGCGCCAGGCGAGGACGGCGAGTCCGATCGAGATGATGAGAAAAGGCAGCAGGATCGGGGCGGACTCCCGCCCGTCTCCGCGGTGGGAGGCTGCTCTTAACCGCGCAATGAAGTTTCGAACCATGCGGTCGGGGTCACTGGCCTGGACCCGATCCCGCCGACGCTGTGGCTGGGTGACTCTGCGCCAGGTGCGTGGCGATGACCTTGTCGATCTGCGCCTTCGTGTACGGCTCCAGCCGTACCTCGATCGTTTTATATGCCCCTCGACGCTGCACGATGACCCACAGCGTTCCGACGTCGCGCACGCTCGCGAGCACGCGCTTGAAGTCGTCCACCGTCGCCGCCGTCATGGCCTGCCCGTTGACCGCGATCAGCCGGTCGCCCGCCTTGAAGTTGGCGCGCTCGGCCGGACTGTCCGCAACGACGCTCTTGACGACGATCCCCGGCTTCAGGTTCACCAGCGACAGCCCGAGATAGCGCCGTCCGGTGAGCATCTGCCGGATCTGCTGCTCGCACTCCTTCGCCGACGCACTGCAGTGCTTCGGTTCATCGGCGTGGAGAAGGGCACCGGCGGCGAGGCCGGCAACGAGCAGCGTGACGAGACGGAATTTCATGGTGGATACAGTGGGTCCCTTGGCCGGCGACAACTGTATGCCGATTCGTCGGGGAGTACTGATGACAAATCAGAAAATGTCGGGAGAATTCCCTGTGAGGACAGGAGTTAGCGGTGTCAACGACGTGACGGACGGAGCCGCGCCGGAGGCTGCTGCGGCGCCGGCGTAACGCTCCCGTAGATGCGCAATTCGTAGCTGTCGGCGATCACGACCTTGCCGTTCGCCGCCGCGATCTGCGACGGCGCCATCGCCGTCATTCCGCTCTTCGTCAGCTCCGGATGGAGGGGATTGCTGATGTCCAGCCGGTCCACTTCTCCGGCACGCGCGACGAGCACGCCGTCGCCGTCCGCGACGATCGGTCCCGGCGTCGCGGCCGCGGGCGCCGTCCCGACCTCCACCGGCTTCAACGGATCGCTCACATCGAAGACGCGGAAACGATCGGGCGATTCGACGACGAGGTAGTTGCCGGCGACCGCCGCCGGTCCGCGCGGCACCAGCACTTCGTCGAGAATCTTCGGATGGGTGGAGTCGGTCGCGTCGATGATGCGCATCGTCGTGAGGTCGAAGCCGTAGACGGCCGGATAGAGCGACACCGCCTCGTAGTAGTGGTTCTTCACGCCGCCGATCTGCACCGGATGATCGGGCGTCGTCAGCCGGAAGAAATCGAGGAAGTGCATGCCGGTGGTCGGATTGGCCTCGATGATCGCGTCGCCGGAGAACGCCGCGCCGCCGCCGGCGATGCCGAGGGAGTCGAACGTGCCGAGGAAGCGGGGATGCCACGGGTCGTGGATGTCGATCAGGTTCAGCTTCGCGCGGCCGTAGACGATGGCCAGGCCGTCGCGGATCTTCACGAAGTCCTGCAGGTCGGGGAATGTGATCGACGCGAGCTCCTTCGGCTGCGACGGCGTCGAGATGTCGAGCACGCGGAAGCGCGGCCAGTCGGCGACGTACGCGAACGTGCCGTCGGTGGCGACGCCGGAGAGCGGACCGCCTGCGCTGTCGGTGAAGGCGCCCGCGCGCACGCCGCCGTCGTAGATCGAGAAGCGGAGCGGCGTCGCGTGCGTGAGGCCGAACTGATCGACGTCGGTGCCGCCGGCGAAGAGCCGCGTGCCGTCCGCGGCGAGCGCCTGCGCGTGGTCGCTGATCGGCGCGAGCTGCCGCGGCGCCGCCGCATCGCTCACGTCGAACACGCGGATCGTGCTCACCCCTTCGGATGCATACGCGCGCTCGCTCCCGGCCGCGATCGCGGAGAGGTTGACCTCCCCTTCGCCGGTGCGCGAGACGATGCGCGGATTCGCGACGTCGCTCACGTCGGCGAGCAGCAGTCCGCTCGCGCCGGCGGCGGCGGCGAGCATGTCGCCGCGGATGGCGATGCCATGCGCGCTGACCGGGATCGTGCCGACCGGCTGTGCGCCGCGCGCTAGGTCGTAACCGTAGATCGCCTGCCCCTGCACCGCGATCCAGAGGTCGGAGCCGCGGAACGCGATCGCGTTGATGACGCCCGGCGGTGCGAGCTCCGCGTACGCCTGGCCTGTCGCGGTCCAGACCGAGAGCCGCGACGGACCGGCGGCGGCGATGAGGCCGTCGCCCGCGGCGATCATCGAGTAGTCGTGCGTCGGGATGGATGTCAGCTGCGTGAGCGCGCCGTTGGCGGCGACGCCGAAGCGAAGAATCTCGCCGCGCGTCAGCAGATACAGATCATCGCGGACCGCGACGTCGAGGCTTTCGTCCGCGGTCGGCACGACGCCGACGTTGCGCGGCTGGTTCGTGCTGACGTCGTAGATCGAGACGCCGCGGCCGTCGGCGGCGAACAGCAGCGGCGCGCGCACCGCGAGCCGGCGCACGATTCCCCGCTCGCCCCACACGCCGGAATCGGCGAGGGCGAACGGGGCGATCACGCACAAAAGGAGGAACGCGAGCCGTCTCAACTCGCCGGGCAAAACTGCAATCAGCACGCCCGCGTCTCGAAGCGGAGGACGCCGAACGCGCTGACGACATGAAAATCGGGCGGCGTCTTCATCGTCGGCCGCCACGCGCTGAAGTCATCGCCCAACGGATGGCGGTCGATGCGAAAAAAGTTCGCGCGCCATTCGTCGCCGTCGTTCGGCGTGGCCATTTCGAGCGATGCGAACGGGATGCGGAGCACCGTGTCGACCTGCGACCCGATCCGGCGCACCGCGGCGAAAAGGTCGCGGCAGTTCCAGGCGAGCTCGGTGCGCATCGTCGCGCGGACCCCGTCGGGCGATTCGATCCGCGCATCGAACGTCGTCCCCAGCGGATTCACTTCGAGCTCGAAATACTCGCTCCCGCCGCGCGGCGCGAGAAACACTTCGACGACATCTTCCTCGTACAGCGGCGCGTCGTGCTCGCGATGCGTGGCCACGACGTGATCGTCGCTGCCGGAGAAGACGACCGTCAGCGCATCGTCGTCCCACATCGCCGCGACGCGCGTGGCGAGCCGCGGCGCCGAGCCGTCTGTCGCCCGCACGAGCTCGACCGTCTCGCATCCCGCCGGGACATCCCAAGGATCCTCGATCGAAAACGCCGCGCGGGAAACGAGCATCAGCCATCAACATCCCCCGCGCCCCGGCCAACTGTCAACCGGCAACTGCCAACTGGCAACCCCTATGCACCTCGACCGGCGGGGTTACGCGAAATGCCTGTCATTGATCCGGAGCTGGACGAACTGAGGCGCGAATTTCTCGCGGAGGCGACCGACAAGGTCCGCGAGATCCAGGCGTCGCTCGACGACAAAGAGAACAGCGAAGCCATCGACCGGCTCGCGTACCTCGCGCACCAGCTCAAAGGCGCCGGCGGCAGTTACGGTTACGAGCGGATCTCCGCGGAGGCGGCGGAGATCGAAAAGGCGGCGGAGAAGATCGCCGCGGGCGAAGGAGCGAACATCAACGGCTCGCTCCAGCAGCACGTCATCAACCTGCGCGCGGAGGTTGAGAAGCGGCTTCGTGAGCTGAGTCAGCATCCGGTTTCGCCGGTTTAGTGACGCGGTTGAGGCCTTCCATCCGCCGTTCCGCCTCGACGCGATTCCGTCCCCCCTTCTTGGCGCGGTAGAGCGCGCGGTCGGCCGCCACCACCATCTCCTTCGGCGAATGGATGCGCGAGTGCGGCACGCTCGAGACGCCGATCGAGATCGTCGCCGCCAGCGGTCCGGCCTGCGTCGGCACCGGCTTCTCCTCCAGCAGATGGCGGATCTTCTCCGCGAAGACCAGCGCGTCGTCGAGACCGGTCTCCGGCATCATCACGGCGAACTCCTCGCCGCCGTAACGCGCCACGAGATCGGTGCTGCGAACGGAGTCGGCGAAGAGCCGGGAGACGCACTTCAGCACTTCGTCGCCCACCGCATGGCCATGCGTGTCGTTGACCTTCTTGAAGAAATCGATGTCGATCATGGCCAGCGACAGCGGGCGGTTGTAGCGCTTCGATTCATCGAACGCGCGCGCCAGCTCGTCCTGGAAGTAGCGGTGGTTGTAGAGGCGCGTGAGGCCGTCGGTGATCGACAGCAGCTCGAGCCGCTTGTTGGTCTCGAGCAGCTCTTTCTGCAGGTCGACGATCCGCTTCCCCGCACGGATGCGCGCGAGGAGCTCGGGATACTGGAACGGCTTGGTGATGTAGTCGTCGGCGCCGAGCTCGAGCCCTTCGACCTTGTCTTCCTGCTCCGCTTCGCCGGTGAGCATGATGATGTAGCGCGTCCGGAACTCGGGCTTCGACTTGAGCTCGTGCGCGAGCATGGCGCCGTCGAGGTCGGGCAGCTTGCGGTCGAGGATGGCGAGATCCCACGGCTCGCTCTGCAGCGTCTGCCGCGCCTCTTCGCCGGTGGTCAGCTCGATCGTTTCGAAGCCGGCGCGGTGGAGAAACAAACGGACGAGCCTGCGAATGGCAGCGTCGTCATCGACGATGGCGATCTTGAACCCGGACATCGCCCGCCTCAGCCGCAAAGATTGTGCCGTCAGGTCTGCACGCGCATGGAGATGTCGAGCGCCTTCACCGAATGCGTCAGCGCGCCGATCGAAATCCGCTCCACCCCAGCTTCGGCATACTCCCGCACGTTCTCCAGCGTGATTCCGCCGCTCGCCTCGAGGATCGCGCGGCCCGCCGTGTGCTCCACGGCCGCGGCAATCTGCGCCGGCGTCATGTTGTCGAGGAGGATGAAATCGGGATGCTCGGCCAGCGCCCCGTCGAGCTCGCGCATGTCGCGGACCTCGACCATGATCTTCTGCACCAGTCCGCGCGAACGGATGCGCTCGAGGGCACCGGCGATCGAGCCGGCGCGGTCGATGTGGTTGTTCTTCACGAGAAAGAGGTCGTGCAGCCCGAGGCGATGGTTCTCGCCACCGCCGCACTTCACGGCGTATTTGTCGAGGAGACGCAACCCCGGCGCGGTCTTGCGCGTGTCGTAGATCTTCGCCTTCGTGCCGGCGATCGCATCGACGTACCGCCGCGTGGTTGCGGCGATTCCGGAGGCGCGCTGCATGAAGTTGAGCGCCGTCCGCTCGCCCGACAGCAGCGCGATCACGCTCGCATTCACCTCGGCCACCACGTCGCCCGGTTTCACGCGGTCGCCATCTTCGAAGCGATGGTTGAACTCGCTCGAGTCGTCGAGCTCGGCGAAGGTCTCCTCGGCGAAGGCGAGTCCGGCGAGGACGCCTTCGGCTTTGATGACGAACGCCGCCGTGCCGCGGTCGCGGGGGGTGAAGATCGCTTCGCTGGTGATGTCGGGGAGGTCTTCTTCGAGCGCGCGGCGGACGATGGGAGCGATGTCGTTGCGATCCATGCAGGGCGAAATTCTGACAGCGTGCCAGCCGTTTTGCTCCAGTGAGTTCGTTGACAATTTGGGGGCGCACCGGCTTCGACGGGGACATGTCGGGGTCGTGGTTGCATGCCGAGCTGATGGTCTCGTAAAAAACGTCAAAAAAAAGTAATCGCGAACAACAGCGAATACGCACTCGCGGCTTAATTGACCGCGACGCTCCTCTGCAGGTTGCTCACGCCTGCGGAACGAGCGTCATGATGTGAGCTAAGGACCGGCGATGACCTCGCCGCCGGTCACGAAAACTCAGGGGTTGGTCCACGGTTGTTCCCCGCTCTCCGGGCAGGCCATGGACGAGATTCGAAGAGAGAGCTAAGCATGTAGGAGCCAGGCTGCCACTGCTCTCGGACGCGGGTTCAACTCCCGCCGCCTCCACCAACGATTTTCGGGCGCTAAACCACTCTCTCAGAATGGTTTAGCAATTTGAGCGAAACCTGAAAATCGCCCGCGTGGTCAATACGTGTGCTTCGGCCGACACTCGGAACGGAGCACGAGATGTTGACCCTTTTTCGAAGACACCTGAAGTCCTGTCCCCATACCTCCCGCACCTACCGCCGCTGCCAGTGCCCGATTCACGTCGAGGGCTCGCTCGGCGGCGAGACCATCCGGAGGGCTCTTGATCTTACGGCGTGGAGCGCGGCATCGAACCTCATTTCGCAATGGAACGCTGCGGGCGCGATCGGCGCGGAGCCGGCGGAACCGACACTCATCGCCGTAGCAGTCACAAAGTACCTCGATGATGCCCGTGCGCGTCACCTCGCCGACGCCACCATCGCCAAGCTCACCACGATATTCGAGAAGCAGTTGCTCGCCTGGACAACGGCGAGCGGCTTTCGCTATCTAAGAGAGTTAAATCCCGAGCGCCTCTCGGAGTGGCGCACCACGTGGAAGGATGACGCGCTCGCCGCATCGAAGAAGTACCAGCGCACCGTAGGCTTCTTCTATTTCTGCGTGCGAATGAAGTGGCTCACCGAGAATCCGATGAAGTCGCTCCATCCGCCGAAGGTGAAACAAATCCCGACACTGCCGTTCACCGTCAAAGAGGTAGAACGGATCGCCTCCGCTTGCGATCGTTTCGCGATCAAAGGGATCCACGGCGATGGGAACCGAAAGCGGCTTCGCGCGATGGTACTTCTGCTCCGCTATTCAGGTCTGCGCATCCGCGACGCTGTCACGCTCCGGCGCGAGCGGCTGCAGAACGGAAAGCTACTCCTTTACATGCAGAAAACCGGAGTTCCGGTATTCGTGCCGCTCCCGCCGCATCTCCTCTCCGCGCTCGCCGCAGTACCACTGGTCCATCCGGACTACTTTTTCTGGTCGGGCAACGGTCTCCCGAAAACGACCGTCTCCGACTGGCAGCGATCGCTACGCAAACTCTTCGAGATCGCGAACGTGGAGGGCGGTCACGCTCATCGCTTCCGGGACACCTTCGCGGTAGAGCTTCTCCTCGCCGGTGTACCGATCGATCAGGTATCGATCCTTCTCGGCCATTCGAGTGTGAAGATCACCGAGAAAAGCTACGCACCATGGGTGAAGGCGCGCCAGGACCAGCTTGAGCTAGCAGTAATGAAAACTTGGGAGACTCTCGCCATGTGAGGTGCGACTAAGCTAATTGACGCCAGAAAACGTCAGCGATGTATGTGCTGGTCCTGCCGCAGCCGCCCGCAGAATCGATTTCGCTTTGACAAGCCACTCGAAAAGGAATTGAACCGCATCCTTATTGCCCGTGGCATTTCTTATACTTTACTCCGCTGCCACAAGGGCACGGTCTGTTGCGGGGGTTGCGAGGCACGGGGTGAACGAGGCGGCCGTCAACCGTCACCGCTGGATATTCGCTCACGCGCTCATACACGGGCTTTGGTTCAATGAAGATTCGGAACTTCTCCTGGACCTCCTGGGCATCGCGTTGATCGGCATCGTTCCAATTCCGAGCATCGAAGTACATCGCGTCCTCGGACCGATTCGGCGTTTCAAGTCCGGAGTCCATCGCGATGCCCACGATGTCGAGAGCGTCTGGGTACAGAAGTTTCAGGACCCGAATGCATGCTTCGAGATGAGCTCCTCGGTACTCCCGATACTCCTCGTATGTGAGGAAGTCTTGCTGCGCCGCCAGAAGAAAGACGTAGTAAGGATCGCCTGCACATGATGGCGTCATGAATCGCCGGCGATCCTGCTTTGCCGACGTGTTGGACAGCATCCGCATCCAAGCTGCCGAGAGCATGCGACGGCGTGTACGGCATTCTCGAGCGAGAAATCTAAAGGTTCGCTCCGAGTCGCGGAATGCGCCGCTCGATACCTTGTACTGCGTCCCGTTGAGAGCGTGCTTGTTGAACTCCTCGATCATCCGATCCCAGAAATAGCTCACTTCATCATGCTCGATCTGGGCGAGCCGCTGAGGATTGGTCTGAAACTCCAACCATCCGCCTTCAAGGAGGCCTATCGAGCCGTTCACTTCCGGCGGAAACAAGAAATCATGTTCCCCCGATGCGTTGGCATGTTTGAGATACCACGCCAGCAGCTCCTCTTCGCCTGCAGCAAAGACGTCGCGGCCGGAGCGAAGAAAGGAGGCTTTCTTCGTCAGGTAGGCAACGAAATCAGCGATCGTGTCCACCGTTCGCATCACGATATCGAGCGACGTGTCGTCGAAGACGTGAACGAAGGTACGGCCTGTGTCCAAGTCGCCGACGGTGAACGGAATGGTGTGGTTGGTGAGACCCCGGAGATCGCTCCGAATCATCAAACTGCCGCTACCGCCTATCGTTGCCGCGCATGCTGCGGCAACCTCATGCGCGACGACTATGATGTGAAAACGCGCCTTCGCTGGCTCCGGGAGATCGTACGGAAAGGCCTGCGCACAGGCACGGTCAAGGAAAAGCCGGTCTGGATGGGCACGCAGCCAGCGCTCTGCGCCCCACGCTTGGCGCGCCCCGGCGTCGATTGCTTTTCTGAACCAACGCGACCAATCCAATTCCGCATTGCCCGTCTCGGGGTACCCACACCGCTTATCGGAAAAGATAATGATGTCGTTCTCGAACACGACAATGAGATCCGCGAGTTCCTTGCCTTCGCTCCGTTCGGCGATCCTTTGATCGCGATAGATGCCGGGATAACTCCAAAGCGACAAGAAGGTGCGCTCGCAGAGGCCAGCCACGTACTGCTCTGAAGGTGTAACGCCGACTCCGCGAATTACTGGCTGTGCCATCTATCTTCTCGGAAGGCGATGATCGAGAATGCGCACATCGCTTGATATTACTTGTATTCCCCCCCCCGGCCACCTCAACAGCAGAGATGTCTACGATCAGGCACGCTCGCAGAAACGGCTCGAAGCGTCTGTCATTTTTTTATTGCGACGGCTTCTACACTTTGCCTCCTTCGCTCGCGATATATCGTCGGACGTTCAAAGTGCGGCCTGACACATCAAGATGAACTCGGCTTGGCGCTGGATAAGGCGATCCAAAAAGCATGAGGATCACCGACATCGTCCGAGGCAAAGTGAGGACACTGCGACCCGCGAATGTATTCGACCGCACTGTCGGGTGCGATCGTGTGGTGATTGCCGTCGTAGCGAAGCACGGTCGACGAAGGTCCCGGCCTGAACCAAGGCGTGACCATTTCGACGAGAAGGCCCACTGCTACAGAGGCAAGGACGCCGTTTGACCAAACCACTTGTGGATTACCGCCCGCCGCACCGTACTGCTCCTTCGCCAGATCGTCTTCCGTGATGATGCCCAAGCAGCGGAAGCAGAGATCTCCCGGCATCGAGACAGCTACTTGGCCTGCGATCACGAAGTGATCGCGCAGGTCGTGCACGTCCATCCCGATATCGATGCAAGGGATGAGATAGCGCCGTGCGAACGCCTCGATCTGAGCTCGCTCTGAGTAGCTATCCACGCAACTTACGACGACGTCGGCGTCACGGAGCTCGTACATCGCCTCCTGCCATTTCACCGGGAAGCGCTTAACCCTCATGGAGCGGTTTACCGCCCTCGCGCGCCGCGCAGCGATGTCGGTCTTGCGACGCGCCTTCAACGCGTCCCAATAGGTCGCTCCAACAAGCCGGTTCAAGTTCGACAGTTCAGCCTTATCTGGATCGGAGGTCGCGATAGTTCCGATGCCGACATGGCTCAGCTGCTGAACAACGTGCGATCCGGCGCCTCCAAGGCCGAGGACAGCCACGAAGGTGCTGTTAAGAATCTCGTCGCTCTTCGTGCCGAGAAAGGACTGCCGGATGAGGGTGTCTTTCATGTGATGTTCCGGAGGTGACCGCCCACAACAACAAATCGCGAGATCGGGAGCGGCTTCTTTTTGCCGCGCAGCCAGCAAAGACCGACGAAGCTGTCGCTGCTCAGTACGACGGCGGCATGCGGATACTCCGGCTGCGCGCCGAGAAACGCCGGAACGAATCTAGCGCTCTCGCGGCGATCGATGCCGCTGAATCCCGGTCGTCCGCAGCCTTCGTGAAGGTGAACGTGAATCACGCTCACGTTCTTGGCGTAACCCATTTGCATGGCCCCGAAGATTGTCTTCTCATTCATGACAGCACCGGCCGAGGAGTCCTCCGCATACCCGTCATCAGGGACAACGACATAGCGGCTGGCAAGGAGGATGATGCCGTTCTTCGAGCGGGTCGGCCGTGCGGCAATGAATCCGACGCGCTCGGCGGCGAAAGGATGCGGCCGACGGAGGTCCGCGAGAATTACAGCGAGCAGTTCACCGCTGAGTTTGAGGGTAATCTTCATGGAAGAAAAGCCACCAAATGCCCGATCAAGACTTCGACAGGTCGCGGCGAAGAGGAGACGTAGTTCCAGGAGTATGCGTGCCATGTCTGGCCTGCAATCGCAACGCTCATATTCCAGTTCAGCGGCCGAGCCGAGGTTGCAACCTTCTCGGAGAGAAAGAGTCGTGTAGGGTAGTTGTCCCGTGCATCCATGCAAATCAAGGCTGCTGCGAGCTCCGGCGTGCAGCCAATCGGCAACCGCAGCGTCGGCACGTGGACGTACCGATGACCGGCGTCAGTGAACGTACTGACGCCGGTCGAGATCGCATCCATACCGGCGAGATCGAGCGGTTCAGGCATGCGAGGAACCGCCAGTACGCGGGCCCTTGAAGAATGCTTCGCCGCCTTTGATGGTCACACGGGCATCATCTTTGAGCGGTGTGATTTGGCCGTCGATCACTTCGGCCAGAGCCAGATCAGCGCTCACGCCGAGAAGCGATTTCAGCTCGGAGACGAGATGGCTGCCTCGATGGATTTTTTTCGACACGTTCTCGATCGTGACGGTGACGTCAGGCCCCGTCTCCGGGTGATCTGCTTTCCCTTCATGGGGTTGGGTTGACATGCGCTAATTCTCCTAAATTCTTGAGGTTAAACGACCTTCTGTTGACAGCAGCTACGAATCGAGCGATACTGTCTTACATGAGCAACAGTCTAGCAACGGCTGTTTTACCTGTCAAGCGAAATCGTCTTAGAAAGGCAACGCAATGAAGAGCAAAATGGACGAGTTCGGCCGACAATTGGTAACCGCACGCGGTTCGCGAGGAGTTCGGGAGGTGGCGAAGGAGATCGAAATAAGCGCAGCCACGCTTTCCCGAGTCGAGCGCGGGTACATGCCCGACCTCGAAACCTTTGGAAAGATATGTCGTTGGCTAAAAGTCGATCCGGCTGAGATTCTCGGGATTGACGTCACCGCGCCACGGCCGTCCGCGTCTGTCCATTTCAAGAAAAATCAAGCCATTCATCCTGATACTGCACGCGCTCTCGCTGAGTTGATTTTGTCGGCGTCACGCGCGAGCCTTATCGAGGACGAAGAAACGACCGGCTCTCGTGTTTAGGCATGGCTTTAAGAGTTGGTGCGAGCGAATCGCCCTCGAGAAGCGTTTCGAGCTTGGTCTGAAGCCTCTCGACCGCTTAGACCCGCACGCTTTGGCGAAGCATATGGGCGTTATCGTCCGCTTTCCGAATGACATACCGGGCCTTTCTGCGCAGTGTTTGAAGCGTCTTCTGCTCGATGATCCTGATGGCTGGTCCGCAGTGAGCCTGCGTCAGGGCGCGAGAACGGTCATTATCATGAATAGCGCGCATTCGCCGGCGCGGCAAGCAAGCGATTTGATGCACGAACTCGCTCATCTTCTTCTTGCGCATACCCCCGCACGCGTTGATGTGACCGAAGACATGCAGCTTCTTCTCCGGACTCATGATCGCGGCCAGGAAGATGAAGCGAACTGGCTCGCGGGATGCCTGCTTCTGCCACGACCAGCGGTTATGAACTTGCATCGCGGAAGGAAGCCAGCGACGGACGCGGCCCACGAATACGGTGTCAGCGTCGATATGGTCAATTACCGGCTCAAGGTGACGGGAGTAGGGATTCAAGCTCAACGTATCCAAGCCAGACGTTCGAGATAGCGTCGGTTCGAATCTACTGTAGTGGTCATACCTACATGCCGAGGTAGGTCGAGTTGCATACAAAACTTCCCTTGCCTCTTCGGGATGCGAACGTGGCCTAATCGGATTTCGAGGGTTCACGGCGAACGCGCTCCTCTGGGTCGCGGGGATCGTCACTGCGAGCGTCTACGGCGTATCGGTTTGGAAAGTGCTCGCCGGCGAGAGCACCGTCGGCAACGGGTATCCATCCTGACCTCAACGGGAACCTTTTCTCCTTGCTTTGCGGCGCAGACGCGTTGTTCCTGGGGGATCGACTAACGCGAATGCGGCGCCCCTTGCACCTCGGTTGACGTAGCAGGTGCGGTGGCGCCGTGAAGGGATTGTGATTGCACCAAGAATGCGCCACACTCCAGGGTCCGATAGTCGGCGATGTAATCGCGCCGTTTATTGTGCGGCAGCTACTGTAAGTTCGAGACGCTCGGCGCCGCTTGCGGATCGGCGAAGCGCCTACGAAGCCACGCCTGCTCGACTAGCCCCTCTACTTGCCGGGACGTAGGTCTACAGAGTGCCAAATCCTGTCCGCAACATCGCCGTACGACAGAGCGCGGTCGGGTAGATCAACAAGGAAGATGGATACGACGACCGTCCGATGTTCATCGCTGGTGCCGCGCGCAATCGCCCGAAAGGTCAATCCGTCTGGGCGATGCCCTATCAGGGATATCTCGACCCAATCTGCTTCAGCCGCTTGTATTGTTCGCACGGATACTAACTTTGCATCCGACAAGCCCTCCCTCTTGAGTGCTTCTAATGACGTAGCGGCGAGTCCCGTTAGATCCTCGAACTGCTTGCTCGCGGCGATCACCACGATCAGCCGGCGGTCAGGCGTGATTCGAGCATATTCTACGCCGGGTTTGGTCGCGATTTTCAGCATTGCATCCGGGACCTCCAACGAATAGTTAGTAGCGACACCTCTCAGCGTGATTTGAGGCGAATTTCGAACGAGCTGGACGACCTCCGCGTCGGTTGACAGGCCCGGCTTCTCAGATGCCAAGTGGAATATGGATGCGCCAAGATAATGAGCACCCATGACGGGCACTGCGGCCACCAATAACGCGATCGGAACCGCGGCGAGTGTGGCAATGAACGTCCCGAAACCACCGGTCCAACGAGGCCGACGCGGCGGCTCAGGCTCGAATCCGCTCATGCCTTGCAAGAAAGGCTGCAAGGTGTATGGGAGGTCGGCGGCGTCGCCGGCCAAGGGCCACATGGCGGGAGAACGATAGCTGAGAGGGAAAATCCGCGGCGACCAGTCGGTGCCGAACGATACAAAGACGGGGCGGTCCAAGTGGGGTACGACCCGAGGCAGTTCAACACCAGCGATAGAGCGCAGATGTGATGCCAGATCGCTGTAGGGTTGTGGTTGTTTCCAAAGACCGACGAGTGCCAATAAGACACGAGGGGGTGGCACAAGTTCATGAACTTGCTCAAGCTCCCACCTGATACCCGTGGTCAGGCCCGGCTGTATGACGACGGCCTGTGCGGTGCGCAGAAGTGCTTGGACCGTCCCGTGCCACTGATCGTCGTCTGAATAGATACGTGTCGATCCGGGTGTGGCAAGCCGTTCTCCGGGCTTCCCAAGGGCTACGAGCGGTCCATACTGTTTGAAGAAGCGTACGATTGACTCCTCCGAGGTGGGCGTACCGTAGTTGAGGAGCATGCGAAGCATCTGTATCGGGTGAGCGTAGTAGATCGCAGTATTTGCGCCGCGGCCGCCGTCGCGTCGACGTGCCCATGTACCAGAGCCGGGGAGCCCGCCACGTATGCCGGCAATGGCAGCAATGAGACCGGGTGGCTGTAAAGTCGTTGCTGCGTCATCGAGAAACGGGCGCAGGAATAGGATTGGTTTTCGAGGATCACGCAGGTTACTACTAGTGTCGCGGGGCCGCTGACACAACTGATACCCGAGGTAGATCAACGTCGGTGCTGGCAGATAGAGCAGCAGCCAAAGTCGGCTATTTGATTGATCGCCCTGAGATAGCCAGCTGTCTGTGATGGGACTGGAGAGCAGGAGCCAATACAGGAGGCCTATCAGCTTCAACGTCCAACCGGCCAATTGCGAGTAACCGGGCCGCCGACCGGTTCGGGGTTTCCCAGGAGTTGGTGGCGTCGCCAGCTGGATATCACCTGTCGGATGCACCCATGTTCCGGACGGCGCTTCCCAATAGCGGACACCCAGTTGCAACCGAAACGCCTCTCGCACACCCGGCGAGCCGTCGACAGACAGCACAATATTGAATTCGCGTCCATCTATTAGGCGGATAATGAATTTACTCTTTTGGTGCGCATACCAGACGCCGGCCACATCGCTGTAATCAATCCGACGTTTCAAGCGAATGCAGCTCGACAATTGTTTTTCGCCGGCGGGATAGCACATCTCTTCCGTAAACTCGCGACTGAAAGCTCGAAGGGAGCCGATGATCAGATGGTCTGGATAGACGGCAAGGATCTCGGTCGAAAAGACTCGATTTCGGTAGCGAATGACGGGAAACCATAGATTCATACTTTAGGAGTGTCGATAAGCCGCAGTTCCCTACCCCGGTCAAGGCGGAAGGAGGAGAAGTCGTCCTCGACGCCGAAAATGGTTGGCGGCCGTCATTCCTAGGACAGACAAGCGCTCGGCCGAGAGCGAGAGTGGCACAATTACGGACATCAGGGACGTTGTGGATGTGGTAGGTATCCCTGCAAAGCGAAGACCCGCCAGGGGCGGGTCTTCTGTCCATATCTCTACCTTTGCTAAGCAGCTTCCGTCGGCTTTACGTCCGGTAGTGCCTTGATAGCCTGAATGCTATTAGCCAACACTAGAGGAAAATCGGAGACTAAGGAAATCAAGGCCTCTACGAGAGAAGTCCGAGGCGTGTAGTAAAGCTCTCTACAGATTTCCTGATTGTCCCGTTTCGCAAACGTGGCAAACGGTTCACGCAGCGTCAGATCAAGCGTTTTTCCGTTTGCAACGCAGTTCGACATCACGATTTCGAGGAGTTGGCGCTTCTGCGACGGATAGGCGGATTCGTACAGCGTTTCCGGTGTTCGCGCCAGTTCGACAATCTGTAGCGTTCTCGCCTTCAGATCGGCCTCTCCCGCCTCGATAGACGCGAGGCCCTGTTCCAAGCGCCGCCGCTCTAGGAGCAGCGCCGCTCGTTTCTCGTCGTGCGTTGGAGCGTCAATCTTTCCGTCGAGGAGCAGATCGGTGAGACGAGATGCTCGGGCGTTCGTTGCCGCGAGCGTTTCCGTGACTGCCGCTCGTCTTGCTTCCCGAACCGAAGCATCATCGTCAAAGTACGTAACGATTTCCTGCTCGAGGGCTGCTGCATGGTCTCCGTTCAGTGTGATGCGGCGCAGCTCCGCCCGAATAGCGCTGTCGATGCCGTCCTCCCGTAGCGACGTCGTCGGACACTGGTACGTCGAGCAGCGATAGTAGGCGCGTCCCTTGGCCACGGATCCGATGAGCGACCGGCCGCACGTCCTGCAGCGAATCAGTCGCCTGAAGAGAAAGTCGTGATGGCGCGTCCGGCGTACGAACTTGCCTGCGAGGACTGCCTGAACCCGATCGAATTGCGCCTGGCTCACGAGTGGCGTGTGCGCGCCGGGAAAGAGGCCGAAGCGCCGTGACCGAATCACGCCCGCGTAAAAGGGATTGCGAAGCATGCCGTGGATCACCTTCAGGATGAGAGGGTGGCCGCCTTTGCTCCTCAGGCCGATCCGCTCCGCCTCCGCGGTAAGCTGCCGCAGCGTGTAAGCGCCTGTCGCATACATCTCGAAGAGACGCGCGACGAGCGGCCCTTTTATCGGATCGATTGCTTTCGGCTTGCCCTTGCCGCAATCGAGGTATCCGATTGATGCCGCGTTCGGAAGGATACCTTGCTTCAGCCGGCCATGGATGCCCTTGAGTGCTTCTTCGCGGAGATTGCGGATGTAGTCCACCGCGACAGCGACTTGGACGTCGGCCGCAAGCCGGCCGCCGCGGGAGCGGAGGTCCAGATTGTCGTTCGCGATGAAGACGTCGATGCCCTGCTCCAGAAGTTCGTCGATCTCTGCCCAGTCGCGATAATTGCGCGTGCCGCGATCGAGCTTGTGGATTACGACGCCTTCCGCCTTGCCTGTCCGAAGGAGTCCCACCATGCGGGTGAATTCCGGACGGCCAGACTTCGCGGCGGTGCGGGTTTCCGTGAACCATTCGACGATTTCCGCGCTGATCCGGACCGCATATTGCTCGATGATCGCGCGCTGCTCGACAAGCGAGACGCCTGTTGCCTGCCTGCCAGTAGAGACACGGATGTAAGCGAATAGTCGCTTCATGTTCGTGTCGTTATTAATGTTCCGGGGTCGACCTCCCCGCCAGAAACCCTAACTCTCTCCGGCAAAGTCGTCAAAACGGCATCACTTCGACTGGATTGGGCCTTCATGACATCGGTGGCGAGACGTGCGTACCGCCGTAGCGCCTCGTTCGCGGCGTTGAATTCGTCGTCGTCGAGATGCGGCAAAGAACCGCGAAGGTTGGCTCGCGCATCGTTCTGCATGGGAAACAACGTAGCAACCGGCCTGGAGTCAGTCGAGGCAAGCGCCGTACGGAGTCGAGGTACTTCACTTGCCTCGGCAGCAATTTCTTCGGCGACTACGCTGAGGCGCATGTTCACTCTCATCAATTGGCCGCGCGTTCGCGCGGAGCGGTACCACCGCTTCCTGCCGGAGGACATCCGGAGCTACCTCAAAGGTCGCGGCATCCCGGCAACCGTGATCGAGCAGAAGTCGCTCGGCTGGGACGGGAAGCGGGTCACCATTCCGATCTTCGGCGCAAAGACGAGCGAGGTGCTTGGCTTCCGCTATGCGACACCACCCGAAGACAGGAACGAGAATCCCGCCATTGTTTCCGACGAAGGCGCGAAACCGGAGCTTTCCGGGTGGGAAACACTTGCGAAGAACCCCCGCCGTGTGGTGATTTGCGATAACGAATTCGACCGGCTTGTCCTCGAAGCGATGGGTATTCCGGCAGTCAGCTCGGCCGGCGGCGCAAATTGCTTCCTCGCCGAGTGGGCGCCGCATTTTGAGATCGCGCGGCACATCTACATCTGCTTTAGTCGCGAGTGGGCGGATGCCGCAGCGAAGACGCGGTCCATCCTGCCGTCCGCGCGCATCGCGACGCTTCCCACGGAAGCGAAAGACATCACGGACTTCTTCGTGCGGCTTGGTAGGACGAAAGTGGATTTCGAGATCGTGCTCGCGACGGCCGCCGTTCCAGCGGGCGACGATGAGGATGATGAGCCGCCTCTGCCGATCCGAGAGTTCCGGCCCGGCGACAGCGCACTCCGACGCCGCGCGGAGCGGGCGAAGAAAGCCGTCCGCCTTCACGAGGTCGTAAGCCAGTACACGCGACTCCAAGCTGAAGGCGGCCGGCTCGTCGCGCACTGTCCTTTCCACGATGGCGAGAGGCCTTCCTTCACCGTCTATCCGAAGACCGACACGTATTACTGCTTCGGCTGTGGCGCCAACGGCGACGCCATCAAATTCCTGACCGACAAAGAGTCGATGACCTTCCGGCAGGCGCTCGAAGCGCTGGAGCGTTTCGAGTTCACCGGCGAAATCAATGGCGTCGCCTGAGGAGAGGAAGGAGACAGAGAAGAAAGCCATCCCCATACCGACCGCTTCGGCCGTCCTTCCTGATGGGCAATTGGTGGAGATGGTCTATGACCCGCGAGCCCGCAAGACGCAGTTCGTCTGCGGCACGGGCGAGGCGTGGGGATATGAAGAGACCATCCTTCTTTCACTGAACGAGCGCCTCGTTCCGTACTCGGCGACGAACAACCTCGTAAAGCACAACGTCGTGCTGTTCGCCTCCGAGCCGGAGGAATATGGCGACGAGGTGGCGCTCGTCTCGCGGGTGCGGGACTTCGTCAGGAAATACGTGGAAGTCTCTGAAGATTTCGAGACGGTAGCGATCTACTACATCCTCTTCACGTGGATTTACGATGCCTTCCACGAAGTCCCCTATGTCCGGATTCGCGGCGGCTACGGCACCGGGAAGACGCGGTTCCTTCTCACAGTGGGGTCGCTCTGCCGCTTCCCAATCTTCGCCTCCGCCGCGAGTACGGTCTCGCCGCTATTCAGGCTCATCGATGCCTTCCGCGGGACCTTGATCCTCGACGAGGGAGACTTCCGCTATTCGGACGAGAAAAGCGAGATCGTGAAGCTGCTGAATCATGGCAATGCGCGAGGCTTCCCGCTCCTCCGCACGGAAGTCTCCCCGAAGAAAGAATTCGACCCGCGGGCGTACCACGTCTTCGGCCCGAAGATCGTCGCGACGCGCGGCTTCTTCCAGGACCGGGCCTTAGAAAGCCGCTGCGTTACGGAGGACATGCGCGGCGGCGCGATACGGAGCGAGATCCCGCTCAACCTCGACGAGCGCTTCCACGAAGAGGCCCGATCGATCCGCAACCAGCTCCTGCTCTGGCGTCTCCGAACCTTCAAGAACGCGCGGGGGGAAACCCGCGCGGGCGCTCGCGATCTCGAGCCGAGGCTGCAACAAATTTTCGGGCCTCTCGTCTCGGTGATCAGCGATGTGTCTGCGCGGGAGAGAGTCATCGCCGTGCTTCGGAAGCAGAACGAAGAGCTCGTGGAAGACCGCTCGGAGAGCGCCGAGGCGCAGGTGCTTCAGGTCATCCGCGACCGGATGGTCCGCGATCCCGAGGCAAGGCTCGCGGTTCAGGACATCACTGAAGAGTTTCTTACGCGCTTTGGAAGCGAGTATGAACGTCGGATCACGCCGCGTTGGATCGGCTCGGTCATCCGGCGGCGTCTGGGGCTACGCCCGACGCGTTCGACGGGAGTCTTCACGCTGCGGCCCGAAGACGTGGCGCGCCTCAAGTCGCTCTATGCGCGTTACGGGATCGAATCGAATGACACCGGGCCGGCCGCGGTCGAGCCGGCAACGCAAGATGCCGCGGCGTGATGGCGGACAACCTCATCTTCGTCGGCCGCACGAACTGGCGCGACATGGACAAGCCTTTCGGTCTCTGGCCCGGCGATCGGCGCGCGCACATGTACGTAATCGGGAAGACCGGTACGGGCAAGTCCTCGCTCCTCGAAGGCATGATCCGGCAGGACGTCCTGGCCGGAAACGGCCTTGCGCTCTTCGATCCGCACGGCGACCTCGCGGAACGGCTTTACGAATGGATCCCCGATTCGCGGCGGCAGGATTTGATCTATCTCAATGTCCCGGACCCGGATCAGCCCTTTGGGTTCAACCCTTTGGAAGGCGTACCGCCACTCCGTCGCTCGCTTGCCGCAAACGGCATCGTCGAGGCACTCAAGAAACTCTTTGACGACGCCTGGGGCGTGCGGCTGGAATACATCCTCCGCAGCGCGCTACTCCTCCTCCTCGAACAACCTCAAGCCACCCTCGCGGATGTCGTGCGGCTCTTCCACGAGAAGGAGTTCCGCAAGGCAGCAGCGGAGCGGGTTACCAATGAACAGGTGAAGCGCTTCTGGACCATCGAATTCGAGAAGTTCGGACGCGAGCGCGCTTCAGCGATCACCCCGATAGAGAACAAGCTGGGGAGCCTCCTTGTCGACCCCTTCGTGTCCCGCATCCTCACGATCCCGAAGAGCACTTTCAGTCCACGCGAAGCGATGGACAGCGGCAAAGTCCTTCTCGTGAATCTCGCGAAGGGAAAGATCGGCGAGGCGCCGGCCATGCTTTTCGGAGGGCTCCTCGTCACGATGCTCGGGCTTTCCGGCCTTGCCCGCGCGGACACGCCGCAAATAGCGAGGCGCGACTTCTTCATCTACCTCGATGAGTTCCAGACGTTCACCACCCTGTCTCTCGTAAACATGCTGGCCGAGTTGCGGAAATATGGCGTCGGACTCGTGCTCGCAAACCAGTTCCTCGATCAAATCGATTCTGAGGTGAGGAGCGCGATCCTCGGGAACGTCGGCACTCTCTTCGTTTTCCGTGTCGGTGCCATGGATGCGATGAAGCTCGTCAAGGAACTGCTCCCGGATTTGGAGCCGTACGAGCTGACGTTGCTGCCGAACCGGATGTTCTGGATACGCCCGCTCGTCGGCGGGCAATCCGTCGAGGCGTTCACCGGGAAGACGATCTCGCTCGATCGCAACGAACGCCGGCCCGTTCCCAAGAAGACATCGCAGACTGGCGGATTGAAGATGGAGTCGCTCGGATAAAAGAAGAGGGCGGCCGGTGGAACGAGAAGCTCCAGAGGCCGGAGCACGTCGCTCCATCGGCCGTCGCTACACAGTTGTCAAAGTGCCGTGCGGACGTCTCGTCAAGTCGGCTGGGTGGTGGAGGACTTGACGAGGCGGCCGCACGGCACTACGCGCTTTTCGCGATGGCCGATGGTGCGCGGCCACAAAACGGGCCAGTTGGCACTCTTGACGGAAATCATTAGATATGTTTATGTAAAGCGTTTCCACAATTGGCAGCGCACGCTCCGTTCTGAACAACTTCGGAGCGTTTTCCATAGCCTGCCGCAATCACTCCACGATGACCAAAAAGTACGGTTTGACGGTACTTCGCTTGCCTCGGCAGAGCGAGCGCTCGCCTATTACGCTGTATTTCCATGTCCCAAAACGTCGCCCATCGTTTGCGAAAAGAACGCCGGCGTCACGCCTACTCACAGGCGGACGTTTGCGCGCTTCTCGGGGCGGCGTGGAAGTCGAAGATATCGCGCTATGAGCAGCAGCAGGCGCTGCCTCCGCTCGAGACGGCGCTGGCCTTCGAAGCGATCTACGGAAAACCAGTAGCGGAACTCTTCAGCGGATCGTACGCAAGGGTGCACGAGGACGTACGAAGACGCGCAAGGAAACTCGTAGAGGACAACGCTCCAGTTCCCGCAATACGGCGTAGCCGGCGAGTAAGGTCGCTCCAAAGAATCGCGGCATGACCCTCCTTCGCGACCCACGTCCTATCCTGGGCATCGATCCCACGCATGACGGCGTGGCGTTCGCATTTTTCGAAGACAGCGCGCTCGCGGACTGGGGCACTTCGCGCAACGACGGGAACGAACGTCGTGTGCTCGACCGGCTTGTCGACGACTACGGCGCGGAAGTGATCGTGATCGAAGACGGAGATGCTCCTAAGTCCGAACGTCGGCCGCGGATGCGGAAGGTTCTGCGCGACCTGGCGGCGCATGGGAAGAAGCGGGGGCTCGCAGTAGCCAAGGTCTCCCGTCGCGAGGTGCGAGACGCGTGGAAGCAACGCGGCATCACGCGCAAGCAAGCTGTCGGCGCGGAACTGGCGAAACTCTTTCCCGACCTTGCGCCGATTGTGCCGCCCCCGAGAAAGGTCTATCGGCGTGAAGTGCCACGGGAACGGATCCTCGGCACGGTGGCGCTCATCGTCCATGCATTCGGCACGACTGACACGGTACCGCGAGACGGTACTTCTCTTGCCTCGGCGTCCGCCTGACGCGCGAGTAGTCTTCTCCTCAGCATCTTCCCAACAACAAACGAAAGGAGAACGACACACGTGTCCAGCGCAAGCTTTGTCCTCACGAACTTCTCAACTGAAGCAGTTCCGATCCGCCTCCGCGCAGTCCCGCTTCTCATCGCCGGTGATCCGTCGCCGCAGGAACCCGAACCTGTCGGCTTCAAGAGCGGCAAGGATCTCGGCGAAGAGATTCGCGCCGACTTCGTGGAGACGGTGACATGCGTCGATTGCGGCAAAACCGAGCCGGAAGACAGCGCTTACGACAACGGCTGGCAGATCGATCCGGTCGTCTGTCCTGACTGCCTTCGCTGGGTGCTCACGGGCGCAGCGGAATGCTGTTTCTGAAGGCCGCCATGGCCGCGAAACAGAAACGCAAACGCATTACGCGGAAGATCCGCGCGGAACTGATGCGCATCCCGTGGAACGCGAAGCAACTCGCCTGCGACCGCTGCGGCGCGACCGAGCCTGTCCCGGCCGATCTTCTCTTCCGTCTGCGTCTCAAGACCTGTCTTAACTGCCTGACCGCGCACACCCCTTAACCGACACAAGGAGGAAATCAATGGTCCCTCGAATGAAGGGAGTGGCGGAGCTCTGTCCATCACGGAGGTGCCGCGATGGATAAGAAGGAGCTCAAGGCCGCTCTTGCGAAGTTCAGCCGCATCCGGATCCTCTACCGACACTGGAGCGGCGCCTTCCATTACACGGATGGCGTCGCCTTCCTCGCCGAGAACGCGGGCGCCGAATGGCTCCTCGACCATATCGCGGCGCACCAGAAGCGCGTCCGGAAAGACCGCGATCTGCGGGATCTCCAGATATGGGCACTGCGAGTAACCGGCCCGCTCAACGCCGAGATCACCTGCAGCCGAACGAAGAAGGACGTGGCCTTTCGCGAGGAGATCCAGCTCTTCAGTCCATTTCCACTCGACGAAGTAACGCTCTACCTCGAAGACGAAACCCTCCTGCTGCCCTCCGAGCGGTGAGGAGAGAAAGGAATGACACGATGACGGTCATCGCACCGGAACCACCAGAGATCGTCCAACCGCAGGCAACGCTTTGCCACTCAGGCATTATTTCGCAAATTTGCTTGGCGCCTGAGCCGAGGAAACATAGATCACTCGAAGGAGATCGACCACCTCAACGAAGCAGAAAAGGTCAACTATTTGGAGTATGGCTACCGATACCTTGGTTCATCCTGGCGTCCACATGTGACCGTCGGCCGCACGCGGGATTGTCAGAGGTTGCGCGATGAGAGAGATCTGCGCGCGTCCTACGACGCATCGATCGTAGGGCAGTCGTTCGTGGCCACCGCTATCGACGTCTACGAGGTCGGTTACAATGGTGCTTACGCGGGAAGAGTATGGTCGGAGCTCTTAGGGACGTCGAGCTCACTATGATGGAGAAGATTCTTACCGTTTGCCAGATTGATGGCCAACTAGTGCCAGCGGGCTGGGCTTGGCGTTCTTGTATTCATATGTTCCCGCGAATTCCGCATGCGTCTGTACTGCTCGTGCCGCGGCTCGCGCACAGCGGACACGTCGTTATGCATAAACGGTCTCAGGCAAAGGATGTATCTCCGGGGATGTGGGACTTCTGTGGCGGCCACGTTCGCTACGATGAGGACGTTGTCGACCACAAGACGCTCGAAAAGCACATAGATCAAGAGGCTAGGCGTGAAGGCGCCGAGGAGCTGTTTGGCGGCCGAGGTCTGGAGGAGACTCCTGGTCAGTGGTCCCGCGTGAGCGGAATCGGCGAGCTGCTGCTTGACTCTACTCTCAATCTGGAATTCGCCACCGTATTCGTTGTGACGATACCGTCGTCGCGCGACATCGCGATAGAGGATGACGTCATTGGAGACAGGATTGAACGGGCGGACGACATTGTGATCGCGCCGTACAACGAACTACGCGCGGCATTCGTTGCGGGGTTGCTGACATGCGCCGAGGGGGCGACGAGTATCTTCCAGCGCTATCAAGAGTTGACGTCGAACGCAGATGGAGGCCTTTGATTCACGGCTTGAAGTCTCCAACATCAATGTCGCGCGTGACGAGGAGTGATGGATTCGAGTCGGCGATGTAGAAGAAGGGGCGGCGCCTCTTCCGCCGCCGGGCGGTTTCTGCGGGAGCGCCGGAGAGGTAACGGCCTCCAGTGACCAGGCTGACTGCATTCGAAGCGATCAAGCGGATAGCGAGGCACCCGTTCGGTTGCGCTGACTGCTACGCCGCAGCCAGAGGGTCTCCGCGTGTGTAATACGTGTGTCCACCCGGAATTTTGAGCGGTTCAGCCGGTTGTAGCGGGTGAGTGTTTTCAGTAAGTTACTGAAACCAAAGCACATCAGGCGGGTTCAACTCCCGCCGCCTCCACCAACGTCAATCCAACCAACTTTCCGTCGATCCTGTCGCGTGTCCTCTGACACCGCACGGCTCGATCCCGCCGTTTTCCTGCACGGTACGTTTGATCAGCATCTTTCAGCGAACTTTCTCTCTTCGTCCGTCAATGACAACAGGTCCGTTGTCATCTGGTGGAAAAGGAGAGAACGCAATGAAGAAAAGAGCGTTGATCGTCGGCATTTCAAATTACGGCGGACGGGTGGTGGGTCTCGATTCGCCGGATCGGGAGATCCTGGAGTGGCGAGATCTCCTGGTCGACACGTATGGCTTTCCCAGTCACTGCGTCCGCCTGCTGGCAAACGAACGCGCGCGCAAACAGGAGCTCAAGACTCGGCTCGAATGGCTGCTTCTCGATGCGCAACCGGACGACCAGCTCGTCTTCATCTACTGCGGGCACGGCGTCCGCCTGCCGGAACGGAACAGAAACGGAGAGCTCCTCGACCACATGGACGAAGCACTGCTCTGCTTCCCGCTTCCGGACGAGGATCTGGCCAGCGTCGCGTTCTATGACGACGACCTGTTCAAGCTGCTCGCCGGGCGGGAACTGCCGGCTGACGCGAAGGTCACATTCATCCTCGACTGTTGTTTCGGCGGCGGCTTCAATCTCCGCGACATCCCGCGACGTCCGGCCCCGATGACGGTCGACCTGCCGCGCGACCTGGAGCACCGGCTCTGTCACCGCAAGGAACAGCCGGACCTTCACTACACCGACGCCGCCGTGCCGGTGCTGGTGAGCGCTGCGGGTGAATTGAATCTGGCGGTGGAGATCGAGATCGACGGCGTCAAGCGGTCGAACTTCAGCTATCACGCGATCGAAGCGCTGCGGAAGGCGCCCACGCTCAGCTACTCGGCGCTGCTCAGCACGATTCGCGAACCGATCGAGGCGGTCTACCCGCAGTATCCCGCCGTGAAGGGAAATGCGCGCCGCCGCAACAGCCCGTTTCTGAACTGAGGAGAAACCATGAGCACACTGACAGTACGCTTCGCCGGCATCTGCTGCTTCATGAGTCCGCGCCCGAAGAAGAACGACCATTTCGAGAAGCGCGTCCTGCTGCCCGTCGACAAGCGGTCGCGAGATGCAAACCGCAACGACGGCCAGCACATCGCCTACATTGAATTCGACATCCTCGACCGTGCGACCGTGAGTGGCCGCTTCGCCGCGCAGTTCACGTATGCGCGCGACCTGGTGTCGTACCGCCGCTACCAACTCTCCGGCGACCGCATCACGATCTCCAACGCGGACATGTCCAAACGAAGAAAACTGAACGTCCTGAGCACCTATGACGAGCGCGTCCCTTCCATCAGCAGCGTTACACAGGGCAAGCTCAAATTCGCCGAAGACAGGTTCTACTCCAATCAACCCTCCTCAAATGAGGTGGCGGCGATCTTCGACATGCAGTTCGGCGATCTGCACGCCGGCCCGGTCAGTCTCGCGCCGACGCGCTTCTCCGAACCGACTGACTTCAAGCCGGCGCGCCGCCTCGCCCAGTGGGTCGAGCTGCAGGTGCCGATCAAAAAAGGCGAGAAGCCACGCATCGTGATCGAGAGCTTCAACGGCAACGGCTTCGGCACGCGCACCATCGAGCTGGCGGAAACGACCGATCACATCACGATCGGAAACCAGTTGAAGGAAGACATCGAAATGGGCCCGACAGCCTTCAATCCCAACCTTCCGCCGTCGCCGGAAAACTTCCGCGCCCACTTCGGAATGGTTTACGACCTGTTCAAAAAAGTGCCCCGCAATGCATCGCGTCCTGAAAACGGCATGACCGTCCGCAACGGCTGCGTCGGATCGCAGATCCCGTGACACCTGCGCACCGGATCGGGGCTACGATGATGGGCACTCGTACAGGAGAGACTCGTGATCGCCCCCCGATCCGGCGCGAAGCGCATCTTGCGGCTCGTCGTGCTGGCTGTCGCCGTTTCCGGCGCGGCATGGTTCTTCCTCCGTGAACCGTCGTCTGAAACGCGGCTGCGGCGCCTCCTGGAGGATGCCAGACGTCCCGACCGCGTCCGTCCTCTGCTCGCGCAGGTGCCGCACGAATCGCGCATCACGGCGATGGGTGTGTTCGCGCACGCCGCACGTGAGGACCGGCAGGCGGCGATGCTGCACCGGGATGGCTTGGCATCATTCGCAGCGGGCGATCGTGGCAAGGCGCTCAGCTACTTTCGCCTGGCGGTCGACCGCGAGCCGCGCGCCGAATGGTGGAACGATGTCGCCGCGGCGGAACTCGAAGTCGCCGATCGCACCAAAGACGCGGAGCGCTACGTCACCGCGCTCGAAGCGTCCGACAAGGCGCTGGCACTCGATCCCGAACTGACCGAAGCGCATTTCAATCGCGCCTTGATCGTCGAACGGCTCGGCTTCGAGCGCGCCTCGATCCCGATCTGGAAAGAGTTCGTACGGCTCGATCCCGGCGCGCCATGGGCGGAGCTCGTTCGGCGGCACATCGCGCGGCTCACCTCGAAACGCACCGCACGTGAGGAATGGTCGGACGCGCTCGAACGCATCGGCAGCATCACACCGGCGCAACTCGATGGTCTGATCGCGGCGTATCCACAGGAGGCACGCCTGTGGGGCGAGACAATGTTCCTCACCAGGTGGGCCAAGGGGCGGCAGCCGGTCGATCTCGACACAGCCCGCACCATCGGGAACAGGCTTGCATCGCGATCGGGAGAGCGTTTCCTCGCCGCGGCCGTCCACGCGATCGACGACCCGCGCTGCTCCGATACTCTTGCCGCTGCGTACACCGCTTACATCGGCGCTCGTTATGAATTCAAGGGCCGCGTTTTCTATGCGTCGACCCGCCACTTCACTGCCGCACGGGCCCGGTTCGCGGCATGCCGCAGCCCGATGGCAGCGGTCTGCGATCTCTATTTAGCCATGACCGCGATCGAGACGAATCGGATCCGCGAGGCGCGCGCGTCACTGACGTCGCTTCTGGAGCGCGAGCGCGGGACGGATGGGCATTACGCGCTCGTCGCACAGATCGAATACCAGCTCGCATTGTCGACGGCGATGCTCGGCGACTTCGGCGACGCCTTGACGATCGCCACCCGTTCGCGCGACGGATTTCAGCGCCTCGGCGAACGCGGAAATGCCGGCACGTCCGCCATGCTCGTCGGCGATCTGCTGGCGATCCTCGGGCAGCCGCAGCCGGCCTGGCGCCATCAGATCGATGCCGCCGCGGCGCTGTCCTTCGCTGGCCAGTGGGAGCAGCTGCAGGCGTGCGTGTCGGCGATGAATCAGATCGAGTTGCATCGTCATCGGTGGAGCGCGGCGCGGGCGATCTCCGGAATCGAGACGGCCCTCGGCCGCGATCCGATGTTCCTCGCCGACGCGCATCTCCGCAACGGCTTCGCTGCGGCCGAAGAGGGCGACGTGGTCACGGCGCGATTGCTGCTGGGGAAGGCGACCGTCACCGCGGCGAACGTCGCCGATCCCGACATTCGCGAGAAGCTGATCGCCGACATCCGCGCGGTGCAGGGCCGCATGAGCGCGACGTCGGATCCCCCGACCGCCATCGCCAGCCTCACCCCGTCGATCGAATTCCAGCAACGGTCCGGCCGCGCGTTCGCGCTTCCCGATCTTTATCTCTCGCGCGGCCGCGCACATCTCGCACTCGGCGCGCGCTCGGCCGCGCTGGCGGATTTCGAATCGGGTATCCGCGCTCTCGAGGCGCAGCGCAGCCGCATTCGCGATTACGAATTGAGGACCGGCGTCTTCGACGATGCACGCGCACTTTTCCCCGAGGCCGTCCGCGCTTCGCTGGGCGGCGAAGACGTCGCAGGTGCGTTCGCGTATCTCGAGCGCGGCCGCGCGCGGGCGTTGCTCGACGAGCTCTCGGACGACGCCGAGGTGCCGCTCCTCTCCCCGCTCGGGATCGTGCAGCAGAACCTCGAGCCGCGGACGCTCCTCGTGTCATACGCGCTGCTTCCGGACCGCGTGGCGATCTTCGTCATCGATCATGAACACGCGAATGTCCGTTTCAGCGACGTCAAGGCCGATGAGGTGGCGATTCGCGCGAAGGAGCTCGCGCACGCGTTGCGCGAACGGAACGACATCGCCGCGCCGTCGGCGAAATTGTTCGACGAATTGCTGCTGCCCATCGCTGCGGAGCTCGCAGCAGCCACGCGCTTGATCATCGTCCCCGATGTGTCACTCGAACAAATGCCGTTCGCTGCGCTGTTGGACCGCCGCACCGGGAAGTTCCTGGCCGACACGCACGAGCTGACGATCGAGCCGAGCGCCGCCGTCTACCTCGCGTGCAAGCGGAGGTCGGCGACGATCAATCGGGAATCGTCGATCGCCCTGTTCCTCAATCCGAAGACGTCGTCGTTCTCCGATCTGCCGGCGGCCGAGCGCGAAGCACCGCGGGTGGCGCAGCGATACTCCACCGCGCTCGTGCGGTCACGCGACACCGCGACCGCTGCGACCTTCCGCGATCAGGCGTCGCAATATGGAATCGTCCAGTTCTCCGGGCATGCGGTGATTGATCGTGGCGAGCCGTGGACATCGGCTCTGATGTTCGATGCGCCGCTCACCGCGCGCGAGATCGGCGCGATCCGCTTCTCGCGCACTCGTCTCGTGATCCTCGCCGCGTGCAGCACGCTCGCTTTCGACCGCGAACGGGTTGAAGGGACGTCTGCCATCGCCCGCGCGTTCCTCACCGCCGGCGTCCCCACCGTCATCGGATCTCTGTGGGACGTCGACGATGACGACGCGGCGGCGTTCATGGTGCGACTGCACGAACGGCTCGCGCGGGGCGTCGCGCCGGCAGCGGCCCTACGCGATGTGCAGCGCGAATTCATTCACGATCGGACGCGGCACGACCCCGGCGCATGGGCAGCGTTCACGGTCATCGGCCAACCGTAAGTGCGAGCGGCGGCGCGCTACAGAACTCGATCATGCTCTGGTGGCTGCGCGACGGCGAGATCACGTGGCAGCGAACAACACTGGCCACGAACACCGATCCCGCGTATTTCGCGCGCAGCTGCCGGTCACGGTGACGGGATCCGGCATCCACTCGCCGACCGTGCTCGTCGACAGCAGCAACAGCACGGTGTACCTGATGTGGATCTCGTACAACGACAACAAGATCTACATCGCGACAGTGCTGAACGGCGGGCTCAGTCTCTCCACGCCCATCGGATTCGATGCAGGGGGCGTCGATCTGATCACCGGCAGCTCCGACGTCTCGGTCCTCGCGCGCTCGCTGCTGCACGTGCGCTACAACTCGGTCGATCACAGCATCGGCGTGGTCTGGCATCGCCGCGAGACCTTCACCGGCTTCGTACGCGGTCTACGCCACGATGCTCACGGCGAGCACCACGACATCTGGACCTGGTACGACACCGTCAATTCGCGCATGGTCTGGAACACGGGCGACGTGAACATCAACTACGGGCAGGGGACATCTGGTGGAACGACCAGGTGCAGCCGTAAATCCGGCCTTCCTCGCGAAACCCTCGTAAACTTGCCCCATTCGCTCATGAAACAGGTCCTTGCTCTGCTGCTGGTGGCGGCGCCCATCCTGGCTCAGGATCTGGTGTGCGCACGGCAGCAGGGCGACGCGCGGGGGGCGTTCGAGCGGGCGCTGGTGTTGTCGAAGTCGCTGGATGACGACGGGGCGGGGCGGGTGGCGGAGCTCGCGCGGGAACTGGCGGCGGACAGCGGCGATCGCGGGGCGGAGGCGTTGGCGATGACGATCGATACGACGGTCGCGTTGCGTCGGAACGACCTTCCGGCCGCGGCGCGGCTGGCGTGCGAGGCGCTCGACGTGGCGCAGTCGACAGACGAGCCGGCGGTGCTCTCGCGCGCGTGGCTCACGCTGGCCGAGGTGCTGCGCGTGCGCGCGGCGGGGCCGCTGGTGCCGGGGCACACGCACGTCGAATGTCTGCAGAACGCGCTTGCACTCGCCGAGCGTGCGGGCGACCTGCAGCTCGAGTTTGCGGCGTTGATGCGGCTCGGCGATGCGGCGAACGTCGCGGACGACTACCTGACGTCGCGCGGCTACTTCGACCGCGCGATCGTGATCGCGCGCCAGCTCGATGACCCGAGCGACGAGTGCGAAGTCGAGATCGACCTCGCGCTCCTCTACATGTCGCAGCACGAACAGGTCCGCGGCATGTTTCACCAGCGCCAGGCGGTGAAGCTGGCGGAAGAAAATCACCTCCCCGCCTATCCGCGGGCCATGCTCGGCCTCGGATTCGCCATCGTCAACGAGCAGCAGACCTATGACGAGGCGCGCGCGATCTTCAACAAGGTCCTTCCGCGCGACGAGCACGGGAACTACATCGCCACGCCGGCGATCCCGAGGACGTGGCTCGGGTTCGGATTGACCGGGCTGGCCGGTGTCGAAATGAACACCGGCCACCTCGAAGAGGCCGAGTGCCTGCTGCGGCAAAGCGACGCGATCTTTTCCAGCGCGCTGTACCAGGTCAGCTCCGTTTACGAGCTGGTGGCGATGTACATCCGACGCCACGATTACCTGACCGGCCTGCGCCTGGCGATGGAGAGCGTGAACGCGCCGCAGACGCGTCCCACGAACCTGGCCAAGGCGTTGATGCGCGCCGCGCGCGCCTCGCGCGGACTGAAGGACACGCGGCGCGGAACGGCGTTGATCCGCGAGGCGATCGACATCCGCGAAGAGATCGACCGCGGCGCCGCGGGCGACGAGCAGCAGCACGTGCGGATCGCCGAATGGTGCGCCGATTATTACGAAGTGGCCGCCGAACTGGCGCTCGATTCGGGCGACGTTCCGCAGGCGCTCACGCTCGTCGAGCAGGGACGCGCGGGCGTGCTGACCGGCATCCTGGAAAACGGCCGGCCCGATGCGCTGGCCAAAGTGGACGAGGCCGATCGGCACGAGCAGCGCCGCCGCGAGCGCGAGCTCGCGCAGATCCGCATCGCGCTCGACGCCTCACGCGCGGAGCACCGCGCCGAGCGCGCGGTGAAACTCGACGAGCAGTTGCGCGATGCGCGGCAGTCGTACGAGACGTTCGTCGACACGATCCGCACGCGCTCGCAGCGGCGACTCTCGTCGCGCCGCCGGCTCGACACCGCGCAGCTCGCGTCGATGCTCGACCGGTTGCCTCGCGGGATGGTGGCGATCGAATTCGTCATTGACGACGACGACCAACTGCACGCCTTCGTGGTCCGGCGCGATCCGACGCGGCGCATCGTCTGCCGCACGACGCAGATCGAGCGCAAGCCGCTCGAAGACCGGATCAACCGCTTCGTCAACGCGATCACGAATCGCGACCTCGACTACCGCGAATCGGCGCGCGACGTTTACGAGCTGCTCATCCGTCCGATCGAGAAGGAACTGTCGGGCGCGAAGGCGCTGCTGATCGTGCCGGATGAAGTGCTCTGGCGCGTGCCGTTCTGCGCGCTCGTCGACGCGAACGGGCACTTTTTCATCGAGCGCGCACCGATCGTCTACGCGCCGTCGATCACCGCCTACGCGACGATGATGCACCTCGCGCCGCGGCACGCGCCGCGCGCATTTTTCGGCGTCGCGAATCCGTCGCTCACCACGCACGATGCGCTCCCCGACGCGAACGAGGAGATCGATGCGGTGCAGGCGTTGTACGGCGCGCGCAACTCGAAGGTGCTGGAGGGAAGTGCGGCGACCGAGAGCAGCACGCGCGCGGAGCTGGGCAAGGCGTCGATCATCCACTTCGCGACGCACGCGCTGCTCGACGACGCGCATCCGATGTACTCGCGGCTCCTCCTCGGGCGCGATCCGCGCGCGAACGACGACGGCTCGCTGGAGGCGTGGGAGATCGCGCAGCTGCACCTCAACGCCGACCTGATCATCCTCTCCGCGTGCAACACCGCGCGCGGATCGATCAGCCATGGCGAAGGGGTCGTCGGAATGGTGTGGGCGTTCTTCGTCGCCGGCGCGCGCTCGACCGTGGCCACGCAATGGAGCGTGGCCAGCGGCAGCACGGCGAAGCTGATGATCGACTTTCACCGCTCGCTGCGGCGCGGCGATCACGATCCCGCGCTGGCGAAAGCGCAGGCATTGCGCGACGCGCAGTTGCAGTTGCTTCACAAAGCGCCTGATACGCACCCGTTCGGCTGGGCCGGATTCGCTCTGTATGGCGATGCGTCCTATCGCCTTTCCACCCATCCCGCGTTCGTGTTTTAATCCGCCATCCCGTGGTGGCACTCGACCCAGTTTCGGAGCAGGAATCCGCTCGGCGTTTCCCCTATTCAACGTTCGAATTGTTGTCGCTGCTGCGCGACCGTCGATTGTGGATGGGGCCCGCATTGTGGGTCGTGTTGATCCTTGCCGTGCTGAGTCCGCTCGTCGGCGCGTGGGACGCGTATGTCGAGAAACGCTCGCGCGGCGGATCGGAAGGAGCGTACGGCCAGCCCGTCGGAACATTCGCCGAAGATCCGGCCCGCGCACATCGCCCCGTCCGTTTTGACTGGACCTGCGGCGGCGAATACGAAAAGTTCCTGGCATATGTGCCGGACGCGCGGCAGAACCATCTCGTCATCCTCAGCGGAATGTCGCAGATGTACACGGTCAATGATTACAAGCCGGGCGACCAGATCACGTGTGAATTGATGGATGAAGCGCTGGCGCCGCGCGGCACGCGCGTGTTCGGCCTCGCTTCGCCGAACCTAAGCCAGGAAGAGGCGCTGTTTCTCCTGATGTCGACGGCGGCGCGGCCACAGACGAAACCGGCCGTCTTCATGTTCGCGGTGTCCTTCGACAAATTGCGCAACGCGGACATCCGTCCCGGTTATCTCGTCTATTTGCGCCAGCATCCCGAACTGATGGCGCAATGGCGCGACGCGGCCGAGCATTACCGCGCGAAATATCCGCTGGCGACGGCGAAGATGCTCGAGACGCTGCACAATCTGCAGCAGAATCCCGGCATTGCGAACAAGACGAGCTTCGAGTCACGCCTGCGCGAGCGCGTCGCGGAGCACGTGACGTTCGTGCGCGCGCGGCGCTCGATCAACGGCCAATTGCAGATGGGACTCTTCACATTGCGCAATTGGATTTTCCACATCAAGCCGACGAGCAAGCGTCCGCTGATTCCCGGCCTTTACAACACGAACCGCGAATTCCTCGGATTGCTGGCCGACATCGGACGCGATCGCGGCGTCACAGTGGCGCTGTACATCGTGCCGTTCAATCCGAATGCGGACAGTCCGTACATCCCGGAGGAATACGCGTCGTTCAAGACGTGGCTGCAGGCATTCGCGGCAGAGCATGGGACGCCGTTGGCGAACCTCGAAAATGCCGTGCCGTCGTCTGATTGGGGATTGTTCATGGGCGGCTCGGATTTCAAGCATTTCAAGGAAATCGGCCACCACAGGACAGCGGCCGCATTAATGGCGGCGTTCCCGAAGGTGCTCGTTCCGGAGACGGGACGATGATCTTCACGAGCTACACCTACGTCTTTTTTCTCGCCGCGGCGTTCCTGATTCACTGGTCGCTGCCGCGCGCGGCGCGCAAGCCGTTCCTGATCCTCGCCAGTTACGTCTTCTATGCGAGCTGGAACTGGCGCTTCTGTTTCCTGCTGCTCGGATTGTCGGTCTTCAATTGGGCATATGCGAAATACGCGATTGCGCAGCGGCAGGCGGCCTTGTGGCCCGGAATCATCGTCAATGTCGCGGCACTGGTCGTTTTCAAATACACGGCATTTCTCTATGTGAACGTGGCGTCGGCGGGACGGGCATTGGGCGCCGGGTGGCCGAACACGTTGCCGTTCGACATCATCCTGCCGCTCGGCATTTCATTTTTCACGTTCCAGGGCATTGCGTACCTGATCGACGTTGCGACCGGCGAGGAGCCGTTCGAATTCGTCGATTTCCTGCTCTACAAGTCCTTATGGCCGCAATTGATCGCCGGTCCGATCATCAGGCCGGGAGAGATTCGTCCCGACATCGAGCGCGATCGCCGAATCGATTACGCCGACTGCGCCGAAGGCATGCAGCGCATCCTGTTCGGGTTCTTCAAGAAGATCATCCTGGCCGACCAGCTCGCGCCCGTCGTCGATGCGGTGTTCGTCTCGAAACTGCCGAACGCGCTCGATGCCGCCGTGGCGCTCGTCGCATTCGGAATGCAGATCTATTTCGATTTCAGCGCGTACTCCGACATCGCCATCGGCTCCGCGCGCCTGTTCGGGTTTCATTATCCCGAGAACTTCCAATGGCCTTATGCGGCCAGCTCGCCGCAGGAGTTCTGGAACCGGTGGCACATGACGTTGTCGCGCTGGATCCGCGATTACGTCTTCACGCCGCTCGCGTTCGCCACGCGGAACCGTCCGCGCATGGCCAACGTCTGGCTGCTCGTGGCGATGGCGACGGTGGGACTGTGGCACGGCGCACAATGGACGTTCGTCCTGTGGGGCGTGTGGCACGGCGTACTGCTGATCGCGAACCAGACGGTGTTCAAGAAATTCTTCGAGAAGGCGCGCTCGTCTCGCACTGTCGCATTGATCGCCACCGCCTTCACGTTTGCGCTCGTGACCCTCGGCTGGCTGCTGTTCCGCGCCGAATCGCTCGCGCAGGTTGCCGACTTCCTGACCGCGATCTTCACCGTGCGCGGCGGCTTCCACCTGCGGCCGTCGATCTTGCGCGTGAACGACATCCTGATCACGTTCGTCTACTTCATCGGCATGCTGATGGCGCAATCGGTCCACGGATGGCTCGCGGCGTGGCACGCGCGCGGCGGCGGCGTGCAGCGCCTGCTCTGGACGCTGCGTCCGGTCGGCTACGCCACGCTGATCCTCCTGGTGATTTTTCTCGACCAGGAAGCGCAGAAGTTCGTCTATTTTCAGTTCTGATGAGCGATCGCGACCCGATGACTCATCGCGAAACGTTGGGAGCGCGCTGGCTGCGTCTCGCCGAGGCCGATCCCGACGCGACGGCGATCGTGCATTGGGTGGCGGGCGAGGAGCCGCTGCGCTGGAGCCGCGCGGCGCTGCTCGACGCGGCGCTGGCCTACGCGGCGCTGCTGCGCGAGCGCGGCGTGCAGCGCGGCGACGTCTGCGCCACGGTCATCCGCCATCATCCGCAGTTCTATCCGCTGTACCTCGGCGTGTCGCTGCTCGGCGCGCTGCCGGCGGTGCTGGCGTATCCGAATCCGCGGCTGCACCCGATGAAGTTCCGCGATGGCCTCATTGGCATGAGCCAGCGTTCGGGACTCGACTGGCTGCTTGCCGAGCGCGAGCTCGAGCCGGTCGTGCGGCCGCTGTTCGACGGCGGCGAAAGCACGATCCGCGAGCTGCTCTTCCCGCTCGAATGGGACCTCACCGGCTTGAAGGAGCCGTTCGATCCGGCGGCGTTTCGTCCCGATGATCCGGCCATCCTGCAGCATTCGTCCGGCACCACCGGGCTGCAGAAACCGGTCGTCCTCTCGCACGATGCGCTGCTGCGGCACGTGCAGCATTACGGCGATGCGATCGCGCTGCGGCCGGACGATCGTGTCGTCAGCTGGCTGCCGCTGTACCACGACATGGGGCTGATCGCGGCGCTGCACCTGCCGCTCGCCTCCGGCATTCCGACGATCCAGCTCGATCCGTTCGAATGGATCGTGGCGCCGGTCATCCTGCTCGATGCGATCCATCGCGAGCGCGGCACGCTCTGCTGGCTGCCGAACTTCGCGTACAACCTCCTCGCCGACCGTTCGCCGGACGAAGAGCTGGAGGAGCTGCGGCTCGATTCGATGCGCCTCTTCGTGAATTGCAGCGAGCCGGTGCGCGCCGAAAGTCACGAGCGATTTCTCGCGCGGTTCGAGCCGTTCGGCATCCGCGCCGATATGTTGTCCGCCTGCTACGCGATGGCGGAGACGACGTTCGCCGCGACGCAGAGCAGTGCGCCGCCGCTCGTGCTCGACGCGTCGCGCGACGAGCTTGCGCGCGGACGGTTTCGCCTCGCCAATCCGGACGAAATCGTGCGGCGCTGCGTTTCCTCGGGCAGGCCGATCGACGGCTGCGACGTCGAGGTCGTCGACGAAACGCGCACGCCGGTGGCGGAAGACATCGTCGGCGAGCTGCGCATCCGCTCGGTGTCGATGTTCGACGGTTATCGCAATTACCCGGAGAAAACCGCCGACGTCCTGCGCGACGGCTGGTACTACAGCGGCGACTACGGCTTCCTGCACGGCGGCGAATGCTTCGTCATCGGACGCAAGAAAGACATCATCATCGTCGCGGGGAAGAACATCTATCCCGAGGACGTCGAGGATGCGGTGGGCAAAGTCGACGGCATCGTGCCCGGGCGCGTCGTCGCGTTCGGCGCCGACGACGAAGCGCTCGGCACCGAGCAGGTCTGCGTGATCGCGGAGACCGCGCAGCAGGGCGAGGCCGCGATCCGCAAGCTGCGGCGCGACGTGATCGAAGCGGCGATGCGGATCGACATGACGATCTCGCGCGTCTACCTCGTGCCGCCGCGCTGGCTGATCAAGAGCTCGTCCGGAAAGCCGAGCCGCAGCGCGAACCGCGGCCGCGCGCTGGCAGAATTGAATCCGGAAGGAGTGGAGGTCGGATGATTTCGGATCGACTCAAACGCGTGATCCTCGGCGTGCTCAGGCTCGACGACTTCGATCTGCAGGACGGCACGACGGCGGCCGAGGTGCCGGGATGGGACTCGCTCACGCACGTGGCCATCCTCGCCGCGGTGGAGAAGGAATTCGGCATCCGCTTCCGCAGCCTGGAAGTGCTCCGGCTGAAGAACGTCGGCGAGCTGCAGGCGCTCGTCAGCCGCAAGACCGCGAGCTGACGAGCGCCGCGAAAAATCACAAAGATCGCAGGAAATTCAGCAGATCCTGCTTGTCGGTCGACGACAACGCGTTGAAGGACGTGATGACCGTGTTCGCTTCCGAACCGGTCGACGAATGCGCGGCGATGGCGGTCAGCAGGTTGTTGGTGCGGCCGTCGTGCAGGAAGAAGAGGCGCTGCCCGAGGCCCCACAGCGGCGCGGTGCGGAACTGATCGCCGCCCGCGTTGCCCTGCTGGATGTTGTCCGCGAGGCCGGTGCCCATGTGATGGATCTCGAGGTCGCTCCACAATCTCGCGATCTGGTTATTGAGGCCGTCGGTGAACGACGACGTGCCGGTGGTGAAGCTGTTCGCGTGGCACTTGTTGCAGCCCACTTCGCCGAACAGCGCTTCGCCGTTGATGATCGAGATGCTGCCGCCGGGAGTGGAATGGTTCTGCCCCGGCTGATCGAGGAGGCGCATGAACATCGCGAACTGCACGGTGTCGCTCAGCGTCTTTACCGCGGTCTGGTTGAAGTTCGTGTGGTCTTCCGGCGTCGGATTGAGGCGGCACTGGCTGGCCAGTCCGCTCGCGCGGTCCTCCTCCGCCGTCGGCCGTTCCTGCGTGAAGAGCTCGTTGCTCACTCCCATCTCGACGTTATAGGCCTCGCCCGCGAAGACCTCGAGCGATTTGTTCTGCGCCTTCCAGCCGAAGCGGCTGATGGTGCCGTCGTTGCCGTTGCGGTTGAACGTGCCGGAGATGCCGAGCGACGCGCCGCTGCCCTGGAACGCGAGTAGCGACGATTCGTCGATGTTCTCGATGAGGCCTCCGCCGAAGACCGGCGTCGGGATGCGGAAGATGACGTTGTTGTGCAGTTGCGCCGAGGCGAAGTTCGGCTGCGTGATGTTCGCGGTCGTGCAGGTCGAGGCATCGGTGCGGCCGGCGATCGTGTAGAGCGGCTCGACGTTGCCGTTCGCCTGCGTGGTGATCGGATTGCCGGCGGCGTCGGTGAAGTAGATGAAGCGCGCCTCGCGCACCGGTCCGGTCGAGCTGATGAAGGTCGGGACTACGTTGATCGCGCCGTCCGCCGTCGCGTCGGCGATCTCCGGATTGGTGCTCGGGCTGGTGCCGCCGATAGCCGGCTGCGAATGGCATCGCGCGCAGCTGCGCGAGTTGTAGCGCGGCCCGAGACCGACGCCCGTCTCGCCGCTGATCATGCCGGCGACGGAATCGATCTGACTGAAGCGGGTCTTCGCATCGTTGAAGAAACTGAGGATCGTGGCCGGCATGTCGGATTGGACCGAGGGGAGCGCGGCGCCGGCCGCGGCCGCACCTCCGCGCGGCCCGGGATCGGTCTGCGAAAACGCCGGAAGAGCGAGCAGGAAAACAGCAGCGACGGCAATGGAACGGACTCTCACGCGGACCTCCTTACTTCGTTTACTTCACAGCCATCCGCGGAAGCCCGAACACGATCCCGGTCTCGATCTCCACCGCCTTGCCATCGACGCGATACGGTTTGAAGCGCCACGTGCGCAGCGCGGCGAGAATCGCCTCCGACTGTTCGGGAAAGGCACTGAGCAGGTGGATGTGCTTCACGCGACCCTCCGCGTCGATGATCACGCGGACCGGAATGGTGTTGTAGCGCTGCGCGAATGACGGACTCGTTTTCTCGACGACGTTGTACCCTGACGCGTAGCCGTCGATGCACAGCGGCGCCGTGCCGCTGAAGGAAATGGCGCTCAAACCTTTCTCGGCCGCATCGAGCACGGCCGGATCGGTGCCGGTGAACGTGAAGGTCAGCGCGTGGCAGCGCGCGTCGGTCGAGAGAATGCGCCACCGCAGTCCCGAGGCCGGCGCCTTGTACGAGAGGCGATAAAACCTGCGGCCGGCGATCGTCACCTCGTCCGGTCCGGCGTCGATCTCGTACCGCTGCGGCACCTCGCGGCGCGTGATCGCGGCGACCTCTTTCGCATCGGACGCGCGGAACACGCTGAAGAAAAGATCGTGCGCCGTGACCAGCACGTTGGCCTTCACGCGCTGCGGCTCCTTCGGATCGAACAGCGCGAATTGCGTGAGGACGTAGACGCCGCTGTCGGATGGAGGCGGCCCAGCCGGCTGCTCGATCCAGCCGGCGGGAATCGGATAGGTGAGACCGAAGTACGCGTTGCGATAACGGCCCGCGGCGATGCTCCCCTGCTCGGGCACGGGGGTCGACGCGTCGCTCGCGCTCGGCGCCGCCCCCTTCACCAGGATCGCGTTCTTCGGCAATACCGTCGTCGCGAACCACAACATCAGCACGAGCGACATGGGTCGTGGGCTCCTACAGCGCTCGCAGGAAATTGAGCAGATCCTGTTTGCTCGTCGTCGACAGCGCGTTGAAATTCAGAATCACGGAGTTGGCCTCGGAACCGGTCGACGAGTGCGCTGCGATCGCGGTCAGCAGGTTGTTCGTCCGGCCGTCGTGCAGGAAGAAGAGGCGCTGGCCGAGGCCCCACAGCGGCGCGGTGCGGAACTGGTCGCCGCCCGCGTTCCCCTGCTGGATGTTGTCCGCCAGGCCGGTGCCCATGTGATGCAGCTCGAGATCGCTGTACAGCGTCGCGGTCGCGTGCGTGAGGCTCGAGGTGATGCGCGACGAGCCGGTGGTGAACGACGTGTGATGACACGCGTTGCAGCCGATGTCGCTGAAGACCGCCTGGCCGTTGATGATCGAGGCCGGATCCTGCCCCGGCGCGTTGAACGACTGCGCGGGCGGCGCGAGGAGGCGCATGAACATCGCGAACCCCACCGCGTCGCTCGACGTGCCGACCGCGGTGGTGTTGAAGTTCGTGTGGTCCTCCGGCGTCGGATTGGTCCTGCACCGCGGGTCGAGGCCGGCCGCGCGCTCTTCCTCGGCGGTCGGCCGCTCCTGCGTGAAGAGCTCGTTGCTCACCCCCATCTCGACGTTGTAGGCCTCGCCCGCGAACACTTCGAGCGACTTGTTCTGCGCCTTCCAGCCGAAGCGCATGATGGTGCCGTCGTTGCCGCTGCGGTTGAACGTGCCGGAGATGCCGAATGGGTTGCCGCCGAGGACCACGATGAGGTCGGCGTCGTCGATGTTCTCGATCAGGCCCGCGCCGAAGACCGGCGTCGGGATGCGGAAGATGACGTTGTTGTGCGATTGCGCCGAGGCGAAGTCCGGCTGCGAGATGAAGGCCGAGGTGCACGTCGAGGAATCGGTGCGCCCCGCGATCGTGAAGAGCGGCTCGACGTTGCCGTTCGGCTGCGTCGTGATCGGATTGCCGCTGGCGTCGGTGAAGTAGATGAAGCGCGCCTCGCGCACTGGTCCGGTCGAGCTGATGAACGTCGGGATCGTGTTCGTCGCGCCGTCCGCCGTCGCGTCGGCGATCTCCGGATTGGTGCTCGGGCTGGTGCCGCCGACGGCCGGCTGCGAATGGCAGCGCGCGCAGCTCCGCGAGTTGTAACGCGGCCCGAGACCGAAGCCCGGCTCACCGGTGATGGTGCCGGAGACGGAATCGATCGTGTTGAAGCGGTTCTTGCCGTCGTTGAAGAAGCTCAGGATCGTGGTCGGACTGTCGGCGGCGACGGAGCTGAGCGGGCCGCCGGCGCTGGCCGGACCTCCGCGCGGGCCGGGATCGGTCTGAGGGAACGCGGACACGGACATCAGGAGAGCGAGAGAGACGACTGCCAGGCGCAGTTTCACGACATCCTCCTTTTCGGAGAATGAATCTATGTCTGCGAAATCGCGCGGGATCCGACTTTGGGATGAACACCCGGAATTCTGGTTTGAAGGATGGACGGCGAGGCGATGAAACCTGATTTGCGTCAGAAAGTTGTCTTGCCTTTCCGTCATGCCGTCACGAAGATCAGGAGGTGCCCACTCCCGCAGGGCAGTTTCTCCGTCTGCTTCGTGTCGCGCTCCTCATCGCCGCGGTATGGACGTTCCTCGGCTTCTTCTTCGCCAGCGAGGCGCACGTCGTCTCCATCGCCCGCGACCAGCCGGAAGACGTCTACACGCGCACGCTCGAAACGTCGATCGCCATGGCCGTCTGGGCATTGCTCACGCTGCCGATCATCGCCATCGCCGAACGCCTTCCGATCGAGCGTCCGCATCTCGGCCGCAACGTCGCGGCGATGCTGGTCATCGGCGTCGCCTTCGCGGTGATGCGCGGCGCGATCGACGCCGCGGTGCCGCCGGCGTTCGAAGGCAAACAGCTCGACCGCGCGCGCTTCGTCGCCGTGATGGCCTCAGGCTTCCACACGGACTTGTTGTTTTTCTTCGCCATCGCCGCGCTGCCGAACTACCGCCGGATCCGCCGGCGCATCGACGAGCAGCAGCGCCGCGAAGCGCAGGCGGAGGCGGGGCTGGCCGACGCGCGGCTGCGCCGTTTGCGCGGCGACCTGCAGCCGCACTTTCTCTTCAACACGCTGAACGACGTCGCGGCGCTGGCGCCGGCGAACGGCGCGGCGGCGGCCGAGGCGATCTCGCAGCTGGCCGATCTGCTGGAGCGCAGCGCGGGGGCGGAGCGGACGCACGTGCAGTTGTCGGAGGAGCTCGACTTCATCGGCCGCTATCTCGACCTGCAGAAACTGCGCTTCGGATCGCGACTGCGGACGCGGATCGAGGTCGATGATCCGGCGCTCCTCTCCGCGTCGATCCCGCCGCTGCTGCTGCAGCCGCTGGTGGAGAACTCGATCGTGCACGGCATCCGAATGCTGGACGACGGCGGCAGCGTGACGATCCGCGCGTCGCGCTCCGGCGACGAGCTGAAGTTCGAGGTGCGCGACACGGGGCCGGGCTGCGATCCGCAGACGCCGTTCGCGCGCGGGCACGTCGGCGTCACGAACACGGTGGCCCGGCTCGAATCGCTCTACGGCGAGCTGCCGTGGCTTCGCTATCACCGCGACGGCGGCGAGTTCGTCGCCGAGCTTCGCATCCCGGTGCGCGCATGATGGCCCCACCTCGCATGCGCCTCGTGCTGCTGGTCGCCGCGTGCGACCTCGGCATCTGGGTGCTCGCCGGCCTCTTCGCCACGAGCGAGTTCTATCGCCGCGCCATCGTGCTGGGCGGCGGCGCGCCGTGGAACTACGTCCTGATCGTGCAGCTCTGCACGGCGCTGATCTGGGCGGCCTTCTCGCCGTTCGTCGTGCTGATGGCGCAGAAGCTTCCACTACGCCCTCCGCACCTCGCCCGCAACCTCCTCGCGCTCATCGTCTTCACGCCGTACCTCGCGGTCTTTCGCGCGGCCCTCGGCGGCGCGATCCTCAACCTTGGCGAAGGAGATCCCGTACATCTCGACATGGTCACGCTGTCGATCGGCATCCGCACGCATCGCAACATCGCGATCCTCGCGGCGATCTACTTCGTCACCAACCTCGTCGAAGCGCAACGCGAGGCGGCGCGGCGCGAGCGGCAGCAGATGCGCGCGCAGACGCTACTCGCGCAGTCGGAGCTCGACGAATTGCGCGCGCGCCTGCAGCCGCGGTTCGCCGTCCGCATGCTCCGCCACATCGCCAGCGTGCTGCGCAACGAGCCGGCGGCAGCCGATGCGCTGATCGTCTCGCTCAGCGCGATCCTCCGCCGCAGCATGGGACGCGCGAGCGACGAGCGGATCACGCTCGGCGACGAGCTCGAGCACTTCGACCGCTGCCTCGAGCTTTGCCGCGCCGGCGGACGCTACGCGGTCGATGCGCGTTACGTGGCGAGCGACGACGTGCTGGCCCTCCGCGTCCCCGCGCTGTCGCTGCAATCAATGATCGAGACAGTGGTGCTCGACCTCACCGACGGCACGGGCGGCTCGGTGGAAGTGCATTGCACACGAGAGAAGAACGAGGCGCGCATCGAGATCTCCTCGACCTCCGCGCCCGACGCCGCAGTGAGTCAGTCCACGATTTGCATACCGTGCGAGGAGACCGCATGATCCGGACCCTGATCGTCGACGATGAGCCGCTCGCGCGCAGCCGCGTCCGCGCGATGCTGACGCCGCACTCCGACATCGAAGTCGTCGCCGAGTGCAGCAGCGCGGCGGAGACGAACGACCTGCTGCGCAGCGAGCCCGCGTCGCTGGTGTTGCTCGACATCGAGATGCCGGTGGCCACCGGCTTCGAGTTTCTGCAGACGATCGCCGTCGAGAGCCGCCCCGCGGTCGTCTTCGTCACGGCGCACGAGGAGTTCGCGCTCGACGCCTTCGAAGCGAACGCGGTCGATTACCTGGTCAAGCCGTTCTCGCAGGAGCGCCTCGATCGCGCATTGTGGCGCGTCCGCCGTTTCATCGAAGGGAAAGGGGCGGTGCGGCCGGCCGGCGCGCGCCGCCTGCGCGAGCGCTTCGCCGTCCGCATCCGCGGCGAAGTGGTGTTCGTGAAGGTGTCGTCGATCGACTGGATCGCCGCCGCCGGCAACTACGTCCGCCTGCACAGCGGCGCGGAGTCGCACCTGCTCCGCGAGTCGCTGCAGAACGTCGCCGCGGAGCTCGACCCGACGATGTTCCTCCGCGTGCACCGCAGCGCGATCGTGAACATCGAGCGGGTACGAAAGCTCGTCCCCGCGGTGGACGGCTCGCTCTCGATCGTGCTGCAGAACGCGACGACGATCCCGCTCGGCCCGACTTACCGCGCCGCCCTCGAGGAAGCCCTCGGCGAAAAATTCTGAGCGCCGAGCTTCTTCAGGATGGCCGCCGCGACGTAGTTTTTCGGATTGAGCTCGACCGATTTCCGGTAATTGACGATGGCCAGCGGCGTGTTGCCCGCGTTCATGTAGGCCTCGCCGAGACTGTCCCACACGTTGCCCGATTTCGGATACGCCTCGGTATTGAGCTGCAGGATGCGGATCGCCTCGTCGTAATGCTTGTTGCGCAGGAATTGATATCCGAGCGTATTGAGCTCGCTCTCGTCGAAATTGTAGACGGCGGCCTTCGTCGCTTTGAGTGCACGATATTGCGCAATGGCCGGCTCGATGCCGCGCGACTTGATCGTGTCGGCGAGCATCTCGCCGATCGGTTGGCGCGTGTCGAATCCTGCTTTCACTTCCGGCACCCAGATGGACATCGAGACGATGCCGATGCCGGCGATCATGCCGATTGTCAGCAGTGACAAGAGCGCGGCGGTCGCACTGCGCAGGAACGCGCCGGTGCCGCGCTGCTGCGCGTACAGGTAAAGCTCGAGAATCGCCAGCGGCACGAGGTATTGCGCGTAGGCCATGAAGGTGAGGAACGGTCCACTGAAGGTGGCGGGATCGAAACCGACGGGGCCGAAGATCGCAAGGATCAGGAAAAACGAAATGCGCAATGTCCACGACGCGCTGACCACGAGGAAAAGCCGCAGCGCCCAGACGCGATGGGCCCTGAAATCGCGGCCGATGGCGTAACGCAGCGCCATTGCGGCACAGAGCCAGATCAGGATTGCATTGAGCGTCGAACCGAGGTGCTGCGGGACGTCGCCCACGGTCTTGCGGAACCACGTCATGTACAGGCCGGCCACGCTCAATGTGAGCGCGGTCAGCATGTAAATCCGCCCGTTCCAGCGATGAAAACGCGGAAACCGATTGCGCAGGCCGGGAATCAATTGCACCGCGCCGGCGAGCATGATCACCGCCGCCGACGCGATGTGCATCGCCACCGCGACGTTGCCCATCGAGTCGCCTGCAATGCGCCCGCCGGTGACGAACCGCGCCCAGCGATGAAAATCGCCGCGCGCCGCCGTGAGTCCATAGAACGAGAGGACGGCAAAGCCGAACAGCAATTGGCCTGCGAGCGTGGTTGCGAACCAGAAGCGCGCCGAAGCTTTCAATGCGGTTTCGCTGCTCATGATTGAGTCTCCTGTGGCCGGATGCCGATTGCCGGTTGCCATAGCGATAGCGCGAAACCGGTGAGCATCAACGCGAGTAGAAATAGATTCACGTAAAAGCCCGGCGGCGTGCCGACCCGCACGAGGCCGTGGTAGTACAAGAGTGCTTTCCGGCCGAGGTGCTCGGTGACGAGCAGCGCGTAGAGGAACGGGATCATGCTGCGATAGCGGAACAGGACCAGCGCCGCGATGATCAGCAGCATCAGGTGGGCGAGTCCGAGCGACGCGAACAAGGCAACGATCGTGTGCGCGGCGGCGGGGCTGTACGTCGCGAGCGGAATGCCGTCGGCATTGACCGCGACGCGTTCGGTAAAGAAGATCGAATTGAACGCCATCAGCAGGCGCAGGACGAGGATGATTCCGAAGATCCACAATGCGGATTTACGGCCGCGATAGGTGTCGTCAATGGGTCGCGGGAGGAAGCGGTTGAGCATGGCGTGTCCTTTCAGCAAACGACAGAAAAATCAGAACGCAGTAAATGCCGAAGAAGATCAGCACGCCGTCGAGCGCCTCGGCGTGCAGCCGCAGCGACCGGAGCGCGAGCGCCTGTAAGGGCTCGATTTTCAATGTGCTGAGGAACGGTGCGGCCCCCAGCACGTCGAGCGGAGCAGCAATGATCTGCATCGCGCAGGCGGCGAGTCCGGCCTGCGCGGCGATGAACGAAAGTGTCCCCTTGAGGAAATCGTGCAGCAGCGCGATCACGATGACGAAACAGATCGCGCCCATGACGTCGGTGACGAGCGCCAGGCGGAACAGGCGCGCGTGCGCGACGATGTTCGCGGCCGTCGCCGCGTCGTCACCCGCGACGACGAGCGCGCGCCGCGCGAACGTTGCAACGGCGGACGAGGCGCTGCAGAGACAAAAAACGGCCGCAGCTCTCGCCTTCAGACGCGGTGAGGCGCCTGCCATACCAATGACGGCTGTGCTCATGATGTTGTCCTGTGAGTGTCAGATCGGGTCGCGCGATTGCCTCAGCCGCACCGCCGCGGCGAGGAACAGCGCGGCCAATATGAGCCCGACCCACAGGCCGGGCGCGGCCAGGAACCTTCCGGGAGTGATCTGGGTCAGCGAGTCCAGCTGACCGTGAGGCTTCATATGGAACGCCTCACCAGCGAAACCCATCAGCCGGTACTTCATCGTCGCCGCGAAATGAATGCCGTGGAACACGATCTGGTCGAGGATGCCGAGCGCGAAAATCGGCAATATCGCCCAGAGAAACGTCGCTCGTTTCGCCCAGCCTGAGACGAGCAGAAACCAGCCGTAAATCGGCGCATACCAGAGCGCCATCGCGACCATGCTGTAGAGCAGGATCAGCGACTGTTCGAAAAGGTTGAAACCGCTGAACGTCGTCAATGCCTGCCCGCTCGGCATCAGGACCAGCGTGCTCCACATCAGCATGCAGAACTGCGTCAGGACGATCGTCGCGAACGTGATCGCCGGCAGGATGGCCATCGGCACGATCGCCTTGGCGAAGACGGTGGTCCGGTCCGACACCGGGAGCGATTTCCAGAAGAGGATGCTGCGGTCGCGGCGCTCGCCGTACAACGCATCGACGCAATAGAAGACGGCGATGACGAATGAGATGAAGAGCAGCATCATCGCCACGCCGTTGTACGGCTGCGAGATCGTCGCGTTGCGATGCGCCTCGTCGAGCAGCATCGTGGCGCGCCGGCGGTGCGGCATCCCGATCGTCGTCAGCATGAAGCCGAACATGCAGACCGCGGCGGTCAGCAGCGGCGCGATGTAGAGCGAACGGTTCTCCCACAATTCGCGCTGCAGCGACCAGTACATCGGCCGTGTCGGTGCGTCCACGACGTGCGCGTCCGGCTGCGATTCGTACGTGCTCATGCCGCCACTCCTTCCGCTTCGATGACCGCGACGAACAGATCGGCGATGCTCGGCGTCCGCACGTCGCCGAGGGCCGCGAGCTGCTGCCGGTCGGCGCCGTCGAACAGCAGGATCCCGCGGCCGAACACCTGCCGTTCCCGCATCGGCCGCAGCGCCCGCGCCGCCGCCAGCTGATCGGGATGCACCATCACCTCGAGATAGCGCGACTCGAACTCCTCCATGCTGGAGCGGAGGACGATGCGGCCGCGATTGAGGAAGACGAAGTCGGTGAGAACGTCCTGGATCTCCTCGACCTGGTGCGTGGTGACGACGATCGTCCGGCTCTTGTCGAAATAGTCGTTGAGCAGCGAGTCGTAGAACTGCTTGCGGTAGAGGATGTCGAGACCGAGCGTCGGCTCGTCGAGGATCAGCAGCTTCGCGTCGATGGCCATCACCAGCGCGAGGTGCAGCTGCGCCACCATCCCCTTCGACAGCTCGCGCACTTTGCTGTGGCGCTTGATCGTCGTCTTCGCCAGGAACGCTTCGGCTTTCGCGCGGTCGAAGCGGGGATGGACGCCGGCGACGTAATCGAGCGTCTGCGACACGCGGATCCAGCGCGGCAGGACGGCGACGTCGGCGATGAACGAGACCTCGCGCATCAGCTGATCGCGCTCGCTCCAGGGATCGCGGCCGAGCACTTTCAGCTCGCCCTGGAACTGTGTGAGGCCGAGGATCGCGCCGAGGGCCGTCGTCTTGCCGGCGCCGTTGGGGCCGATCAGGCCCAGGATGCGGCCTTCTTCCACGCGCAGGTCGATACCGTCGAGCGCGATGGTCGAGCCGAATGTTTTGCGGAGACCGCGAGCTTCTATCGATGCCATGTCACCGCTCCTCCTCGTTGTTCTTCAGGAGCTCCGCCGGCTCGAGGCCGAGGCGCCGGATCGTGGCGGAGACGCGCGGCCACTCCTCCTCGAGAAACTTCTGGCGCTCGCCGGCCAGCAGCAGGTCGCGTGCGCCCGGCTTGATGAACATGCCGCGGCCCCGCCGGGTCTCGACGAGCTGCTCGTCGACCAGCTCCTGGTAGCCCTTCAGCACGGTGATCGGGTTGAGGCGGTACTCGACGGCAACGTTGCGGACGGAGGGGAGCGGATCGCCCTCCTTCAGCGCACCGTCGAGGATCAGGGCGACGACGCGGTCGCGCACCTGGCGGTAGATTGGCTGGCTGTCGTTCCATTCGCGGTCCATTCGTTATTCCGGCGTCTCTGGTGATGTAGTTAACTACAACACCTAATCAGACGCAAGAGTTTTTTCGAATGGGGGGCGAAAAAGTTTCAAGGTGGGGCCGAAACGTGTCATTCCGAGCCGCCGCAGCCGCTCAGCGGCGGAGGACGGTCGAGGAATGCCCTGCCGATGCACGAGACTCGCTCCGTCGGCGGGGGATCCTTCGCCGTCTGCGCGGCTCAGGATGACACCGGGGGGCGCGAGGGGAAACGTGTCATTCCGAGCCGCCGCAGCCGCTCAGCGGCGGAGGACGGTCGAGGAATCCCGTGCCGATGCACGAGACTCGCTCCGTCGGCAGGAGATCCTTCGCCGTCTGCGCGGCTCAGGATGACACGCCGGATGGCGGGAGGGAGGAACGTGCCATTCCGAGCCGCCGCAGCCGCTTTGCGGCGGAGGACGGTCGAGGAATCCCCTGCCGATGCACGAGTCCCGCTCCGCCGGCAGGAGATCCTTCGCCGTCTGCGCGGCTCAGGATGACACGCGCGTGGCGCCACGCGAGGAAGGTGCCCCGCTTGCGCAGGGCACCTCTACCGGGACTTAGTACTTGAAGATCCACAGGTCGAAGCCGTCCGGCCAGTCTCCCTCGAACCTGCCGTGCGTCAGTTCGGCGGCTTCGCCGAGCTCGATCACTTCAGGTGTCTGATACTCGCTGGTTTCATTCATCTGTCTTCACCTCCTTTCGTCGATGGCGCGCATCGCATCGCGGGGATCCGCCGCGATCGATGGCCTTTCGAGAGCTCGCAACCACGATTCGAGGGCCAGGAGACGGAGCAATCCGGGCGCGCTGTAGTTGAAGCCATGCGCGGCACGCTGCAACGCATCACCGAGGACAGCGCCGTCGACATAACCAAATTCGACGACGCGCGGCTTCGCGAACAGCGTTTTGATCGCCGGCCATTGCTGGCGGAAGCGGCGATAGATCGTCCCGCCCGGTCCGCCCTTGGTCCGCCGCTGCGCGATCTCCGGCGGCAGCACGCGCGACATCGCGCGGCGCTGCAGCGACCGCGTCTCGCCGGGACGAAGGTGCTGGTCGATCGGAATGCCGAAGACGAATTCGATCAGCTGCCGATCAAGGAACGGATAGCGAATGTCGATGTCCGGCTCGACGTGCTGGCGGAAGCCGACCTGCACCGCGAGACAGCGCAGGCCGAGAAATTGCGCGCGCCTGCTGGGGAGCCGGATGGCGCGCGTTTCGCCGTCGAGATCACCGATGCCGGTGGCGCGCGCGAATCGCCCGTCGATCCACGGGGGAACGGTACGAGGCAGCGGATTGCGCATGGCACGGATGGCATCGACGAGGATGCTGCTGCGCGGCTTCTCGAGCGCGGCGGCCCAGCGGCCGGAGTCGCGTAACGCACGCAAGACGCGGAAGCGCGAGAGGTCGTCGGCAATGCCGGGCGGATTGTCGATCTCGCTCCAGGTCAGATCGTCGCCGCCGGTTCCACACAGAACGACGTTCCCGCCGTTGGCCGCCATGTGCGCGTCGATGGCGGCGTAAAACTCCGTTCCCGCCGAAAACGGCGTCGGCTCATCGAACGGATACTCCCCCGCCACCGCCGCGAACAACGGAGTCAACCGCTCCTCGGCGTGATGCGCCGGCCGGCCGAATGCCTTTTCCATGATGCCGATGTACGGCCGGTCGTCGCCCGATCCGCTCTCGTCGTAGATGTGCGAGATGCTCCGGAGGCTGTCGTGCGGACGCTGCTGCGCGCGATGAATGCCGTCGGCGATGGCGAAGATCGACGACGAATCGACGCCGCCGCTCAGCTCACAGAACGTGATTCCGTCCGCCGGCAGCCGGTTGCTCACCGAGCGCTGGAAGAGCGTGAAGAACTGCTCCTCGTACTCGGCGTCGGAGCGCAGGCGGATCTCGCGCTCGGGATCGAGCTGCCAGTACGTGCGCATCGATTCGCCGTCGCGATCGGCGAGGAACATGCCGGCCGGCGGAACGCTGGCGATCGCGGCAAACGGACTGACGTCGCCGCGCCGCCCGAACGTCAGAAACCCGGCGACGAACTGCGGATCGGGCGTGCGATCGCAGCCGGTTTCGTCGGCGATCGCCTTGACATGCGACGACCAGGTGATCGCCACGGGAGTCGTGTGGACGTACAGCGGATGCAGGCCGAACCGGTCGCGCGCCAGCAGCAGCCGCTGTTTGCGCTCGTCGAACAGCGCGAGGACGAACGCACCGTCGATGTGCTCGAGAAAGGCGGCGTCCCAGCGCCGATACGCGGCGGCGATGAGCTCCGCATTGCTCGCCTGCCACGAGAGCGACAGTTGCGCGACGAGGTCGTTGCGGTCGTCGAGGCGGCCAGCGAACGAGATTCGCAATTCGCGATCATCGACACAGTTCGACAGCGTGACGGCCATACCCGGCCGCCTGAGAGCGCCCGCAATTGTGTACATGATCAGCTTCCGGTGAGGGCGGGATAGCGTTCGAGGACGGTGTAGCGTTCGCGGACGAGCCGCTCGTCGTCGGTGATGATCCGTCCGTCGAGCTCCACCCAGGCGTGCGCGAAGAACGGCGTGACGCTCGCCCCCACGACCATTTCGGCGGCGTAGCCGTGACGGCGCAGCAGCCAGGTGACGGCGGCGGAGCGGCGAAGACAATGGAGCTGGCGCGGGTAGTAGACGGCGGCGCGATCGATGTCGCGGCAGAGCTGGTCCGCGTTGCGCGAGGAACGGCGGGGACGCATCGCCATGCGCTGGATGAAGCGATGGACGCCGGGAAATCCGCGGCGCGCCATCACGAGATCGACGATCGCGATGCGCAGCCACGCGGCGATCATGGAGCGGCCTCCAGCGTCACGAGGCCGCGTGCGGCGAGCTGCGATAGAAACGTGCTGACGTCGGTTTCGACGCGCTCCCGCGGCATGGCCGGATAGCGGTCGCAGAGGCGGGTCACGACTTCGTCAGAGGACGCGCCGCCGCTGATTTCTTTCCAGATCGCGGCGCCGGTGCCGTTGAGGCTCTGGTAGTGCCCACGCTCGAGGTGGAGCAAAACCGCACCTTCGGGATTGGAGACAAAACGAACCTGCGAGCTGACGACGATCCGAGTCGGGGTCATGAACTTCCTTCTGGACGATCAGTGGGCAGCGGGAACTGCCTTCAATACATCCACAAGGACGGGACGCCGGAAAGGATATTGGGATGGCGAAACGAAAAAAATTCACTCCACCATCAATTCATCGACGTAGCACCACTTCCACTCCTCCCCCGGCTGGAACGACTGGATCACCGGATGTTTGGTCCGGTGGTAGTGCTTCGTGGCGTGCTTGTTCTTCGAGGAATCGCAGCAGCCGATGTGGCCGCAGTGCAGGCAGCGGCGGAGGTGGACCCACGTGTCGCCCATCTGCAGGCATTCCTCGCAGCCGTTCGGCGTGAGGGCGGGTGCGTCATCGGTCGTCTTCAGGTGTTCACAGATTGCGGGCATGCAGCAGCTCCTTGTCCCAGTTCGCGAATTTCGCCGCGGCGTCGTAGGTCGAATGACAGAAATCGAGCAGCGTCTTTTCCGGATCGGCGGACGCGCGCAGGTCGTCGTAGTGGAGATAGAAACCGCCGAAGCCCTCGTTGTAGTACGCGGCGGCGGGAAGGATGGGGGCGGTGCGGAAGCCGGCCGGCTCCGGCGCCGCGTAGCTGTAGAACGACGGCAGCGCCAGCCGCTCGTCGCCGGGCCACCAGCCGACGCTGCTGACCTCGTGCGAGTACGCCTCGCGCGTCATCGCGTCGGCCCCGGGGCGGTCCGGCGCGCGGCGTCCGGAGAAGCGCGTCAGCGCGAGGTCGAAGCTCCCCCAGAAAAAATGGATGGGGCTGCACTTGCCGGCGAACTCGCCGCGGAAGACGCCCAGCACCTCGTGCGTCAATGCGAGCACGCGCCAGCAGCGTTGCGCCCATTCGCCGTCGTACGACTTGTGCTCCACGTCGCGGTCGAGCGGGATCGGGTTGGCGCATTCGACCGGCGTCGTCCAGATGCTGCATTCGATGCGCAGCTCCTTCAGCGCGGCGAACACCTCGTCGTGAAAATCGGCCACCGTGCGCGGCGCGAGCGCCACATCGCGTCCGCTGCCGTCGCTCACGCGGATGTGCAGCTGGTGCGCGAGAAAGTCGAATTCCATCTCGAACCAGCGGTCGCCGTACGGGATCAGCGACGTCGTGAGTCCGCGCGCTGAGACGTAAAGCGGCACGTGCCACCAGTGATTGACCGGCGGCGTCAGCGCCATCCGGATCTTGCCGACGACCTGCGTCCAGCGATGCAGCGTATCGCGCGTCTCACGCCATCCCTCGAGCGGCAGCGGCGGCCAGTTCATGGGGAGAGCATAGTTCCCCTCCGGGGGTCAGGTCTGGAAAATCAACTTAACGGCGCCGTAAGTTGATTTTCCAGACCTGACCCCGATTTTCCAACTCCACGCCCGGTAGAGTCACGGGCGTTTGCTCCTTTGCGACGAAGTGTTTACATCCGCAACTCCCCCCTCGTTCGCTAGACTGTCGCGATCGAGGTGATCGTTCCATGTTGAAGCGGATGCTTTTGATGCTGGCCATCGTGGTCGCGTTCGTCGCGGCCGTCGGGTCGGTGAAGTTTTTCCAGATCAAGGGTGCGATGGCGAAGCAGGGCTCTTACCAGCCCCCGCCCGAGGCGGTGACCACCGTCATCGCGAAACCGGAGCCGTGGCAGATGTCGCTCTCCGCGATCGGCACCGTCGCCGCGGTCCAGGGCGTCACGGTCAGCGCCGACCTGCCGGGCGTCGTCCAGGAAATCCTGTTCACGTCGGGCAAGCCGGTGAACAAAGGCGACATCCTGGTGCGGCTCGACACGAAGCAGGAGCGGGCGCAGCTCGCGGCCGCCGAGGCGCAGCGCGAGCTCAATCGCGTCGACCTCGAGCGAGCGAAGGGGATGGTCGCCGGCGGCATCATCCCGCAGGCGACGTACGACAGCGCCTCCGCGCAGTTCAAGCAGGCCGACGCGCGCGCCGGCGAGATCCTCGCCACGATCTCCCGCAAGACGATCCGCGCGCCGTTCACCGGAGTCCTCGGCATCCGCCAGATCAACGTCGGGCAATACCTGGAAGGCGGCGCGCCGATCGTCGGACTGCAGGCGCTGCGGCCCACATACGTCAACTTCACCGTGCCGCAGCAGGAGATCGGCGCGCTGCCGATCGGCTCAGCGGTGCAGGTGACGTCGGACGCGATCGGCGGCACGGAGAGCGGCCGGATCTCCGCGCTCGATTCGACGATCGATGAAGCGACGCGCCACGTGCACGTGCAGGCGACGTTCGACAACGCCGACGGCAAGCTCCGTCCCGGCATGTTCGTCGAGGTGAAGCTGCCGCGCGGCGACAACGCGCAGGTCATCACGCTGCCCGCATCGGCCATCAGCTATGCGCCGTTCGGCGACTCGGTGTTCATCGTCGAAGAGATGAAAGGTCCGGACGGCAAGAGCTACCGCGGCGTGCGCCAGCAGTTCGTGAAGCTCGGCGGCGCGCGCGGCGATCAGGTCGCGGTGACGACCGGCGTGAAGCCGGGCGAGGAAGTCGTGACGTCGGGCGTCTTCAAGCTCCGTCCCGGCGCGGCCGTGCAGGTGAACAACAGCGTCCAGCCGGGCAACAACCCGGCGCCGAAGCCCGAGGACACCTAGATGAAAATCACGGACCTTTTCGTCAAACGGCCCGTCCTCGCGGTCGTCGTCAACCTCATCATCCTCATCGGCGGACTGCAGTCGATCCGCTCGTTGAGCGTGCGGCAGTTTCCGCGCAGCGACATCGCCACGATCCAGGTGACGACCGTCTACGTCGGCGCGAACGCGGACCTCGTGCGCGGCTTCATCACGGCGCCGCTCGAGCGCGTGATCGCAGGCGCGGACGGCATCGACTACCTCGAGTCGGCGAGCTCGCAGGGCGTGAGCAACATCACCGTCCACCTCAAGCTGAACTACGACACGAACGCGGCGCTGACGCAGATCCAGGCGAAGGTCGCGCAGGTGCGCAACCAGCTGCCGCCCGAGGCCGAGGCGCCGATCATCCAACTGCAGACCTCGGACAGCCAGTTCGCGGCCGGATACCTCGGCTTCTCGTCGAAGGACCTCGATCAGAACCAGATCACCGACTACCTCACGCGCGTCGTCCAGCCGAAGCTGAGCGCGATTCCCGGCGTGCAGCGCGCCGACATCCTTGGCGACCGCACGTTCGCCATGCGCGTCTGGCTCAAGCCGGAGAAGATGGCCGCGCTCAGCATCTCGCCGTCGCAGGTGCACGACGCGCTCGCCGCGAACAACTACCTCTCCGCGCTCGGCCGCACCAAGGGCTCGATGACGTCGGTCAACCTCGTGGCCAACACGAACCTGCAGACCGTCGACGAGTTCAAGCAGCTCGTGGTCAAGGAGCAGAACGGCAACGTCGTGCGCCTCGGCGACATCGCCGACGTCGTGCTCGGAGCCGAAACGTACGACCAGGAAGTCAGCTTCAACGGCCAGACCGCCGTGTTCATCGGGATCTTCACGATGCCGACCGCGAACACGCTCGACGTCATGAAGCAGGTGCGCGCGGCGATCCCCGAGATCCAGTCGCAGCTGCCGGCCGGCATGACCATCGGTGTGCCGTACGACTCGTCGGCGTACATCCAGGACGCGATCAACGAAGTGCTGAAGACGCTCGCCGAGACGCTGCTGATCGTCATCATCGTCATCTTCCTGTTCCTCGGCTCGGTGCGCGGCGTGATCATCCCGGTCGTCGCCATTCCGATCTCGCTCATCGGCGCCGTGCTGCTGATGCTGACGTTCGGCTTCACCATCAACCTCCTGACGCTGCTGGCCATCGTGTTATCCGTTGGACTGGTCGTCGACGACGCCATCGTCATGGTCGAGAACGTCGAACGGCATCTGCACATGGGCAAAACGCCGTTCCAGGCGGCGCTCGACGCGGCGCGCGAGCTGGTCGGTCCGGTCATCGCCATGACCATCACCCTGGCGACGGTCTACACGCCGGTCGCGTTGCAGGGCGGCCTCACCGGCTCGCTCTTCCGCGAGTTCGCGTTCACGCTCGCCGGCGCGGTGCTGATCTCCGGCGTCACCGCGCTCACGCTCTCGCCGATGATGGCGTCGAAGCTGCTGCGCGCAGGCGATACCGAGAAAGGCTTCGCCGGCATGATCAACCGGCAGTTCGAGAACGTGCGCTCGATGTACGCGCGCATCCTTTCGAACACGCTGAAGTACCGCCCCGTCGTGCTCACGCTGTGGGCGATCGTGCTGCTGCTGATCATCCCGTTCTACATGTTTTCGCAGAAGGAGCTGGCGCCGGCGGAGGACCAGAACTTCGTCTTCGGAATCATCCAGGCGCCGCCCAACGCAACGATCGATCAGACGAAACTCTTCGCCCGGCAGATCGATTCGATCTATCGCTCGTTCCCAGAAACGAATGCCACGTTCCAGGTGATCTCGCCCACCTCCGGTTTCGGCGGCATGGTGGCGAAGCCGTACACGGAGCGCAAGCGCAGCATCGGCGAGCTGCAGCTGGCGGCGTCGCAGGCATCGTCGAAGATCCCCGGCATCCGTTCGATCGTGCTGGTGCCGCCGTCGCTGCCGGGCAGCCAGGGCTTCCCGGTCGACCTGGCGATCGTCTCGACCGCCGAGCCGGCGCAGCTCGCGGAGTTCGCGAACCAGCTCGTAGCGAAGGCGTTCACGAGCGGCAAGTTCATGTTCGCCGACACCGACCTGAAGTTCGACCAGCCGCAGGCGAAAGTCGTCTTCGATCGCGACAAGCTGCGCGCGCAGGGCGTCGATCTCTCGCAGGCGGGACGCGACCTCTCCGTCCTCCTCGGCGGCAATTACGTGAACCGCTTCAGCATCCAGGGCCGCAGCTACAAGGTCATCCCGCAGGTGAAGCGGAGCGAGCGCCTGACGCCTGATCAGCTTTCGTCGATCTACGTCACCGGCGGCAACGGCAAGCTCGTGCCGCTGTCGACGTTCGCGACTCTGCAGACGACGACCGAGCCGCGCGACCTGAAACGCTTCCAGCAACTCAACGCCGTCCGCATCCAGGGCGCGATCCCGCCCGGCGTGTCGACCGACGACGCGCTGAAGTACCTCGAAGACGAGGCGCACAAGATCCTGCCGCGCGGCTACACGCTCGATTACGCCGGCGAGTCGCGGCAGCTGCGCGAGGAAGGCGGCAAGTTCCTCGGAGTCTTCCTGCTGTCCGGCATCCTGATTTATCTCGTGCTCGCGGCGCAGTTCGAATCGTTCCGCGATCCGCTGATCATCCTCGCCGGCTCGGTGCCGCTCGCCCTCGCCGGCTCGCTGCTCTTCTCGTTCCTCGGCCTGACCTCGATCAACATCTACAGCCAGGTCGGACTCATCACGCTGGTCGGACTCGTGTCGCGCAACGGCATCCTCATCGTGCAGTTCGCGAATCACCTGCAGGAGCTGGGACGCTCCAAGCTCGCCGCGGTGATCGAGTCCGCCGCCACGCGACTCCGCCCGATCATGATGACCACCGCCGCGACCGTCGTCGGCCATCTCCCGCTCGTCTTCGCCCACGGCCCCGGCGCCGGCGCGCGCAACAGCATCGGCATCATGCTCGTCTCGGGCATGATCATCGGCACCGCGTTCACGCTGTTCGTCGTGCCGTCGATCTACGTGCTGGTCGCGCGGACGCATCGGGCGAAGGCGGTGGAGGAAGAAGAGTCCTCACACGATTTCGAAGGAGCGTTGATCTAGCGCGGCCGGCGTCAGATTGAAGACGAACTCCGGCGGCTCGCTCAGTGCGCGCTTCACGGCGCAGTGATCGATGGCGCGGTGGATCGCCTCGTTGTACTTCTCCGGAAATCCGTCCGGCAGCTGCAGCGAGATCGTCATCGTGGAGACCCGCTTCGTCTGCGGGTCCCACAGCGGATCGACGGTCAGGCCGAGGCCCTGCGTCGCGATGTCGCGCTCCTGGCAGAAGCGCAGCGCATAGAAGCCCATGCAGGTGCCGATCGACGCGAGAAAGAGGTCGAACGGCGACATCGCCGAGGCCGCGCCGAGGGGCGCCGGCTGATCGGTGCGCACCGTGTTGCCCTTGAATTCCGCTTCCACTGCTACGCCGCCGGGGAACGAGATCGTCATGGTCATGCGCCGATGGTGAACGATTCGTCACCGGATTGCAGTGACGATCGGCACCCCTGTTCGGATTCCTGTTCCGTTTCTCCATGCGGCCGGATGTTTCGGAGCAGAAAACGTCCGTAACCGCTTGAGCCTATTGCACAGAAACGTTGGCACCGCGCGGCAGCGCGCGTGCAGCCTTCAGCGACTACGCGCGTCGCGACGCGGCGAAAGAGAAAGAGAGGTAGGAACCATGAAGCCTCGCTCGCAGGTCGCTCGCATTCTGTCCGCGCTCGTCATCGTTTACGTTTCGTCGTGCAGCAGCGGCACGCACACGCTCCGGCAGGGGGCCGCGCCGGCGCGCGCCGTCGCCGGCTACGTCACCGGGAACGGCACTCCGCTTCCCGGCGTCACCGTCACGCTGGAGCTTCCGAACCAGCCGTTCACCACGATCACCGACATCAACGGCCGGTTCGATTTCACGAACGTGCCGCCGGGCAACTACCAGCTCCGCGCGGAGCTCGCGGGCTTCATGCCTGCGCGATTCAAGGTGCACGTCACCGATCAAACCAGTCCGCTGCTCGCCCTGCCGCTGAGGATCGCGGCGGTCGCCGAGGCGATCACTGTCACCGCGGAAGCGCCAACGGTCATGGACGGCGAGTCGTACACGCCGATCGTCGAAAACGAGTTCATCGATGCGGCGAAGGACCATCTCTCCACGTTCTCCATCGACGTCGACACCGCGTCGTACAGCATCGTCCGCCGCATGCTCGCCGAGGGGCAGCTGCCGCCGCCCGACGCGGTGCGCATCGAGGAGATGGTCAACTACTTTACCTATTCGTATCCCGAGCCTTCGAACGGGAAGCCGTTCTCGATCACCACGGAAGTCGCCGGCGCGCCGTGGGCGCCGGACCACCGGCTGATGCGCGTCGGGCTGCGCGCGACGAAGCTCGCGCCGTGGCAGATGAAGCCGTGCAATCTCGTCTTCCTGATCGACAGCTCCGGCTCGATGATGCCGGCCAACCGGCTGCCGCTGCTCAAGAAAGCGTTCCGCATGCTGGTGGGGCAGCTGCGCGCCGAGGATCGGGTGGCCATCGTGACGTACGCGGGGTCCGCGGGGCTCGTGCTGCCGTCGACCTCCGGCGCGAATAAGGAGCGCATCCTCGAAGCGATCGAAGCGCTCGACGCGGGCGGCTCGACTGCGGGCGCGGAAGGGATCGTGCTGGCGTACGACGTGGCGAAACAGAACTTCATCGCCGGCGGCACCAATCGCGTCATCCTCGCGACCGACGGCGACTTCAACGTCGGCGTGTCGAGCGAAGCGGGGCTCGAGCAGCTGATCGAGGAGAAGCGGAAGGACGACATCGAGCTGAGCGTCATCGGCGTCGGCGAGGGCAATCTCAAGGACTCGAAGATGGAGCTGCTGGCCGACAAGGGCAACGGCAACTACAGCTACGTCGCCGACCTGCTCGAGGCGCGCAAGGTGTTCGTCGATCAGATCGGCGGCACGCTCGTGACCGTGGCGAAGGACGTGAAGCTGCAGATCGATTTCGATCCGCGGCAGGTCGCGTCGTATCGCCTGATCGGCTACGAGAACCGGCTGCTCGAGCACAAGGACTTTGACGACGACACGAAGGACGCGGGCGAGCTCGGGTCGGGACACACGGTCACGGCGCTGTACGAGCTGATCCCCGCGCCGGGCGCGCACGGCGGGAAGGTCGCGCAACTGCGGCTGCGCTACAAGGCGCCGCACGGCCTGACCAGCGAGCTGCTGTCGACGGACGTCAACGACTACGGCCACAGCGCGTGGGAAGCGTCGGACGACCTGAAGTTCGCGGCGTCGGTGGCGGAGCTCGGGCTGCTGCTGCGCGATTCGCCGAACAAGGGGCAGTCGAACTGGAGCGACGCGCTGCAGCTGGCGAAGGTCTCGCGCGGCGCCGACTTGGAAGGCTATCGCAACGAGTTCGTGAAGCTCGTCGAACAGGCGCGCGATCTGAGCGCCACCAGGATGGGAGCAAAACAATGATCAGGCGCTTCGTGCTGCTGCTGATGTTCGCATTGCCGTGTCTCGGCGGAACCGTCACCGGCACGGTCACGGCGAACGGCGCTCTGCTTCCCGGAGCCGACGTCACGCTCTCGCAGAACGAGGCGCGGCGCAGCACGACGACGGACGTCGACGGACACTTCGCGTTCCTCGGCGTTCCGTCCGGCACGTGGAAAGTCCGCGCCGAGCTGTCGGGCCTGACCCCCGCCGAGCAGACGGTCGCGGTCACCGAAACGAACACGATCTCGTTGAATCTCACGATGCACACGATGGTCACCGAAACGATCACCGTGACTGCGATGGCGCCGGCGGTTCTCACGACGACGGCGGTCGCCACCGCGATGATGAGCTACAGCGGCGAAACGTACACGCCGATCGTGGAGAACAAGTTCATCGCCGCCGCGAAGCAGCACCTCTCCACGTTCTCCATCGACGTCGACACCGCGTCGTACAGCATGGTCCGGCGGACGATCGGCGAAGGAAAGCTGCCCGATCGCGACGAGGTGCGCATCGAGGAGATGGTCAACTACTTTACCTATTCCTATCCGGAGCCCTCCGGCGCGCAGCCGTTTTCCGTGACGACCGAGGTTGCAGGCGCGCCGTGGGCTCCGGAGCATCGCCTGCTGCGCATCGGCATCCGCGGGACGCAGCTCGCGCCGTGGCAGATGAAGCCGTGCAACCTCGTCTTCCTGCTCGACACCTCCGGCTCGATGGACGATCCGCTGCGCCTGCCGCTGCTGAAGAAGGCGTTCCGCCTGCTCGCCGAGCAGCTGCGCGCGGAGGATCGCGTGGCCATCGTCGTCTACGCCGGCTCGGCGGGACTCGTGCTGCCGTCGACGTCCGGCGCCGACAAGTCGCGCATCTACGACGCGCTCGAAGCACTCGATGCGGGCGGCTCGACGGCCGGCGGCGAAGGGATCGAGCTCGCGTACGCGGTGGCGAAGCAGAACTTCATCGTGGACGGCGTCAATCGCGTGATCCTCGCCACCGACGGCGACTTCAACGTCGGCACGACGGACGAAGAGGAGTTGCAGAAGCTGATCGAGGAGAAGCGGAAGGACGACATCGAGCTGAGCGTGATCGGCGTCGGCGAAGGAAATCGCAAGGACGCGACGATGGAGCTGCTGGCCGACAAAGGGAACGGCAATTACAGCTACGTCGACAGCCTGCTCGAGGCGCGGAAGGTGTTCGTCGATCAGATCGGCGGGACGCTGGTGACGATCGCGAAGGATGTGAAGCTGCAACTCGATTTCGATCCGCAGCAGGTGGCGTCGTATCGCCTCGTCGGTTACGAGACCCGGCTGCTCGCCGACAAGGACTTCGAGGACGATGCGAAGGACGCGGGCGAGCTCGGGTCGGGACACACGGTCACCGCGTTGTACGAGATCGTCCCGGCTCCGGGCGCGTCGCACGGCGCGATCGCCACGCTGAAGCTGCGGTACAAACTGCCGCACGGGCACTTCAGCCGGCTGATGTCGGTGAACGTGATCGATAGCGGAAAGAGCGCGTGGGAGGCGTCCGACGACCTGAAGTTCGCAGCGTCGGTGGCCGAGACCGGCATGCTGCTGCGCGATTCGCCGCACAAGGGAAAGGCGACGTGGGATGACGCGCTGCAGCTGGCGAAGACGTCGCGCGGCGCGGACCTGGAGGGATATCGCGCGGGGTTCGTGAAGCTGGTGGAGCAGGCGCGGGGACTGAAGTAGGGCGGGTTGGAGAACCCGCCCCACATTGTCAGTGTCAGCGTTTGATCTTGTTGCCTACGTCGCGGATGGCCTCGCCGACTTTGCGGCGGGCTTTGCCGAAGCCGTGCTCGAGGTCGCCGGCGTCGCGCTGGTTCGCTCCTTCGTTCTCCAGCTCGATGTTCCCCTGCGCGCGGCCGACACGACGCTTGACCTCGCCGACGGTCTGGTCGATGCGGCCCTGAATTTCATCGCGGTTGCGTGATGGCATTGGTGTGACCTCCATCGCGTAATACTTCAAGAAGCGGGCCGATTACGGCGCCACGAACTCCCCTTCGTGCACGCCCGCGAGCGACTCCACCGTCACCTTCGTCTGCGCCTTGAAATCGCCGTACTTCATCTTCACGGCGTACTCCCCCGGCGCGACGAACGGCGCGCCGTCGTCCTCGCCGCGCGAGTCGCTGATCACCTCGTGCGGATCGCCGTGCAGGTCCCACACGACTCGGTTCAGTCCCGGCCGGTTGGAGGCATCGAGCTCGCGAACCTTGTTGCCCTTCGCGTCTTCGATGGTGATCGAAACGTCTTCCGTCGGATTTCCGCTGAGGTAGTAATTGATATAGGCGCCGAACGGCGGGTTCTTCGCCTTGAAGACGTGCCCACCCCACAGGCCGCCGATCGGGTTGTAGTAGAACTCGGTCGCGGGACGGACGTCGAACAACGCCGCCTTCTCGTTCCGCTTCGCCGGCGTGAGCTGCTCCAGCGCGCTGATGTCGTCCATCACGTAAATGCTGCGGCCGTGCGTGGCGATGATCAGGTCGTGATCGCGCGGATGGATCTCGATGTCGTCGACCGACACCGTCGGCAGGTCGCCTTTGATCGACTGCCAGTGCACGCCGCGGTCCGTCGACATGAAGATGCCGAACTCGGTGCCGGCGAACAGCAGCTCGGGATTCACCGGATCTTCGCGGAAGCCCTTCACCGGATCTTTCAGCTCGTTGATGATCGGGCGCCACGTCTTGCCGTAATCGTCCGTCGCGAAGAGGTACGCGTGGAAGTCGTCGCTGCGATGGCCGTCGACCGCGACGTACGCCCGCGCCGCATCGAAGTTCGACGCCTGCAGCCGCGAGACCCACAGTCCCGCCGGCACGCCGGGGATGTTGCCGACGACGTTCGTCCACGACTTGCCGCCGTCGCGCGTGACCTGCACGTTGCCGTCGTCGGTGCCGGCCCAGATCACGTTGCGGTCCTTCGGCGATTCGGCCAGCGCGACGATCGTTCCGTACGTCTCCGCGTTCGAGCCGGCGGTCATGATCTTCGCCACGTCGCGCTGCGAGAGGTCGGGCGAGATCACTTCCCAGTTATCGCCGCGGTTGGTCAGGCGGAACAGCACGTTGCCGCCGAGGTAGAGCGTCTTCGGATCGAAGTGGGAGAGCACGAAGGGCGCATTCCAGTTGTAGCGGAACGCCGTCGTTCCTTCCTTCGCCCGCGGCTTGATGTCGCGCCGCTTGCCGGACGCGAGGTCGATGCGCGCGATGTAGCCGCCCTGCGACTCGGCGTAGCGGATGTTCGCGTTCGTCGGATCGATGGCCGACCAGAAGCCGTCGCCGTCGTTGATGAAGGTCCAGTCGGCGTTCCAGATCCCGGCCGCTTTTTTCTTGTCCTCTTCATCGGCGCCGGTCGACCAGTGCGTGGCGGACGGACCGCACCAGGTGCCGTTGTCCTGCAGTCCGCCGCACAGCGTGTACGGTTTGTCCATGCCGAAGCTGACGTTGTAGAACTCTCCCAGCGGGACGTTGTTCTGAAAGTCCCACGTCTTCGCCTTGTCGTACGAGAAGTAGATGCCGCCGTCGGTGCCGAGCAGCACGTGGCTCGAGTTGTTCGGATCGATCCACATCGCGTGGCAGTCGCCGTGAATGTCGCGCGCGCCAGTGTTGAGGAACGTCTTGCCGCCGTCGTCCGACACCGCGGTGCCGAAACCGAGGACGTAGACGCGCTGATCGTTGCTCGGATCGACGCGCACTTTCGCGAAGTAGAAGCCGCGCGGCGCGAGATCGCTCACGCGCTTCCAGTGCGCGCCCGAATCATCGCTGCGGAAGATGCCGCCGCTGCGGCTGCGGATCGTCTCCAGGCCGGCGCTGCCGCCGAGGTCGGACTCGATCACCGCGTAGAGCGTCTTCGGATTCTTGCGATAGATGTCGAGGCCGATGCGGCCCGCTTCGGCCGGCAGTCCGTCGGTCAGACGCTTCCACGTCTTGCCGGCGTCGATCGATTTCCAGATGCCGCTGTTCGGCCCGCCGTCGTTGAAGCCCCACGGATAGCGGCGGCGCGTCCACATCGCGGCGTAGACGGTCGACGGCATGCTCGGATCGACGACGACGTCGATCGCGCCGGTGTTCTCATCGATGGCGAACACCTGCTGCCACGACTTGCCGCCGTCGCTCGTTTTGTAGATGCCGCGCTCTTTGTTCGGGCCCCAGAGATGGCCGAGGACGGCGGCGTAGACGACGTCGTCGTTCTTCGGATCGAGCGCGATGTGCGGGATGTCGCCGGAATCGGGCAGGCCCATGTTCGTCCACGTGTCGCCGCCGTCGGTTGACTTGTAGATGCCGTTGCCCCACGACGAGCTGTTGCGCGAGTTGCCCTCGCCGGTGCCCACCCAGACGATCTTCGGATTGTTCTGCGAGACGGCGACCGATCCGGTCGAGGCGACCGGCTCTTTGTCGAAGACCGGCTGCCACGTCGTGCCGTTGTTGGTCGTGCGCAGCACTCCGCCGGTGCCGACCGCCGCGAAGATCGTGTACGGATCTTTTTCGTTGACCGCGAAGTCGGCGATGCGTCCGCCCATGTTCGCCGGGCCGATGGCGCGCCAGCGGAGCGGCTTGGTGTCGAGCGTGGTGGTGGTCGTCGCCGGCGCCACGGCGCTCGCGGCGGACGGCGCGCTCGTCGACTTGGTGGCTGTCGCCTGTCCCCCTTCGGCGGGGTCGCGCGGCGGCGGGTTTTGCGGTTGTTGTTGCGCGAAGGCTGTCAGTGCGGCGAGAAGAAGAGCGGCAGTCAACATCTTCATGGCGCCGGATTCTACAATTCGCGACCGTGTCCCGCTTCGACCGCCTGCTGAACGATCTGGCAACAACTGAGGTCTCCGACCGCGCGTGCAATCAGTATTCGCGGACGATCGGCGATCTGCGCGGCAACGCGATCCGCCGCCGCAATCTCCGTTTGTACCTCGAGGAGCTCGATGCGATTGGCCCGCGGATGATGCTCATCGGCGAAGCGGTGAGCCATCGCGGCGGCCGCCTGACCGGCATCGCGTTCGTCAGCGAAGCGGTCATGCTCTCCGGCGTCGACCTCACCAACGGCTCGCGCATCCTCGGCGCCGACCGCGGCTACCGCAAGGCGACGGATGGTCCGCGATTGTCGACGGAGGCGAGCGCCACGATGGTGTGGGGCACGATCCGCTCGATCGAGCCGCTGCCGCTGCTCTGGAACGCGTTTCAGTTCCACCCGTTCCTGCGCGAGAACCCGCTGTCGAACCGCGTGCCGACGTCGGAGGAGCTCGAAATCGGTTCGCGATTCATCGGGCGCTTGATGCGCCTCTTCGGTTTCGAGCAGATCGTCGCCATCGGCAACCAGGCGTCGGCGTCGCTGACGAAGATGGGCATCGCGCACGAGAAGGTGCGGCATCCGTCGATGGCCGGCAAGGCGCAGTTCGTCGAAGGAATGGCGCGATTGAGCGGTTGAGGAGTGCGGCAGCTTGCTGCCGCTCTGGAGTGCGCAGGCTTGCCTGCGCCGGGGGTTGCGGCAGCGAGCTGCCGCACTCCAGGGCGGCGGCAAGCCGCCGCACTCCCGCAATGGCGCGACTATCGCAGTTGAACCGGCCATGAAGAAGAGCCAGATCCAGCAGATCAAGGAAGGGCGCTCGATGCACGAGCACCGATTCTCCGGCCGCCTGCAGCCGACCAGCCCGATGGCCTCCCTGCCGACGAAAAACGCCGTGCGGCTCTCGACCGTGCCGTCATCGTCGGAAGAGAAATACAACGGGGGCCGAGGCGACTAGCTGCTGCTACCCCCCGATGTGCGACATCTCCACCTTGTGCGCGGGCGGCAATCCGGCGCGGAGCTCGGAGTAGCGGTCGTCGCGGGCGCGCCAGACGGACGCGATCAGGGCGCGGAGCTCGTCGTGGGTCGCGCCGGCGCGGATGAGGGTGCGGAGGTCGCGGCCTTGCGAGGCGAAGAGGCAGGTGAACAGCTCGCCGTCCGCGGACAGCCGTGCACGCGTGCAGGAACCGCAGAAGGGTTGCGTGACGGAGGTGATGATCCCCACCTCTCCCGCCCCGTCGACATAGCGCCAGCGCTCGGCGACCTCGCCGAAGTACGCGGGCTCGAGCGGCTCGAGCGGCCACTCGGCGGAGATCGTGGCGAGCACCTCGCGGCCCGGCACGACTTCGTGCGGTCGCCAGTGGTTCGTGTTGCCGACGTCCATGTATTCGATGAAGCGGACGATGTGACCGGTCCCGCGGAAACGGCGCGCGAGCGGGACGATGTCGCGATCGTTGACGCCGCGTTTCACCACCGCGTCGATCTTGATCGGCGTGAGCCTCGCCTCGGCGGCGTGATCGATCGCGCGCAGCACGTCGGCGGCCGAATACGGCGCGTCGATCATCGCGCGGAACGTCGCCTCATCGAGCGCATCGAGGCTGATGGAGACGCGCTTCAGTCCCGCATCCGCGAGCGCACGTGCCTTGTCGCGCGTGAGCAGGACGCCGTTCGTCGTGAGCGTGAGGTCGCGCACGCCGTCGATCGCCGCGAGCATCGCCACGAGCGTTTCGAGATCGCGGCGCAGCAGCGGCTCGCCGCCGGTCAGCCGGATCTTCTCCACGCCGAGCGCGACGAAGATCCGCGCGACGCGCGTGATCTCCTCGAACGTCAGCAGTTGCGATCGCTGGAGGAATGCGAAGTCGCCGAACGCCTCGCGCGGCATGCAGTAGACGCAGCGGAAGTTGCAGCGGTCGGTCACAGAGATCCGCAGATCGTGAAGCGGCCGGCCGAGGGCGTCGCGCATGGTCAGTTCGACACTATTCGGCGAACAAAAACTCCAGCATCATCGGCGCGCGCTGGGCCCAGGCGCGCTCGCTGTGATCGGCCCGGCGGTCCTCGTGGTACCGCAGCTCGTCCGGGCTCCACCCCTTCGCCTTCAGCTTGTCGCGCAGCATGCGGACATCCTTCAGCGCCTCGAAGCCTTCGCGGCCGCCGCAGTCGAGCCAGATGCGCGCGCGCGGCCCGCTGTAACGATCGAGCTCGGCGAGGATCGCGCGGTCGTCCCACCAGACGCTCGGCGACATCACGGCCGCGGCCGAGATCGCGTGCGGATGCTTGAGGACGAGATGCATGGCCAGCAGGCCGCCGAGCGATGAACCACCGACCGCCGTTCCGCCGCGATCGGGGAACGTGCGGTACGTCTCGTCGACGAGCGGCTTGATCTCCTCGAGCAGCAGGCGCGCGTAGTCGTCCGCCATCCCGCCCGCGTTGCGCTTCGCATCGCGCGTCGGCGTGTACTCGTCGATGCGCGCGGCGCCGGCGTTGTCGATGCCGACGATGATCATCGGCCGCGCCTTGCGCTCGCCGATCGTTGCATCCGCGGCCTCGGAAAGTCGCCAATGCTGCCCCGGAATGAACGAGCGCGCCGGATCGAAGAGGTTCTGGCCGTCCTGCATGTACAGCACCGGATAGCGCTGCTCGGGATGATCGTCGTAGCCGGCGGGGAGGTAGACGGTCACGCGGCGCGCGGGGAACGGCAGCGTTTCGAGCCGTCCCTTGCGGATGGCGGTGCGGCGATTTTCACGGCTGAACGCGCGCTTGAGCGCGAGACGGAACGAGGAAGTGGCCATGGGATCAGAAGCGGATTTCGCGATAGCCGCTGCGGTAGTAAACCAGCGGTTCCCCTTCCTCGGTTTGTGCGCCGACCACTTCGCCGACGAAGATCGTGTGGTCGCCGCCTTCCAGCTTCTCGCTGACGCGGCATTCCAGTCGCGTGATGGCGCCGGCGATCAGTGGCAGGCCGAGCTCGCCATGCACGATCTCGGTGCCTGCGAACTTGTCCTCGGCGCGCGACGCAAAACGGTTCGAGACGTCAGTCTGCTTGCTGTTGAGGATGCTGACGCCGAACTTGCCCGCGCCGGCGATTGCGTCGTGCGTCTTCACGGTTTTTTCCACGCAGACGAGGACCAGCGGCGGATGGAGCGAGAGCGATGAAAACGCGGCCACGGTCATGCCGAAAGGCTTCCCCTCGTGCTCGGTCGTCACGACCGTCACGCCGCTGGCGAAATGCGACATCGCCAGCTTGAACAACGCGTCATCGATAGCCATCGTCTCTCCTCGCTCGGGGGCGGAGTTTACAAACTTTTGGCGGCGCGCGGCGTATATCGTGTCAGTTGGCAGTTAACCGTTAGCCGTTCGCCGCCGTTCTACTGCCAACAGCCGACTGCCAACTGCCGACTGCCAACAGGAGGATTCCAATGCGCCGCATGCTCGCGCTGATCGCCGTCTTCGCCTTCACTTTCACACTTCAGGCCGCGTCCGTTCACGACGTCATCAAACGCGGCTTCAACGTGGCCGAGGGAGGCACGCTCCATCTCGACGCGGGAGTGGGCGACGTCAAGATCGTCTCCGGGGGAACGGGGCTGGCCATCGAGATCCAGCGCGATGCCGACAGCGAGTCCTACCTCAAGCGCCACGTCGTCACGTTCAGCCAGAGCGGCAACGACGTGACGATCACCGGCAAGTACGAGTCGCCGCTGCGCATCTTCAGCTTCGGCGACAACATCCGCATCCGCTACAACGTCCGTGTGCCGGCGCATTACAGCGTCGACGTGAAGACCTCGGGCGGCGACCTCGATCTCGCCGACCTGAACGGCACCGTCCTCGCGCACACCTCGGGCGGCGACGTGAAGACGGGACGCCTGACCGGACCGGCGAAGCTCTCGACCTCGGGCGGCGACGTCGACATCGCCGGCGCGAACGGAAAGCTGGAAGTCCACACCTCCGGCGGCACGATCCAGATCGCCGACGCGAGCGGTCCGGCGGACCTGCGGACCTCGGGCGGCTCGATCAAAGTCGAGAAGATCAGCGGCGATCTCTACGCGCACACGTCGGGCGGCTCGATCAAGATCGAAGAGGCGCGCGGCGTAGTCGATGCGTCGACGTCCGGCGGATCGGTGACCGCGCGCTTTGCCGCGGCGCCGCACGCCGACTCCAAGCTCTCGACCTCCGGCGGCAGCATCACGGTCTCGCTGCCGGCGACCGCGAACCTCGACCTCGACGCGCACGCCAGCGGCGGCGGCGTCGACAGCGAACTGCCGGTGACGGTGATGGGCAAGCACGACGAGGATTCGCTGAACGGGAAGATCAACGGCGGCGGACCGCGCCTCGTGCTGCGCACGTCGGGCGGCAGCATCAACGTGCGGCGGCTGTAAAATCGGCGCGTGGCTGAGCCGGAATCCGAGTCGCCTCTCAACAACATCATCGCCGTGCTCGTGGCGCTCACCGCCACGTTCATGGCATTGTGCAACATCAAAGACAGCAACATCACGCAGGCGATGCAGCAGGCGCAGGCGGGCTCGCTCGATCAGTGGTCGTACTACCAATCGAAGAGCACGAAGCAGAACCTGGCCGAGGCGATGCTCGATCAGTTCACGATCGAGCGCGACATGGCCACCGGTCCCGCGCGCGACCTGCTCGACAAGAAGGTCGCGGTGTACGCGGCGAACGTGAAGCGCTACGAGGGCGAGAAGGCGGAGATCAAGTCGAAGGCCGAGGGATTTCAGAAGCAGTACGACGAGCTGAACATCCACGACGACCAGTTCGACATGTCGGACGCCGCGCTCTCCGTTGCGCTGGCGATGCTCGGCGTCACCGCGCTGACGAAGAAGAAATGGCTGCTCGCCGTTTGCGCAGCGTTCCTGATCTTCGGCTATTTCTTCGGATGCGCGGGGTTCTTCGGATGGAGCGTCCACCCCGACTTCATCGCTAAGTGGTTGTCGTGATCCGGAGTGCGGCGGCCATGCCGCCGCTGCTTCTTCCGCGCGACGGCCATGCCGTCACGCAACGCGCAGGCATGGCCTGCGCGACCCGACACCAGCGGCGGCATGGCCGCCGCACTCCCTACGGGCTGGCGATGATCGCGTTCGCCGCCGCGCGCGCGCTGAGCAGCGCGGCGTCGGACAGCAGCCCTTCGTCGCCGACCCAATCGCCCGCGAGGTAGAGGCCGCGGACGCTCGTGACCGGCGCGGGGCGCGTGGTCGACGGCGTGACGAGCGCGTTCGAGACGGTCATGGCGGGGAGGAACCGGCGGTGCACGAGGACGTCGCGCCAGCCGGGCTGCATCAGGTCGAGCAGCGTCTCGAGCTCGCGTTCGTCGGCGGCGACTTCCAGCTTGCGATCGTTTCCCTGCTCGATCTCGAGGTCGTGCATCGGCGCGGTGCGATTGCGGTACTTCATCACGTGGATCAGCGCGCCGCCTTTCGGCGTGAGCTGCGCGGCGGCGGAGTGCACGGAAAAGTACGTCGGCTTGTCGATGCCGAGGGCGAACGTGTTGCGCGGCATCGGCAGCGAAGAGAGCGCGACGTCGAGGCAGGTCGCTTCGACCGGCCGCAACGACGCCCACGCTTTGCACATCGAATCATCGCCGCCGGCGCGCACCAGCTCCGCGGCGCTCGACGGCTCGATGGCGAGTAGCACTTGCGACGCGGGGATCCGCGCGCCCGGCTCGTACTCGGGACGCTCGTCCGGCATGGCGATCGACTGCGTGTCGTTGATGTCCTCGAGCTCGAGGCCGCCGAGCTCGATCGTCCTCACCTCGCCGCCGTCGTGATGCACGGCGACGATGCGGTTGCTCGACACGAAGTTCACGCCCGAGGCGACGGCGAGGCTGTGCAGGCTGTCGACCAGCTTCTGCCAGCCTTCATCGACGTACGTCACCTTGCCGCTGGCGATCTGGAGTTGACGCAACGCAACGGCGGCGCTCTGCGCGTTCGCATCGCTGCAATACGTGCTGAGGCGGATCAGCGCTTCCATCACCTCGCGCAGGCGCGCGTCGCGCACGTGGCCGTCGAGCCATTCGCGGACGGTGAGGTCGGCGTACTGCTTCGGATCGCCGCGGCGGATGCGCCACATCAAGCCGGCCGCTTCGCTCTTCGCGCCGAGCGACAGGATCGACGTCATGAGCATCGACAGCGGAGTGCTCGGAAGGCGATAGCGGTCGTCGTGATAGAGCGCGGTGCCCTTCAGTTTCGGGATGCCGCCGCGGACCGGGACGCCGAGCTCGCGGTAAACGCGCGCCGCGCCGCCGGTGCGGTAGAGCGCGTGCGGCCCGAGGTTGAAGCGGAAGCCGCGGCGGAGGTGCGTGATGGCGCGTCCGCCGAGATAGCGGCGTCGTTCGAAAATCGTGACCGAGCGTCCGGCGCGCGCGAGGTAGATTGAAGCCGCGAGACCGGCGAGGCCGCCTCCGACGACGATGACATTTTTGCCCACGAGCCCGCGATGGTAGCGCATTTTGCACGGCGAACCGGATGCATGGCAGAATGCCGGACGGGTTCAGCTCCATCACCACTTATTTCCATGCAACGGTCCATTACCGCTGTCATCATCACTGTCATCGCCGCGTCGCCGCTGCAGGCCGCGACCGTCAATGACTTCTACGCCTCCCTGCTCAAACGCGGCATCGATCACGTCACCGCCGGCAATTACGAGGCCGGCGCGGGTGAGCTGAAGCTCGCCGCGTTCGGCCTGATCAATTCGCTGGAGCACTACGAGACGGCGCTCGTCTATCTCGCCATCGCCAGCCAGCACCTCGACCGCGAGCCGCAGGCGCGCGCCGCCGCGACGCGCGTCCTCGCCGCCGAGCGGATCGAGAAGCACTACGCGACGCTCGCCCTGCCGCCGAACGTGCGGAAGGAATTCGAGACGGTCGCGCAGAAGGTGTTGACGGCGGCGCAGTTCGAGACGCTGCGCGCTAAGTGACGTGTAACGACCGGATCGCGCGGATCAACCTCGTCCCCGACGCGTTCCCTTTGATCACCAGCGCGTGAATGCCGTCGCGCAGGCGATCGCGCTCGCTGGCGCTGAGGTCGCGGCCGGTGAAGACGACGATCGGGATGCGCGCGGTTTCTTCGCGGCGCTTTAGCCTCTCCGCGACTTCGAAGCCGCTCATGCCCGGCATGTTGAGGTCGAGGATGATGACGTCGGGCCGCGCTGACTCGACGCGCTCGAGCCCTTCCTGGCCGGAGAACGCCTTGTCGAGGTCGTAGCCTTCACTCTGCAGCTCGGCCTCGAGCATGTCGTGGACGTGCGAGTCGTCGTCGATGAGCAGCAGCCGCGCGCGCTTCGTGCCGACACGTGACGTGATCTCGCGCAGCCTGCGCAACAGCCGCGGCCAGTCGACCGGTTTGATGAAGTAATCCTCGGCGCCGAACGCCAGCGCCAGTTCGCGATTGTCGAGCATCGAGACGATGATCACCGGCAGCGGCGAGGTCTTCTCTTCGTTCTTGAGCGTCTTCAGAACCTCGAGCCCTTCCATCCCGGGCAGCACGAGATCGAGCGTGACTGCGAGCGGCTGCATCGTCTGCGCGAGCCGCAGCGCTTCCTCGCCCGTTCGTGCGCGCACCGGCACGTAGCCGGCTGATTGCAGGTACGTGCTGAGCGCGTCGAATGCCTGGTCATCGTCCTCGACGACGAGGATGCGGTCGCCCGGCGGGATGACGCTGCCGTCGGGATTCACGATCGGACTCGGGATCGTCGCCCCCTGGAAGTAACGCGGCAGCGTGAAGGTGAAGGTGCTCCCTTCGCCCGGCTTGCTCTGCACTTCGATCCGCCCCTTCTGCAGCTCGACGAATTTCTTCACCAGCGAAAGGCCGAGGCCCGTGCCGCCGTGCTGCCGGCTGACGGTCGTGTCAACCTGCGTGAACTCGTCGAAGATGACCTGCAGGTGCTCCGGCGCGATGCCGATGCCGCGATCGATGACGCTGATCGCAACCGATTCGGGACTGCCCGCGGCCGGCGGCACGCGCCGCGCGCGGATGGTGACGAGCGAGCCGGAGGTGGAGAACTTCACCGCGTTCGACAGCAGGTTGTAGAGGATCTGCTTGAACTTCGCGTGATCGGTCTCCAGCAGCGTGACGTCCTCCGCGACGTCGATGTCGAACGAGACGCTCTTGCGCGACGACGTTCCTTTCATCACCTGGCAGACGCTGTCGATCGCGCCACGCACGTTGAACGTCTCGGGGAAGAGCTCCATCTTTCCCGCCTCGACCTTCGACAGATCGAGGATGTCGTTGATGATGGCGAGCAGGTGCTGGCCTGACGTCAGGATGGATTTCAGGAAGCCGAGGTACTTCGGCTCGATGCGGTCGTTGAGCCGCTCGGTGAGGATCTCGGAGAAGCCGATGATCGCGTTCATCGGTGTCCGCAGCTCGTGCGACATGTTCGCGAGGAAGACGCTCTTCGCCTGGTTCGCTTCCTCGGCCTGGCGGTTCTTGATCTGCAGCTCGCGCAGGATCCGCGCCTTGCTGATCGCCGACACGGCGTGCTCGCGGACGCGCGCGAGGACGCGGAGGTCGTAGCGGCTGAACGCGTTCGCGTCGGTGAAGTTGTCGAAGATGAGGAAGCCTTCGACGCGTCCGCCAAGCGTGACGGCCATCGCCAGCATCGACTTCGGCACCGGCAGGTGGCTCGTCTTGTCGGCGCCGGCGAGGCCGATGAAGTCGTCCTCGCGGATCAGGTAGACGCCTTCCTCGAGCTGCTCGGCGCGCTCGGAGTAGCGGCGCATCGCTTCTTCGAGCGACATGGTGATGCCGCGGAAGAGCTCGAGGTCGTAGCCGCTGACGGCGACGACTTCGGTGCGCTGCGTCTCGTGATCGAACTTGATGAACGCCGCTTTTTCGGCCTGCGGGAAGAGGCGCAGGCCTTGTTCGAGGATGCTCTTCAGCACGTTCTCGAGCCCGACCTCGCGGTTGATGACCTCGACCATCCGGTCGAGCGTCTCCAGCTCGTGCGCCTGTTCCCGGATCTCCTCGGTGCGCGCCAGCACGAGGTCTTCGAGCGCGCGGTTCCGGCGCTTCAGCTGCGCCACGCGAATGCGGTTGATGATGTGGCCGCCGAGGTAGATGACGAAGATGTAGGCGAGGAAGGCCCACCAGCGGAGCCACCACGCCGGCATCACGCTGAAGCGCAGCGCGAGCGGCTGATGCGACCAGACGCCGTCCGCGTTGCGCGCTTCCACCTCGAACGTGTAGTCGCGCTGGAAGAGGAACGCCGGCAGGTTGGTGTAGCGGATCTTGTAGTCGCTCTTCTCCGGCGACCAGGCGTCGTATCCGCGCAGCCGCGTTCGATAGCGGACGCGCGATTCGTCGGAGAACGTGAGCGCCGCGTACTCGATGGCCAGCTCGTTGTGGCCGTCGCGGTCTTCGCGGACCGCGACGTGGCGGAAGCGGACGGGCGGGGGCGGCGTCGGCGCGGCGAGCACCGCGGGATCGAAGATCGAGACGCCGTTCGGTGTCGCGAAATGGACGCGGCCCAGCGGCCCGATGGCGATCGGACCGTACGCCCATGCTTCGTCTTCGATCAGGCCGTCGGCCTTCGTCACGCGCTCGACGGCGGTGAACATTTTCGGATCGATGGCCACGAGGCCCGCGTTGTCGCTGATCCAGACGATGCCGGTGACCGGCGACGCGGCGATGCCGACGATGAGCCCTCCGCCGAGCGCGCGGCGGGTGAGTCGCGCGAGCGGCTTGATCGTCGCCGCATCGAGCACCGTGAGGCCTTCCGCGGTGCCGACCCACAGCCGGCCGTCGCGGAACATCAGCGTGCGCATCGAGTCGGTCGGCGCGCCGTTCTCGGTGGTCCAGACCGGCGCGAAGCGGACGCCTGCCGTGACCGGTTTCGTCGTGCGATAGAGGCCGTTGTCGGGCGTCGTGACCCAGGCGAAGCCGCGGTCGTCGACCGCGACGCTCGTCCCGCCGGTGGGCGGCAGCCCTTCGCTCGACCGGAACGTCAGCCACTGGTTTCCGGCGAGCACGCGCACGCCGCTGGTGCCGACGAACCACGTGGCGTCGCCGAACTGGCGCACGGCGTACGTGACGTCGAACGGATAGCCGGTGATGACGCCGCGTTGCGCGCCGACCGTGACGGGCGTCGAGGTGCCGCCGGGCGGGACGTTGTCGGGCATCGAGAGACACGCGACGCCGCCGACCGTCCCGATCCACAACCGCCCCACGTTGTCGTACGCGGCGGAGTAGACAGAGTTGCTGCGCAGGCCGTTCTCGGCGCGCAGCGTGATGGTGTTTCCGTCGGGAGTGATGGCCGCAAGTCCGCCACCGGTGCCGATCCATAAGTACGGCGCCCACGGACTCGGCGCGGCGTTGCGCGGCACGACGCAGAACGCGCTCATGTCGGGGAGCAGCGGCGCGGCTCCAGGACGGAGGCGGCCGGTGTAGGCCTCGAACGCCGCCCAGTCGCTGCGCAGCCGCGACGCGCCGCCGTTCTGCGCGAACCAGATGTTCCCCTCGCGGTCGCGCAGCAGCGCCCAGAGCGTTTCGCCGAGGAGGCCCTGCGCGCGATGCACCGGCGCGTGCTGCGACGGATCGCCGCGATCGAGCCACATCGCGCCGGCGCCGAGGCTGGCGACCCAGAGGCGGCGGCCGTCTTCCAGCAGCGCGACGATCCGCTCGTGGACGTCGTGATTCAGCACGACCACCTGATTGCCGTCGAGCTTCCACACCGATCCGTCCACGCTTCCGCCCCAGATCACGTGATCGGACGTCTCGAAGAGCGCACCCGGCGGCGAAGGCGGTGTCGCGAGCAGGGTCGCGCGTCCGTTGGCATCGATCGCGATCACGGCGCCGCCGTTCATCCCGGCGAGCACGCCGCCGCCGGATCGCGGGATGAGGCAGTTGACGGCGTGATCGAATCCAAGGAGGTTGACCGGCGACGACTTCAGCGCGTTGTGCTCGATGCGATAGCGCATCAGGCCGTCCTGCGTGCCGACCCACACCCACCCGTCGGCGTCGGCGGCAAGGCAGTTGCGGCGGATGCGCGCGTGCACGAGCGGCGTACCGTTCAACGACGCCTTGAAGTGCAGGCGCTTGCCCGGCTCGTACGCCTCGAGCGGTTTCTCCGAAACGACGAGCCCCGACTCCGAGCCGACCCACAGATGATGCGACGCATCCTCGGCCAGCTCTCGGACCGTGAGGTCTGCGAGGCCGTCGTCGGTGGTGTAGTCCTCCATTGCGTGACCGTCGTAGCGCGCGATGCCGGTCGAGTAGAAGGCGAACCAGATGTAGCCGAGATGGTCCTGCGCGATTTTCTGCACGCTCGCCGACGAGAGCGGCGCGACCTGATCGTTCGGCGTGAAGTGCGCGAACGGCAGCTCCTGCGCCGGCGCGGCTGCCGACACGAAGAGCAGACAAAGCAGGACGCGCGGGAAGGAGGAGGGCATCGCTGACCGCAAGTGTAAACCTGCATCCTTTCGGCACGTACAATCGAGACGTGGCGCGCTTCCGCGACTGGCTGGAGCTCGGAAAGAGCACGATTCGTTCGCTGAAGGCGAGCGACGTGGCGAATTTCTACTCGTACGAATGGCCGGAGACGCGGCGCGTGCTCGTCGCCGAGCACGCCGACGCGATCGAGAACGAGCGCCGCGCGTGGTGCCGCTGGATCCGCACCAGCAGCGCGGTGATGTACGGCGTGGCCAAGAAGCTCGCGCCGCTGCGCCGGTTCGCGTTCATCTTCGCCAACATCTACTTCATCTTCATCCTGATCGCGATCGGGTCGAAGCCGGGCGTCTCGTTCTGGTCGATCCTCGAGCTGGCCGGCACGTTCCTCCTGATGACGACGCTGCTGGCGCTGGAGATCATCGACAAGCTGAAGTTCCGCGACGAGCTGGAGCTCGCGCGCGAGCTGCAGGCGAGCCTCGTCCCGAAGTTTCCGCCGCGCCTGCCGACGCACGACATCGCCGCGCACAACATCGTCGCGAACATGGTCGGCGGCGACATCTACGACTTCGTCCCACTCGCCGACGGCCGCGTGGCGGTGCTGTTCGGCGATGCCTCGGGTCACGGCATGGCGGCGGGCCTGGTGATGGCGGTCGCGCACGCGGCGTTCCGCACGCAGCTCGACATCGATCCGTCATCCGCATCGATCATCAACAGCCTCAATCGCATCCTCTGCCGCACCGGCGGCAACCGCTCGTTCTTCGCCTGCTGCTACGTCCTCCTGCAGCCGGACGGCAGCTTCGCGGCGACGGTTGCCGGACATCCGCCCATCCTGAAGATCGACGGCGGCGGCAAGATCGCCGAGCGCATCGGCCGCGGCGCCTACCCGCTCGGCGTCAAGGCCGCGATGGAGTGGGAGGAAGTGCAGGGCTGGCTCGCGCCGGGCGAACGGCTGCTGCTGCACTCCGACGGCCTGACCGAAGCGCGCAACACCAACGCGCGCGAGTTCGGAGACGCGTATCTCGACGCCATCGTCGGCTGGAACGGCGCCGCTCCGGCCCATGCGCTGGTGCAGACGGTGATGGAGGAGTGGAAGACGTTCACGAACACGCGTCCGATCGAGGACGACGTGTCGATCGCGGTCATCGAGAAGCGCTAGCCGCCACCAGTCCCTCGAACACTTCCAGCGCGAGATCCACGCGTCCCAGCGGCGCCGAAACCTGCACGCCCGCAACGCGCTCGCGCACCCGCGAGAGCGTCTCGCGCGCGATCGTCACGCCCTCGTGCATGGCGTGCTCCTTCGACTTTTCGCTGGCGATGCGCATCCGTTCCATCACGTCGTCGGGCACGCTGACGCCCGGCACCTCGTTGTTCATGAACTGCGCGTTGCGGTACGAGAGCAGCGGCCAGATCCCGGCGACGACCGGCAGGTGCATGTGCTCGATGCGCGCGAGGAAGTGCTCGAGCTGGCGCACGTCGAAGACCGGCTGCGTGATCGCGTACTCGGCGCCGGCCTTGGCTTTCCAGTCGAGGCGGCGCAGCTCGTAATCGAGATCGAGATGGCCTGGATTCACACCCACGCCGATGGTGAAGCGGGTCGGCTCGCCGAACGGATTGCCGCCGAGGTCGAGGCCGCGGTTCATCAGGCTGACCATGTTCGTGAGGCCGATCGAGTCGATGTCGAACACCGCCGTCGCCTCGGGGTACGGTCCCATCTTCGGCGGGTCGCCGGTGATCAGCAGCAGGTTGTGCAGGCCGAGCGCGGCGCAGCCGAGGAGGTCGGAGTGCATGCCGAGGAGGTTGCGGTCGCGGCAGCAGTAGTGCAGCACCGTCTCGATGCCGACCTGTTGCTGCAGCAGCACCGCGACGGCGATCGCGCCCATGCGGTTCTGCGCGCGCGGGCCGTCGGGGACGTTCACCGCGTCGACGCCCGCCGCCCTGATCGCGTGTACCGACTTGATCATCGCCTCGGGGTTCGGTCCCTTCGGCGGCGTGATCTCGATCGTGGTGACGAACTCGCCGTTGGCGAGCTTCTTTCCCCAGTTCGAGCGGGTGGCCATCGCAGTCGGCTCGACGCCCGCCTGCTCGTGCTGCTTCCCGTTCTCGACGATCACGAACGCGCGCCGCGGCGAGAGCGGGCGGACGGCGTCGGCCATCATCTTGATGTGCTCCGGCGTCGTGCCGCAGCAGCCGCCGATGAACTTCACGCCCTTGTGGATCAACCGCTTGGCGTACTTCGCGAAGTAATCAGGGGAGGCCATGTACATCTGCCGCCCGTTGACGTCGCGCGGCAGGCCGGCGTTGGGCTGGCAGGAGAGCTTGCGCGCGGTGACGTGCGCGATCTCCTCGATCGCGTCGAGCATGACGTCGGGACCGACGGAACAATTGAGGCCGATGACCTCCGCCCCCGCGCGGTCGAGCCGCTGCGCGATCGTCTTCGGCAGGTCGCCGTACGAGGTGCGGCCGTCGGTGCCGATGGTCATCTGCGCGATGATCGGGAGCGAGCAGACGTCGCGCACGGCGAGGATGGCCTGCTCGATCTCGGAGATGTTGGCCATCGTCTCGAGGACGAACAGGTCGACGCCGCCGTCGCGCAGCGCCTCGGCCTGTTCGCGGAAGAACGCCCGCGCTTCATCGATGGAGGTCGGCCCGTACGGCTCGAGACGGATGCCGAGCGGACCGAGCGCGCCGGCGACGTAGACCGAATCGCCCGCCGCTTTTCGTGCGAGCTCCGCGCCCCGGAGGTTGATGTCGCGCAGCTCGTCCTCGATGCCGAAGCCCTGCAGCTTGACGCGGTTCGCGCCGTACGTGTTGGTCTCGAGGATCTCCGCGCCGGCCTTGACGTACTGCTTGTGCACTTCGAGCACGATCTCCGCATTGCGGACGTTCAGCTCGTCATAGCACTTGTTGATGAAGACGCCCTTGGAGTAGAGCATCGTCCCCATGGCGCCGTCGAAGAGGTAGACGTGTTCGTCTGCGATGGCTTGAATGAAGTCCTGCATAAACAAAAACCCCACGCGCTCTCGCGACGTGGGGCCTCTCGAAAAAAGTCGGTTTCGAACGGCGGCAATTTAGCTTTTTTTAGGCTGGTTGCAAGCGGCCCCAAATCACTCCAGCGATTCGCAATGTAGGCGGCATGGGCGACAATGTCAAACCGATGGTCCGCCGGCTCCTGCCCCTTCTCTTTCTTTTCGTTTTTCCCCTTCGCGCCGAGCAGGTACTCGAGATGCCGCGCGCGACGCTGGCGGAGCTGGCGGCGGCGCCCGACGTGCAGCCGGCGACGCCGCACGTGCATCGCCGCTTCGCGCACGCGCAATCGTCCGCCGTCGGTGCGGACATGCTGCCGGTCGTCGCGCCGCAGGCGACGACGACACCGCCGGCGCTCGGCACGAACTTCCTGGCCGATGCGAGCGGCGCGCTCTATCCGGTCGATGCCGGCGGCGCGGTCGGTCCGCAGCATGTCGTCAGCGCGTTCAACTCGGGGCTCATCGTTTACGACCGCCACGGCACGCGGCTCATGTCGGCGTCGCTCTTCCAGTTCTTTTCCGATCCGTCGATCATCTCCGGCGTCTACTACGACCCACGGCTGATCTACGACGCGTCGGCGAATCGCTGGTTCCTCGCCGCGCTCTACGACCGCAACCTGAAGAACTCGCAGGTGGTGATCGGCGTCTCCGACACCGGCAATCCGGCCGGCTCGTGGTCGCGTTACCGCATCACCGTCGATCCGCAGCAGAACTTCTTCAGCGACGACTTCACGCAGCTCGGCATGACGTCCGACCGCTTCGTGATCTCGGCCAACAATTCGTCCGGCGGCAGCGACTTCTACGCGATCACGAAGGCCGAGGCGTACACGACGCTGAAGACGTTCAAGAAAGCGATCAACTTCCGGACCGACGTCATGCCGGTGACGTTCGTCGACAACTCGACGGACGTCGCGTACATGCTGAGCGCCGCGGGCGACGGCATCATCGAGCTGCTGCGGCTCGACGACGCGGTGTCTCGCGTGCAGAGCTACACGACGGAGCGGTGGGCCTTCCCGATCAACACCGAGATCGCGCCGCAGCTCTTCGGGCCGAAGATGGACGTCGGCGAGCCGACGGTCGCGGCGGCGACGGGCCGCGCCGGCGTGATCTGGATGGTGCACTCGATCGTGAGCACGACGGCGCCGGTGCACAGCGGCATCCGCTGGTGGCGCATCCCGATCGGCTCGGCGAACGCGGAGACCGGCACGATCGACGATCCCACCGCCGCGACCTTCTACGGCTTCCCCTCGATCGCCGTGAACCGCCTCGGCGGCGCGCTGATCGGCTACTCGCTCTACTCCCCCAGCCGCTTCCCGACTGCGGCTTATGCGTATCGCGATCCTTCCGGAGTGATGTCGACGAGCGGCATCCTGAAGGAAGGCGAGAACCCGCCGTCGGTCACGCGCTGGGGCGATTACACGACGACAGTCGTCGATCCCGTGAACGATCTCGACTTCTGGAGCGTGCAGCCGTTCGGCAACAACCAGCTGTGGGGTGCGTGGTGGGGACAGATCACGATTCCGGCGCCGCCGCCGAGGGTGCGCGCGGTGCGGCACTGAGCGATTACCTGAAGAAGTGCCGCAGACGATCGAGTCCGTGCTCCACCGTCTGCCGGTTGCGGTCCGCTTCGAGGGCCCAGCGGCGGAACTGATCGAGCGTGATGGCGGGCGGCTCGCCGAAGTTCTCGCGATCGAAGAAGACTTTGCGGATGACGCGGCCGAGGATGCCGCTGGGACACGAATGCGTCGGCGCGGTGCCGTCGAGGAAGACCTCGCGCAGCGGACCGGGACAATCCTCGCGCCACAGCATCCCGGTCTCCGGATCGATGTTGCGGAACGTGACCCCTTTCGGCGGCGCCGGCTCGCCATGCACGTGCGGGATCGCGCTCATGTACGAGCCCCACACCGGGATCGCGGCCTCGGCCGACGAGAGCCGCAGCGGCGCGCCGTGATCGAAGCCGACCCACACCGTCGTCACCATGTCGGGCGTGTAGCCGACGAACCACGCATCGCGGTAATCGTTCGTCGTCCCCGTTTTTCCGGCGCAGTATCCGAGGCCGTAGCGCTTGAGATGGGAGGCGGTGCCGCGCTGCACGACGCCGCGCAGCAGCGTGTGCGTGACGTACACCGGCGCGCGATCGGCGACCTTCTTCCGCTCGACGTCCTGCGCGAAGAGCTGCTTGCCTTCACGGTCGCGCACTTCGGTCAGCAGGTACGGCTCGACGCGCGTGCCGAGGTTCGGGAAGGCCGTGTACGCCGCGGTCAGCTCGCGCATCGTCACCTCGGTCACGCCGAGCGGAAGCGCCGGAATCGCGTCGAACTTCTCGTCGAAACCGAACTTGTTCGCGGTGTGGATCACGCGATTGAGGCCGATGTCCTGCGTCAGCCGCACGGTCGGCACGTTCAGCGATGACTCGAACGCCTCGCGCAGCGACACGCGGCCGCGATAGCGCTCGTCGTAGTTGTGCGGCTCCCATTTCGCGATCGTGATCGGCTCGTCGAGCAGCAGCGTGGCCGTCGTCGCGCGCTTCGACGCGATGGCGGCGAGATAGGCGAACGTCTTGAACGCGGAGCCGGGCTGGCGGTGCATGTTCGTCGTGCGATCGAACGGCGAGACGTTGAAGTCGGTGCCGCCGACGAGCGTGCGGACGCCGCCGCTGCGCGGGTCGACGGAGAAGATCGCGACCTGCAGCGGCTCGTGGCGCGCGGCGGCGGCGATCCAGTCGAAGCGCGACTGAAGCTGCGCGGCGGTCCGTTTCGCGGCGCGCTCGGCGGCGCGCTGCGCGTCGGGATCGAGCTCGCAGACGATCTTCAGGCCGCCTTCGATCACCGGGCGGATGCCGATCGCTTCGACGATGTCGGAGCGGAGCGCGCGGAAGTAGAACGGGAACGGCACCTGCGGAATGGAGCCGCGATCGAAATCGACGTCGTGCGATTTCGCCTCGCGCCACTGCGCATCGTCGATCCAGCGATGATCGTGCATCACGTTGAGCACGGCGTCGCGGCGGGCGCGGACCGCTTCGCGATTCGGGGCACGGATGATGCTGGCCAGGAGCGCCGCTTCGTCGACGCGCAACTCATTCGGCTCCTTGTCGAAGTAGAGCCGCGAGGCTTCGTCGATGCCGAGCACCGGCTTGCCGGCGTTGTGTCCGAGGTAGACCTCGTTGAGGTAGATCTCGAGGATCTCGTCCTTCGACATCCGCGCATCGAACGAGATCGCCAGCAGCATCTCCACGATCTTGCGGCGCCAGGTGCGCTCCTGCGAGAGGAAACGCGCCTTGATGATCTGCTGATCGATGGTCGAGCCGCCCTGCGCGATGCCGTGCGAGCGGAGGTCGATGAAGGCCGCGCGCAGCATGCCGATCGGATCGACGCCGAAGTGATGGCGGAAGCGGACGTCCTCCGCGGCGATGAACGCGTCACCGACGTAACGGGGCAGTTGATGGAGCGAAACCGGAGGGGTGATGCGCCAGTCGACGCCGTACAGCCGGGCCACTTCGGTTTTGCGTGAGGCGGAAATGATGACGGTCGGTTCGCGCCACCGGTGCTGCACCAGTTCGCGCGAGATGCGATGGTTGAGCACCGCCATCCAGACGCAGAACGAGAGCTCGGCGAGCCAGATCAGAAAGGCAACGGCGATCGTCCATCGCGGCAGCCGCATCGAGCGTGACAATCGCGGCATGTTCGTCTAGATTGATTTTTGTGCAACGTAGTTGCCACGCGGCTCCCCAAACGACCTGCTTTTGATAAGGAGACAACGAATGGCTGCAAAGAAGTCGGCCTCCCGGACATCCTCGAAGAAAGCCACGAAGAAGGCGAGCAAGAAGGCAGCGAAGAAAGCGCCGGCCAAGAAAGCGGCAAGCAAGAAAGCCGCGAAGAAAGCCCCCGCCAAGAAAGCTGCGAAGAAGGCGCCCGCGAAAAAAGCGCCGGCCAAGAAAGCCGCCAAGAAAGCCCCGGCCAAGAAAGCCCCCGCGAAGAAAGCTCCCGCGAAGAAGGCAGCGCCGGCCCGCAAAGCGGCTCCCGCGAAAAAGGCGCCGGCCAAGAAAGCCGCCCCGAAGCGGAAGAAGCCGATGAGCGCCGCGCGCAGCGTCATCAGCCGCGTCGTCGAGCAGGTGAAGGAAACCGCCAGCAACGTCGCCGAGACCGTGAGCAACGTGATGCCCGGTGGCGGCGGCGGAGCCGAAGAAGCGACCGCGAGCACCGGCGGCAGCAACGAGCCGGGCGGCGGCTCCGACCAGTTCTAGCGCGCTTCCCTTCTCCCCCGCCGCGCGGGGGAGAAGGTGCCGCAGGCGGATGAGGGGGTCTCGCGTCGCTCGAAGACGACCCCTCACCCGGCGCTGCGCGCCACCCTCTCCCCGCGGCGCGGGGAGAGGGGCAACCGGTCACCGTTAACCGGCTCCCTCGAACGCCTTCCGGATCCGCTTCGAGAAGTACTTCTGCGGCAGGCCGCCGCTCCAGCCGCGGTTCAGCTGCTTCGCCTTTTTGAACGACGTCATCGCGGCGGCTTTGTAGGTTTCGTCCGCTTCGAACGCGTATTGCGAATACTGCGAGGCGCCGAGGAAAGCCCAGATCCAGGCGTTGCGCGGCAGCTCGCCGGCGAGTGACTGGAATCCGCGCGTCGCTTCCTCGAACTCGCCGGCGAAGTATTTCTCCAGCGCCTTGCGCAGGCGCTCTTTCGTCGGCGCGAGCGCGGCCTCGGTCGCCGCGACGGGACGCGTCGGCGTGAGCGTCGGCGCGGGAGCGGGCGGCGCGCCGGGCGCGGTGGCGGAATCGGCGAGCAGCGCGGCGTTCTGCGCGGACGCCAGAACGTTGTTCAGATCATCGTTCGATTTCGCCGAGGCGAGACCGGTGTTCGCGCTCAACACCGCCTGCAGCGCCTGCGCGTATTGCGGCGATCCGGTGGCTTTCCGCTGTTGCGCCGCACGCAAATGCGACTGCGCATTGTCGAGAGCGGCCTGCGCGCGGGAACGGAGTCCCGCATCGATCGCCGGAGCCGCGGGGACAGGCGACGGCGTGATCGGCGACGGCGTCACGGGACGCGGCTGCACCGGTGTGGGAGTGGGCGCCGGATTTTCGGGAGCGGGAGCCTGCGCGGCCTCGAGCTTCGACTTGGCGCGCGACATCAGCGTGTCGAGCGACCCGAGCTCCACCTCGCCCGCGCCCTGCGTCTTTTCGAAATCGGCGATGGCCTGCTCGTACTTGCCGAGGTTCAGGTACGCGACGCCGCGGTAGTAGTGCGGGTGATAGTTGATGAAGATCGCGCCGTACGTCCGCTCGCTGTTGCTCTCCTTGTCGTGGCCGTTGATCGCGGACGTCATCTTCTGCACGACGGTCGACCAGCTGCCGGCGCGGACGGCCTTGATGCCGGCGTCGTAATCGTCGTACCACGACGCCATCGCGGCGCCGGCGGGCAACAGGAACGCGAGCAATGCAACGGTGAAAAACTTTGCCCGGCTCATGGCTGCTGGATCTCCTTCTCGAGCTCGTTGACGTCGACGTTGGCCGTGTCCTTATGAATCGCCACGCGCTTGCCGGCCTCGATCTGCACGTCGAACGTCGTCGACTTGTCGTTCGGTCCGTTGAGCGTGACCTGGTAGTTGCCCGGCTTCAGCTCGATGCGCGTCGGCGTCGCCTTCTGATCGTCGGAAAGGTCGACCGGCTTCTTCGTGTCGGCGTTGATGATCTTGTCGAGATCGCCCCACGGCGATGCGGAAAGGAGCAGCACACCCTGTCCCGGCGGAACGGGCGTCGTCGATTCGGGGGCGGTCGTCGTGACCTGCGTGCCGCTCGGCGCGGCGGTGGCCGTCGCGACGGCCGGCTCCGGCTTGTGCGTGATGAACCAGCCGCCGATGGCGAGCACGATAACCACGGCCGCGGCGATGCCGATGATCATCCCCATGTTCTTTTTCGGCGGCGGCATCTGCACCTGCCGCTCGACCATCGTCGGCTCGGCCTCGGCCGGCTGCTGCCACTTCTTCTCCTGCAGCGTCGGCGCGGCGCCGCCCGCTGGAGCTCCGGCCTGCGTGCGCCCGAAGTTCTCCATGACCGTCGCTTCGTCGCTGCCGATCGTCTTCTGCGACGCGCGCGGCGGCGCGACCGACTCGCGCGTCATCATCGTCGCTTCTTCCGCCGAGCTCCGCGTGCCGGTGGGACCGCTGCCGCGCTGCGCCGGCATCGTCCCGCCCTGCGGCATCGTTCCACCGCCACCGGTGAACTGGCCGGTGTTGACCTTCGGCAGGTCGGCGAGCGTCTGCGCGCCGCTGAGGGTGATCATCTTCTCGCCGACGCCGTACTTCTGATCGGGCGCGATCGAGCCGCGGATGTTCTCCAGTGCCTGCGCGAAATCGGCGGCCGTCTCGAAGCGCTGGTCGCGCTTCTTCTCCAGCGATTTCATGATGATCGCTTCGAGCTGCGGCGGAACTTTCGCGCCCGGCTGGAGCTCGCCGATCGGCGCCGGCTTCTCCTGCACGTGCTTGAGGATGTAGCTGTTCGGATTCGTGGCGATGAACGGCGCGCGGCCGGCCAGCATCTCGTACATCACGATGCCGAACGAATAGAGGTCGGAGCGCGGATCGAGATACTCCCCTTCGTTGAGGAAGCCGGCCTGTTCGGGCGAGGCGTACTTCAATTTCCCGAGGAACATGCCGGTCTGCGTCAGGCCGTGGCTCGACTCGCCGCCTTCGGCCAGCTGCTTGGCGATGCCGAAGTCGATGACCTTCACCAGCAGTTTCCCGTGATGGTCCTGCGACAGCATGATGTTCTCGGGCGAGATGTCGCGGTGGATGAGGCCCATCGAGTGGAGGTGATCGAGGCCGTGCAGCGCCTGAATCGCGATCTCGACGCTGAGGCGCGGCGGCACCGGGCCGTTGGTGGCGATCCACTTCTGGATGTTCGTCCCGTCGATGAACTCCCAGACCATGTAGTACGAGCCGTCGTCGAGCTGCGCGAAGTCGTACAGCATGGCCAGGTTCTTGTGCTTGATCATCGTGGACGTGCGGGCCTCCTGAAGGAAGCGCTGCAGTCCCTGATCGTCCGAGGCGACGTTGGGCCGCATGATCTTGATCACGCGGAGCTCGTTGAGGTGGATGTGCCGGACCTTGAAGATCTCGCCCATGCCGCCGACACCGAGCCGGTCGAGGATCTGATACTTGCCGTCGAGCAGCCGCGACGAATACGTTCGCTGGAACAGCGTCACCTTCTCACCGCAGTGCGGACATTGGTCGTACTGCGAATCGATGGCTTCCTTGCAGCGGAGGCAGGTGATGGTGCTCATGGTTCTTGGCTCCCGATAGCTATTGAGCGTTTGAGCTCTTCAGCGATTGAGCTCAACGGCTCAACCGCTCAATGGCTCAATCGCTCTTTCAGTGATCTCTCAAAACATAACTACACGCCGGATCGGCCCCAAATCTCACGACGTCGCCCGGCTTGAGCTGCGCGCGTTCGACGCGCGCGTTGTTCACGTACGTTCCGTTCGCGGACTTCAGGTCTTCGAGCATCAGCTGCGTGCCGCTCGCGGTGATGCGCGCGTGGCGGCGGGAGACGGCGGGGTGCGACAGCACGATCGCGCAGGTGCGGTCGCGGCCGACCATCACTTCGCCGCTCAGCGTGAACTTCTCGTTGATCTCCGGCTTCACATTCACCAGTTGCCAGTTCTGCATCGACGGCTGCGGGATGATCGGCGTCGGCGGCGTCAGGTTCTTGCGCACCGTCGGCGGCTGCGCGATCGGCTGCGACACGCGCTGCTGCGCCGTCCGCAGCACCGGCTGCCGCGCGTTGTATTCCTCGAGCGCTTCGAAGAACTCGCGCGCGGTCTCGAAGCGCTGGTCCTGGCGCGGATGCATCGCCTTGATGACGATCGCCTCGAGGTCTTTGTCGACCTCGGCGCGCAACGTGCTCGGCGGCTGCTTCTCGCCGCGGTAGATCGCGTCGATCAGCTTCGGCAGTGAGCGGCTGTTGAACGGCAGCGCGCCGGTGAGCATCTCGTACAGCACGACGCCGGAGGAGTAGACGTCGCTCTTCGCGCCGGCGTCCTTCGGCTCGCGGATCTGCTCGGGCGACATGTAGTGCGGCGTGCCGAGCAGAAATCCGGACTTCGTCAGAACCGTCTGTCCGGATCCCGCGCCTTCCTTGATCTTGGCGATCCCGAAGTCCGTCACTTTCACCGTGCCGCTCTCTTCGCGGATCAGGTTGGCCGGCTTGATGTCGCGATGCACGATGCCTTTGCCGTGCGCGTAGACGAGCGCCTCGAGCAGGCATTGCGCGATCGTGATCGCCTCCTGGATCGGCAGCGCGCCGCGCTCGGCGAGCAGCAGGTCGACCGGCGTTCCCTTCACGTACTCCATCACCAGCACGGCGTTCTGATCGTCGTTGATGAATTCGTAGAAGCGGGTGATGTAGCGGTGGCGCAGCTTGGAGAGGATCTGCGCTTCTTTCACGAAGCGCTTGCGGGCCGTGACCTCGCCCGCGAGCTCGTCGGACATGATCTTGAGGACGACCTCGAAGTCGGACGGCAACACCTCGGTGGAAGCGAGAGTGCGCCCGATGAAGACGTGGCTCATCCCCCCTTCGCCGATCTCCCGCTCGACGCGGTAATTGCCGATGGTTTGGCCGATCGTCATTTCAACGCGCCCTCATCGTCCCAGAAGAAGCCGTCGTGACAGAGCGGCATGAACAGATAGCGGTGCGAGCCGATGCGGATCACGTCCTTCATCGCCAGGTCGCGGCGCGGCTCGATCTCGGTTTCGTTGACGTACGTCCCGTTCGTCGAGTTGTGGTCCATCAGGATGAAGCGCCGCTCCTCGGGACGGAACACGAGATCGGCATGATGCGACGACGCCTGATCGTCGGGGATGACGACGTCGCTGCGGCGGTCGCGCCCGAGGACGTTGCGGCCGATGCGCACCGGAAACGACTCGCCGCGCGCGGCGCCGTTGAGCCCGACCAGCCAGCCGACCACGTACCGTTTCGCCACCGGCTGCAGCGACGGGTTGTCCGGCGTCGCGGCGCGGACGGCGATGGTCCGCTCCATCGGCGGCGGAGGCACGAGGCGCGGCCCGGGCGGCATGGAGGACGGCATGCTGGCGACGGACGCGGGGGCGGGCGGCGGTGAGGCGACGCTGACCGGACGCGAGACCGGATCCGGCACGCTCACCCGGGATGCGGGTCGGATCACAGGGATGTCCGGCTCGCTGTTGTCCGCAGGGCAGTACGGACAGAGGTCCCACGACTCGTCGATGAAATGCCCGTTCTCACACCGCTTGTCAGCCACGATGACCCCTCACTCACGCGTGGTAAGCAACGGCGACCGCGTTGCGACCACCAAAGTAGATGATGTCGCCGTCTTTCAGGAAGCGTTTGTCGATCTTTTGATCGTTGACATAAGTACCGTTCGACGAATTCCGGTCGATCAGCATGACCTTGCCGTCGATGGAAACGACCTCTGCATGGAGCCGGGAAACCTTCGGGTTTTCCAATACGATCTCACAAATCGCCGACTCCCGGCCGATCCGGATCCCCGAGCCGCCGAGGCCGAGCCGCTGGCCGGCGCGCGTGCCGTTGAGGATCGTGAAGCGGCCGAGCATCCGCGCCGCAAGCCCGCCTTCGTTCGGCATCACCGTTTCGACCGTCCCCGCGACCTCGGCCGGAACCGGGACGCGGCCGCGGCGCTGCGTCAGCAACAGCGTCCCGCCGATGACCACGAGGCCGAGCGACGCGGCGGCGACGCCGGTGGCGACGGGATGCAGGCGCCACGGCGGCAGCGTCTTGAGCGCACGGTCGGCGTCGTGGCGGAAGCGGATCAAGTCGGGCGAGCCTTTGTACATCCCGTTGGCGATGGCGAGCTCGCTGCTCGCCTTGCTCCAGTCGCCGTCGGCCGCGGCGTCGAGCGCGGAGCGGTAGCGCCGGCTCATCTCGCCGTCGACGTTGAACGCGACCTTCGACGACACGATCATGTCGCGCGCGACGTTCGACGGCACGAGGAACTTGATCTGCTCGGCGTCGGTGTGGCCCCACGTCGAGATGCCGATCACCTCGCCGTCGCGGTTCACGACCGGGCCGCCGGAGTTGCCGCGGTAAATCGCCACGTTCGATTGCAGCACCGGCACGTTCGCGATGTTGCGCTTGATCGCCGTCACGTTGCCGGGGCTCACCGTCGCCTCGAGATCGCTGTCGCGCGAGAGCCAGCCGCCGATCACGTCGTCGGAGCTGCTCGCGACCGCTGGGTAGCCGACGGCCCAGATCGAATCGCCGACGCGCGCGGTGTCGGAATCGGCGAGGCGGATGACCGGGAGGTTCCTGCGCGCGATGTCGAGCAGCGCGAGGTCGGTGCCGCGCTCATGCAGCGGCGGCGAGTAGCTGCGGATGTGGAACGGCAGCTTCTCGCCGTTCGAGAGCTCGACCTCGTTCACGATCCGCACGTTCGCCAGCTGGCCGGCGGTCGACACGTAATTGATGTAGCGATCGAGGCCGTCGCCGCGATGAATCGTGCGGAGGTTCTCGACCGGGAAGTGCCGCAGCAGCGTGGCGATGGCACCGTTGCGCAGCAGCTCGCGGCGGAGCGCGTCTTCGTCGCGGGTCGGCGAGACGACGTGGCCGCAGGTGAGGATCACGCCGTCGGGATTGACGATGAAGCCGCTGCCGGAGCCGCCGGCGCCGGTATCCAGCGCGGTCTCGCCCGCGGGCAACCCGCGCGCCGCGAAGTCGTAGCCGTCGGTGTGCAGCTGCGCCTCGACTTCGCTGATGGTGGACGGCGTGTAGCGGAACTGCGCGGTGGCGTACGCGTTGACGCGCACGACGGCCGGCTTCACCGCGTAGGCCATTTTCTGGACGTCGTCGAGCCGCGACGAGTCGCGCCGGCAGGCGAAAGAAAAAAGCAAAAGGAGGAGGAGACGGGGGCGGGCAACCATGGGATTACCGGTTCCAGAAGAACCAGGCGCCGGCCACGCCGGCAAGGACCACGACGATGAGGAGCCATCGCACCGCCGTCATCCCGAGCGGAGTCGAGGGAGCCGGGCGGGGGGCCGGCGCGACGGGCGAAATCTCCGGCGCCGTATCACGAGCCGATTCATCGACACTCCCGATCTCGGCCGCCGTCATTTCCTGCGTCTTGTCGGCGACCTTGTGATCGAGCAGCGTCGGGTCGTCGTCGCCCGGCTCCGCGCGGATGGCGCGCGCGACGATCACGGTCACGTTGTCCGGCGCGCCGCGCTCGAGCACGCGTTTCACGAAGTCGTCGGCCGCGCGATCGATCGGCTGCTGCGCGACGTCGAGCATCTCGTCTTCTTTGACCAGGCCGTGCAGACCGTCGCTGCAGAGGATGAAGGTGTCGCCTTCCTGCACGTCGAACGGTCCTTTCACATCGACCTCGACGTCCTCGGCCACGCCCATCGAGCGCTGCAGGACGTTGCGGCGCGGATGCGTCTCCGCTTCCTTCGACGTCAGCAGGCCCTCGCGCACCATCGTCGCGACGAGCGAGTGGTCATCGGTCAGCTGCTCGATTTTTCCGCCGCGGACGCGGTAGATGCGCGAGTCGCCGACGTGCGCGAACCAGGCGCTGTCGTCCTTGATCGCCAGCGCCGAGGTGGTCGTCCCCATGCCGCGGAGGTCGGGGTTCGCCTGCGCTTCGTGGAAGATGCGGGAGTTCGCGCGCTGCAGCGATTCGCGCAGCGCGGCGCCGACGTCCTCGGTCTCGCTGCCGAGGTATTGCGTCTTCACCGTTTCACCGGCGAGCCGCGAGGCGGTGGCGCCGCCGCGATGACCGCCCATGCCGTCGGCGACAACGAGCAGACGTCCCCCCGGATGGGTGCCCTTCTCTTCTGATGGAGTTGTGTAGGTCCCGAAATCCTGATTTTCGGAGCGCACGAGTCCGACATCCGTGCGGAGTGCCGCCTGGATGAGGAGGCGACCGGGGGTGACGGCAGGCTGCGCCGTTGATTGCTCGTTCATAGGGTGGAGTTTGCCGGAGCGCTGATTATACGCTGTGGGGAGCGCGGGTTAGACAACCGGCGCCACACGCTATAATCGATTGCTCTTCGAGATGGCCGATCAACTTCAGATCCACTACGTTGACCTCGGCGTGCCCCGCATCGCGGATCTGCGCGGGGAAATGTCGGTTGGACGCACCGAGGGAAACGATCTCGTCCTCAACCATCCGTCGGTGTCGCGCAAGCACGCGCGGTTCGAAACGCGCGACGGACGCTGGTGGATCATCGACCTGAAGTCGACGAACGGCGTGAAGGTCAACGGCAACCTCATCAGTGAATCGCTGGTCAATGCCGGCGACAAGATCCTGGTCGGCTCGGTTCAGCTGGAGCTGCGCGGCATGCCGTCGGTCGAGTTCACCGGCGAGTCGATGTTCGACAACCCGTCCGGCACGGTCATCCGCCGCATCTCCGATTTCAACTCGGAGTTCAACCTCGACTTCTCGGAAGCGGACAAGCTGGTGCAGCGCGCGCCGTCGGAGCCGGGCACGAAGCCCGAGCCCGGCATGGCCCGCGAGAAGATCTTCCAGGTGCTGGTGCAGGTCGCGAAGGCGATGCTGCAGAGCGACAACCTCGACTCGCTGCTCAACGTGGTGATGGACATGATCTTCAAGTACCTGCCGGTCGAGCGCGGGCTGCTGATCCTGTTCGACGAGGAAGGGACGCCGGTCCCGAAACTGACGAAGTTCATCGAAGGGGCGAACGCCGAGGACATCCCGATCTCGCGCACGATCCTGAAGATGGTGGCGGAGCAGCAGGTCGCGCTGATGACCTCCAACGCGCTCGAAGATGCGCGCCTCCTCGGCGGCAAATCGATCGCCATCCACGGCATCCGTTCGGCGATGTGCGTGCCGCTGTGGAACAAGGCGCACGTGATCGGCGCGGTGCAGGTCGACTCGCCAATCCACATCGGGCGTTTCACCGAGGAAGACCTCGACCTGCTGACCGCGCTGGCGAACTTCGCGGCGGTGGCGATCGAGCGCGCGCAGCTGGGCGAGAAGATCGAACAGGAGCGGAAGATCCGCGCAAAGATGGAGCGCTATCACTCGCCCGCGGTCATCGACGAGATCGTGAAGGGTGTGGTGTCGACGTCGGAGACGGAGATCCGCAGCGCCGACGTCTCGATCCTCTTCGCCGACATCTCCGGCTTCACCACGATCTCGGAGACGAAGAAGCCGGAGGAGGTGTCGGAGTTCCTCTCGAACTTCTTCACCGCCGCGGTGGACTCGATCTTCGCCTACGGCGGCACGCTCGATAAATTCATCGGCGACGCGGTGATGGCGTTCTTCGGCGCGCCGATCCCGCAGGACGATCACGCCGACCGCGCGGTGCTCGCCGGCCTGATGCTGCAGCGCCTCGTCGAAGACTGGAACCTGCAGCGCGAAAAGGAAAACCTCCCGCCCGTCCGCGTGCGCGTCGGCATCAACAGCGGACCGGCGGTCGTCGGCAACGTCGGTACCGAGAAGCGCGTCGATTACACGGTGCTCGGATCGTCCGTGAACATCGCCTCACGCCTCGAGAGCGGCGTGGCCAAGCCGGGCCAGGTTGTGATCTCGAAGAACACCCTCGACCGCATCATGGGCTCGTTCCAGACCGAGCCGCTCGGCGAGTTCGCGCTCAAAGGCCTCCAGCAGAAGATGCCGGTGTTCGAGGTGCGGGGGACCGCGAACCTGCCGACGCCGTCGCCCGACACGCTGCACGTGACGTCGCACTGACTCACTTCCGAGGAGTGCTGCGGCTTGCCGCAGCCTTGGAGTGCGGCAGCTTGCTGCCGCCGCGCAGCACCTTGCGCAGATACTCCGCGGTCGGCGCCTTCGACTCCTCCGCGACTTCCTCCGGCGTCCCGAGGGCGATCACCCGCCCACCCGCGTCGCCGCCTTCCGGGCCGAGGTCGATCACATGGTCCGCGGTCTTGATCACGTCGAGGTTGTGCTCGATCACGACGACCGTGTTGCCGCGGTCGACGAGGCCGTGCATCAGGTGCAGCAGCTTGGCCACGTCATCGAAGTGCAGGCCGGTCGTCGGCTCGTCGAGGATGTACATCGTCCGTCCCGTCGCGCGCTTCGCCAGCTCCTTGGCGAGCTTCACGCGTTGCGCTTCGCCGCCGGAGAGGGTCGTCGATGACTGGCCCAGCTTGATGTAGCCGAGGCCGACTTCATCGAGCGTGCGGAGGATGTTGAAGATCTTCGGGACGTTGCGGAACGTCTCGATCCCCTGCTCCACCGTCATGTCGAGGATCTCGGCGATCGACGCGCCTTTGTACTTCACCTCGAGCGTCTCGCGGTTGTAGCGCTTGCCGCCGCAGACGTCGCACGTGACGTAGATGTCGGGGAGGAAGTGCATCTCGATCTTGATCTGCCCGTCGCCTTTGCACGCCTCGCAGCGGCCGCCCTTCACGTTGAACGAGAAGCGTCCCGGCCCGTAGCCGCGCATCCGTGCTTCCGGAGTGGCGGACATCAGGTTGCGGATCTCGGTGAAGAGCTGCGTGTAGGTCGCCGGATTCGAGCGCGGCGTGCGGCCGATGGGCGACTGATCGATGTCGATGACCTTGTCGAGATGCTCGAGGCCGTCGATCCGATCGTGCTCGCCCGGCGTGTCGACCGAATCGTAGAAATGCCGCGACAACGCCTTGTAGAGGATGTCGTTGACGAGCGTCGATTTGCCCGAGCCGCTCACGCCGGTGATGGCGATGAAGAGACCGAGCGGGAACGCGACGTCGATGTTCTTCAGGTTGTTCTGCCGCGCGCCGCGGATGATCAGCGTGTTCTCGCCGATCGGCCGCCGCTGCGCGGGGACTTCGATGCGCGCTTCGCCGCGGAGGTATTTCGCGGTGAGCGACGACGGGAACGTCTTGACCTGCTCGATCGTCCCCTCGGCCACGATCTCGCCGCCGTGCACGCCGGCGCGCGGCCCGAGGTCGATGATGTGGTCCGCGGTCTCGATCGTCTCCTCGTCGTGCTCGACGACGATCACCGTGTTGCCGAGCTCGCGCAGCTCGAGCAGCGATTCGATCAGCTTGCGGTTGTCGCGCTGATGGAGGCCGATCGACGGCTCGTCGAGCACGTACAGCACGCCCATCAGCTTCGAGCCGATCTGCGTGGCCAGGCGGATGCGCTGCGCTTCGCCGCCGGAGAGCGTCGCGCCGCCGCGGTCGAGCGTGAGGTAGCCGACGCCCACCGCGTTGAGGAAATGCAGCCGGTCGCGCACCTCCTTCAGGATCTTGCCGGCGATCTGCTCCTCGCGCGCCGACATGCTGATGGTGCGGAAGAACTCCTCCGCCTCGAGCAGCTGCTGCTTCACGACTTTGTCGATCGGCAGGCCGGCCACCGTGACGCTGAGCGCCTCCGGCTTGAGGCGGCGGCCGTGGCAGTCGGGGCACTTCTTCGGCGTCATGAAGCGCTCGATCTCTTCACGGATGTCGTCGTTGTCCGACTCGTGATAGCGGCGCTTCAGCATCGGCACGAGGCCCTCGTACGTGCCGTTGTACGAGTAGGTGCTGTCCGAGCCCTGGAAGGCGAAACGGATCTTTTCTTCCGAGCCGTAGAGGATGCAGTTGCGCGCTTTTTCCGGCAGCTTCTGCCACGGCGCGGAGATCGAGAACTTGAGGTGCTTGGCGATCGTGTGGATCTGCTTGAGCCGCCAGTTCTCGGCCCCTTCCTTCCAGATCGCGATCGCCCCTTCTTCGATCGATTTCGCCGGGTCGGGGATGATCTTCCGCTCGTCGATCTCGAGCAGCACGCCGAGTCCCGAGCAGCGCGTGCAGGCGCCGAACGGCGAGTTGAAGGAGAAGAGGCGCGGCGTGATCTCACCGATGGAGATGCCGCAATCCGGACAGGCGTAATTCTGGGAGAGGAGCTCCTCCCGCTTGTCTTCCTGGTAGAGGATCTTTACCAGCCCCTTTGACACGCGCGTCGCGGTCTCCAGCGAATCGGCGAGCCGCTGCGAGATCCCTTCCTTCACCACGATGCGGTCGATGCGGACGTCGATGTCGTGCTTCTTCTGCTTGTCGAGCGTCGGAGGATCGGAGAGCTCGATCTCCTTGCCGTCGACGATGGCGTGCGTGAAGCCTTCCTTCACCATCTGCAGCATCTGCTTGCGGTACTCGCCCTTCTTGCCGCGGACGTACGGCGCGAGGAGGGTGAACTTCGTGCCGACCGGAAGGCTGAGCAGGCGATCGACCATCTGCTGGATCGTCTGCGGATGGATCTCCTGGCCGCAATTCGTGCAGTGCGGGACGCCGATCGACGCGTAGAGCAGGCGGAGGTAGTCGTAGATCTCGGTGACGGTGCCGACCGTCGAGCGCGGGTTGCGCGAGGTCGTCCGCTGCTCGATGGAGATGGCGGGCGAGAGCCCTTCGATCGAATCGACGTCGGGCTTCTCCATCTGTTCGAGGAACTGCCGCGCATACGCCGACAACGACTCGACATACCGCCGCTGCCCCTCGGCGAAGATCGTGTCGAACGCAAGGGACGATTTGCCCGAGCCGGAGACGCCGGTGATCACGACGAACTTGTTGCGGGGAATGACGACGTCGATGTTCTTGAGGTTGTGCTCGCGGGCGCCGCGGATGACGATCGAATCCATAGGAAGTGACTCTAACGATTTCGGCCCGGCTGGGCTTCCCGTTCTATTCGGTGTAGGAAAGCGGCCTGAGCACAAGGCTGACAAACGCCCGCGCTCTACGGTTCGTAGAATCGTGCACGTTGTCGACTTTCCTGCTTTACGTCGCCGTCACGCTCGCACTTTTGTACGTCTGGAGCCGCTTCGTGCAGCGGATCTCGCGCGCGGCGGCGCTCGTCCTCGTGCTCCTTCCGCTCTGCTTCACCGGACGCGCGCTGCTGACCGGCCGCGTTTACGCGCCGATCGATCTGCCATTCATGTCGGAGCCGCTACGCGCGTATCGCAATGACTTCGGGATCACCGGCGATGCACTGAACGGAAACCTCAGCGATCTCTACATGCAGATCATGCCGTGGCGGCAGGCGGTGAGCGACGCGCTGACGCATCGCGAGTGGCCGCTGTGGAATCCGTACATGCTCTGCGGCGACATCCTGGCCGGCGCGGCGCAACCAGCGCCGTACGATCCGTTCCGGCTCCTCGCGCTGCTGCTGCCGATGGCGACCGGCCTCACGTTCTCCGCGTCGATCACCTTCTTTCTCGCGGCGTTCTCGGCCTTCGCGTTCGCGCGCGCGATCGGCTGCCGCGAGCGCGCGGCGTTCATCGCCGCGGCCGGCTGGATGTGCTCGGCCAACATGGCGTTCTTCGTCGGCTGGCCGATGGCGCGCGCATGGGCGCTGCTGCCGCTTGTCCTCTTCGCGGTGCGCTGGCTGATCGTCGAGACGTCGCTGCGCAGCGCGGTTTGGCTGACGCTCGTGCTGGTCGTCGAGATCCTGGCCGGACATCCGGAGACACTGCTGCACGTGGTGGCGATCGGCATCGTCTACGCGCTGTTCGAGCATCCCTCGCTCCGCGCGATCGCCCTCGGCTGTTTGTGCGGCCTCATCGCCCTCGGCATCACCGCGATTTTTCTCCTGCCGTTCCTCGACGCGGCGCCGCAGTCGGTGCAGCACGGCCTACGTTCGTGGTTCGCCCACACGCCGTTTCCGACCGACACGCAGGCGATCGCGCATCGCGCACGCGCGTGGCTGCTCCCGCACGCGCCGCGCGACGCCGACTCCGGCGGCACCGGCTTCGTGGTGCTCGCGCTGGCGCTCGCCGCGCTGATCCTCGCGCGGCGGCGGCGCGAGCGGTGGTTCTTCTTCGCGCTGGCGGTCGTCGGCGTGCTCGCGGGCATCAACGCGCCGCCGGTCGCGGGATGGATCCATCGACTGCCGCTCTTCCGGATGGCGGTCAACGAGCGGCTGATCTTCGCCGCCGATTTTTCGCTGGCGCTGCTCGCCGCGCTCGCCGTCGAAAGCTATCCGCAGCTGGTGCAACATCTCTTCATTGCGCTGCTGCTGCTCGAACGGCTGCTGGAAGTCGGCTCGCTTTACCCGACGCTGCCGGCGCGCGCGTTTTATCCCGTCGTGCCGACGCTCGCCGCGATCCCGCGCACGGGCGAGCCGTTCCGCATCGCCGCGCTCTACTACCACTTCGTCCCCGACTCCGCGGCGTTCTACGGTCTGGAGGACGTCCGCGGCTACTCGGCGATGAACAACGAACGGCTCGCCGCGACGATCCCGCTCTGGTCGACGCAGCAGCCGGTGTCGTTCAACCTGATCGAAGCGCCGCCGAAGCCGTTCCTCTCGTTTCTCAACGTCCGCTATCTCCTCACGTCGCTCGACCAGACGCTGCCGCCGCAATGGAAGCTGATCGCGCAGGACCGCGGCGGCAAGCTGTTCGAGAACACCGCGTTCGTGCCGCGCGCGTTCGTGCCGCCGCTCATTCACTATCAATCGAGCGCCGGCAACGTGCTGCTGGAGATGACCACGGCGACCGACTTCGCGAACCAGGCCTGGATCGAATCAGCGGCGTACGCGCCACACGACACGGCGAATGGTCCGGGCCGCGTCGCCATCCGCCGCGCGAAGCTCGGCCTCAAGCTCGATGCGCAGATGGAGCACGCCGGCTGGATCGTGATCTCCGAGACCGCGTGGCGCGGCTGGCGCGCGTACGTCGACAACCGCCGTGTGCAGCTCCACTACGCAAACCACGCATTCCTCGGCGTCTACGTGCCGGCCGGACATCACCGCGTGCGGCTGATCTACCTTCCGCAATCGTTCACGCGCGGCCGCGCCATCAGCTTCACGACGATCGCCCTGCTCGCGATCAGCGCACTGACTCGAGCAGCCATTCGCGCCAGGCGCCGCGCACTTCGTCGGGCGTGATGACGACGAACTCCGGCACCTCGTACGGATGCCGCGCCAGCAGTTTTTCCTGCAGCTCGTCGACGCGCGCGTCGGTCGTCTTGATGAGCAGGAGCTGCTCGCCTTCTTCCGCGACTTTGCCTTCCCAGCGGTAGATCGACTGGACGCCCGGCACGATGTTCACGCACGCGGCGAGCCGCGCTTCGACGAGCTCGCGCGCGAGCGGCTTCGGATCGAAATCGGCGCCGACCGTGGTGACGACGATGACCGGCTTCAATCGGCCTGCCGGTATTCGGCGACCTGCGACGCCGCGTCCTTCGCCACGGCGTGCGCCGCGCGGCGGAACTGCACCATCTCGCTGATCGGGATCGCGATCCAGCCGAAGAGATTGCCGCCGCCGATGGAGATCGACGTCGGCGCGATACCTTTTTTCGATTGCTGCAGATCGAACCGCCGGATCAGCTCCAGCGACCTGCCGTCGTACAGCCGCACCTCGGCCGCCACATGCGCGACGACTAGCGAGAGGTCGACGCCGACCGCTCCGTTGCCGACTCCGACGCCGCCCTGCATCCCGCTGCTCGAATCGCTCGACGCGACTTCGATGTAGTAATCGGCCGCGGTGGTCGTGTTGCGACTCAGCTCGTCGTACGTGACGTTGGTGAGGAAGGCGTCGAATCCGCCCTTCTGCAGTTCATCCCGGAGGTACTTCCCGATCGACGCCGCCATGGCGCTCTCCGGCCCCTGCGCGTAGCGATCGCGCGTGACGAGGACGCCGATGCGGTTGCCGCGGCGCGTGGTGTCGAGCGCGAGCGCGGAAGTGGCGACGAGAAACAGCAGGAGCGTGACGGCGGCCCGTTTCATGTCATTAATCTAAGTACAATCGCGCGATTGTTCAAACGCCTCCTGCTCGGCGCGCTGTTACTTTTCGTCGCCTTTCTCGCGTACGAGTGGCTGACGTTCCCTGACGTCGCACGGCTGGCGACCGAGGCGCCGAAGACGACGGCGTTCATGGATCAGCGGCGCGAACAGCTTCGCGCCGAGGGGAAGGACGACACGATTCACTACACGTTCGTGCCGTACGGGCGGATCTCGCCGTACCTGCGGCGCGCGGTGCTGGTGGCCGAGGACGACACGTTCTACGAGCATCACGGCGTCGACGTGAAGGGGATGCAGGAAGCGATCGAGAAGGACTGGCAGAAGAAACGCCTCGCGCACGGCGGCTCGACGATCACACAGCAGCTGGCGAAGAACCTTTACCTCTCGCCGTCGCGCAATCCGCTGCGGAAATTGAAGGAGTTCTTCATCGCGCGCTCGCTGGAGAACCACCTGACGAAGAAGCGGATCCTCGAGCTGTATCTCAATGTGGTCGAGATGGGCGAGAGCGTTTACGGCGCCGAGGCCGCGTCGCATTTCTATTTTCAGAAGCGGGCGTCGGACCTGACGCCGGCGCAGGCGGCGCTGCTCGCCGGGTGCCTGCCGAACCCGCGCGTGATGGATCCCGCGGGACCGAACAGGCGTCTGCGCTCGCGGCAGAAGATGATCCTCTCGCGCATGCGGCGCTGGGGCTACCTGTTCGAGAAAGAAGTGCTGACGGAGAAGAAGCCGGAAGCACCGGCACCGACGACCGACACGGCATTGCAGCAGACGCCGGCGACCGATACGGCGACGCCGGAACCAACAGCGACGGATACGAGCGCGACGACCGATACGACCGGAACAACTGCGACCACCGCTACGAACAGCGAGACGACCGAGACGCCGACCACGACGGCACCGTCGGAACCGCCGTCATCGCAGTGAGCTCTTCAGCGCCCGGAACGCGTTCACGAATCGCGCGGCATCCGCGGGCGCGACGTCGCGCGTGACATTCTCGCCGTTGATCCTGATGTGATCGAAGACCGGCTTCCCCTCGTCGTTCGTCAGCACGAGCGCGCCGTCGCGGACCTCGGCGCTGCGGATGTTCGCGATCGGATATTCGACCGCTTTGCCGAGGGCGAGACGAACGCCGCTGACGATCAGCTCTTCGAGAAAGTTGTCGTGGTCGTCCGCCTTCATCTGCGCCATCGCCGCGTCGCTCAACTGCACGGTGACCGTGTCCTTCAGCAGCATGATGACCGCGGTGCCATGCCTCGTTGTGACCGCCAGGCGCGCGTCGCGCGGTTCATGCCGCGACGCCACACGCGCCCGGCTGTCGTTACCGGTATCGACCGACAGCGACAGATCGTGCTTCTTTTCTCCGGCGAAGGCGGTGGCGGACACGGCAAGGGCGAGGGCGATGATGACGAGGCGGTTCATGGATCAATGTACGGAACCGCGCGCCGGAAGTTCACTTCATCCGCACCTTCGTCGCCTTGAAGTTCCTGTTGTCGAGGCCGAAGTGCTTCGCCAGGTAATCGATGATGACCGGCTTCTCCGCATCCGTCACCGCCGCGCCCCAGCGCGTCATCTTCTCGACCTCGGCGGTCCACTGCTTCTCCGTCAGCCGCTGCTGCAGCAGCATGTCGGACGAGTGGCACGCATAGCAGCGCGATTCGACGACGCTCTTCCCTTTGCCCTCGGGCAGCACGCCGAGCTTCGTGCCGATGAGCGGCAGCAGGAACGCGATCACGATTGCCTTCATGCCGTCACCTCGACCTCGACGGAATGCCATCCGTTGTAGAGATAGCCGCTCTGGTTCCACACCGATTCGCGCGGCTGCACCGCGCCGCGGACGTCGGTGGCCCGCGCGACGATGCGCGCCGTCCCGGCCGCGCGCGGCGTCCAGCGATACGACCAGCGCCGCCACGCGTACGGCGAGTGCCGCGCGTCGAGCTCCGCGTCGTGCCACGTCGCGCCGTCGTCATCACTCAGCTCGACCTTCTCGATGTCGGGCGCGCCGGAGAAGGCGAATCCGCTGATCGTGTTCGCCGCGCCGGCCTTCGCGCTCTTCGGCGCGGTGGTGATGTTCGACTTCACCGCGATCTCGGTCACCGGCCGCATCTCCTCCGGCTTGAACGTGAAGCCCGGCTCGCCCGGCTTCAGCGGATAGCGATACGCCGTGTCCATGTAGAAGCCGGTCTGCGGCTCGGGCCGCGCGCTGAGGCGGACGAGCCACTTCATCCAGTGATCGCCGGCCCATCCCGGCACGACGAGCCGCAGCGGCGCGCCGTGGTTCGTGTTGAGCGGTTTGCCGTTCATGTCGTAGGCAAGGATGGCGTCGCTCATCGCCTTTTCCAGCTCGACGGAACGATGGAACGGCGGCACTTTTCCGGGCGGATCGTCGGAGCCGAAGGTGTGCAGATGCTTCGCCGTCGCCTTCATGCCGGCGCGCGCGAGAACATCTTTCACGGCCACGCCGCGCCACTGCGCGTTGCCGACCGCGCCGTAGCGCCACTGGACACCGGGCATGGTTGGCGTGTAGAGTCCGCGCCCATTTCCTGCGCATTGCAGGACGCATGTGACTTCGGTCACAGGCATTCGTCGTAAATCGTCGAGACTGAGTTTTAACGACTCCCCGACGTCACCATCAACGGTGAGGCTCCACTGGCGGAGTGTGGGTGTGCGCGGGATCCAGTGGCTGCGGACGAAGAATAAATCCACAGGAGTGATGTAGTCGGTCAGCAGCTCGAGCGGCGTTTCCGCATTCGCGGCGTAGCCGTTCATCTGCAGCATGTAGTCGCGCGACGCGGCCCGGGGCTCGTTCGTATTACCGATGAGCGCGGCAGGGGCGAGGGACGCCGCGGCGGTCAGCTGAAGGAATCTGCGACGATCGACCGGCTGCATGGAAGGAAAGTTTAAAGCATTGAGCATCAGTGATTTCGATTTGCAACAGCTGAAACTGGTCCGGGTTTTGCCCATTCCGGCTCCCGGAATGAACGCGAACGACTTCCGCATCATCTGCGACTGCCAGGTTCACGCAAGGCGGGAGCGCACGCTGTGGCGCCGTTCATTGCGATTCGCGCAAAGAACCGGCCGCGCCGTCACCGGCCGCGGCGTGGCGCTGATCGTCGGCGTGCCGCTGGCCTTCGGCGCCATCGGCGGAATCCCCACCGAGGCGATGAGCACTCCGATGCTCTCGCTGAAGCGCGAAGCCGCGGTGGTGCGCCAGCTCCCGATCTTCAACACGCCGCGCATCCGCGCAACGTTCGGCACGTACATGCCGCCGCAACGCCTCTCCTTCGAAGTCACGAAGGAAGCGTTCTTCCAGAGCGAGGTCCGCTACGGCTCGATCATCTACCGCGAAGCGAAACGCAACAACCTGCCGCCGGAGCTGGTCGCGGCCGTCGTCGAAGCGGAGTCGGATTTCCGCCCCCGCCTGATCTCGCAGAAGAACGCGCAGGGGCTGATGCAGATCATCCCGGAGACCGGCCGCCTGATGGGCGCCGACAATCTCTTCGATCCGGACGAGAACATCGCCGCCGGCACGAAGTACCTTCGCTACCTCTTCGATCGCTTCGGCGATCAGCGCACCGCCCTCGCCGCCTACAACGCGGGCGAAGGCAACGTGGAACGCTTCGGCGGCATCCCGCCGTTCGACGAGACGCAGAACTACGTGCAGCGCGTGCTGTCGCGGACGTCGCACTACCGCCAGGCCGTCCGCGGCCGGTACATGGCGTCCATGAAAATGCAGGGCGCGCAGTAAGAGAGAGGACGACCGGGGCGCCTCCGGCGGGCGGGCCCGGCCCGCAGCGTTGGTTGGCCTAGCCTGAACTCACGCTCTCGGGACGAACGCGATTTACGCGGAGACAAACGCTGCGGGCCGTGCCCGCCCGCCGGAGGCGCTCTCGTCGTCCTCGTTTACAATTCGCGCTGCATGTCCGCTGAGCGCCGTGAGTTTCAACGGCTCCGCCTCGATCCGCCGTTGCCGGGCACGCTCGGCTCCACTGCTGTTTCGATCCTCGAGGTCGGCGTCATCGGCGCGCGGGTGCATCATGCGGAGCCGTTCGACGCGCAATCGGCGGAGCTGCGGTTTTCGTTCGAGAACGACGTCATCGGGCTGCGCTGCGAGCTGGTGCGGACCAGCACCGGCGAGAACGCGAAGTATCCCGACAGCGGCTACGAGTCGGGGCTGCGCTTCGTCGCCGCGATCGACGGCTCGGGCGACGTGTTGCGGCGCATGCTCGCGACGCTCGTCACCCAGGAGCTCGCGCGGCGGCCGCCGATCAATCCGCTGCACGGCGGTCAGGCCATCGACGGCGACAAGACCGTGCGCGGCACGCAGGCGCGTTACGTCAGCTACCGGCTCGAGGCGAACAACTCGTGGAGCCGCCGTCCCGTCTTTCTGCCGGAGCAGCCGCCGGCCGGCTTCACCGTCGCGCGCGACGTCGATCACGACGAGATGGAGCGCCTCTGCCGCGTCTACCTCGTCTCCGACGACGAAGGGCGCCGTCTCATCCGCCTCTTCGCGGAGCTAAGCATCAGCGAAGAGCTCGAGATCCCGCCGAGCGAGTGACGTGTCGTCGACCGGCAGCGTGAAGTAGAAGCGCGTCCCGCGTCCCTCCTCGCTCTCCACCCAGATCTTCCCGCCGTGCGATTCGACGATCCCCTTCACGATCGGCAGTCCGAGTCCCGCCCCCATCCGCTCCGCGCGCTCCGACTGCCAGTACGGGCTGAAGATCCGGCCGATGTCTTCGCGGCGGATGCCGGGACCGTTGTCCGCGACGGTGAAGAGCACCTCGCGCATCGCCGACTCCGCGCGGCAGGAGATGATGCCGCCCTCCGGCACGAACTTCAGCGCGTTGCCGATGAGGTTCGACAGCACCTGCATCACGCGATGGCGGTCGGCGTGCACCGGCGGCGTCCCCGGCACGACCTCGCAGCGCAGCGTGATCTGCTGCGCCGCCGTCTGCGCCTTGAACAGCTCGTACGCCTCCTGCAGCAGCGTCTCGACTTCGACGCGCTCCGGCTCGATCGGCAGCCGCTTGCCGCCCTCGAGGCGGGTGATGTCGAGCAGATCGGCGATCAGGCGGCTCATCCGCTTCGCCGAGATTTCGATCACTTCGACCTGCTCCCGATCCTCATCCGACACCTCGCTCAGCTGCAGCAGCTGCGCGGCGAGCGTGATGGCGTTCAGCGGATTGCGCAGGTCGTGCGAGACGATGGCCAGCACCTGCTCGCGCGCGCGGACGGCCTGCTGCGCGTCGAGGTAGAGGTGCGCGTTGTCGATGGCAAACGCGCCGTGCCGCGCGAGGTCGACGCAGAGCGAGAGGTCGTCTTCGGTGAACACCTTCCCCTTCGGCGGGGCGGCGGTGATCACGCCGAGGGTCTGGCCGCGGCTGACCAGCGGGACGATCATCACCGTCCGTTCGTCGTCGTTCGGAGCGCCGAGGTATTGCATCATGCCGGAGGCGGCTCCGACGAGGCGGGCGTCGCGCTCGTTCATCACGCGCGCCACCACGTCGGGCGCGCCCGCGATCACCTCGCCGATCATCGGATTCATGGCGATCTGCTCTTCCGGATTGCGATGCACGGCGGCGAGTCGCTTGAGCGATCCGCCCGAGTCGACCATGTCGATCACGCAGAGCTCCGCGAGGTTCGGCACGATCAGCCTCGCCAGCGTGACGATGGTCTGCTCGTAATCGAGCGACGCGGTGAGCGCCTGGCCGGCCGAGGCAATGAACGCCGCGCGCCGCTCCTGCTGCTCGGCGAACGCGCGCGCCGTCTTCGCGTCCGCCGCCTCGTGCTCCGCCTGGCGGCGGCGGGCCATCGCCTCGCGCGCCAGCAGGCGCATCTGCCGGCCGAGTCCCGCCACGAGCATCGCGGAGGTGAGCGCGAGCAGCGTCAGGAGGATCGTGAGCGACATGTTCAGCCGCTCGGCGGAGCGGATGCGCTTGAGCCGGTCTTCGATCCCGTTCTGGATCATGTTCTCGAGCTCGGACGCATTGCGCAGCGACTTCTCGTACAGCGGATGCTGCTCGAACAGCCGCGCCAGGAAGATCTCCGGCGGCATCTGCCGGTCGACGAACTCCGCGCGGCGGACGCCCTCATGCCACTGCCGCGTGTCCCCGAGCACCTCATTGAGCTTGTCCGACACCTCGGTGCCCAGAATCGGCACGAGCTTCTGCAGCGCCTTCCGCTTTTCGTCCTGTTCGGTGAGGAGGCGGTCGTATTCGCGGCGGTACTGCTGCTGGCCGGTGACCTGGAAGGCGATCACGTTGTCGAGCTCGGCCGAGAGGTCGACCTGCATCGTGTTCGCCGCCTGCCGCGCCGGCTCCGCGAGGCGGTTGATCTCGTCGCGCATGCGGCGGGTGTGGTTGTTGACGATGATCGGGAGGAGGACGAGCGACAGCAGCGACGCGATGATGAACGCCACCGGCAGCACGGTCGTCCACGTGCTCTCCGGGCCGACACGCCAGATGCTGCGTCGTTCTTCACGGCGCTGAGGCGCCATTGGACCTCCTCGTGGCGGGGGCAGCAATAATTTGGCCAGTCGTAGTTAGCAGTTGGTAGTTGGCCGTTGGCAGGAGGACGGGCTACTGCCCACTGTCAACTGCCAACTGTCACCTGCTAACCTCGTCACCATGGTCACCAACGACCGCCGCGAATTCCAACGTCTCCGGCTGGCGAAACCAATCCTGGCCCAGCTCGACACGCAGAGCGCACTCATTCTCGACATCGGGGTCGGCGGCGCGTTCATCGAGCACTACGGCACCGTCGAGCCGGGGCGGCGGTTCCACCTCACGTTCCGCTGGATGGGCGAGGACGTCGAATTCATCGCGGAAGTGATCCGCAGCGGCGAAGTGCGCAAGCCGGGCGGCGACCTGCAGAGCGTCGTCTCGCACACGGCGGTGCATTTCATCGAAGGCAAAGGGGACGCGGAGAACCGGCTGTACGACATGATGGCCACGTTCGTCGGCAAGGTGCTCGCGGCGCAGAAATCGAACGCCAGCGGCGACCTGAGCGACTCCGCCGGCGCGCGCATCCTCGCGCAGCTCGGCGAGGCGCGTCGGATGCGGACGCGCGGCTATATCGCCTACCACCTCAAGGACGGCGCCTGGTGGCGCGTGCCGACCGAGTCGGCGCTGCAACCGCCGGACGGCTTCACGGTCGCGGCGTACGAGGACGAGGAAGAGCTGGCGCAACTCTGCAGCTCGTACGAAACGGCGAACGAGGAAGGGCGGCGGCTGATCCGGCTCGTCGCGGAGCTCAGCGTCCTTTCGGCGCGAAGGCCGTTCTGACGTCGAGTTGCTCGAAGCTGTCGAGCACCAGGTCCGCCGCGGCGAGATCCTGAAGCTGCTTCGCGTGCGGATTGCGGACCGCGACGCAGTACGCCCCCGCGCGTTTCGCCGCGACGACGCCGACGTGCGAGTCCTCGAAGACGACGCACTCCCGCACCTCGACTCCCAGCTTCTTCGCGGTCACGAGATACGCCTCCGGGTCGGGCTTGCCGTGCACGACTTCGCTGCCATCGACGATCAGCGCGAAGCAGTCGCGCAGCTCGAAGCGGCGCAGCAGAATGTCGATCGACGAGCCGACCGCGGACGAGGCGATGGCCAGCGGGACGCCGAGGGCGTGCAGGTCGCGGATGGCGCGGGCGGCGCCCGGCATCAGCGCGAGCGGCGAGGTGCGGCAGGCCTCGTCGAAGTCGCGGCCGCGCATCGACATCAGTTCGTCTTCGCTCTTCGTCCAGCCGAAGAAGTCGCGCATGCCGCGGATGTCGTCGAGGATGCGGCGCCCCGAGGCCGTGCGGAAGCTCTCCGGCATCGCGGCGTAATCGTTGCCCATGGCGCGGCAGAGCGCCGCATGCGCCGCGGTGTGTTGCGGCTCGAGGTTGATGATCGTCTCGTCGAAGTCGAAGATTGCCGCCGCGATAGACTTCATCGGTGCCCGACTTTCAAACGGTCGTCCTCCGCGTGATCATCGTCGGCTCACTCATCATCGGCGTCGGATTCACCGGTCTTTACTTCGTCTTCCGCTCGTTCGACAGCGCCAGCGAGCGGCGCCCCGTGCTGCTCGCGTCGGCGCTGCTGCTGTTCATTTTCACCTGCTGCCTGCTGCTGTACATCGTCTCGCGCTAGCTCGGCCAGGACCTGCGCCGTGTGCTGCCCGAGCTCCGGCGGCGCGGCCCCCGCGGGCGTCCGCTCGCCGTCGAATTTCACCGGATAGCGCACCGCCTCGTACGTCCCGATGACCGGATGCTTCAGTTGCGCGACGAGCGGATTGCCCCCCGGCGACCGCAACGCTTCGAGCACTCCCTGCACCAGCGAGCACGGCACGTTCGCCTCGCGCAAGCGCGCGAGCCAGTAGCCCGCCGGCTTCGTGCGAAAGATCTCGTCGAGCAGCGGGACGAGTGTTCCACGATGTTTCACGCGCCCCTGGTTCGTCGCGAACCGCTCATCGCGCGCCAGCTCGGGCCGCTCGATCACCTCGGCGCAGAGCTGCTCGAAGTGCCGGTCGGTCCCCGCGCCGATGGCGAACGCGCGGTCCTGCGCGTGAAAGAGCTGGTACGGGACGATCGACGGATGCTCGTTGCCGAACCGCGGTGCTTCGTTCCCCGTCAGCAGCGCGTTCTGCGCGACGTTGACCAGCGACGCGAGCGTCGAGCCGAAGAGCGAGACCTCGATGCGCATGCCGCGCCCCGTCCGCTCGCGCGCCACGAGCGCCGCGTTGATCGCGCCGAAGGCGTGGTGCGCGGTGAGCACGTCGGCCAGCGCCACGCCGGCCTTTACCGGCTCGCCGTCGGCGTCGCCGGTGATGGCCATCAGTCCGGAGCCCGCCTGCGCCAGCAGGTCGTAGCCGGGAGTCATCGCCTCGGGCGTGTCGGAATCGAATCCGCGGATCGAGCAGACCACCGCGCGCTCGTTCGTGGCGAAGTCGATCGGCGCTCGTAGAAAATTTTCGACCACAACGTCCGCGCGGGCGATGAGCGCACGCGCGATGTCGCGACCCTCTTCCGTTTTCAAATCGACCGCGACCGACTCCTTCCCGCGATTGATCGAGAGAAAGTACGCGCTGATGCCGTCGACGAACGGAGGGCCCCACCGGCGTGTCTCGTCGCCGCGTCCCGGTTCCTCGATCTTGATCACGCGCGCGCCGGCATCGGCCAGCATCTGCGTGCAGAGCGGCCCGGCCAGGACGCGGGAGAAATCGGCGACGAGGAGGCCGTCGAGAGGGCGGCGGGTCACAGGTATTGATGCTTGAGGGCGTCGAGGTCGGCGAGGGTGCGGCGGAGGATGTTGACGACCTTGTGGATCTCGGCGCCGTAGGTGCGGAGCTCGGCATCGCACTCGGTCATGCCGTAGACGGCTTCATCTTTTTCGAGGCGGTCGCGCTCGAAGCGGAGGCGCTCGGTGAGCTCGTCGATCTCGGTCAGGAGGACGAAGTTGACGTCCTTCTCGCCGAGGTAGCGCTTGCACTGCGGGCAGTAGATGGAGTGGTCCTCGGACGATTCGACCAGTTCGAAAACGAACTGTCGCTCGCAAGTCGGACACTCGAAAACTTCCGGCAGCACGCCATCGACCTCCGCATTGATTGTGCCACCAAAATGGGAGGAATGCGTTGCTTGACCGTGGTGTTTGGCGCCGTGTAGCATCCGCACCCGCGCCTGTTGGGAGATCGTTCAATGGTAGGACAATCGGCTCTGGACCGATGAATCGGGGTTCGACTCCCTGTCTCCCAGCCAAGCCCGGCCGTGGCCGACGTTCTTGCCACTGCGACGAAGCTTCGGTATTTGCTCCCCGCCGTCCGCGCAAGGAGTCTCTTCATGCTTCCAGCACCCTCATCTGAGCTGGCAGCCGTCACGCCGCGAGCGCGGCGGTTCTGACTTCGTCCAGCACTCCCAGCCCGTCATGCCAGCTGTCGCCGAAGACCATCTCCCCCCGCGCGGCGGCACGTACCAGCGCAGGCTATACTCACCTCACAACACAAAGGAGCGCGTCATGCCTAAGACGTCGGGCTTTGCCATTCTCGTGGCTTTGTTCTTTTCGCTCGTCCTCCACGCGCAGCAGGGTACGACGGTGCGTGGACGCGTGACGATCGCGTCGGACGGCGCGCCTTTGCCCGGCGTCACGGTTTCGATCGACGAGATGCATCTCAGTACGGTCACCGATGCGGAGGGGAGGTATCAGATCGCTGTCCCATCCGCTCATGTTGGTCAGAGCGTGAAAATCAGCGCCGCGCTGCAGGGCTTTCAGACGCGCACCGCCACCGCGACTCTCGGTGCCGCCGAGGTCACGCTCGATTTCCCGTTACGCGTTTCTTTCGGACAGGAGATCACGGTGGGGTCGCGCGCCGTGAATGCAGAGGCCGAGAAAGCGGTGCCGGTCGACATCATCACGCACGCCCAGATCGAGTCGGCGCCGTCGACGGAAACGAATCAGATCATCCAGAAAGTCGCGCCTTCGTTCAACTTCCCACGGCCGACGCTCTCCGACGGCACGGACAGTGTCCGCCCCGCAACGTTGCGCGGGCTCGGCCCCGATCAGGTGCTGGTGATGGTGAACGGCAAACGCCGGCACGTTGCCGCGCTCGTGAACGTCAATGGCACCGTCGGTCGCGGTTCGGCCGGTGTCGATCTCAATGCCATTCCCGCCTCGGCCATCGACAGCGTCGAGATTCTTCGAGACGGCGCGGCCGCCCAGTACGGATCGGATGCCATCGCCGGCGTGCTCAATCTGGTGTTGAAGTCCGACGCTCAGCCTCTGAAGCTGGAAGTGAAAGGCGGCTCGACCACTCACAGCGACGGTCAGATGCTGGACACCAACCTCAGCGGCGGGTGGAACGTCGGCCGCGGCGCAGTGTTCGCCACCGTCGAGTATCGCGACCGGAACCAGACGAATCGGGCGCTCAACGATCCACGCGATCAGATCGTCAAGGGCGATGCCGGCAACAACGCCGTGCCCCAGCCGAATACCCATTGGGGCGACGCATACGAGCGCGACCTCATGTCGCTGGTGAACCTGAATCTGCCTCTCAGTCAGGACGGCAAGCAAATCCTGTATGCGTTTGGCACGTACGATCTGCGGCATGGGTCGGCGGGTGGGAACTATCGCCGCGCGCTCGACGCCACGGATTGGCCGCAGATTTATCCTCTCGGCTTCCTGCCGCTGATCGAGCCGCGCATCAAAGATCAGGCCCTGACCGGAGGCCTGCGGGGGGAAGTCGGCTCCTGGTTCTATGACGCCAGCGCCGGCTACGGACGCAACAAGATGGACTTCTACGTCCGACACTCGCTGAATGTATCGCTCGGTCCGACGATGCCCCCGAACCAGACGTCGTTCTACGCCGGCGCGTTGGGTGATCGTCAACTAACCACCAACGTAGACTTTTCCAGAGGCTTCAATCTGGGACTGGCCGGTCCGATCAACGTGGCGGCGGGCGTGGAATACCGCCGCGAGGGCTATGAGGTCATTGCCGGCGAGCCGGCTTCGTACATTGACGGCGGTCATCTCAGCCAGACCGGGGCCAAAGCTGCGCCAGGCTCGCAGGTGTTCCCCGGTTTCCGTCCGTCCAATGAAGTTGACGCTTCGCGAAACAGCAAGGCTGTTTACATCGACACGGAAGGGGACGTGCTGTCGAAGCTCCGGGTCGGCATCGCCGCGCGTCATGAGAACTTCAGCGACTTCGGCGGCACGACGAACGAGAAGTTGACACTTCGCTACACGCCGGTCAAACCGCTGATTCTGCGCGCAGCGGTGAGTACCGGTTTCCGCGCGCCCTCGCTCGGTCAGTCGTGGTTCTCGGCGACGAGCACGAACTTCGTTCGCAGCACCATCACCGGGAATGTCGAGCCGTTCGACGTATTGACCGCTCCGGTGAGTAGTCCGGTGGCAGTGGCGTTGGGCGCCAGGCCGTTGCGTCCGGAGACCTCTCGGAATTACAGCGGCGGCGTGGTCTGGCAGCCGCTGTCGGACCTGGAGATGACGGCCGACTATTTCCACATCGACATCAAGCATCGCATCGTGTTGTCGGGGAACTTCACGCAGGCCCAGGTACAGCCGATTCTCCAGCCATTCGGTGCGACCGGTGCACGTTTCTTCACGAACGCAATCGACACCCGCACGCGTGGCTACGATCTCGTCGTCAACCATCAGCGTCCCCTGCTGAACGGCCGCATCGATCTTTCGGCAGCGTACAGCAACAACAAGACGCGGATCGTCGACATCGCGCCGACCCCGCCGCAGTTGACCGGCCTCGGAGCCGTGTTGTTCGATCGCGGCGAACAGCGCCGCACCGAATGCGGTCAGCCGCGCGACAACACCCGCCTCATGGAAAGCTACAACCAGGGCGCCGTGAACTTCACGGCCAGAGAGAGCCGTTACGGGAGCTTCTGCAGCGCGACAATCAATCCGGTCGACGATCAGACGTACTCCGCGAAATGGCTCACCGATCTGGAGATGTCCTACCGCTGGAACAGATACACGTTGGCGGTCGGAGCGGAGAATCTGTTCGATACATTTCCCGACAGAAACCTGCGGGCCGGCACTCCATCGGGCTCCGCGCAGGTGGGAAGCGCCGGCGTGTTTCTCTATCCGATCAACTCGCCGTTCGGGATGAACGGACGATTCGTGTATACGCGGGTGAGCTATAGCTTCTGATCGAACACGAGAACTACAGTTCGAATATCGTCCAATCCTCCCAGCCACCGGCGGCGCGCCGCGTCCGGCGTTCACTGCCTCGCTTGCCGTACCTTGCCGATCGTCTCATCGAGCCATGGGAGGACGGCGGCGATCAGATCCGTCTTGCGAGCCCTCACGTCGTGCGGCGTGTCCAGAACGACGTGCCGCTTTTTTGCGATGGGGGTGCCGAGCATTTGGAACAACGGCTCCTGCGACCGTTCCAGCGAGAACGTGAAGTCGTACCGGCCGTTCACCATGAGCACCGGAAGCTTCAGGCGCGGTGCAAAGTCGGCTTGATCGCCTCCCGGATCGAAGCGGTTCAGGAAATAACCGCCGTCCAGGAAGATCACGCTCCTGAACGCGTCCTGCAGAAGTGTCGTGTAGATGACACCCTCGGCCGCTCCCATGCTGACGCCGAGATACGCGACGCGATTCGAGTCGATGTCGGGACGCGTGCGGAGGTAATCCACGGCACGGCCGAGATCTCGAAAACGCTGAACATACGCGTCGATCTCCTTGCGGTTCCCGGGAAGGATGAATCGATCCTGCCGTTCGTAGGTCCCCTTGTAAATCGGATAGAGAACCGCACGGCCGCTCTGGACGACGTAGTCAAAGAACGCCACATCTCCGAGCGCTCGACTGTCTCTGAGATCGAGAACTCGGGCACTCGGAAAAAACACGATCGTCTCAAACGGCGGGTGCACCCTTTTGGGCAGGAAGAGATACGCCGTGACCCGTTCATTGCCGTATGCAGCATCGAACGTGATCTTCTCTTTTCGCCAGTCGGCGGCGTCCTCCAGAACGCCCTCGCTTCTCGCGTTCAGTGGCGCGGCCGTATCGTACGAGTACAACGCTCGATAAACGGCGAAGACCTCATCGGAGGCTGGCTTGAATGTGGAGAAGTCGCGGCTCAGCGTCTTGATCGCTGCGGCAGCATTTGATGGCAGTGGACCGCGGTTCCGCACGCATCGGAATCCGTTTGCGGACGAGCGATCGAATGCGGGTAGAGCCTCGGGATCGACGGCGAGATAAGTCGGCGAATTCCATGCGCCACCCAGAATGAAATGCTCCGCTGCGTCATCGGCTGTCGCGTTCTCAACCCACTCCCGCACGTTGCCAACCATGTCGAACGTGCCGTAGGGACCAAGGCCTTTGAATGCTCCGGCGGCCGATGGCTTGTCGCGCGCAATGTTGCTTTTCTGAACGGCAAACGACACCGCCTCCGGCGGCGCGGCGCGATACCACTGCGCGAGCGCGGGAAGGCTTTTTCCAACGAACGACGCGTAGGCCGACGCCTCGTACCAGCTCACTCCTGACACCGGATCATCGGCGTGACCCTCCGGATAATGACCACCCTCCCACGTCGCCGGGCCGGACCGGCCGGTGCGGTCGCGGAGGAGCGCGATCGCTTCGTCCCAGGTCAGCTCGCGGCCGAGGCGCAGAAATTTCTCATTCCAGTACTTCCGCGTCTCATAGCCGCCACTGTCGACGAACCTCTGGTAATCACGATTCGTCACCTCGAAACGATCGATGTCGTACGCCGGCAAATCGTACGGACCAACCCATCCCATGAACGCGATCATGTCGGCCCACCGGCTGCCGCTCACGTAGGTCATTCCTGCCGGCGCGGCTCTCTGGGCATTGAGGTCGAAGACCATCTTCCGATGCCGGAGTGGGGCCGTGACGATCTCGCCCGCGCCTGGCCCGGAGATCTTCCACCGAAAGTAGCCCTTCGGAATTCGGACGGCCGGAAGTGGAGTGACGCCGAGCCGCACCGGCGCCATCTCCGGATCCAGATAGTCCTGAAGGTCGACGACAGCGCCTTGAGGAGACGAATCAACCGAGACTGTTTCGCTGTGTTCCGCTTCGATCTTCGCGAGCGCCCGATCGCCGGGCATCCAGCGTTCCGCGTCCTTCAACAACTCGAATGCCGCGAGTGGCCGGTCATCTTTGAAAAGATCGAGCGCTCGCGGGACCGCGACTTCGCGCGCCCACCGCCGCCTTTCGATGCGGTGATAGAACCAGATACCGCCGCCGGCGGCGACGACGAGCAGAAGCACCAACGCCAGGGCGAGACTGCGGGGAACGGCGATGCGCGAATCGGTCCGCGGTTGCGGCGGCGAGCTCAGTCGCGCAACCGCGGCCGAGAGCTCGCGCGACATCTCGGCTGCCGACTGGTAACGCGCGTCGGCGTTTTTCTCGAGCGCGCGGGATACGATCCGCTCGGCATCCACCGGAATGTCAGCGCGAACGATCCTCAAAGAATCGGGAGTGTCCTGCGTGATCGACCGCAGAATTGCCAATCCGCTGTCGCCGCGAAACGGCGCTTTTCCGGCCAGCGCTTCGTAAAGCACGACGCCGAGACTCCAGAGATCGGTCCTCGCGTCGATCGGTTTTCCAACGGCTTGCTCAGGCGACATGTAGAGCGGAGTGCCGACGATGCCGCCCGTCTCTGCGACCGGCATCGTGATGTCATCGCCATTCGTCGCGCCAACGAGTCTGGCGAGTCCGAAATCGAGGATCTTCGCGCGTCCTTTCGCAGTCACCATGATGTTTGCCGGTTTCACATCCCGGTGGACCACTCCCTGCTCATGCGCTCCCTCGAGTGCATCCGCGATCTCGCTCCCCAGCGAAAGGATCTCTTTTACCGGTAGCGGTCCGGCCGCAAGGCGCTCGCGCAGCGTCTGGCCAGTGACAAACTCCATCACGAGGTAGTCGGAGCCGCCCTCAAATCCGACGTCATAGACGGCAGCGATGTGCGGGTGATTCAGCTTGGCAAGGGCCAGCGCTTCCCGGCGAAACCGCGCTCGGGCCTCTTCATTCGCAAGGAATCCCGGCCGGACGACTTTGATCGCCACGTCGCGCCCGAGCCGTTCATCCCGTGCCCGGTAAACGACGCCCATTCCGCCTGCGCCGAGCTTGCTCGTCACGACGTAGGGGCCGAAGCGCTGGCCAGAGTCGGAGGCACAATCGTCCATTCCGTCTCGCTCTTGCTTCATTCACGAATCTTAAACGCATCCGGAGCGGGGGCCCGCCGCCGCGTTTGTTGGTAGCCGCCTACGGGCGTCGTTCATGCACGCTCGGCCCGCATGAATCTCCGCCAGCTCGATCGCAAATACCTCGGGCGCGAGTCCGAGGCGGAAGACATCCAGGTGGCGCGCACGAACGGTGCGTTTGTCCATGATGCGCGCGGCAAACGCTACATCGATTTCCTGTCGGGCTGGTGCGTCGGCAATTTCGGCTGGGACAACACCGCGATCGCGAAGTCGCCGGCCCGCCGGCGTCCGGATTACGTCTATCCCGAGTACCTCTACCGGCCGTGGGTCGAGCTCGCCCAACTGCTCGCTCGGATCATGCCCGGGAAACTCGAGAAGACATACCGCGCGACGGGTGGATCGGAAGCGGTCGACATCGCGCTGCAGATTGCAATGGCCTCTACCGGCCGCCGCAAGTTTGTGTCGATCGAGGGCAGCTATCACGGAAACACGATCGGCACGGTCAGCGTGGCATCGAGCGAAGAGCGCGAGCCGTATCCGAATCTGCTGTCGAACTGCGCGACGATCTCGCCGCCCCTCGACGACCGTGCGAGCGCGCGGCTGGAGACGCTTCTGAAAAAGCGCGACGTCGCGGCCTTGATCATGGAGCCGATCAGCTGCAACCTCGCCGTGTTGATTCCCGAGGACGCGTTCATGAAGCGTGCGCAGCAACTCTGCCGGCGCTACGGAACGCTGTTCATCGCCGATGAAGTGGCGTGCGGATTCGGCCGTACCGGAAAGCTGTTCGCGTCGGAGCACTTCGATCTCGAACCCGACATTCTCTGTATGGGCAAGGCGATCAGCGGAGGATTCGCGCCGATGGGGGCCACGATCATCACGCGCAAGGTCGCGAAATCGATCGAGGGCAAAGTCGGCTTCTATTCGACATACGGTTGGCATCCCTCGACAGTGGACATCGCCATCCGCAATGTTCGGTGGGTGATTCGCAATCAGTCGCGGCTCCTCCGCCACGCCGCCGGGGTCAGTGCCTACTTCGCGCAGCGGCTCGCGTCGATGAATTTCGAAGATCTGAAAAACATCCGCATCCGCGGGATGGCCATCGCGGTCGAGGCAGGCGATGGCGAAGACTACGTCTCAGGCATCACCGATCGCTGCCGCAGGAACGGCCTTCTGGTCACGACCTCCGGCAACGCGATCACGATGTTTCCGCCGCTCACACTCGACCTGCGCACCGCGAAGGCGGGACTCGGGATTCTCGAGAAATCGCTGCGCTAGTCTCACTTCGGCCGCCGCACGCTCCTCACTTTGCCGCTGGCGCCGCCTCCGCAGAAAAACTGGCCGGCACCGTCCGACTCGAGGCCCGAAACCTGGACTCCTTCGGGCAGGTCGAGCTTCTCGACGACTTCGCCGGTTTGCGCGTCGACTCGCCGCAGCTCGCTCTCGCCGTCTTCCCACGTGGCGTGCCACAGCTCTCCGTCGACCCAGGTGACGCCGGTGACGAACCGATTCGATTCGATCGTTCGAAGGACCGCTCCCGTCTCCGGATCGATCTGATGAATTTTCCGATCGCGATACTGGCCGACCCAAAGAGTGCCTTCGGCCCAGGTCAGTCCGGAGTCACCGCCGCGGCCCGGCGCGGGGATCGTCGCGAGCACGCGGCCTGTCGCCGGATCGATTTTCTGAATGCGATCCGCCGCGAGCTGGAACAGGTGCTTGCCGTCGAATGCCGTCCCCGCGTGCGCTACGACATCGATCGAACGCACCACTTCTCCGCGCTGGAGATCGACGGCGTTCAACGTGTCGCCCGCGGCGACCCAGACGTTCCGGCCGTCGAACGACACACCATGAACTCGATCGACACCGGGAAACGGTCCGTCCTCACGAATGATCTCGGCTTTTCCTCTTTTCATGGCTCGATTCTCATTCACCCGGGGCGGGCGCGGTGAGTAACAACGTTGTCGCGAATCCCGGCAGCGGCGGTGTGGTCCAGCGCCTGGCCCGGCCGCGGCCGAACCACTGCACCTTGCCCGAGGCCGCGAGCGCATCGAGCGCGCGTTGCACCGTCCGCTGGCTCGAGCCGAGGGCCAGCGCGAGGGCGGAGCTCGACCACGACTGGCCGTCGGAGAGGAGCGCGAGTACGGATGCATTCTCGTCTTCGAACGGCTGCGCAACGACGACGACCTCCCGCGCGCGGTGCGGAATCAGCGCAAACCCGCTCCTGGTCGCTGTGACGCCGGCGAGCCCGCGCAGCAGTTTGCGAAGCCGCGCCACCTCGACGCGGAGCCGCGCGCGATGAGACTCGTCCGCGAACTTCGCGCCGAACGCCCGCGCCAGCAGAACGGGACGCGGCACGTCGCCGGGCCACGCTTCGGCGAGAGTCCGGACGATGGCGAAGAGGACCGGCCGCGTCATGAACGAGATGACCTCACGCGCGTGACGGACGACGTGCCGGCACGCGTCGACGATCAACTTGTCCGAGGCGAACAGCTCTTCGACGTCGTCGAGCAGCAGGAGTCGCTGTTCGTCATGCGCGATCAGGCGGGCGGCGGGCGCGTTCAAAACGAGCAGCGCGTTTTCGACTTCGGCGATCAGCGACGGAATGCGAGCCTCGCTCGCAAAACGGCCGGCACGATCGAGCGCCGCGCGCGCGGCGCGTACGTCGAGCCGCCGCATCACGATCCCGGCGAGGATCAGCTCATGGACCGTCCGAAGGGCCGGCGGCAGGTCGGCGGCGTTGCGCTGCGCGAGAGCACGCCTGGCTTCGTCGACACGCCCGAGCAGGAGTAGCCGCCGGATCGCGAGATACCCGGCATGCGCCGCGTTGATTCGATCGCCCTGTTCCTCCAGCGTCGTCCTCGCCGCCTCGAGAGCCTTCACCGGCCAGCTGAGCTCACGCGACGCGAGCGCAATCTCCGCCTCGGCCACGATGCAGCGGGCGCGTGAGACCGCCTCCTTCGGACCGAACGCGCGCGCGGCGCGCCGTACGAGCATCTTCGCCCTCGCGAGATCGCCGAGCTGCGCCATGGCGATGCCTCGCAGGGCCAGCGCCGGAGCGTCCTCGCGCAAGGCCACGTGCTTCAGCGCGCCGAGGGGATCGCCGTTGGCCAGGGCGAGGGCAGCGGCCGTGATCAGTGAGTCCATCGAAATCCCGCCAGCTTTGTCACTCCCGCCATGTGCCGTTCCGGACTCAATCTATCGCACGACGAACAGCAAAGGAGACGAACGACGATGACCAAGCACAACACCGGAACGCGCGACGAATGGCTGAAAGCGAGGCTCGAATTGCTCGAGGCCGAGAAGGAGTTGACGCGGCGCGGCGACGAGCTGGCGCTGCGCCGGCAGCAGTTGCCCTGGGTGCGTATCGAGAAGGACTATCGATTCGAAACGGACGAAGGAAACGCAACGCTGGCCGGCCTTTTCCGCGGCCGCTCGCAGCTGCTGATCTACCACTTCATGTTCGGACCCGATTACACGGCGGGCTGCCCGTCGTGCTCGTCGATCGCGGACGGCTTCAACGGAGTCGCCGTGCACCTGGCGAACCATGACGTGATGTTCTGGGCCGTGTCGCGCGCGCCGCTCGCGAAGCTGCAGGCATTCAGAAAGCGAATGGGATGGACGTTCCCGTGGGCGTCCTCGTCCGGCAGCGATTTCAACTTCGATTTCGCCGTCGGATTGACGGTGCAGCAGCAGCGGGAAGAAGGCTTCGACTACAACTACCGTCACGAGAAACCGTGGCCGTGGCGCGAGGGCGAGACATTCGACGGGCTCGCCGCCCAGCAGGCGGCGATGGCGGGAACGAACCTGCCCACCTACATCCGCGAACGGCCGGGCATGAGCGCCTTCGCGCTCGAAGACGGCGTCGTGCATCACACCTACTCCGCTTACGCCCGCGGACTCGACGCCTTATGGGGCATGTACCCGTGGCTGGACCGCGCTCCGCTCGGACGCAACGAGGAGCAAGGCCTCTGGTGGCGGCACCACGACAAGTACGAGCAGACTTACGGGCAATGAGGAACGCGATGGCATCGAACGGGCCGTTCTTCGGCGTCTCCGCCCTGTTGTTCGGCGCGAGCGTCGCGGCGACCACCGCCTGGTGTGCGTCGATGCAACCGATGTCCGGAATGCGGATGCCGGGCGGCTGGACGATGTCGATGACGTGGATGCGGATGCCGGGCTCCTCGTGGCCCGGCTCCGCCGCCTCGTTCATCGTCATGTGGACCGTGATGATGATCGCGATGATGCTGCCGTCGCTCGTCCCCACTCTCCTGCGTTACCGCGCCACGGTCGCGAGGCGAGGCGGCGCGCGGATCGAGCTGCTGACGGCCGTGAACGGCGCGGGCTACTTCCTCGTCTGGATCGCCGCCGGCGCCGCGGTGTTCGCCATCGGCGTCACGCTGGCGGCAATCGAGATGCGCGACGCAACGCTGTCGCGCGCCGTTCCGGTCGCCGGCGGTTCGACCATCCTGATCGCCGGCCTGCTGCAGTTCACAAGGTGGAAACGGCAGCGCCTTTCGATTTGTCGCGGCGGCGGTGACGAGGCCGGTCCGCCGACTGTACGGAACGCGATGCGACGCGGCATTTGCGCCGGACTCCGCTGCGTGTACTGCTGCGCCAATCTGACCGCAATCCTGCTCGTCGCCGGAGTGATGGACCTTCGCGCGATGGCAGTGGTCACCGCGGCGATCACGGCCGAACGCATTTCGCGTTCCGGTCAACGCATGGCGCGCCTGAGCGGCGCGCTGATCGTCGCGGCGGGAACGGTTCTGCTGCTGCGGGGAGGAATCTGAACACTCAAGACAGCGCGTCGAGCCGCAGGTCTTTCCGGATGCCGGCGTCCATCACGCCGGCGGGCGCAAACCTGCGGAGCAATCGCAGGCGCCTGGCGAGCCCACCGGCGGTGTAACGAATTTTCGGGTGAGCCGCAGCGGCGGCCTGCAGCACGACGTCCGCGACGATCGCCGGCTCGTCTGCGGCCGCCATCGCCGCCTGCACCCTCTTGCCGACGGCGGCACGAACCTCGCCGTACTCATCGAGCTTCGAGTCCGCTTCCAGCAGGTGTGCCTCGAACTGCGTCTTCGTGTACGCGGGCTCGATGACCGAGACGCGGATGCCGCTCGTGCGCAGCTCGTGGTCGAGCGATTCCGAATAGCCTTCGATGGCGTGCTTGGTTGCGGCATAGAGCGCCATATACGGCGCCGGCAGGAAACCGAGCACCGAGCCGATATTGATGATGCGGCCGCCGCCCTGCTGCCGCATGTGGGGCACGACGGCTCGCGTCATCCGGACGATGCCGAAGAAGTTCGTATCGAAGATCGAACGGGCCTGCTCGATGGAGCTCTCTTCCGCTCCGGCGGGGGCGATGCTGAACCCGGCGTTGTTCACGAGCAGGTCGAGGCGGCCCTCCAACCGCATCACGTCCCTCACGACCGCTTCGACGGATTCATCGCTGGTCACGTCGAGCGGCAGCATCTCGAACGATCGCCGGCCGGCCTCGGCGACCCGCCTGCTGGTGCCGTAGACCTTGTAGCCGGCCCTCGCCAGCCGCAGCGCCGTAGCTTCGCCGATGCCCGACGAGGCGCCGGTCACGAGCGCGATTTTCCGTGTCTGCTCAGTCATGGTCATTCTCCTTACGATCTCCTACAACGGGGCGATATATGACGACCGTCATGATTGATAATATGACGTTCATCATGTAAAATGTCAAGATGAAAGTCAGCAGGGAACAGGCCGCCCGCAACCGTGAACGGATCGTCGAGACCGCGGCCCGGCGATTCCGCGAACGCGGCTTCGACGGAATCGGCGTCGCGGATCTGATGAAAGAGGCCGGCCTCACGCATGGCGGTTTCTACGGGCACTTCTCTTCGAAGGAGGAGCTGATCGCGGAGGCATCTGCCCGATCGCTCATCGCATCGCTCGAGGCGTTCAGCAAGGCCGCGGAGCGTGCGCCTGGCGATCCGCTCTCCGCGGTTGCCGCCGCTTACCTGACGGCCAGACATCGCGACAATCCCGGCGCCGGTTGTCTGCTCGCCGCGCTCGGACCCGATGTGTCGCGACAGGGTCCGGCGGTCCGGCGCAGCGTGACCGGCTACGTGCGAGCCGCCGTCGAACTTCTGATGACACTGATTCCGGGCAAATCGAAAGCCGCACGAAGACAGAAAGCGATCAGCACGTACGCGACCCTGGTCGGCGCCATGGTCATGGCGCGCGCGGTCGATGATCGTGCGCTTTCGCAGGAAATCCTGGAGGCCGGCCTGGCGTCGGTCAAAGCCTGAGCCCGCAACAGGCGCTCACTTCAGGCAGAGTTGCAGCTTATCGTCGAGCGGGCGGCGGCCGTCGACGCCGCGGAGAGTCGTGACGTCGCCGCACGAATCCGGCGCAAGTTGAGTCACCGCAAGCATTCCGACAGCACAGCGCTCATTGCCGAAGACCGGCGCCGATGAAGAAGGTCGTCGTCGACGCAAGTGTCGCCGTGAAGTGGTTCGTGCCCGAAATTCACTCCGAGGCGGCGGCGCGTTTGCTCGACCCGGACATTGTTCTCTGCGCTCCTGACCTGCTTGGTCCGGAGTTCGGAAACATTCTCTGGAAGAAAGTGCGCCGCGCGGAGATCACGCCGGAGGAGGCGAATGAGATTCTCGCCGCCTCCCGGCTGATCAGCGCCAGTCCGCTGTCCGCCCACGTTCGGTGGGTCGAACACCAGGTCTGACTTGCCTCACCCCCGCCGCGCCGCCTCGATCGTGGCGATGTCGATCTTTCTCATCGGCATCATCGCGTCGAACGCCCGCTTCGCCTCGGCGCCGCCGGCCGCGAACGCCTCGGTCAGGACGCGCGGGGTGATCTGCCACGAAAGGCCCCAGCGGTCCTTGCACCAGCCGCACTGGCTTTCCTGGCCGCCGTTGTTGACGATCGCGTTCCAGTAGCGGTCCGTCTCTTCCTGATCGTCGGTCGCGATCTGGAACGAGAAGGCCTCGTTGTGCTTGAACGTCGGGCCGCCGTTGAGTCCGAGGCACGGAATGCCGGCGACGGTGAACTCCACGGTGAGGACATCGCCTTTCTTGCCGTTCGGGTAGTCGCTCGGCGCTTCGTGAACGGCGGTCACTTTGCTGTCGGGAAACGTGGCGGCGTAGAAGCGCGCGGCCTCCAGCGCGTCGTGGTCGAACCAGAGACAGATCGTGTTTTTTGGCGTCATGGTCACAGGCTCCTCAGTAGATCAATGCGAGCTGGTAGTAGTCGTTCGCGTCGCTGGAAATGTCGCCGCTGTTCATGCTGAAGCCGATCGGAATCGGATCTTTCGAATACTGCAGCATGACCTGCGTGAGCCGCGGCGGGCACGCCTGATGGCTCGAAGTGCTGGCCTGGAACTGCGAGGTCGCGACCGGATTGCCGGAGATCACGACCTCGATCCCGATCGGACCGCCGCCGCTCGTGTAGGCCGAACCGGAGAAGAAGAGCAAGGCCGGTCCGCTGACCATCGGCTGGAACGTCGTGTACTGCGGGATCGGACCCTTCGTGTTCCAGACGAACGGCACGACCTCGCTGATCATCAGCAGCGACGCGCCGACGTCATCGTTGCGGTCGGCGGTCGTGTACGGCGTCGCCGCGGAAAACGTGAGCGTGTGCGGATTGAGGTCGTCGAACTGCACCTCGAACATCATCGCCACGAGCGCCTTGTGGCTCTGCGCCTCGTTGGCGAAGATCATCAGGTTGCCCAGCGGCTTGCCATCGAGGGCCACGGTGATGCCGATCAATTGATTCGCCGTGGTGCTGAATGCGGAGGCCGTGACGTACAGCATGGCCGGCGACGTGTCGCGCGGAGTGAACTTCACGCTCATCGGGAACTGCGTGAAGCTCTGGTTGAAAAGCTCTTGAATGTCCATCGTTCTCTCGCTCGTCAGTACAGGATGGTCAGCGAGTAGAAGTCGTTCGCGTCGGAGACCATCCCCGGGCTGGCCGCGTAGATGGCGAACGAATAGGTCTGGCCGAACTGCCACGGCTTCTGATTGGCGGGGAGCGCCAGCAGCGTCTTGTGCTGTTTCGCTTCGTTGCTCATCACCACGGCCGTCGTCCCGCCGGCGTCCTTTCCGTCCTGGTCGTAAATGGCCAGCTGGACCTGGAGCGTGTTGTTCGGAGAGCTCGTCTGCGCCGTCCCCGTGAGGAAAACCGCGGCGGCGAGATCGCCCTCCGGCTGGAACTGCCCTTTGAGCGGAAGTGGGCCCGGGTGTGAATCCAACAAAACCTGAATGCCGGCCATTGATGCTCCTTTCGTGCGCGCACAGCGTAGTGTGACGCGTGAGCTAACGCCAGCGGCTCGACAGCGGATGCGCGCTGAAAAACGTCCACAGCTCGCGCGTCGCGTCGATGCTGCGGTTGGTCGGTCCGACGAACCACTCCGGAAGCGGACCGCCGCCCGGCCAGCTGTGCCCGCCGCCCTTCACCGTGAGAAGCACGACCGACGCGTCGTCTGCGCAATGCACGTATTCGCGGCGGGTGACATCCGCGGCCACCGCCGACTCGACCGGCTTCGCGTCGCAGCGGTTTCGACGCGCCCAGTTCGCGGTCCAGCGCGGGATCGACGGCAGATCGGGGGCAACCCACGAGCTGCCGCCGTCGTAGAACGCCATCCGGTCCGCGGTCCCGTGGATGGCCATCATCGGCACGGCTCGGCGCTCCGTGCACCAGCTCCACGGCAGCGTCTGCGCGGAGCCGACCAGGCCGACCGCCGCGATCCGGTCAGCGAGCTTGCACGAAAGGACGAACGCCATCCCGCCGCCGTTCGATAAGCCGTCGGCGTAGATCCGCGTCCGGTCGATGTTGTACGACCGCTCCAGCTTGTCGATCAGCTCCGCGATGAAGCGAACGTCCTTCCCCAGCCGCGGCCCCGCCCCGACGCCCCAGATCCGCGGGCCCGCCGCATCGATGCCCGACGGATAGACGACGATGAACCGTTCGCTCTCGGCCAGCCGGTTCCAGCCGCTCAGCTCCATCTGCAGGACCGGCCAGCCGCCCGCGCCGTGCATGCTGATGACGAGCGGCGTCGGCCGCGAGCGGTCGTAGCTGCGCGGCACGTAGAGCTGGTACTCGCGCCGCTCGCCCGAAGAAACCAGCGAGCCGTTGTTCCGGTTGTGATGTTGGAAAACGATCGCGTCGAATGCCGCGAGTGCCAGCGGCAGATTGAGGAGCAACACCACCGCGCCGATGACGCTCTTCCTGCTCATCGATGCCGGCTCCATGCGACCGCCAGCGGCGCCGCGGACAAACGCGCCAGCGGGACCGCCAGGATCGCCAGCAGCGCGAGCTCGTAGGCGCGGATCACGATCGGCGGGAAAATCCACAGCAGTAGCCCGTAAAGAGCGAAGACGGCGACGTCCCAGCAGAGCGCGCCGGCGATGAGCGTCCGGTCGCTGACCAGCCGTTGGTCGCGAAGACGCATCGCGATCCAGACGGCGAGCGAGATCTTGAGCACGATGAGGACAACGGCAATCCGCGGGAGCGACGTCCACAACAGCGCCATCGCCACCCGGCTTCTGCTGATCTCGAGTCCGGCGGGCACGGCGACCGCGAGGAGCAGGAGCGCCGTGAAGACGCTCGCTTTGACCGCCCATTCGCGGCCGCTCATCCCGATGTAGAGACTCTGCACGAGTTGCTTCCACGTCGACGCCACGAGCGCGAGGAAGACCAGCAGGATGATGCCGGCCGCGCGCGGGATGCCGAACATCTCGGCCAGCCGCTGCACGCGCCCGAGCACGATCGGCGCGGTGCCCGAAAACCGCAGCGCCAGCGGCACCGCGATCACGATCAGCAGCCACGCGGCAAGCGTGCTGCGGAGCGCCGTCTGCAGCCGCGCGGCGATGAGCGAGGCGTCGGTCAGCGGCCGTGTCGCGATGAACGCGCCGGCCGGCTTGCTCACCGTCGCCGCGACGAAAATGGCCATGAACGGCGGCGTGACCAGCACGAAGAGCAGCGTCTCGTAGACAAGCTCCGGCGTCGCACGGAAAAGAAAAAGAAAGGCCAGCTGGAACGGCAGCAGAATCGCGACGAGCGCGGGCAGCGACCGCCCGTACTGCCGCCACTCGAACCACGCCTGCGCGCGCTGCGGCGAAGAAAAGCCGTTGATGTGGGGCGGGTTCTCCAACCCGCCCGCCCCGGTTGGGCGGGTTGGAGAACTCGCCCCAACACCTTCGCCGCGGCGCGCCCGCGCGACGGCGGTGCGGGCCACGAGATACGCGAGCGGAATGTGCGGCGCGATGATCGCCAGCATCACCGCCTCGCGAGCTTTCATTTCCAGCGCGACCATGATGATCGCGTCGATCGTGGCCAGCCAGATGACCGTCACGATCACGCGCAGGCCGGGCAACGGATACGGCATCCACGTCAGCGCCTGCGTCCAGGCGAGCAGCGACGCGGCGAGCAGCGCGGGCCAGACGATCGGCACGTCGAATTTCGGCGGCCACACGCCGAGGAACCGCGTCGCGAGCCAGAGTCCGGCCATCGCGATCGCGCCCCACAGCATCGGCCAACCCGCCAGCGCGCCGGTCGTCACCGGCAGCGTGAGCATGCGCGACGGATACATCGATCGGCGCGCCGAGAAGTCGCCATCGAGTCCGAAGCTGAACACGGCCATGAAATAGAGGAGCGTCGACGTCAACGGCGTGACGATCACCAGCGCGAACGTCTCCTCATCGAGCTCGATGCGCAGACCCACGAGCTTGATCAGCGCCAGCACGAACAGATAAACGCCGACGGCGACAAATCCCCAGCGGTGGCGCTGCCGGAATTCCCACGCGAACGCGGCGCCGGGCGAGCGCATCAAGGCCTCCCGGCGCGCGCGACGAAGATCTCGTCGAGCGAGAGCAGGCGTCCGTCGACGCGATGCGATTCCTTGATCTCGAGCAGCGGCGCGCTCAGCACGATCTTGCCGCGGCTGATCATCGTGACGTGATCGGCGACCTGCTCCACCTCCTCGAGCAGGTGCGACGAAAAAAGCACGGTGCGCCCCTCGTCCGCGATCGTGCGGATGACGGCGCCGACGATGTCGCGCCGCACGATCGGATCGAGTCCCGACGACGGCTCGTCCAGCACGAGCAACTCGGGCCGGTGCGCCAGCGTGGTGAGCAATCCCACCCGCGCCTTCTGCCCTTTCGACAGACTCCTGATCCGCGCCGCACCGTTGAGCGCAAACGCCTTCCGCAACTCCTCGGCGTACGCATCGTCCCAGCCGGCGTAGAACGCGCGCGAGTAGCGAATGAGCTCGTCGATCCGCATCCACTCCGGCAAATCGTTCTCCTCCGACAGATATCCGATGCGCGACAGGACCGCGACCGGATCCGCGACCGGATCGAGTCCGAAGACGCGCACCGATCCGCTCTCCGCGCGCAGCAGCCCGAGGATGTGTTTGATGAGCGTTGTCTTGCCCGCGCCGTTGGCGCCGACCAGGCCGTAGACCGCGCCGCGCGGCAGCGACAACGACACCGAGGCCAAAGCGGTCGCATCACCGAACCGGCGCGTCAGGTCCGATACGTGGATGACAGGTTCATTCACGGATGAGCTCAGTGTAATCCCGCGATAAGATCGCCTCCACTCGCGTGACCGAATACCAGCTCAAACAGGCCATCGTCCGTGTGGCGCGCCGGCTCGACCAGAAGGGAATCCTCACCTCGACCGACGGCAACATCTCGGCGCTGCTGGACGACGGCGGCACGCTGATCACGCCGAGCGGCTCGTGCAAAGGGGAGCTCGAGCCCGACAAGATCGTCCGGCTGTTTCGCGACGGCTCCGCGCGGTCGGGACGCCCGTCCTCCGAGATCGCGCTGCACCGGATGATCTACTCGAAGCGGCCCGACGTCCGCGCGATCGTGCACGCGCATCCGCCGTATGCGACCGCGTACGCCGTCGCCGGCATCGCGCTCGATCAACCGATTCTGTCCGAGGCGATTCTGACGCTCGGACGCGTGCCGGTGGCGTCGTACGCGATGCCGACGGCCGAGGAGCTCGCGCGCAGCGTCGAGCCGTTCGTGACCATGTACGACGCGGTGCTGCTGCGCTTTCACGGCGCGGTCTGTTTCGCCCGCGACATCGAGCAGGCCGGCTACCTGATGGAGACTCTCGAGCACGTCGCCCGCATCGACTACATCCGCCGCTCCCTCGGCTCGAACGAACTGATCCCGAGCAGCGAGGTGACGCGCCTCGAAGAGTTGCGCGCCTCGATGCGCTCGCGGCAGTAGCCGGCTCAGAACACCGGCGTTGTGGACTCCTGCATGAACACGAGCGAGCCGTCGCTCGTCGCCGCATCTTTCATCACGACATAACCACGGATCTGCGCGCTGCCGGCGATCTCGTCGACGAAAACGATGCGGTTCGACTTCGTCACGTCATTGAGTTGTTTCACCTGTCCCGGCGCGAGCGTGAGCTCCGTCGACTCGCCCGATTGCGCGCCGGTGGCAGGATCGAAGAACGTGAGGCGGACGGTCACCGGCTCCGCGACGGCGTTCCCCGCGTCGTCGATGCCGACGTTCTCCACGCCGAGGTTCGCGACGAGACCGCCGCCGCGCACGATCGAGCTGAGCGAGTGCGCGCCGGCCGTCTGCAGCGCCGGCGCGCGATAGGCCAGTCCGAACGTCGGCCCGCTCGTGCCGGAGACGAAGCTGTAGATCCGCGCGACCGCCGTCGCTTCGGTGCCGAGATGGAACGACGGGTTCGTGAACGTCAGCAGCAGCGTGCCGAAGACGTTGTCGGGTTGCGCGATGAAGCCGTTCGCCGCGAGTGCGCCGAGGAAGTCGTCGAGATGCAGGTTGTCGAAGCCGTTGAGCGTGGTCAGCAGGCCGCTGCGCGCCGCCGAACCGTCGGCCGGGATCCAGGTGAACTCGACGTCCGTCGCCGCCGGCGTGTTGTTCGTGATGTCGAGCGCGGTGAAGTACGTCGTCGATGCGCCGCGCACGCGGCCGACGATCGGCAGGTCGACCGAGAATCCATTGCCGCCTTGCAGCACGCGCGGACGGGGGCGCTCGGCGAGCGGCCGGATGTGCAGCGTGGCCGCTGTGGCCAGCGAGGAACCGAAAAGCAGAGCGAGCGATGTGATGAGCACTTTCATCGATCGCCTCCTCACAGCGACTTCAGGTACTCGACGAGGTCGCTCTTTTCCTGCGCCGCCAGTCCGAGCTTGAAGAAGTCGTCGTAGTGATTGACCACATCGAGCAGCGTGGCGAAGCGGCCGTCGTGGAAGAAGCCGCCCTTCGCGTGCGCGAAGAGCCCTTTGAGCGGCGTCGTGCGGTACTTCTTGTCGGGCGAGCGCTGCGCCTGGAACTCGTCGATGCCGATTTCCGAGCCGGCGTGCATGTTCCAACCCGGCTCGGTGAAGAGCGGCTCGGTGTGACAGCCGGAGCACTTCGCCTTTCCTTCGAACAGCGCGTCGCCCCGCTCCGCGGCGTCGGCATCGAACGAGCCGGCGGGCGGCTTCGGCGCCGGGATCGAGAGCTGGTACGCGTGCAGCGCCGCGAGCTTCGGCGTGATCTGGTCGTCTTCGTTGCGCACCTTCGCGAACCCCGCGCGCGCCGCGACCGGGAACTGCACCGGATCGTTCAGCCGCGAGTCGGTGAAGTTTCCCTTGCCGTGCATCTCGAGGTTCGCCACGAACGCGTTCCAGTAGGTGATCGAGCCCCAGCCGGTGTACGTGTGCAGATTGACGCCGGCCAGGCCGAACGCCGGCGGAATCAGCGTCGCGGCGGAGCGGCCGTCGGGCTGGAACGCCTTGCCGTCGAGGAAGAGCTCCGCGTCGAACTTGCCCGGGCCCCAGCTCGCCAGGACCTTGCGCGTCGTGGCGTCGTCGACGCCGAGGAGCGAGTCGACGGTCGAGAGGTCGGGCGACAGCGCGACGATCGCGCCGACGTTGAGATCGCGATTCGGCCAGCCGTCGAGTCGATGCCCGATGCCCGGCGCGAACGAGTCGTCGACCGTCGAGTGGCAGAGCGCGCACTGGATGCCGATCGACGTCATCTTCCCGCTGTTGTCGAAGCGGCCGGTGACGCCGACGACGGCGTTCAGCTGCAGCAACGCGAGCGTGGTGGCGGGATCGTCGAGATTGACCGCCCCCGACTTGACGCCGGCCACGACCGCGGGCGGGAGGGCGTCGGCGTCGACCTTCAGCCCGACCGCCAGCGCGGTCTTCGGCGAGACGCCCGGTCCGACGCCGCCATGGCTCGCGCCGGCGATCGCCTGGTGCAGCTTCAGCGTGTCGCCCCAGAACGCCTCGTCGCCGAACGTGTCGTAGCGGAAGATCTCCCGCCCGTCATTGATCAGATGTTGATTGCTGTCGGAGATCGTGCGGTCGAAACCGCCGTTCTGAGCCGGGCCGCGAGTAGCCGCGACGACTTCGGCGGAACCACGGAACGCGAAGAAAACGGCGAGGGCAACCGAGGTGAGGATGACGACGAAAACGAGCGATCGACGGGTCATTGAGCGCCTCCGATCGCGCAATATATGCTCTTTCGTTAGTTTTGCATGTTAAAACTTTTCAAACACAGCCATTGCAGGAGATATCCGACCGCCATCCGCAAGTTGGACGACCTGCGGATGGCGGTCCACCGGCTCACTGCACCGCGTTCGGGTCCATCCAGAGCACTTCCCAATGATGGCCGTCGAGGTCGTAGAAGCTCCAGCCGTACATGAAGCCGTGGTCCTGCGCGTCCATGGCGTGCTGGCCGCCGCCGTCGATGGCCTTGCGCACCATCTCGTCGACGTCCGCCCGGCTGTTGCACGAGATCGCCATCAGCGCCTCGGTCGCCTTGCTCGTGTCGCACATCTCGCGCTTCGTGAAGCCCTTGAAGAACGGCTCGGTCAGCAGCATCACGTACGCGTCGCTGTTGATGATCATGCATGCCGCCTTGTCGTCCGTGAACTTCGGGTTGAACTCGAAGCCGAGCGAAGAGAAGAACTCCATCGACTTCTTCAGATTGCTCACCGGCAAATTGACGAAGATGTTTCTCTGGGCCATGACGTCCTCCTTAATTGCTGGCCAGCAGCGCGCGGAAACGCGCGTCGCGCAGAACGAGCCCGCCCCAGAGGAGCGCGGCGACGTAGGTCGGAAAGAGAATGTGCGAGAAGAGCGGATCGCCGATGCGCACGTGCGTCGCCACGGCGCCGCCGAGGTAACCGGTCCAGAGGATCACGCCGAAGAGCGACGTGCGGGGAATGAGATAAAGGATCAGCGCGATCAGCTCGATGACGCCGAGCGGAAGGATCATCCCGGCCGGATATCCGAGCTGCTTCGTCCCCTGCACCGCCATCGGGTGCTGCATCAGTTTCAGCACGATGTCGAATGAGAGAAAGAGAATCGCAATCGCGCTGAGAGTACGTCCGGTCCATTTGTTTGCCTGCGACATGTTCGTGCCTCCTCGTTTCTGTTTTCGAGGCTATAGACGCGAGCCGCCGGCGAAACTCATCGGTCCTTCAAAAACTTTTTTTCAGCGGCAGACCGAACATCGGGAAGAGCGTCTCGGTGTCGAGGAACGAGTTCCAGCCGGCGATGCCGCCGTCCTTCAGCTCGAGCACGACGAGTGCCCATGCGTAGAACTCGCCGGCGGCGCCGGGCACCGGCCGGTATTGCGCGAACGCGGGAGCGCCGGATGCACGCAGCGGAATGAGGTGCGAGCCGCGGCACGGCGCGCCCGGGCCGAGGAGCCAGTCGCGGACGACCGATTGCCCCTGCAGCCAGAGCGTGTAGGGCGGCATGGAGAACGTCGCGTCGTCGCGCAGCATCGAGACGAGTGCGTCGACGTCGTAGCGCTCGAACGCGTCGACGTAGCGATCGAGCAGCTGGGTGTCGTCGTCGTTCTCGCGCACGTCGACGACGTTGCGCGACGCCAGCGTCGCACGCGCGCGTTGCAGCGCGCTGTTCACCGCGGCCACCGACATCTCGAGGCACTCCGCCACTTCCGCCGCCGACCATCCGACGACTTCGGTGAGGATCAACGCGGCGCGCTGCCGCGGCGGCAGATGTTGCAACGCCGCGACGAACGCGAGGCGGATGCTCTGCCGCATCGCCACCGCTTCGAACGGATCGGCATCCGACGGGATCACCATCGCGTCCGGGATCGGCTCGAGCCAGTGCGTCCGCTCGCGCGTGTCGAGATGCTCGAGAAGGTTCGACGGCCCCTCCTCGAAGGGCCGGAAGCGCCGCGACTCGTCGGACAGCGAATCGAGGCAGACGTTCGTCGCGATCCGATGCAGCCACGTCTTCAGCGACGCGCGGCCTTCGAACCGGTCGAGACTCTTCCACGCGCGGACGATCGTCTCCTGCACCGCATCCTCGGCGTCAGCAGCGGAGCCGAGCATCCGGTAGCAGTGGCCGGTGAGCAAAGGGCGGAGGGCTTCGAGGTCGGCGATGTCCATGGTTGACAAACCATATCTTAGAACTTAACTTAGTGGTTAATTAACCGACTGGTTAAACACGATGCCGACCGACCACCTCAGCCAGACCTTCGCCGCACTCGCCGATCCGACGCGGCGCGCCATCCTCGCGAAGCTCACCAGCGGCGAGGCGTCGGTCACCGAGCTCGCCGCGCCGTTCGACATGAGCCTCCCGGCGATCACCAAGCACCTCAAAGTGCTCGAGCGCGCCGGTCTCATCGTCCGCAGCCGCGACGCGCAATGGCGTCCCTGCCGCCTCGAGGCCGGCCGCCTCAAGGAAGTGCACGACTGGCTCGACCGGTATCGCCGCTTCTGGGAAGAGAGTTTCGACCGTCTCGACGACTACCTGCGCGAACTGCAGAAGAAGGAGAAAGCAAATGCCCGCAAGCAATCCAAAAAGAAGTAGCGTCACCGACGAGCTGGTGCTCACCCGCACGTTCGATGCGCCGCGAGAGCTGGTGTTCAAGGCCTGGACGGACGCGAAGCAACTGGCCGAGTGGTGGGGACCGAAAGGCTTCACGAACCCGGTGTGCGAGATCGACGTCCGTCCCGGCGGCGCGATCCGCATCGACATGACCGGCCCCGACGGCACGGTCTATCCGATGGGCGGCACGTTCCGCGAGATCGTCCCGCCGGAGCGGCTCGTCTTCAGCGCGACGGCGCTCGACGGCGAGCTCGAAACACTCACCACCGCGATCTTCGAAGACGTCAACGGCCGGACGAAACTGACGGTCACCGCCGCCGTCGTGAAGGCAACGGCGATCGCGGCCGATGCGCTGGCCGGCATGGAGCAGGGCTGGACCGAAAGCCTCGAGCGCCTCGGCGAGCTCTTTCCCGGCGACACGTCGGATCGCGAGATCGTCGCCACCCGCACGTTCGACGCGCCGCGCGACCTGGTCTGGAAGATGTGGACCGATCGCCATCACGTCGCGCGGTGGTGGGGACCGAAAGGCTCCACGAACACAATCCTGGAGATGAACGTCCATCCCGGCGGCGTGTGGCGCTTCGTGAACCACAGCGCCCATGGTGACTTCGAACAGAAGATCGTCTACGTCGACGTCGCGAAGCCGGAGCGGATCATCTATGACTACATCAGCGACAAGACCTTCCACACGATCGTCCACTTCACCGATCTCGGCGGGAAGACCGAGGTGCGGATGCGGATGATCTGCGAATCGGGGGAGGTGCGGAAGCAGGTCGCCGCCGGCGCCAGCTACGGCATGCAGCAGGCACTCGAGCGGCTCGATGAGCAGATCGCGAAACGGCCGTTCGTCATCACGCGCACGTTCGACGCGCCGCGCGAGCTGATGTTCAAAGTGTGGACCGAGTCCGAACATCTGAAGAACTGGTTCGGCCCGAAGGGGGCGACGATCATCGCCAGCAAAAACGATTTCCGTCCCGGCGGCACGTACCTCTACGGCATGCGGATGCCCGACGGCATGGAGATGTGGGGACGCTGGGTCTATCGCGAGATCGATCCGCCGAAGAAGCTCGTCTTCATCAACTCGTTCTCCGATCCGGAGGGCGGCATCACGCGCCATCCGCTCGCCGCCGACTGGCCGGCGGAACTGCTGTCGACGATCACGTTCGACGAGTACCAGGGGAAGACGACCGTGACGATCGAATGGTCGCCGTACAACGCCCCGGAGAAGGAAACGAAGCTCTTCGAGGCCTCGCACGCGAGCATGAACCAGGGCTGGGGTGGCACGCTCGAGCAGCTCGGCCAGTACCTGAACGAAGTGAAGTGATTACTGGAGTGACGGAGCGGGTAGGGAACCGCGCCGCTCCGTCACTCCTCCTTCATGGCGCCGAACATCGTCTTCTTCATCACCGATCAACAGCGGCACATCCGTCACTGGCCTGAAGGATGGGCGGAGAAGAACCTGCCGACGATGCAGCGACTGAGGCGGCACGGGCTCACGTTTCACAACTACATCACCGCCGCGTGCGAATGCTCGCCGAGCCGCGCGTCAATGATGACGAGCAAGTATCCGCAGGAGCATGGCGTCGAGGTGACGTTCACGACGCCGCTCAATCCCGCGCTGATCAACATCGCGCGCATCGCCGCCGCGGCCGGCCATCCGACGATCTGGAAAGGCAAGTGGCACCTGTCGCATCCCCTCTCCGGCAACGAGCTCGATTGGTCGAGCGACGACATCGCGAACATCGCCAACCTCTACGGCGCGCTGCAGTGGAATCCGCCCGACGCCGGCAATACGCTGGGCAGCGGCTTCTCGACGCTCGGCGCGGGCGTCGGCCAGAACGACTCACGCTTCGTCACCGGCACGCCGGCCGGTCCGATCGTTGCGGAGAGCGCCATCGATTTCATCCAGAGCTACGATCCGAAAACCGGACCGTTTGTCCTCGTCGTTTCGCTCGTGAATCCGCACGACGTCTGGGTCTATCCGCAATACCTGTCGCAGTCGGGCTATACGCTCGATCAGTTTCAGGACGCCGGCATCTCGCTGCCGGACAACTTCAACGACGACCTTTCGACCAAGCCGCCCGTGCAGGCGCTCTTCCGGCAGTCGTTCAATCCGTTGAACGGCGAGCAGCAGCAGCTCGATTACGTGAACCTCTACGCCTGGCTGCACACGCTCAGCGACACGCTGTTCGGCAAGGTGATGGACGCGCTCCACGACGCGTACCTGCTCGACGACACGATCATCTTCCGCTTCGCCGACCACGGCGAGATGGGCCTCTCGCACGGCATGCAGGAAAAGATGTACACGGCGTACGAAGAGGCCATCCACTGCCCGCTGATCATCCACAACCGCAAGCTGTTTCCGACCGCGGTGGAGACACACGCGCTCGCGTCGGGCATCGACATCGCGCCGACCGTCGCCGATCTCACCGGCTCACACCTCACGTCGACGCTGCGCGGCCGGAGCCTCGTGCCGCTCTTCGCCGACCCGAGCGGCTCGGTGCGCGATCACGTGATCTACACGTTCGACGATCAGTTCGCGACGTTCGCGCCGTCGGTCGCGACGCACATCCGCTGCATCCGCACGCATCGCTGGAAGTACGCGGTGTACTTCACCGAGCAGCCGTACGGCACCGCGAACACCTACGACTTCGAGCTCTACGACCTGCACAAGGACCCGGGCGAGCTCACGAACCTCGCGTTCGGGACCGTCGCGCCCGACACGCAAAAGGTGTGGGCGGAGCTGCACGAGAAGCTGACACGCGAGCTGCAGGTCGTCGCCGCGATGCCGGTCAACGTCGACTGGCCGGTGATCACGGCGTAGGAGTGCGGCAGCTCGCTGCCGCCCTGGAGTGCGGCGGCTTGCCGCCGCGAGCACCCGGCGCAGGCAAGCCTGCGCACTCCAGGGCGGTGGCAAGCCACCGCACTCCGAATCAGAGCGTAGGCACGCGCACGTACCGCCCCACGACCTCCGCCACCTCCCGCTCGTTCACCGGCTTCGAGATGTGATCGGTCATGCCGTCGACCACCGCCTCGGCGCGATCGTGCGAGGTCATCGCGATCACCGGCAGGTCGCGCAGCGCGTCGCGCGAGCGGATGGCGCGCACGGTCGCGCGGCCGTCGAGTCCCGGCATCTCGAGGTCGAGCAGCACGAGGTCGAACGCTTCGCGGTCGAGCAGCTCGAGCGCAGCGGCGCCGCCGTGCGCTTCCGTCACCTCGAGGCCGAGCTGCGTCAGCACCTCGCGCGCGACGATGCGCGTGATCTCGTCGTCGTCGATCAGCAGCACGCGGTTGCCGCTCGCCGGGACGCGCTCGCCCTCGTAAATGAATCGCACGCCGACGTGCCGCGCGATCACGTCGAAGATCGTCTCTTCCGCGAACGGCTTGACCACGAACTCGTCGGCGCCGTGCATCAGGATCGCTTCGCGCTCGTGCTCGAATGCGCTCGCCGTCAGCGCGATGATCGGCGTCCGTTCCCCCACTTCCGCCGCGCGGATCGCGCGCGTCGCCTCGGAGCCGTCCATGATCGGCATCCGCTGGTCCATGAAGATCAGGTCGGGATGCCACGTCCGCCACAGCTCGACCGCGTCCTGGCCGTTCGCCGCGTCGCGCACCTCGAAGCCGACCGACTCGAGCAGCTTGCGCAGCAGCACGCGGTTGTCGCGCGTGTCGTCGACCACCGCGATGCGCCGCCGCTCGCCGGCCGCGAGTCCGATCACGCGCTTCGCCTGGCGATGGATCACGCGCTCGGTCGCCACCGGGAGCTCGACGTCGAAGCGGAACGTCGTCCCTTCGCCGCGGCGGCTGCGCACCGCGATGTCGCCGCCCATCAGCCGCACGAGCTGCTGCGTGATGACGAGCCCGAGGCCGGTGCCCTCCTTCGCCTGGCGTCCGGTGGCGGTCTGCACGAACGGCTGGAAGAGCGTCGCGATCTCGTGCTCGTCGATGCCGTGGCCGGTATCGCTCACCTCGAATGTCGCGCGGCCGCCGGCCCACGCCGCGCGCACGGTGATCGTCCCGGTCTCGGTGAACTTCACCGCGTTGCCGAGCAGGTTGATCAGCACCTGCCGCAGCTTCCCTTCGTCGCCGAGGACCGCGGGCGGGAACGAGCGCGCGACGTCGACGACGAGAGCCAGGCCCGCGGCGTCGGTGCGCGCGCGGATCAGCTCCGCGACTCCGGCGATCAGCTCGCGCGCGTCGAACGGACGCCGTTCCGCCGACATCTTTCCCGCCTCGATTTTCGAGATCGACAGCACGTCGTTGATCAGGCCGAGGAGGTGCTCGCCGCCGCGGCGGATGATGGAGAGATTCTCGCGATCGGCCTCGCTCATCGTGCGGCTGCGCGCCATCAGCTGCGCGAATCCGATCACCGCGTTGAGCGGCGTCCGCAGCTCGTGCGACATGTTCGCGAGGAAGACGCTCTTCGCGCGGTTTGCCTCCACCGCGCGCGCCTCCGCTTCTTCGAGTTGCAGCGTCCGTTCGTGCACTCGCCGTTCGAGCAGCGCGGTGCGGCGCAGCGTGTGCCGCTCGCGCAGGCGGATCGCGAGCACGATCAGCGCGATCGCCAGCAGCATGTACGCGACGATCGCCCACCAGCGCTGCCACGGCGGCGCGGGAAGCGTGAAGGCGATGCTCGCGTCGTTGCTCCAGACGCCGTCGTTGTTGATCGCCGCGACGCGGAACACGTGCGATCCCGGCGGCAGCGAGTTGTAGAACGCGCTGCGCCGCGTGCCGGCATCGACCCAGTCGCTGTCGAAGCCGTCGATGCGATAGCGGAAGCGGACGAGCTGCGGCATCAGCAGACTGAGGCCGTCATAGCGGAACTCGTAGCGCTCGCTCGACCACGGCAGCTTCGCGTTCGGCGCCATCGGCTTGCCGTCGACCAGCACCTCGCGCAGCACGATGCCGGGCGGTACGTGATTGAGGTGCAGATCGGCCGGATCGATGATCGTCAGTCCGGCCGCGGTCGGAATCGCCAGCCGGCCATCGCTCATGCGGATGCCGGACGGTTGTGTCGCGCCGTTGCATTGATCGCTGCCGAGGCCGTCGGACTTGCCGAACGTCATCACCTGCCGCGACTGGCGATCGATCCGCGTGACTCCGCGGCTTGAGGTCAGCCAGAAATTTCCGCGGCCGTCGTCGATGATCTGGAAGACGACGCCGTTCGTGATCCGCTCGATTCTGCCGTTGCGCATCCGCGCGAGGCCGTCGTGCGTGCCGAGCCAGACATCGCCGTTCGGATCCTCGCGGACGGCGAAGACCATGTTGCTCGGCAGGCCGTCGCGCGTCGTCCAGCGTTTCGCGATCGCGCCGCCGCGCACGAGCGCGAGGCCGTTGTAGGTGCCGAGCCAGAGCGAGCCGTCGCCGCGCTCGACGATCACGCGCGGCTGCTCGTTCAGGAACGGCTCGAACTTGCCGTCGCGAATCGTTTGCAGTCCCGCCGGCGAGCCGACGAGCAGCGTGCCGTCGCGCAATCGCGCCAGCGCATCGATCTTGCCGCCGGGCATCATCGTGATGCGGCCGTCGTGCAGATGGCCGAGGCCTCGATCGGTGCCGATCCAGAGGTCGCCGTTCGGATCGACGGCGATCGTGCGGACGAAAAGATTGGCCAGGCCCTCGTTCGCGCCGTACGCGGTGACCTTGCCATCACGCAGCAGGTTCACGCCGCCGCCGTACGTGCCGATCCACAGCCCGCCGCCCGGCGCTTCATCGACGACGCGGATCGAATCCTCGGTCAGTCCATGCCGCGTCGTGTAGGTGACGAACTTCAGGTCCTTCAGCCGCGCGAGGCCGTTGTCGGTGCCGATCCAGATGCTGCCTTCGCGGTCCTCCGCCACGACGTGAATCGCGTTGCTCGGCAGACCTTTCGATTTGTCGAGCTGCTCGAAGCGGCCGTTGCGGAAGCGCATCACGCCGGTCGGCGCGGTGGCGATCCACATCGTGCCGCGGCTGTCTTCGAAGAGATCGTTGACGTACGCGGTCGCGACGCCGGTGCGCAGCGTTTCCTGCGCGCCACCATAAAAGCGCAGGATGCGGTCGGATGCGGTGCCGGCCCACAGCGCGCCGTCCTTCGCGATCGTGAGGCTGACGATCTGTTCGTCGCTGACTTTCGTGAAGCGCGCGCCGTCGAATCGATAGAGCCCTTTCGACGTGCCGGCCCAACCTTCGGCGAGCGCGTTGACATCACCGTCGATCGCGTAGTGCGTCGTGCGCGCGCCGTGATGGCGCGTCAGGGTGTTCGTGCCGCCGACCCAGACGCTGCCGTCGCGCGACTGGAAGATGCTGATGGCGTCGCCGCTGCCGCTGCGCTCGAAGACGCCGTTGCGCTCGCGCACCACGCCGCCGCTGAACGTGCCGATCCAGAGCGTGCCGGCGCTGTCCTCGAACAGCGTGTGGATCCGCTGGTCCGCCAGCGCCGGCGTGTTGCTGCGGTCGAAGACCTCGAAGTCGATCCCGTTGAAGCGGACCAGGCCCTCCATCGTGCCGAGCCAGAGGTACCCGTCGCGCGCCTGCACGATCGTGCGCACCATGTACTGCGGCAGCCCCTCGCGCCAGACGTCGAGCGCGTAAAGATCGAGCGGGCGGGCGGGATCGAGCGCCAGCGACGGCATCGCCGCGAGCGCGGCGAGGAAGAGGATCAGGACGCGGAGGGGGCGCATGCGAGAACGGATGATTCTCGCACTCGGCGGCGGGTGCGCGCGAAAATGTGTGCGTGAAGAAGCCGCAGCCGATTGCTGAAGCGCGCGAACGAGTTCCGCCGCTCGTGTCGCGCTCACGCACGTTCTCCGAGGCGTGGGCGGACTTCACGCGCGACGTCGATCTCGACGAGCTCGACATCGATCCCGATGAAGTGTTTGCGGGAGCGCGCGACCAATCAGTGGGAGCGCGGACGTCTCGTCCGCAGTCGGCGAGCGTCTCGCTCGGCGACCGATCGCGACGCGCTCGACATCGATCCCGATGATGTTTGCGGGAGTGCGCGACCAATCGCCACGGAGCGCGGACGTCTCGTCCGCAGTCGGCGAGCGTCTCGCTCGGTGACCGATCGCCGGCCGGGACGGCCGGCGATTGCGGCCGCGGACGGCCGCGCTCCTTACCAGCTCCCCAACAACTTCCTCACCAGCACGAGCTGCCCGAGGTGATACGCGTTGTGGTCCGCGACTAAGAGGATCTCGCGGAGGATCGTTTGTCCCGTGCCCCACGGGATCTTTGCGTGGAGGTCGACCGACTCGTCCGACGCGAGCGCCGACATCGCGGCGAGATCCGCACGAAACGCGGCGACGCTCTTGTCCCACGCTTCGTCGTCGGGCGGCTCAGGGGACGGCGGCCAGTAACCGGCGGGCCACTCCGGTGAGACGTGTTTCTCGTTGCGGCTGAACTCGAGGATGTCCCACTGCGCGAGGCGGATGTGCTCGAGCAGTTCCCACGGCGAGTGCGGCACGCCGTTGGTCTTGCGGCCGCGGATGCGAGGCGGCAGGTCTTTCACTGCCGCCTCGAATCCAGCGTGCGCCCCCTCACCCTCGAGCAGGAACAGCAGGTGCTCGCGAAGTGAGTCGGAGCTCATTTCTCGTCAGGTTCACTTCCGGCGAGCGAGTAGTCGGTCGGATCGACCCACTGCGCCACGCTCACCACGAACGACGCGGTGGACGAATTGCGGAACTTGTCGGTGGCCGAGCAATTCACCACCGTGTCGCCCGGCGCGAAGAGATCGCCGGAGGCGGGGAAGCAGCTCACGCCGACGTCGCCGCTGACCGAGTCCTTCGCCGACGCGGAGTAGACGACCTTCTCCCCTTCGAGCGCGCTCGCCTGCACCTGCACCGATCGCGGCACGGTGATCTGCGGCGCGGTCGTGTCGGCGACCGTGACGCTGAAGACTTCAGTTTCGCTGAGGCCTGTCGAGCCGGTGGCGGAGCACTTCACGTCGGTCGTGCCGAGGGGGAAGAGCTGGCCCGACTTCGCGCTGCACTCGACCGGCAGCACGTTGCCCTTCGCGTCGGACGCGCTGACGTCGAACTTCACGTACGCGCCTTCGATCGATTCCGCTTCGGCCGTGAACGACACCGGCACATTCAGCGCCGGGATTTCATCCGAGCCGGCGTGCACGCGGAACGTCGCCGTGGCGGAGTTCTTGAAGCGGTCGAAGCTCGTGCAGGTGACGGTCGTCGTGCCGATTTGAAAGAGCGACCCCGAGGCCGGTTTGCAATCGAGCGTCGCTTCCGGATCGACGGTGTCGACCGCGGTCGCGTCGTACTTCACGTACGCCCCTTCCTTCGTGCCGAACGCCGTCATGTCGCCGCCGTTGCGGATCGCCGGCGGCGTGGTGTCGGCCACCTGCACGTTGAAGAACGACTTCGCGTCGCCGCCGAAATCATCGGTCGCGGTGCAATCGACTTCGGTGGTGCCGAACGGAAAGAGCTCGCCCGATCGGTGATTGCAATCGAGATACGTGTTCTGTCCGTACTCGCTCACCGCCGACACGTCGAAGTTCGCGTACGCGCCCTGCAGACTGATCGCCTCGGCGAGGATGATCGTCGGCACCTGCAGCAGCACGGTCGAGCCGACGACCTGGAACGTCACCTGATTCGACGTGAGCGTGCCGCCGAAGCCGTTCGGCGCCGTCACGGTGACGGTGTAGAAGCCGGAGTGATTCACCGCGGCTTCCGGAACCCAGACGTACATCGTGGTGTCGGTGCCGGAGTTGGGGGGCAGCGAGACAGTGCCGCCGGGACCGCTGAAGACGACGTTGACGCCGGTGAGCGGGAGGTAATTCGTCCCGCTGATGGCCATGAACCATTCGCCGCTCTGGACGTGAACGGAGCTGGGGTCGATGGAGCCGATGGTTGGTGTGTTCCGGGCAAACAAAGGTAAGGCCGAGAACAGTACCGTGAACAACGCGAGTCGAAGCACGCGCATCAATTTCCTCCCGTATGTAAGTGCGCTGCAAGGTAACGACGGAACTCCGGCTTGCCCGTGAGCCAGGTCACAGGGGCGGAACTTTTGCGCGCCGGAGCGTGATGTGGATCACGCGTAGCGGCTCGGCGTCACTCCGAATGTGCGCTTGAACGCCGCAATGAACGCGCTGGTGCTTGCATAACCGGCGTCGATCGCAGCGTTCGTGACCGACTCGCCGCCGGCCAGCAAGCGCACGCCGTGCAGCAATCGCAAACGACGCCGCCACTCGCCCACCGTCATCTTCGCCTCGGCGAGAAACAGCCGCTCGATCGTGCGCCGGCTCGCGCCCGCGCGGCGCGACAGCTCGGCAACCGACGCGTCGTCATCGGGCGACTCCTGCAGGAACGCGGCGACGCGTTTCGCACGATCGTCGCGCGGCATCGGCAACTGCAGCGGCACGTCGGGCGCGCCGACCAGCTCATCGAGCAGGACGCTGATCAGGTGCGCATCCGCCGGCTTCTTCCGATCGAGCACGCCGATGCGGCTGATGTGCAGGATCAGCTCGCGCATCAGCGCCGGGATGTTGACCATGCAGACCTCGCGCGGCAATCCCTTGGCCAGCTTCGGCGCGAGATAGAGCGTCCGCACCGACACCGGCGCGTGCATCTCCTCGGTGTGCCTCACGCCGGCCGGCAGCCAGACCGCGCGATGCGGAGGCACGAGCCACGTCGCGCTCTCGGTGTGCACGCGCATCACGCCCGACGCGGCGTACGTCAGCTGGTCCCACACGTGCGCGTGCGCGGCGCTGATGTGATCGTGCAGCATCGTCAGCGGATTCGTGCGAACCCACACCGAGCCGTCCGGACGCTGCTGGCGCATGCGCGACAAAGATTGACATAGTCGAGCAAGTTTGCCGAGGGCTCCGGCGCTATCTTGTGCGCATGCCGAACATCCATCACTTCGCCATCAACGCCGACGACGTGCAGCGCGCGCGGCGTTTTTACGAGCAGTCCTTTGGCTGGCGCTTCAACGCGTGGGGGCCGCCCGATTTCTACATGATCGAAACGCAGGGCAAGGGGGAGGCCGCGCCCGCGCTCCAGGGATCGCTGCAGGGACGGCGCGAGCTGGTGAAGGGGCAGCGGATGACCGGCTTCGAGTGCACGATCGCCGTGCCGGACCTCGACGAGACCGCCGCCGCGATCAAGTCAGCGGGCGGCAAGGTGATCATGGAGAAATCGATCATCGTCGGCGTCGGCGCGCTGATGTTCTTCCAGGACACGGAAGGGAATTCGTTCGGCGTGATCCAGCCGGATGCGAAGGCCGAGTAGCTAGGACTTCCACTTCTCCGCGAGCAGGCGCCACACGCCGTCCTCGAGTCCCATCTCGATCGTGCCGGTGGTCTTGCTCTTGTCCGACGGCTCTTCGCCCTCGACCGTCAGCGTGGCGTGATCGGCGCTCATGAAGCCGCCCGTGATTTTGATCTTCGCCGGGCGCATCAACTTCATCAGCTCGATCATCTGCTTCATCTCTTCCGGCTTCAGGTCGGGCATCGGGTTCTTCTTCGAGCCGTACTTTTTCATGTCGTTGAGATTGCCGGCGCGCGCGGCTTTGTCGAACGCCATGTACGCCTTGCCCGGCTCGCCGCCGCCGGCCGGCAGCTTCTTCCCGGACGACGCGTCGAGCGTGACCTCTTCCGGCAGCGTCACCATCTGCACCGGCACGGCGAAGCTGACGTCGTACGAGTACTTGTGCTTCTCCATGAAGTCTTCTTCGCCGTTGGAGAAGAAGCGCCCCGCGGCGTGCGTCTCGCTGAAATCGGTCGGATCGAAATTGAAAAAGCCGGAGCCGCTCAGCTGCATCTGCGACTTCGGATGGAGCAGCTGCAGGTGGTACGGCTTCTCGTCGGAGTCGATCGTCACGATCAGTCCCTGCAGCGTGCCGTCCTTCACCGCATCGTGCAGCTTCGCGTCGTCGAGGAACGTCTCCATCGTCACCGGCCGATCGGTGAGCAGCACCTGCACGTCCTTCTTCTTTTCGTCGAACGCGTTCGGCTTCAGCCGCGCGATCGCGTGCGCCAGCTTCACCGCGGCGCCGTCGACTTTCAGCGTGCCGGCCGCGCCGCCGTCGGCGATCTTCGGTCCGGACGCCGCGAGCTCTTTCGCCGCGAGCGCGTTGTCGCCGAACTTCTCGACGCCGAGGGGCGCGTTGAACTTCACGTCGAGCGTGGCGACGTCGGTGAAGAACTCCTGATCGGCCGTCGTCGCGGCGGCCCCTTCGATCGATGAGGCGCCGAACGCGAGTCCGCTCAGCTTCACCTGGCCGGTGCTGATCGGAAGCGACTTGTGCTGCAGCACCTTCGACTTCACCTCGAACTGTTCGAGCTTCTTCGCCTCGTCGAACTGCAGCTTCGCCGCGACCACCTGGCCGCTCTCCACCGCCTTCGAGAATCGGTTGTCGTCGTTGAGCAGCGACTTCGACACCGCGCGGTCGGTGAGGATCACGATGTAGCGATCGTGCTTGTCGAAGTCCTTCTCTTTTTTCGCGAACGCGTACTTCACCTTCACCAGTTTGCGGTTGATCGTGATGGTGCCGTCGGCGACGCCTTTTTCGATTGCCAGCGCCGCCGGCGCGGCGATCAGCAGGGAGAGGATGAGAGCTCCCACGGTCCGGAGAGTCATAATTGCCTCCTCGAGGATCGTATGAGTATGCGACGTTTTGGGGCGTGCGTCCTGTTGTTGCTGATCTCGTTGCCGGCCTTCGCGGCGAAACCGGCCGCGAAAAACTCCGGAAAATCAAAGGAAACCGAGAAATTGCTGGACGCCGCCGCGCGCGGCGATGAAGACCAGATCCTCGCTTCGCTCGCCGCCGGCGCCGATCCGAACGCGCGCGACGCCGACAAATCGACGCCGCTGATGCTCTGCGCGGTGCAGTCGCTCTTCGGCAAGGAGCGGAAGATCGTCGAAGCGTTCGTGAAGGCGAAGGCGAAGATCGACGCGGTCGACAAGGACGGCGCCACCGCGCTGATGTCCGCCGCGGCCACCGGTCACGACGGCATGGTCCGCCTGCTCGTCGAGAACAACGCGAAGGTCGACCTCAAGGACAACGACGGCTGGACGGCGCTGATGTACGCCGCATCGGGCGGACACTCGAGCGCGGTCAAGGAGCTGATCGAGGCGAAGGCCGACATCAACGCGACGGAGAAGAAAGGGTGGACGGCCCTCGGCATGGCGCTCTACCAGGGCCGCGGCGCCGCGGCGGAGAACCTCATCAAGGCCGGTGCGACGATCCCGGAGAAGGGACCGAACGGCCTCACCGCGGTGCTGCTCGCGACGTACGGCCGCGACCTGCAGTGCGTGCGGCAGGTGCTCGAGGCGGGACAACCGGTGGCCGGCGTCGACGAAGACGGCTGGCCGGCGGTGGAAGTCGCGGCGTACAACGGCGACGGCCAGATCGTGATGGAACTGCTGCGCGCCGGCGCCGATGCGACGATCAAAGACAAGGAAGGCAAGACCGCGCTCGATCGCGCGAAGGATAACGAGCACGCCGAGATCGCGGCGATCCTCGGCGGCCCGTGGAACGTCGAGAAACCGAAGGGCGGACAGTCGATCGCCATCCCCTGCACCGCGCTCGGCGGCAAAGTGAACGCGTACTTCGTCAGCGACGGCTCGACGCTCGTCGTCACGACGATGTTCCCCAAACCGCTGACGTACTACCTCGGCGGCGGCAACACCAACCGCGCGAAGAGCGCGACGAAGTACACCTACGAAGGCTCGTTCGCGCCGACGTACTACCTCGACGTCGATTCGAACGCGAAGACCGGCAGGAAGAGCTCGCCGTTCAAGGAGGAAATCGGCTCCGAGTTCGACATCGACTACTCGCAGTACGGCACCAGCGTCACGCTCGCGTACAAGGACTCCGAGGGGAAGGAGCGGTCGAAGACGGTCTACGCGAACGTGCTCGACGTGTCGGTCGAAAAAGAAGGCGAGATGATCGACACCTCGGAGCTGTCCGCGGAAGAACGTCCCGAAGCGACAAACGACAACGGCGTACTGGTGACGAAAGTCCCGCTGTCGCTGATGAAGCTCACGCCCGGGAAGACGGTGCGGATGACCGCGAAAATCGGCGCGTGCGGCGACGGAGTGGTGTCAAAGGTGAAGTTGTGATCGATCGCGAGGCGCGCGGGGAGCGGACGTCTCGTCCGCTCGGGGAATCGTGAGCGCCGAGCGGACGAGACGTCCGCTCCCCTCATCATCACCATGCTGACGCACCGCGTTGACGGCGAGGGGCCGCCGCTCATCCTTCTCAACGGCGGCCTGATGAGCATCGGGGCGTGGCAGGCGATGATGCCGGCGCTCACCGCGCGGTATCGGGTGATCCGGTCCGATTTTCGGGGGCAGTTGCTGACGCCGGGACCATTTGCAACGTCGTGGGACGAGCATGCGGCGGACGTCGTCGAGCTGCTCGATCATCTCGACGTCGAGCGCGCGCACGTGGCGGGGGTGTCGTACGGCGCGGAAGTCGCGATGCTGCTCGCGGCGACGTATCGCGATCGCGTCGAGCGGCTCACGGTGATCACGGCGACGGAGCGCACCACCGACGCGATGCGCGAGAACGCGCGCGAGGGGCAGCGCATCGCGGAGCGGGCGGCGGCGGGCGAGGGCGGCGGCGCGGAGCTGTTCCGCAACGTGCTCGAGGCGACGTGGAGCAAGTCGTGGCTCGCGACGCAAGCGCCTGATTTCATGGAACAGCGGCTGCGGCAGGTCGCGCTGCTGCCGCCTGCATTCTTCGCCGGCGCGGCCGCGATCCTCTCGCTGCTCGACTCGCTCGACCTCACGCCGCAACTCGGCAACATCACCGCGCCGACCGTCGTCATCGGCGGCGAGCACGATCGCGTCTTTCCGCCGGAGCATTCGCGGGCGATCGCGGAGGCGATCCCGAACGCGCGGCTCGTCATCGTGCCGGACACTGGGCACGGCCTGCTGTTCGAATGCGCGGAGCGGGTGCTCGAGCTGCTTTAGCGTTGGTCGCGACTGCTGGCGTGGCACGAACGATCGTGCTATTTTATCGCTCGCACGGAGGTGGTTCATGCCCGAAACCGCGCCCGAGATCGGGCTTACCGTCATGCGCGGAGCGCTCCGCGTTCTCTCCCGCACGGCACCGCGCGTGGCCACGCGCATCGCCGCGGACCTCTTCATGAAACCGCGCCGCTTCCGCACGCCGCCGCGCGAGCAGGCGCTGTTGCACGACGCGGAATCATTCGAGATCCGCGCGGGGCAGGAGACGACGATCCGCGCCTGGCGCTGGGGCAACGGACCGGTCGCCATCCTCGTGCATGGATGGGAAGGGCGCGGCTCGCAGATGGCGTCGTTCGTCGAGCCGCTCGTCGCCGCGGGCCGTACGGTCGTCGCGTTCGACGCGCCGGGACACGGCACCTCCGGCGGCAGCCGCTCGTCGCTTCCGCACTTCGCGTGGGCGCTGCGCATCGTCGCCGCCGCGGTTGCGGACGACGCTCCCGACGCGATCATCGCCCACTCCCTCGGCTGCGCCGCGACGACGCTCGCGCTGCGCGAAGGGCTCGCCGCGCGCCGCGCCGTCTTCATCTCGCCGCCGCTCGATCCGGCCGACTACACGAACCGCTTCGGCGACATCCTCGGACTCGAGGCCGAGATCGTCGAAGGAATGCGGCTGCGGATCGAAGAGCGCTTCCTGCGCAAGTGGAGCGACTACTCGCTCGCCGAGACCGCGCGGACGATGACCACGCCGCTGCTCGTGGTGCACGATCGCGATGACCGCGACACATTCTGGAGCGAAGGAGCCGCGCTGGCCGAGGCGTGGCCGGGGGCGCGGATGATGTCCACCGAGGGGCTCGGACATCGCAGGATTCTGCGCGACGCGGCGGTGATCGAAGCCGCCGCGGAGTTCGTCGCCGCGAGGTAAAAAGTTCCCCCATTCCACCTGTTTTCCAGTGCAAAACAGTAGGCATGGATTTGGCTAAAAGGGAACTGAGCAAATCACGCGGCGAGGTTCAAAAAGATGAGCAGCACGAACGTCGCGGCCACAGGAATCACAGGCCTCGACTACATACTCATGGGCGGCTTCCCGAGAGGCCGCATCTACCTGATCCAGGGTGATCCGGGTGTGGGCAAGACGACGCTCGGCCTGCACTTTCTCCTCGAGGGCGTGCGGCAGGGCGAATCGGTCCTCTACGTGACGCTGTCGGAATCCGCCGAGGAGCTGAGCGAGGTGGCACGGTCGCACGGCTGGTCGCTCGATCAGGTCCCGGTGTACGAGCAGCTGATCGGCGAACAGGCGTTGCAGGAAGAAGAAGAAACGGTCTTCTATCCGGCCGAGATCGAGCTCGGTGAAACGATCAAAGGCATCCTCATGGAAGTGGAGAGGATCAAGCCCTCCCGCGTGGTGATCGATTCGCTCAGCGAGATCCGCCTGCTCGCGCAGAGCGGCCTGCGCTACCGCAAGCAGATCCTCGCCCTCAAGCAATTCTTCGCGCGCCGCAAAGCGACCGTGCTGTTTCTCGACGACCGCACCGCGGAAGTGCACGACATCCAGCTCCAGAGCGTGCCGCACGGCGTGGTCGAGCTGCAGCGCTACACGCCGCTGTACGGCTGCGCGCGGCGGCGCATGCAGCTGGTGAAAATCCGCGGCCTCAATTTCAAAGACGGCTATCACGACTTCAACATCCTCACCGGCGGGATCGTGGTCTACCCGCGGCTCGTGGCTGCCGATCACCGCATGACGCTGCCGCTGGAGCAGATGCCGAGCGGCCTGCCGCAGCTCGACCAGATGCTGGGCGGCGGCATCGACCGCGGCACGAGCACGGTGATCATGGGGCCAGCCGGCTCGGGCAAATCGGCGCTGGCCACGCAGTACGCCATCGCGGCGGCGCGGCGCGGCGAAAAATCGGCGATGTTTCTCTTCGAAGAGACGATCGCCAGCCTGCTGCACCGCTCCGCGTCGCTCGGATTTCCGCTCGACGATTACGTCAAGAGCGGCCTCATTACCCTGGTGCCGATCGATCCGGCGCAGTTGCAGCCGGGCGAATTCGCGCACCTCGTCAGAAGCGCTGTCGAGCACGCGGGCATTCGTGTCCTCGTCATCGACAGTCTCAATGGATTTCTCAACGCCGTTCCTGAAGAACGATTCCTGCTCCTGCATCTTCACGAGCTGCTCAATTACCTCGGGCAGCACGGTGTCGCCTCGGTTCTCGTTTTCGCGCAGCACGGCCTGATCGGCGCGATGCACGCCAGCGTCGACGTCAGCTATCTGGCCGACTGCGTGATCCTCCTCCGCTACTTCGAGCACGAGGGGCAGATCCACAAGGCGATCTCCATCATGAAGAAGCGCAGCGGACCGCACGAGTCGTCGATCAGGGCCTACGGCATGAACGGAGACGGCTTGCACATCGGCGAACCCCTGGACCGCTATCACGGCGTGCTCACGGGCGTTCCGACGCTGGGCAGGACACTCAGCGAAGCGGCCGGCTGATCGTGGAACGCACCGATACGATTCTCGTGGTGGCGCCGTTCGGCCGCGATGCAGACCTCATCTGCACGCAGATGCGGGCGAACGGCGTCAACTGTGAAAAGTGCGACAGCGTGGAAGAGGTCTGCGCGCGCGTGCCGAACGAGAACATCGCCGCGATCGTGATGACGGAGGAGGCGCTGAATGCCGAGGCGACGGGCCGCCTGGCGAAGGCGCTGGCCGAGCAGCCGGCGTGGTCGGAGATCCCGCTGCTGATCCTCACCGGCGTCCCGTCGCTGGAGCATCGCACGCATTCGTACGCCGCCCTCGGACGCCGCACGAACGTCACGCTGGTCGACCGTCCGGTGCGCATCAAGAGCCTCGCCAGCGCGTTGCAGTCGGCGCTGCGCGCGCGGCAGCGGCAGTACGAGGTGCGCGACCTGATGCGGCAGCTCGAGGAGCGCATCCATGAGCGCGACCGCTTCCTCGCCGTCCTCGGACACGAGCTGCGCAATCCGCTCGGCGCGATCCTCCTCGCCTCACAAATGTCGGAAGCCGACGGCCGTCTCGATCGCGATCACGCACAGCTGATCGAACGGCAGTCGCGCCATCTGACGCGCCTCGTCAACGACCTGCTCGATCTCTCGCGTGTCGCCGCGGGGAAGATCGTGCTCAAGAAACAGAACCTCGACCTGCGCGAAATCGCGCGGCAAACGATGGCGCTCGCGCAGCCGCTGGCCGATGCGCAGAAGGTCGAGATGCGCGCCGTCTTCCCTGATCATCCGCTGATCGTCGAAGCCGATCCGGTGCGCATCGATCAGATCATCGCCAACATCCTCACGAACGCGATCAAGTACACGCCGGAGGGCGGACACGTCACGCTGAAGCTGGAGTCGGAAGGCGACGAGGCGCTCATCCGCGTGACGGACGACGGCGTCGGCATCGCGCCCGACCGCATCGGCCGGATCTTCGAGCTCTTCGCGCAGGCGGAGAACGCGATCGGCCGCGCGCAGGGCGGGATGGGGATCGGCCTCGCGCTGGTGCGCAACCTCGTGCAGCTGCACAACGGGTCGGTGCACGCGAAGAGCGACGGCGTGGGCAAAGGAAGCGAATTCTGCGCGCGGCTGCCGCTGGCGAAAACGCAGTCGCTGCCGGCGGCGAAAGCGGAGGCGCCGGTGAAGGATGCGTCGCCGGTGCTGCGCCGCATCGTGGTGGTGGAAGACAACCCCGACGTCCGCGATCTGCTGCGGCTCAAGCTGCGCCGCCTCGGACACGACGTGGCCGACGCGCGCGACGGCATCGAAGGACTCGACGTCGTCCTCCGCGAGCGTCCCGACCTCGCGCTCGTCGACCTCGGCCTCCCCGGCATGGACGGCTACGAGGTGGCGCGGGGAATCCGCGAACAGCTCGGCGATGAAGTGATCCTCGTCGCCGTCAGCGGCTTCGGCCAGCCCGAGGACAAGCGCCGCGCGATGGAGGCGGGGTTCGATGACCACATCACCAAGCCGGCGGACGTGAACGACATCGAGAACATCCTGCGGCGCTTCCCGCCGAGATGTGGGGCGGGCTCTCCAGCCCGCCCGTAGTGCAAATTGCTCTTAGTGAGTCGCGCGCCTCAGCCCCAGCAACCCCACCAGCGCGATCAACGCGAACAGCCCCCACTCCGACAACGTCGGGATGCTCTCCGCGGCCGCGGCGACGACCGGGATCGACGGCGCGCTGCTCGTGTTGTTGCCGGCATTCGGATCGCTTTCCGTCGCCGCGACCGTTGCGCTGTTCGCGACCGACCCGCTCGTCGCGATCACGCGCACGCTCAGCGTCACCGTTGCGCTCGCGGCGCTGGCGAGCGTGCCGAGGTTGCAGGTGATCGTCGTCGTGCCGCTGCAGCTTCCCTGCGACGGCGTGGCGCTGACGAACTGCAGGCCGGCGGGCAGCGTGTCGGTGACGACGACGTTCGTCGCCGGCGACGGCCCGGCGTTCGAGGCGGTCAGCGTGTAATTGATCACGCTGCCGATCATCGCCTGCGTCGCGTTGGTCGTCTTGCTGATCGAGACGTCGGCGGACGACACCGCCGCGAGCGCCGGGGCCGATGACGACGAGTTGCCGCCGTTCGGATCGCCGGTCGCGCTGCTGACGCTCGCGCTGTTCGAGATCGAGCCGCTCGCCCCCGCGGCCACGCGCGTGACGAGCGTGAACGTCGCGGTCGCGCCGTTGGCCAGCGTCGCCGCGCTGCAGGAGATCGTGCCGCTGGCGCCGACCGCGGGCGTCGTGCAGCTGAAGCCGGCCGGCGCGCTGATCGACTGGAACAGCAGCGACGACGGCAGCACGTCGCTGACGACGACTGACGATGCCGCGTCGGGACCGTTGTTCGTCAGCGTGATCGTGTAGGTGATGGTCCCGCCGATCACGGCCTGCGTCGCGTTCGTCGTCTTCGCCAGCGACAGGTCGGCGCTGGCCGCGTTTACCGTGACCGGCGATGCGGTGGCCGAGGAGTTGCCGGGCGTGGAGTCGGTCTGCGCGGCGGAGACGCCGGCCGTGTTCGAGATCGTGCCGCTGGCGTTGCCGTCGACCGTGACGACCAGCGTGAACGGGGCACTCGCGCCATTGGCCAGGCTCGCACCGTTGCAGGTGACGGTGCCGTTTGCGCCGATCGCGGGCGTCGTGCAGCTGAAGCCGGCCGGGGCGCTGATCGACTGGAACAGCAGCGAGGCCGGCAGCACGTCGGTCATCACCACCGACGTCGCGTTGTGCGGGCCGTTGTTCGTCAGCGTGATCGTGTAGCTGATCGAGCCGCCGGCCGCGACGCTCGTCGCCGCCGTGCTCTTCGTGATCGAGAGGTCGGCGGTCGTCGGCGCGCTGATCGTCGTCACCGCCTGCGCGCTGTTGTTGGCGTTGTTCGAGTCCGAGGTGCTGCTCGAGGCGACCAGCGTCTCCGTCACGCTGCCGGAGAGGGCGAGGACTTTGACGACCAGCGTGAAGTTCGCGGTCGCGCCGTTCGCCAGCGACGGCGATGCGCAGTTGATCGTGCCGCTCGCGCCGGCCGCCGGCGTCGTGCAGGTGAAGCCCGCGGGCGCGCTGATGGAGACGTAACCGACCGACGCCGGCAGCGTCTGCGACACCATCACGTTCGTCGCCGCGTCGGGACCGTTGTTCGTGACGCTCTGCGTGTAGGTGATGTTCGCGCCGCTGAACACCGGATCGGGACTGTCGGCGTTCGCCGCCGCGAGGTCGGCCACCGGCACGCTGTACGTCGTCTGCACCGTCACGGCGTTGTTGCTGTTGTTCGGATCGGCCGCGCCGCTGCCCGCCGTGAATGTCTCGTTGATCGTCTGGTTCGTGTTGCCGAACTGCGCCTGTCCCGCCTTCAGCACGACCGTGAAGACGGACGTCGCCGATGCCGCCAGCGTCGAGGCCGTGCAGGTGAACGACGCGCCGTGGCCGACCGCCAGCGACGGACAGCTCCAGCCGGCCGGCACGGTGATCGATTGATAGAGCAGCGTGTTGTTCAGCACGACCGACATCGCGGCGTTCGCCGCGGCGTCGGGGCCGGCGTTCGTCACGCTGACGGTGTAGGTGATGTTGCCGTCCGGAGCGACCGGATCGGGCGAGTCGCTCGCCGTGATCTGCACGTCGGCGTTCGGTGCGTCGTAGAACGTCGAGACGTTGATGGCGTTGTTCGCGTTGTTCGGATCGGCGTTGTCGCTGCCGGTCGTGAACACCTCATTGATGGTTTGATCGTTGATCCCGAACTGCGCCTGTCCCGCCTTCAGCACCACCGTAAAGACGGACGTCGCCGAAACCGCCAGCGTCGACGCCGTGCAGGTGAACGAGGCGCCGTGGCCGACGGCGAGCGACGGACAGCTCCAGCCCGCAGGCACGGTGATCGATTGGTAGAGCAGCGTGTTGTTCAGCACGACCGACATCGTCGCGTTCGTCGCGGCGTCGGGACCGGCGTTGGTCACGCTGACGGTGTAGGTGATGTTGCCGTCCGGCGCGACCGGATCGGGCGAATCGCTCGCCGTGATCTGCATGTCGGAGTTCGGCGCGTCGTAGAACGTCGAGACCGTGACGGCGTTGTTGGCGTTGTTCGGATCGGCGGCCGCGCTGCCGCTCGTGAACAGCTGGTTGATCGTCTGGTCGTTGCTTCCGAATTGCGACTTCGCCGCCTTCAGCACGACCGTGAAGACGGACGTCGCCGATGCCGCCAGCGTCGATGCGGTGCAGGTGAACGATGCGCCGTAACCGACCGCCAGCGAAGGGCAGCTCCATCCCGCCGGCACGGTGATCGATTGATAGAGCAGCGTGTTGTTCAGCACGACCGACATCGTCGCGTTCGTCGTCGCGTCGGGGCCGGCGTTCGTCACGTTGACGGTGTAGGTGATGTTGCCGTCCGGCGCGACCGGATCGGGCGAGTCGCTCGCCGTGATCTGCATGTCGGCATTCGGCGCGTCGTAGAACGTCGAGACGGTGACGGCGTTGTTGCCGTTGTTCGGATCGGCGTTGTCGCTGTTGGCCGTGAACAGCTGGTTGATCGTCTGGTCGTTGCTTCCGAACTGCGCCTGGCCTGCCTTCAGCACGACGGTGAACGTCTGCGTCGTCGGCGCGAACGCCACTGCCGTGCAGGTGAACGATGCGCCGTAGCCAATGGCCAGCGAGGGGCAGCTCCATCCCGCCGGTACCGTGATCGACTGATAGAGCAGCGTACCGTTCAGCACGACCGACATGTGCGCGTTCGTCGCCGCATTCGGGCCGCCGTTCGTCACGTTCACGGCGTAGGTAATGTTGCCGTCCGGCAGGACCGGATCGGGCGAATCGCTGGCCGTGATCTGCATGTCTGCCGATTGAGCAAACGCCATCGAAGTCATGAAAACAAAGACCAACAGTGCGGCCACACGATGAAGTTTCGCCATGATCTAAGTCGCGCAGATCGCCGGCAAACTCCCTCACCGGCGTAAACTTTCCACTCCGCATGTCCGAGGTCACCCAACTCCTTCGCGATTGGAGCGAGGGAAGAGAAGAGGCGCGCAACGAGCTGCTCGACCTCGTGTACGAGCCGCTGCGCGAGATCGCGGAGCGGCATCTGCACCGCGAGCGCGAAGGTCACACGCTGCAGCCGACGGCGCTCGTACACGAGCTCTACCTCCGCTTCGTCGGCCAGCGCAGCGTCGACTGGCGCGACCGCACGCACTTCTTCGCCGTCGCCGCGCAGGTCATGCGGCGGATCCTCGTCGACTACGCGCGGCGGCGGAAGAGCGACAAGCGCGGCGGCGCGCTGCTGCCGGTGACGATGACAGCGGCGCTCGAAGCGGCGGCCGCGGAGAACTTCGACGTCATCGCGCTCGACCTCGCGCTCGAAAACCTGGAGAAGATCTTCCCCCAGCAGGCGAAGCTCGTCGAGCTCCGCTTCTACGGCGGCCTGACGCTCGACGAGACCGCGGAAGCGATGGGCATCTCCGCCGCGACGGTGAGCCGCGAATGGACCATGGCCCGCGCCTGGCTGCGGCGCGCACTCGCCTCGTCATGAGCCTTGATCATGAGTATTGATCCGTTCTGGGAAAACGTGCGCTCGCTGTTCCAGTCGGCCGCCGAACTGCCGCCCGATCAACGCGCGGCGTTCCTCGATGCGCAGTGCCGCGATGCCGCGGCGCGCGCCGAGGTCGAGTCGCTGCTCGAGGCGCACGACAACGCCGGCACGTTCCTCGAGCAATCGATCTGGGAGCTGATCGACTCGAACGATCCGCATCGCCTCGCCGGCACGACCGTCGGCGTCTATCGCCTCGTGCGGGCGCTCGGGCACGGCGGCATGGGCACCGTCTTCCTCGCCGTCCGCGCCGACGCCGACTTCGACCAGCGCGTCGCCATCAAGCTCGTGCGCGGCGGCACATCGGGCGAAGAGCTCGTGCGCCGCTTCCGGCAGGAGCGGCAGATCCTCGCCGCGCTGGAGCATCCGAACATCGCGCGCCTCGTCGACGGCGGCACCACCGCGGACGGAGTTCCGTACCTCGTGATGGAGTACGTGGATGGAATTCCGATCGACGAGTTCGCGCGCGACCTGTCGCTCGTCGACACGCTGCACCTCTTCCTGCAGCTCTGCGATGCCGTGCAGCACGCGCATCGCAGCCTCGTCATCCATCGCGACCTCAAGCCGGGCAACGTCCTCGTCACGCGCAACGGCACGCTGAAGTTGCTCGACTTCGGCATCGCGAAACTGACGTCGCAGGTCAGCGAAAAGGCGACGCGGCTGATGACGCCGGAGTACGCCTCGCCCGAACAACTGGCCGGGCTTCCGGTCACCACCGCGAGTGACGTCTACTCGCTCGGCGTGCTCCTCCTCGAGCTGCTGACCGGCTCGCGCGAACAAGGCCCGCGCCTCGGCGGCGACCTCGACACGATCATCGCCACCGCGCTGGCGCAGGAGCCGGAGCGCCGCTACGGCTCGGTCGAAAAATTCGCCGACGACATCCGCAACTTCCTCGAGGCCCGTCCCATCGCCGCCCGCCCCGCGACGTTCGTCTATCGCGCCTCGAAGTTCGTGAAGCGCAATCGCCTCGGCGTCGCCGCCGCCGCCGCGATCGTCGTCATCACCACGATCTCGTTCGCCGCGACGCTGCACCAGAAACGGGTCGCCGAGCGGCGCTTCGACGAGGTGCGCTCGCTCGCGCATTCGGTCGTCTTCGAACTGCACGACGCGATCGCGACGCTGCCCGGGTCGACGCCCGCACGCGCGCTGCTGGTGCAACGGGCGCTCGTCTACCTCGATCACCTGGCCACCGAAGCCGAGGACAACACGCCGCTGCAGCTCGAGCTCGGGCGCGCCTATCTCAAGATCGGCGACGTGCAGGGACTACCATACAGCGCGAACCTCGGCGACACGTCGGGCGCGAAGAAGAGCTACGCGAAGGCGCTGGCGATCGCGCGGCAGATGATCGAGCGCGAGCCGGCGAACGGCGACGCGCTGATGCTGCTCGCCGACGCGCACGATCGCGCCGGCCTCGTCGAAGAACGCGCGCTGCACTGGCCGGTCGCACTGCGCGAGCACCAGGCGGCGCTGGCGATCCGCACGCGGATTCCGCGCGGCGTCGAGGCCGACTTCGCGCTCGCGCGAACGCTCGTCTCGATCGGCGATTGCATGTACGTCGGCGAGCACCAGATCCCCGACGCGCTGCGCACGTCGCCGCGCGGCTGGTACGAGCGGTCGCTGGAAGTGCTGGCGCGGATTCCGCCGGGCGCGAATCGCGCGCAACTGCTGCACGACGTCGCGCGCGCGAACCAGCACCTCGGCAGCGCGTGGAGTCATCCGCCCGCCGACCTGAATCGCGCGCTGCGGTACCACGACGCGGCGCTGCAGGCGCTCGAGGAGTGCATGCGGCTCGCGCCTGACGACGCCGTGGCGCGCCGCAATTTCGCCGATCAGCTGGTGATGAAGGCGACGGCGCAGATCGCAATCGGCGACGCCGAGGGCGTGATCGCCGGCACGCAGCGCGCACTGCCGATCCTCGCCGGCATCGCCGCCGCCGACCCGAAGAACAGCGAGGCGCAGCACGACCTCGCGTTCGCGCACGAGCAGCTCGCGCTCGGCCTCAACCGCGTGCAGCGCTTCGCCGACGCGCGCGTCGAGGCCAACCAGGTGCTGGCCATCCGGCAGAAGCTCATCGCCGCCGATCCGACGAACCGCGAAGACCGCCGCGACCTGATGCGCACCTACGGCGTGCTGATGGAGATCGAGAAGGCCGCCGGCAACGACGCGGCGGTCGCGGAGCTCGCGGCGAAGTCGAAGGCGATCAATCGCGAAGTGGCGCGATAATTCCGGACGTCATGAAGATCGCCGCGTTGCTCTCGCTGATCGTTGTCACCGCGTGTGCCTCGGTTCCGCAATCGCAATCGACGTTCACGTTGCGCAGTCCGGCGTTCGAGGCGGGCGCGAACCTGCCGGCGAATTCGTATCTGAACGGGCTCGATTGCCACGCGGAGAACATCTCGCCCGAGCTGCAATGGAGCAACGCGCCGGCCGGAACGCAGAGCTTCGTCGTGATCCTCGACGATTACGAAGCGCGCGGCGGCGACGGGTTCATTCACTGGGCCGCGTACAACATCCCGGCGACCGCCACCGGCCTCGCCGCGAATGCCGGCGGCTCGGAGCCCGACCTCCCGGGCGGCGGACGCCACGCCTACAACGATTTCCTCAAGCGCAGCTACGGCGGGCCGTGTCCGCCCGAGGGGCCGGCGCACAAATACCGGTTCACGGTTTTCGCGCTCAAGACGCCGTCGATCGACGATGCCGGCACGCCGATGACGTGGCGCAAGCTGCGCTTCATCATCCACGACGACATCCTGGCGAAGGCATCGCTCACCGGCCTCGGCGCGCATCGATGATCGTTTCGTATCCCGCCGGCCACGCGTACCTCGGCCATCTCGAGATCCGCCGCGCGCTGCCGCTGCGCGAACGGCGCCTCGTCGGACCGTGGTGCTTCCTCGATCGTTACGGCCCGCTCTCGTTCACCGACGACAAGCCGATGGACCTCGGGCCGCATCCGCACATCGGATTGCAAACCGTTTCGTATCTGCTGGAGGGCGAAGTGGTGCATCACGACAGCCTCGGCAACGAGAACCTGCTGCGGCCCGGCGGCGTGAACCTGATGACCTCCGGCCGCGGCATCGCGCACGCGGAGGAGACACCGCGCCGAGCCACCAATACCTCGGGACGTCTCAGCGGCGTGCAGCTCTGGATCGCGAACCTCGACGCGACACAGCCGGCGTTCGAACATCACGACGACCTGCGCCGCGTCGAATCGATGACGCTCTTCGTCGACGCGCCGTCACACATCGGCGGCGACATCGAAGTCCACGACTCGACGACGATCCCGCTGAATCGGACGTTCGAGCACGCGTTGCTCGTGCTCGACGGCAGCGCGGAGCTGGAGCAGCAGCCGCTCGTGCCCGACCAGCTGTACTACCTCGGCACGGGCCGCGACGAGATGACGATCTCCACGCGCGACGGTGCGCGCATCCTGCTCGTCGGCGGCGAGCCGTTCCGCGAAACGATCGTGATGTGGTGGAACTTCGTCGCGCGGACGTTCGACGAGATCGCCGCGGCGCGCGACGACTGGCAGAACGGCGAGCGCTTCGGCGAAGTGCGCGGGGCCGAGGCGCCGCGCATCGACGCGCCGGCGATCATCGGCAAGGCGCGGCCGCCGGCGGCCTCGTGATGGGCAGCCCGATCACTTCGAAGGCGAGTTGACGATCTTCACCTTCGCCGCGACCACCTGGCCGGCTTTGTTGGTCTGCAGCACGACCTTCACGTTCATGCCGGCGGCGAGGTCGGAGATCGCGCCGTCGGCGCGATGCTTCCCGCGGCGGTCGATGACGTGCAGTCCGGTGACCGGCACCACGGCGGTCTGGCCGTTCGTCAGCTTGATCGTCGCGGTGCCGCCGCTGGTGACGATGCTGGCCAGCGTGCCGCGGTAGTGGCCGGCGCGCGGCTGGCGTTTGAAAGCGCTCGCGGCGTGGGCCGGGACGGCCGTCGCGCCGACGAACAGGATGGCAAAGAGAACACCGAGCATTCGATTGCGATTGATCACAAAGAGTCCTGTCATTGCGGTGAAAAGCGCGAGCAGCATCTTGCCGAGCGCGCCGAGCAGTGGAATGGGAGCGGGTGGATCGATGATCGTCGCCGTGATGGTGGCGGGATTGCCGATCGCCGCATTCCCCGACAGAGTGACGGTGAAGGTTTCGGGTGGCTCGGGGACGTGATCGTCGGTGATCGGGATGGTGATGGTCTTCGGCGCGGTGTCGCCGTCCGCGAACGTGACCTGGCCGCTCGTCGCGGTGTAGTCGCTGCCGGCGGTCGCGGTGCCGTTCGACGTCGCGAAGTTCACGGTCAGCGTGCCGTCCGAGCCGCCGGTGCGCGTCACGGTGATGACGAGCGGCCCCTGGTTTTCCTGCACCTGCGTCGTGGCCGCGCTGAACTGCACGGAGCCCGGATTCTCGACGTCGTTGATCGTGACGACGGCGGACGATTGCGCGCCGAGGGTCGCGCCGTTCGTCGGTGCGCTCAGCGTGACGTTGAACGTCTCGTTCCCTTCGACCAGCGTGTCGTCGAGGATCGGCACGTTGAACGTCGCGGAGGTTTGTCCGATGGCGAAGTTGAGCGTGCCGCTCGTCGCGGTGTAATCGCCGCCGCTCGTCGCGCTGCCGTTCGACGTCGCGTAATTCACGGCTACCGCGTTCGTGCTGCCGTTCGTCCGGTTGACGGTGATGGTGACGCTGCCGCCGTTCTCCGCAACGTTGTACGTCGGCGCGCTGAGCTGCAGCACGCCCGGCTCGACGTCGTTGATCGTGACGACCGCGGATTGTTGCGCGCCGAGGGTCGCGCCGTTCGTCGGACCGGTGAGCGTGACGTTGAACGTCTCGTTTCCTTCGACGAGGTTGTCGTCGAGGATCGGCACGTTGAACGTCGCGGAGGTCTGGCCGACGGCGAAGTTGAGCGTGCCGTTCGTGGCCGTGTAATCGCTGCCGCTGGTCGCGCTGCCGTTCGACGTGGTGTAAGTCACCGCCACCGCGTTCGTGCTGCCGTTCGTGCGATTGACGGTGATGGTGACGCTGCCGCCATTCTCCGCGACCGTGTACGTCGGCGCGCTGAGCTGCAGCACACCCGGCTCGACGTCGACGATCGTCACCACCGCGGTCGCCTGCGCGCCGAGCGTGGCGCCGGGCGACGGGCTGCTGAGCGCGACGTTGAAGGTCTCGTTGCCTTCGACGAGGTTGTCGTCGAGGATCGGCACGTTGAACGTCGCGGTGGTCTGGCCGGCGATGAAGTTGAGCGTGCCGCTCGTCGCCGTGTAGTCGGCGCCGGAGGTCGCGCTGCCGTTCGACGTCGCGTAATTCACGGTCGCCGGGTCGGTGCCGCCGGTCCGAGTGACCGTGATCGTGATGCTGGCGCCGTTCTCGTTCACGCTGTACGTGGCGCTGCTGAACTGCATCGCGCCGCCGTTCACTTCGACCGCCCCCATGTCGACGTTCGTCCCTGACTTGCGCGCGAAGCCGCGCTGGTCGTCGGCGGGTGGCGGCGCGTACGCGGGATCACCGGCGTCGATGACCACGCTGCCGGCGGCCGGGAGTTGCGTCTGCGTCGGGCCGCCGTTGTTCTGCAGCGGTCCGAGGGAGGGGTCCTGGCCGACGATCGCGCCGGCGTTCTGCACGAGCGTCGCGCCGCCCGGATCCTCGATCAGCGAGTAGTCGAGCGTGAACGTGCCGCCGCCGGCGACGTCGTTGTTCAGCGGCGACGTGTTGTCGGCGATGATCGAGTTCTCCAGCGCGATGCCGCCCTGGTAGAGGAAGACGCCGCCGACGTCGCCCGTCGCGGTGTTGCCTGCGATCGTCGTGAAGTTCAGGGTGAGCCCGGAATTGAGGTACGCCGCGAGGATGCCGCCAGCGTATTGCGCCTGGTTGCCACTGATGGTCGAATCGACGATGGTGATCGGATCATCCGGCCCATACAGATAGATCCCGCCGGCCTCGGACGTCGCGGTGTTGCCGCTGATCGTCGTGTGATCGATGGTCAGCTTGCCGCCGTCGGTGTCGTACAGAAAGATGCCGCCGCCGCAGCAGTCGGCGTGATTGCCGCTGATGGTGGTGCGCGCGATCGTGAGGTCGGCGGCCAGCGAATAGAAGTAGATCCCGCCGCCGCTCCCCGAGGCGGTGTTGTTCGAGATGACGGAGTCCTGGATGTCGGCCGGCGCATCATTTCTGTAGAAGTAGATGCCGCCGCCGCGCGCGGCCGAATTGCCGCTGATGGTGGAACTGAGGATGTGCAGCGTTCCGGAAGCGTTCTGCTTCGAGACGCCGCCGCCCGCACCATCGGTCGTGCTGTTGGAGACGACGACGTGGTCGAGCGTGAGGTTCTCGCCCCAGTCGATGATCGCGCCGCCGCCGTCCGAGTCGCTGCCGTTCGTGATCGTCAGGCCGGAGATCGTGACGTCGATCGGTGCGTTGGCCGTCGAGTAGATGTAGAAGACGCGGCTCGCGTTGTTGCCGCTGACGGTGATCGTCGCCGCGCCCGGCCCCTGGATGTCGACCGCGTCGTAGAGCGAGAGCTCGCCGCTGGTCAGCGTGATCGTGCCGGTGAGGCCGGCCTGGAAGTTGATGACGTCCGCGCCGGCGGTGGCGTTCGCGCTGGCGACCGCGTCGCGCAGACTGCCGGCGCCGGTGTCGTTGAGGTTCGTGACGGTGAAGGTTGCGGCGTTGGCCGGCGCCGCGAGCGCCGCGAGGCCGAGCGTCACCGCGCCCGTGGCAACCGCGGTCTGCAGTTCTTTCTCTTTCGACATTCGCCCCTCTTTCGAATGATCGCGCGGGAAGAAAACGGGTGGACCCAATTAGTATAGGGCGCAGTTCTCCACTCGATGCGCCTCCTTTCGGAATTCATTCAACTTCCGCTCACGTTCGACGCGGCTTTGCTCGCAACGGAGGTCGCGCAATTCGAGGAGCGCGACTGGCGGCCGCATCCGGAAGGACATCCCGGCAACAGCGCATTGCCATTGATCGCGGTGCACGGCGATGCGGCGAACGACGACGTGCGCGGACCGATGCGTCCGACGCGCTACCTCGAGCGCTGCCCGTACCTGCGCCAGGTGCTCGCGGCGTTTCACGCGGTGTGGGGACGGACGCGCCTGATGCGTCTCGACGGCAACGCGGAGGCCACGGCGCACACCGACACGAATTACTACTGGAGCCAGCACACGCGCGTGCACGTGCCGATCGTGACGGATGACGACGTGCGCTTCATCTGCGGCGAGACGTCGGTGCACATGCGCGCCGGCGAGGCGTGGATCTTCGACACCTGGCGCAAGCACAACGTGCTGAATCCGAATCCGACGCGGCGGATTCACCTCGTCGCCGACACGATCGGCTCCGCGGCGTTCTGGGAGCTGGTCGATCGCGCCGGTGCAACGCCGCGGCATGTGCCGTACGACCCGCTGCGCGCCGCGCGGCTGGCGACGGAGAACTTTAATCATCCGGTGGTGATGACGCCCGCGGAGCAGGCGGAAATGATCGCGCTGCTGGAGTGCGGCGGCCATGCCGCCGCTCCGGACGACCGCGGCCATGCCGCGGTTGCGACGGCATGGCCGTCGCGGTGGCAAAGCAGCGGCGGCGTGGCCGCCGCACTCCAACGCTTTCACCGCGACTGGCGCGCGGCCTACGCGCGCTTCGGCGAGAACCGCGAAGGGCTGCCGCTGTATCGCCAGCTCCTCAAACGCCTGACGGCGGAGCTCGAGCCGCTGCGCGGGCAGCATCGCCTCGGCAACGGCGTCGATGCGGTCGAAGCGGCGCACAGCCTGCTCATCCGTCCTGCGCTCGGCGAGATCGTCAAACCGGCGCGCCGCATCGAGCGGCCCATCTTCATCGTCTGTTCGCCGCGCTCCGGCAGCTCACTCTTTTTCGAGACGCTGGCGCAATCGCCGTCGCTCTTCACGGTGGGTGGAGAGAGTCATCGCGTGATCGAAGGAATTCCGGCGCTCCATCCCGAGGCGCGGCGGTTCCATTCGAACCGCCTCACCGCCGCCGACGCCACGCCGGAGATCGCGGCACAACTCGAGCAACGCTTCGCCGCGAGCCTCCGCGATCGCGACGGCCGCCAGCCGCCGCGTGGAGCGACCGGCCTGCGCATGCTCGAAAAAACGCCGAAGAACTCGCTCCGCGTGCCGTTCCTCGCCGCCGCGTTTCCCGACGCGCTCTTCGTCTACCTCTACCGCGACATGCGCGACACGATCAGCTCGATGCTCGACGCGTGGCGCTCCGGCAAGTTCGTCACGTATCCGCAGCTGCCCGACTGGGACGGCCCGCCGTGGTCGCTGCTGCTCACGCCCGGCTGGCGCGAGCTCGCGGGCAAGCCGCTCGCCGAGATCGTCGCCGCGCAATGGTCGGCGGCGACGCGTTACCTCCTCGACGATCTCGAACAGCTCCCGCCCGACCGCTGGTGCATCGCGAGCTACGACGCGCTGCTCGAAAATCCGCAGCGCGAGATGGAGCGCCTCTCCCGCTTCCTCGGCATCGAGTGGGACCGCGTGCTCGCCTCGCCGCTGCCGGCGTCGCGCACGACGCTCACCGCTCCCGATCCCGACAAGTGGCGGAAGAACACGTCCGAGCTCGACGTCGCGCTGCCGCTCGTGCGCGAGGTGGCGCAACGCGCGCGCTCGCTCTTCGCGCGTCCGCCGGTGAATCCCGATTTCCGGAGCGTCTTCACGCCGTCGTTCCACGAGATCCTGCAGAAGACCGGCGGCTCGCTCGCGGTGTCGACGTATCAGAGCGGACGGCTGATCATGATCCGCTCGATCGACGGCCAGCTGAACACGCATTTCAGCGCGTTCCCGAGCCCGATGGGCATCGCGGTCGCCCCCGACTCGCTCGCCGTCGGCACGAAGAACCAGGTGTGGCGCTTCCGCCATCACGATGCGCTGAGCGCGTTCGCGCCGACCGCGTCGCACAACACGGGCGACATCCGCGTACACGAGCTGGCGTGGGCAGGCGATTCGCTGGTCATCGTCAACACGCGCTTCTCCTGCCTCTGCACGCTCGATCCGAATCACAGTTTCAAGCCGCTGTGGCGTCCGAAGTTCGTGAGCGAGCTGACGCCGGAAGACCGTTGTCACCTCAACGGCGTGGCGATCGTCGACGGACGTCCGCGCTTCGTCACGGCCCTCGGCGCGACGAACGTCAAGGAAGGCTGGCGCGATGCGAAGACGCGCGGCGGCGTGGTGGTCGACATCGACAGCGACGAGATCGTCGCGCGCGAGCTCTCGATGCCGCACTCGCCGCGTTGGCACGAGGGGCGGCTCTGGTTCCTCGAATCAGGCGAAGGTCGCCTTTGCGCGCTCGATGCGAGCGGCCGCGTGAACGTCGTCGCGGAAGTGCCGGGCTTCGCGCGCGGACTCGCGTTCGCCGGACCGTACGCGTTCATCGGACTCTCGCAGGTGCGCGAGCACGTGTTCGACGGCGTGCCGATCGCGGCGCGGAGCGAACGGCAATGCGGAATCTGGATCGTCGACACGCGCGACGGCTCGATCGCCGGCTTTCTCCGTTTCGAAGGAATCGTGCAGGAGATCTTCGACGTGCAGCTGCTGCACGGAATCACGCGTCCGGAGTTGATCGAGCCGGACGATGCGAAGCTGCAAACGGCGTTTCTCCTGCCGTGACGTAGCCGCCCTCGAGCGGCAGGTGGACGGTGAACGTCGAGCCGACGCCGCGCTCCGACTGCACCTCGATCCGCCCGCCCAGAATTTCGGTGAAGCTCTTCGTGAGAGAAAGCCCGAGGCCGGTGCCCTGCTTGCCGAACTTGCGGCCTTCGTCGGTCTGATGGAAGTGGTTGAAGATCCGCGGGATCTCGGTCTGGCTGATGCCGATGCCCTGATCGCTGACCACGAAGCTGACGGATTCGCGTCCGAGCGGCGAGACGCTCGCCGGCAGCTGGTTCGCCCGCAGCTGGATGATCGAGCCCTCGGGCGAGAACTTCACCGCGTTCGACAAGAGGTTGAAGAGGATCTGCTTGAGCCGCGCCTCGTCGAGGCAGGCGGTGGAGAGCTGCGGATCGATCGACGTCACGATGCTGATCTGCGACTCCTGCGCCGTCCCTTTCATCACCCGCTCGACCGACGTGATCGTCTCGCGCAGGTCGAACGTCTCGAAGTTCACGCGCATCTTCCCGGCTTCGATCTTGGAGAGGTCGAGGATGTCGTTGATCAGGTTGAGCAGGTAGGAGCCGGCGGTGTTGATGTTCTCGAGGAAGCGGTAGAAGCGCGGCTCGAGCACCGCCTTCGACGTCTTCAGCAGGATCGCGGAGAAGCCGATGATCGAGTTGAGCGGCGTGCGCAGCTCGTGCGACATGTTGGCCAGGAACTGGCTCTTGGAGCGGTCGGCGGCGACGAGACGGACGTTCGTCTCGCGCAGCTCGGACGTGCGGTCGGCGACGCGCTGCTCGAGCGCGACGGTGAGGCCCTCGAGGTCCTGGTAGAGCCGCGCATTGGCCAGCGCGATCGCGGCCTGGTTGGCGATCGCGGTCAGCAGCACGACGTCGTCGCGCGTGAAGCGGTTGCGCTCGTAGCTCTGCACGATGATCGCGCCGACGACGTGATTGCGCGCGATCATCGGCACGCCGAGCCATGACTCGGTCGGTTCTTCTTCCTGCTTCACCGAGATCAGTCCGAGCTTCCGCTCCTCCGCCGCGCTGCGCAGCAGCAGCGGCTGGCGTTGCAGCACGACGTACGAGGCGAGGCCGGCGCCGATGGGGAAACGCGTCTTCGGCTGCAGGACGCCGTCGCGGATGTCGTATTCGAGGCGCAGCTCGTTCGCCGTTTCGTCGAGCAGCGCGATGGTGAAGAACGAGACGTCGACGACTTCCTTGCAGGCGTCGTAGACCGACATCATCAGGTCGGACGTCGAGACATTCAGCGCGATGGTGCGGCCGACGTTGGTGAGCGACGAGAGCCGCTTGACGAGGTCGCGGCTCGCGCTGCGCTCCATCGCCAGCTTGCGCGCGATGACGTTCACCAGCATGCCGACGCACGACCAGCCGAAGAGTCCCGGCCAGCGCAGCGACGGATACGACATGGCCACGAGCACCGCGAACGGCAGGCTCGGGACGAAGACGAGAAAATCGACGAGGAGCAGTACCGCGATCGTGCGCGCCGCGTAGCCGTACGCGCGCTCGACGTTCGCCATCACGACGCAATTCGTCAGCTGCAGCGCGAGTCCGCAGAGCGCGACGCGGCCGGCGCTGGCGAACGTCACCGCGAGCCCGGGCGGACGTCCACCGCTCCATTCGTACACCAGCGCGGCAACGACGAGCGGAATGCCGTACGTCCCGAACTGCCCCCACACCTTCACGTACTCGACGAACGGATCGCTCCCCTTGCGCCGCAACGTCTGCAGCACGGTGACGAGCCGCGCGAGAATCACCGCGGTGACGCCGACCCACATGGAGATGACGAGGCCGAGGAGCGGAATCGCGATGGTGAGCGCGGTCAGTGCGAAGGTGATGAAGACGGAATCGGTCAGCGAGAACTTCAGCAGTCCGAGTGACAGCGTGAAGGCGAAGAGGACGACGAGGAGCGGGACGAACGCGGTGCCGAGCAGCGCTTCGATCGCGCGCGGCTCATCGAGACGCTGCAGCGTCATCCAGATGAGCAGGCCGAGTCCCAACGCGCCCTGCGACGCGAACACGACGAGCACATCTCGCCGCGAAGCAGATCGATGCGGTTGCGCAAAAAGGACCATATTTGCGACTTATTCGCAATGGTACGCCGATTTCGCTACCGCGGTTGCGGGCCCGAATGGCGCTATTATTTATGGATGCGCAAACTCGCCCTGGTGATCCTGCTCCTCGCAAGCGTTTCGGTATTCGCCGACGACTCCGCCCTCGTGGCGATGGCCAGGCGCACCCATCGCGCCACCTCGAAGACGCCGGTGATCACGAACGACACGCTGGCCGCGAGCAAGGGGCGCATCTCGGTCGCCTCCGGCACGGCGAGCACGCCCGCTCCTTCGTCGTACACGCCGCCCTCGACGCCCGCTCCGCAACACGCCGGAGTGGCCGTTGCGCCGAACAAGCTCGCGCCCACGTACGACAACTTCACGGTCCCGCAGCCGGTCGCGGGGACCGCGCCGCAGAGCAGCGTCCGCAACACGCCGGTCGAGAGCACGGCACGCAGCGAGGCGCCGTCTAGCAGCGCCCGCACCATCCAGCCGGAGAGCACGGCGCGCAACATCGACCCGGAGAGCACGGTCCGGAACGCGGACAAGATCCTGCCGCAGCAGCAGCCGAAGCAGTAGTCAGCTTCCGAAGGCCGCCCGCAACGCGCCGACGTGCGGCCGTGCGTTGGGATCGAAATCGAGCGCCTGCATCACCGCATCGGCCACGCGCGGCGGCACGTTCGCGTTGAGGTCGCGCAGCGGGCGCGGCTTCGCGGTCAGGTGCAGGTTGATCATGTCGGGCAGCGCGGCGCGATAGCTGTTGGCGAACGGCATGTCGGCGGCGAGCGCGAGATACAACACGACGCCGAGGCTGTACACATCTGATCGCTCGTCGTAGGGGCGGCCGATGAGCCGCTCCGGCGCCATGAACTGCGGCGTGCCGAGGATCGTCCCCGCCTCGGTGATCCCATCGAGGTCCGCCGGCTTGTCGTTGTCCATCAGCAGCGCGATGCCGAAGTCGACGACCTTCACGATCTCCGATCCTTCCTCGCTGTGCAGGAAGACGTTGTCCGGCTTGATGTCGCGATGGACGATGCCGGCGGCGTGCGCGGCGCCGAGGGCTTCGCAGACCGGGATGGCGATGTCGGCGCAGCGGCGGAGCGGCAGCTGCGGCGTCTCGCGCAGCAGCGCGCCGAGCGTGCGGCCGGAGAGAAGCTCCATCACGAGGTACGGCATGCCGCTCGACGAGATCGCGAAGTCGAGCACCTCGACGGCGTTCGGATGATTGATCCGGCACGCCGCAATGCCTTCCCTCCGGAAGCGCGCGATCTGTTCCTTCGACTCCGCCTCCGCGGTGGGACGCAGCACCTTGATCGCCACCGGCCGACGCAGCGCGATGTGCATCCCGCGATAGACCGCGCCGAAGCCGCCTTCGCCGATTTTCTCGTCGAGGCTGTAGGTGTCGTCGAGCACGCTGCCGGTCAGCGCGTGCGACAGCGCGCCGAACATCCGCTGCGTGTGGTCGTGCGCGACGAGGAGCTGCTCGTTGCGCCGCTGCAGATCGAAGTTCTTCTGCCGCAGCTCGCGCTGCAACCGGAAGAGCTTCACCTGCGTGCCGACGCGCGCCAGCACCTCGGCCGGCTCGAACGGCTTGGTGATGTAGTCGACGCCGCCGGTCTCGAACGCGCGCACTTTTTCGGCGACGTCTTCGACCGCGGAGATGAAGATGACCGGGATCTCGCGCGTCCGCTGCATCCCTTTGAGCGCCTGGCAGACCTCATAGCCGCTCATCTTCGGCATCTGGATGTCGAGTAGCACGATGTCCGGCGGCTCGAGCTCGATCATCTGCAGCGCATCGCGCCCGTTCGACACTGCGTGCACGACGTACCCGGATTGCTCGAGGATCCCGCTCAGCAGCATCCGGTTCACGCCGTTGTCATCGACTACGACGACGGTTCCGTTGGACATGGTGGACGAGACAGCAGTTTACGCCGCCGCGCTGCGCGCGTGAACTGATCGTCGTAGCGGCGCGGCAGCGGCACGACGTGGTGTTTCTGCCGCCACGCGTGCGTCTCGAGCATGATGTTGAAGCCGGCGGCGGAGACGATGCGGGCGGCGCGGGCGAGGAGCGGGGCGAGCGGAAACATGCGGCGTGCGACGACGATCGGCGCATCGATGCCTTCGATCGATTGCAGCTCCTGCGCGTAAGCGGTGAGGTGCTGCACTTCGTCGTCATCGCCGCCGTGGGCGACGAGCCAGAAATCTTCTTCTTCGGCGATGTGCGGCGGCTCGCTGAGATCGAGGTCGACGAAATGCGCCGAATCGATTGCGTGCGTGACCGGCTCGACAACGTACGTCGTCTCAAAGTGCGGCATCACGGCGCCTGTGGCCTCGACATACGCGTCCCACTTCAGCAGGCGCGCGACGTAGTCCATCGGCATGTCGAGATCGCGCAGCTCGCCGGTGACGCCGCACGGGAACGCGTCGACGATGATCCGTTCAAACGACCGGAAATCGGCGGACATGATCGTCGGGATCCCAGCCGTGATCCGCGGCTCCTCGCTCTTCGTCAGGATCACGGCGCGATCGCGCAGTCCGAGCTTCGTCAGCACGCGCCGTGCGCGGGCGAGATGCCCGAGGCCGCCGCCGATCGCGTAATACAGAATCATCGAACACCTCGGCATATCTTCGCGCTTCGTCCCGTGCGTCGCATTTCTCGCGCGCGAGCCGCGCCGCCTCCGCACCGAGCGCGCTGATCTCCTCGGGCGTCATGCGCGCGGCGCGATCGATCGCCGCGCGGCACGCGTGCTCGTTGCCCGGCTCGAACAGGATCGCGGCCGGAAGGTCGTTCATGCCGCCGACCTTCGACGCGACCGCCGGCACGCCGAGCGCCGCCGATTCGATCAGCACGTTCGGAAAGCCGTCGTAGTGCGACGGCAGCACGACGAAATCGCACGAGAGATAAAACGGGATCAGCTCGAAACGGTCGACCGCGGCGACGCGCGTGTGCTCGAAATCATCGAGTGCGAGCTCCCCTTCGCCGACGATCAGGAGGTGAAATTCGTGCCGCGTCTTGCGCAGGACGTCGAGGAAAAATGGCACGCCTTTTTTTGATTTGAGATGGCCGAAGAAGCCGAGAACTTTCGTCATCCCGAGCGTAGTCGAGGGAGCTGGCGGCGTGGGTGGCGCGCCTGCCGCCCGCCCAGATCCCTCGACTCCGCTCGGGATGACGGTGCCGACTCCGCTCGGGATGACGGTCCGGACGCGCGCGCGATCGCCGTCCGTCGCCTGCCAGAGATCGAAATCGATCCCGTTCGCGATCACGCGCGGCTCGATGCCGAACAGCGCGGCGATCTTCTCCGCGTGCTCCGTCGTCACCGTGCAGACGGCGGCGGAGCGGCGCAACGCGTCCTCCAGCATCGGCCGCCGCCGCGGATCGAACAGTCCCGCATCGAGCTCGTTGCCGCGGATCAGCGTGACGAGCGGACGATCGAGCCACGCCGCGAACGCGGGCGCGGCGAGCATCGGCAGATAGCCGCCGAACGCCACGATGTGCGTCGTCTCGGACGCAGTCGCGCGGATGCGGTTCCACGTCGTGTTGATCGTATGCGCCGCGTCGGGGAAACCGCGGTCGAGATGCACGACGTCGACCTGCACGCTCGCGCGGCGCAGCCCGCGCACGATGCGGTCGCACGAGACCGACATGCCGCCGCGGTCGGGCGGATAGTTCTCCGTCAGCCAGAGCAGGCGATGCATCAACTGTCCCCGAACGACGGCTCGCGATCCTCATCCAGCGCGGCCGCGTGCTTCGCGCGCGAGTCGAACGAGCGGACGTCGTAGTCGTCGTAGAACGGATCGGCCAGCGCGGCGAGCCCGAGCGGCGCGAAGGCGACGGCGGTGTAGTAATGGTGGCGGAAGCCGTACGCCCACTCGCGCCCTTCGGTGCTGTTCCATTCGTTGCCGGGACGCCGGGCCACGCAATCGAGACAGGTGGTGTAGCCGGTGCTGGCGGCGAGATGCTCGCTGCACATCGGCCGTCCGCACGAGGCGCATTCGCCCGTCGCCGGATTGCCGCAGTTGCGGAACATCAGGAAGCCGCGCTGCGCTGCGCATTCGTTCATCTGCATCTCCTCACTTCGCCGGCTCGACCCGGGCGAAAAGATCGGTGATCACGTGAATGATCTCCTTCGGATCGACCGGCAGGGCGTTCTGCAGCTTCAGCTGCTTCTTCGCCGACAGCGTGGTCTTTTTCTCTCCCGCTTCGGCGCCGCTCACCGCGTACGCCTTGTTGCGCACGGTGAGCTCGGCCTCGACGGTGCACTTCTTCGCGTCCTTCGTTTTCGTCTTCCACTTGCCGCTGCTCGTCTTCTTCGTCACGTTGCGGTGGCGGATCGTGTCGGTGACATTCCAGCGCAAGCGGCTGCCGTCAACGAGCAGCACCTCGGCGGCCATCCACGGATCGCTGTAGTACGTCTCGGTCAGCCGCGCCCGCGGCTTCTCCTCGCGCAGCAGCTTCTCCTTGATCATCGGCTGGCGCAGATCGAGCGTCAGCTCCACCGGCGCGCCCGCGTCGATGTCGTCGCGAAAGACGAGAAGCATCGGCACGACGCACTGCCGGAGGTTGTCGGAGACGTCGATCTTCCGCGTCCGCGCCCACATCACGATCGGCGCCGCGAACAGCGCCAGACAACCGAGGAACCACACCGTGGTCACCCAGCCGGGCAGGTTCAACGCATCGATGGCGATGGAGCCGCCGATCGCCAGGACGATGGCGGCAATGATCATCACGCATCCCATGCCGAAGCCCGCGCCGAGGGCGCGGTCCATGTCGGCGATCGGTTTCAGCAGCGCGATCGTCTCGTCGATCGGCCGGTTGAGTTTGACCTGTTTGTCTTGAACGATCTGGCGCTGCTCGTCAGTGAGCGCCTTCCACGCACGCCACGCCTTCAGCATTACGTCTCCCCATCTTCAATTGTCCGTACAACGATCGCAGCACGGTGAGCGCCGCGTCCCACGTGAACTTCCGGGCAATGGTCTCGCGCGCGTTCGCGCCGAGGTCGCGCACGAGCGCCGGGTGATCGAGCAGGATGCGCAGCGCGCGGGCCAGCTCGTCGGGCCGCTCGGGATGCACGAGCCAGCCGTTCTCGCGATGCGTGACGACCTCGCGCACCGGCGCGAGATCGGACGCCACGACCGCGACGCCGGAGCCCATCGACTCGACGATCTTCAGCGGCGCGCACCCCTGCACGCTGTTGCGGGGACAGTCGGTCAGCGGCGCGACGGACAGATAGGCGTGCTGCCGCCACGCGGCGAGCTCCGGCTCGTCGAGCGCGTAACGCCAGATGATGCGTTCGCGCAAGCCGAGCTTCTCCGCGAGTCGTTCGTACGGCCGCCAGGCGCGCGATTCGTGCGAGCCGATGATGACCAGCCGCAGCGCGGTGAAATCGGCCAGGCGCGCGAACGCGCGGAGCAGCGTGTCGATCCCCTGCCATGCCTGCGGCGCGCCGAAGTAGAGGAGGTATTGCCCGTCCATCGGCCGCGGTTTCGGGGCATCGAGGTCGGAGCCGTTCGGGATCACCTGCACTTTGCTCGTGTCGACGCCGAGGGATGCGAGGCAATCGGCGGTCGTGCGCGACGGCGTGACGATCGCGTCGGCCGCATCGCAGCAGGCCAGCTCCAATGCGCGGATCTTTTCCAGCGTCCGCGGCGCAATCGCATCGAAAACGACCGGCAGCTCGATCGACGGCAGCGCGTTGACCTCGTACACGCAGGCGTAATCGTGCGGACGAAGCGCGATGGCCGCGCCGCTCCACGGATCGCGGAAATGCGCCAGCTCGAGAGAAGGCTGCAGTTCGTCGACCGCGCGGCCGAGCGCCGCGCCGAACGTCATGGCGCGCTCGAGGAAGTTCTCGATCTCCGCGACGAAGCGGACGATCTCGACGTTGCCGTCGCGCTGGTGGCGCGGGAGGTGGTGGTCGCCGAGGACGAAAAGCGCGCCGCCGCCGAACGTGTCGAAGAGCGTGCGGGCGAAGCGGTCGATGTGGATCGCCGCCCCCTTCCGCGACGGAAAGCGATCGAAGGCCGCATAGAGTGCGCGGTGACTGCGCTCGAACATCGTGTGTGTGCTTAGTGTAAGCCGAGCGGACAACAGACAGCGGACAGCGGGAGAACGGGTCTGCTGTCCGCTGTCCGTTGTCCGCTGTCCGCTGCTACACTCGCCTCCAGTCCTTTAAATCGTGTCCAGGTACTTCGCGGTTGCCCTCCTCATTACTCTCGCCGCGTTCGGCGAGCCGGTGGCGGAGTACGAGCTGAAGGCCGAGTTTCTCTCGCGCTTCACCACCTTCATCGAGTGGCCGCCGATCGCCGAGGCGCGGCCGTTCACGATCGGCGTCATCGGCCACAACCCGTTCAACGGCTATCTCGACAAGCTCGCCGCGCGGCGCATCAAGAACCGCCCGGTCTCGATCCGCTACATCACCGAGCTCTCGCAGCTCGATACGTGCGACGTCGTCTTCATCTGCGCATCGGAAAAAGCGCGCCTTGCCGCGATCCTCTCGCACACGGAGTCACGGCCGATCCTCACCGTCGCGGACAGCAACGGCTTCGCCGCCGAGGGGGTGCTGATCAACTTCTACACCTCCGGCGACACCGTGCACTTCGAGATCAACGAAGCCGCGGTCGAGAAGAGCGGGCTGAAAGTCAGCTCCAAACTGTTCAAGCTGGCGAAAGTGATCGAGGCGAAGCCATGAATCCGCTCCGCACGCTCTCGATCCGCAACAAGTTGATCGGCATCGTGCTGCTGGCGACGATCGTGCCATTACTCTGCGGCTTCGCCTTCGTCGTGATCAACGAGCGCCGCGCGTTCCGCCGCGAGACGATGGACACCGCGGTCGTGATCGCGCGCGTCACCGCGGAGAACAGCGTGGCCGACCTGGCGTTCGGCGACCGCGAGGCGGCGGACAACACGCTGTCGAAGCTCGACTCGATCGAGAACGTGGAGCACGCCGCGCTGTTCGACAAGAACGGCAAGCTCTTCGCCGCCTGGAACCGCGCCGGCGGCGGCGCCTCGCGGCGGCTGGTCGGCGCGACGCGCAGCTGGTCGGGCGATCGCCTGCAGGTCGCCGAGCCGGTGTCGTTCAACGGCGAGCGCTGGGGGACGATCGTGCTCGAGCTGACCACGACCGGCCTGCAGTCGAAGCTGCGCGGCCACTTCATCACGCTGCTGATCCTCACCGCGCTCGTCATCGGCGCCGCGCTGGTCCTCGGCGTGCGCCTCGAGAAAATCGTCTCGCAGCCGATCCTCGACCTCGCCGCGCTGGCCCGCGAGGTGTCGGAGAAACACGACTACTCGATCCGCGCACGGACGGTGAGCGACGACGAGCTCGGCGTCCTGGCCGACGGCTTCAACGAGATGCTGACGCAGATCGAGCGCCGCCAGCGCGAGCGCGACGAGGCCGACCAGCGGACGCGCGAGAAGAGCCAGTTCCTGGCGAACATGAGCCACGAGCTGCGCACGCCGCTCAACGCGATCATCGGCTTCTCCGAGATCCTGAAGACGCGCCTCGCTGACCGCGCCGCCGACCGCGAGCTGAAGTTCCTCGACAACATCAACAACTCCGGCCAGCACCTCCTCGGCATCGTCAACGACATCCTCGACCTCTCGAAGATCGAGGCCGGCCGGATGGAGATCTCGCCGGAGCGCTTCCCGATCGCCATCGCGGTCGACGGCGTCACGAACCTGATGCGCGGCGTCTCCGCGCAGCGCCGCATCGCCATCGATGTGGAGATGGATCCCGACCTGCCGGAGATCGAAGCCGACGCGGTGAAGGTGAAGCAGGTGCTCTACAACCTCGTGTCGAACGCGCTGAAGTTCTCGGCCGAGGATTCGAGCATCACGATCCGGGTGGAGCGCGTCGACGCCGAGCAGCCGCCGCTGTACGAGCCGGCCATCCGGATGAGCGTCATCGATCACGGCATCGGCATCGATCCGAAAGATCACGCCCGGATCTTCCTCGAGTTCCAGCAGGTCGACAGCCGCATCTCGCGCACGTTCGGCGGCACGGGACTCGGGCTCACGCTGGTGAAGAAATTCGTCGACATGCACGCCGGCGTGATCGACCTTCACAGCGCGCTCGGCGAGGGAAGCACGTTCATCGTCACGCTGCCGCTGCGTTTCCACGGCGGCGAAGTGCTGCCGCTGAAACTGGTGAATGCCGACGGCTCGCAGAAGCCGCTGATCCTCGTGATCGAGGACGAGATCGACGCGTTCCGCTCGATCGAGCAGCCGCTGCGCGCGGCCGGCTTTGTGCCGCAGCACGCGCGGTCGGGCGAGGAAGGGATGGCCCTCGCGCGCGAGCTGGCGCCGGCGGCGATCACGCTGGACCTCGTGCTGCCGGGCATCGACGGCATCGAGGTGCTGAAGCGCCTGAAGGCCGATCCGAAGACGCGCAACACGCCGGTGATCATCGTCTCGGTGACGAACAACCGCGAGCTGGCGGTGGCGTTCGGGGCGAGCGATTACTTCGTGAAGCCGGTCGATTACGACCAGCTGCTCGAGTCGCTGCGGCGGCAGATGGGCGGCAGCGCGAACACGAAACTGCTGGTGGTCGACGACGACCGCGAGCTGCACGACCTGCTCGACGGCCGGCTGCGCGCGCACGGCTACTCGCTCGTGCACGCGTACGGCGCGACGGAGGGCTTCACGCGGGCGAGCACCGAATCGCCGTCGGTCGTGATCCTCGACCTGATGATGCAGGAGATGAACGGCTTCGATCTGGCCACGCGGCTGAAGAACGATCCGCGCACAGCCGGCGTGCCGATCGTCGTGGTGACGGAGCAGGAGCTGACCGGCGGCGACCGGCAGCGGCTCATCGGCAAGATCAATGCGCACGTGCGCCGCGGAGATCTGAACGGGAGCCAGCTGGTGAGCGTGATCCGCGAACTGGTGCGCGCGCAGGCGGAGGTGTGATGAAACGACCGCTGTGTCATTCCGAGCCGCCGAAGCGAAGCGCAGGACGGTCGAGGAATCCCCTGCCGAAGCACGAGTCGCGCTCCCTCGGCAGGGGATTCCTCGCCGTCTGCGCGGCTCGGAATGACACATTCGCCGTCGCCTTCGCCCTCCTCTTCCTGGCCACCACCGCCCTCGCCCAACAGGAACAGCCGCCCCTCCAGCAGCTCTCGCTCGAGGAGCTGATGAACGTGCACGTCGTCTCCGCGTCGAACATCAGCGAGAAGTTGTCGGAGGCGCCGGCGACGGTCATCGTGATCACGGCGAAGGATCTGCGCGACCGCGGCTACACCGACCTTTCCGAAATCTTCGACGACCTCCCCGGCATGGACGTCGTCCGCCCTTACGGCGATACGTACTTCAAGAACTACTGGCGCGGCTACCGCAACACGATTGGCGATCCGTTCCTCGTGATGATCGACGGGGTGAACTTCAACCACCTCTACTTCAACACCGCCGACGTCCTGGCCACGTTTCCGCTGAGCAACGTCGAGCGCGTGGAAGTGGTCTACGGACCGGCGTCGTCGGTCTACGGCGCGAACGCGTTCATGGGCGTGATCAACGTGATCACGAAAAGCGACGCGCTGGAGAACGGGACGACGGCGAACGTGAAGCTCGGCGCCGGATCGTCGCAGGCGCGGCTCGTCGATGCGACCGCGATGTTCAAGGCGGGCGACGTCCGCGTCCGTGTCTCCGCGCGCGTCGACGACGGCAATCTCGATGACTCGCACGTCGACGCGTACGAATACACGAAGCACCAGTACTTCGCCGACCGCCGCCTCTGGGGCGGCTTCCTCGACAATCCCTCGCTCGGCGACACGTTCTCGTCGCCGCGCCGCAACCGCGCGCTCGACATCCGCGCATGGGCGGGCGACCTCGAGGCGGCGCTGCAGTACTTCCGCCTCAACGCCGGCTACGGACTCGAATACGCCGGCGACCGCTCGCTGAACCACACCGTCTGGTCGCGTCCCGACTTCAGCGCCTACCTCCGCTACAAGCATCGCCTGAGCGAGCGCGTCACCTCGACGTCGTTCGTCCGCTATCGCACCAGCGACGTCTCGAACGACTCGTTCTTCGTGCAGAGCTTTCCGGCGACGGACGAGAATTCGCAGCAGACCGCGGAGTTCTCGTACTGGAGCGCGAACAACGACAGCACGACGGTGACGCAGGACTTCGACATCAACGTCAGCAATTCGCTGCAGCTCCGCACCGGCGCGCGCTACGAGCAGAAGGACCTGCAGACGGCATACGACATCACGTACGGCCCCGACCTGCCGCCGTCGGCCATCGACGCGACGAGCTATCCGTATCCGCAGCCGCCGAGCTCCACGCCGCAGGCGCCGAACCAGCTGAGCACCGAGGACGTCGGCGCGTACCTGCAGAGCTGGTGGCGGCTGTCGGAGCATCACCGCGTCAACTTCGGCATCCGCAACGATCACGATTCGCGTTACGGCGGCGCGACGACGGTGCGCATGGGCTACGTCGGCACGCGCGGGCCGTGGGGCCTGAAGGCGCTGTTCGGCCAGGCGTTTCAGGAACCGAACAATCGATTGCTGTACGGCGGCTGGGACGGCTCGGGCAGCGATCCGCGACTGCGTCCGGAACGCTCGAGCACCGCGGAACTGAGCGGCTCGTACACGCGGCGCGACTTCGAATCGCTGCTCAGCGTCTATCGCGTCAAGAACTACAACACGTTCGTGAACACCGTACACACCGCGAAAAACCTCGGCGACCGCGAGGTCATCGGCGCCGACTACGACGTGCAGTGGCAGTTGCCGTCGACGAAAGGCCGCGAGCTGAAGGCGTGGGGCTCGGTCTCGCACATCTTCCGCGCGAGCGAGAAGAAGATCGACGTCTTCGGTTTCCAGCGCATCGGCCAGCCGGTCGGCCCGATCGGCGACCTGGCGATGAACAAGGTGCACTTCGGCCTGACGTCGTCCGGCACGCGCTGGACCGCGACGCTGCGCGGGCGGTGGATCGATGCCCGCGATACGGTCGATACGAATCCGGTCGACCGCGTCCCGTCGTTCGCCACGCTCGACGCGCTGCTGCGCTTCGACGACGTCCTCGCCCGCGGCGTCAGCATTTCGGTGAAGGCGACGAACCTCCTCGACAAGGTCTACTTCGAGCCCGGCGTCCGCGACGCGAACGCCGGAACGACCCCCGGCTACTTCGACGCGCAGGGGCGGTGGGTCGGCTCGCAGGGGTACTTCAATTCGCTGCTGCCGCAACCGGGGCGGCAGGTGTTGATCGCGATCGAGATCCACACGGGCCGCTGACTTGACGTGCCGGGTGACGGCGCGTAGGTTGAATTACGACAATCAGCAGGTCCGGATCTACATCATGTCTGAAGCTGAAGCGCTTCCGCGGCCCGAAGACCGCTTTCTCGACGAGCTGCTCGAGCTGATCGACGAGGAAAAAGTGATTCCGATCATCGGCCGGGATCTGCTGGAGATCGAGGTCGACGGCAAGCGTGTGCTGCTGTACGACCATCTCGCCGCGCGGCTCGCGGCCGATCTGCAGATCGACTGCGGCGCCGAGCCGACGCTCAACGGCGTCGTCTGCAAGTATCTCGAGACCGCTCGCCCGGCGAACGACCTCGGGCCGATCTATCGCAGGCTCAAGAAGTATCTGCAGGACCCGATCGAGCTGCCGAAGCCGCTGCTGCAGCTCGCCGAGATCGACAAGCTGGAGCTCTTCATCGCGCTGACGTTCGATCCGCTGCTGCAGCGCGCGCTCGACGAGGTGCGGTTCCATGGCGAAGAGCGGACCCGCTCCTACGCCTATTCGCTCGATGCCGGCGAGGAAAAGGAAATCCCGAAAGCGGCGCTCGATGCGAATCAGACGATCGTCTACTACCTTTTCGGCCGCGTCTCTGCGTCGCCGCAATACGCGGTCACGGACGAAGAGACGCTGGAGTACGTTCACTCGCTGCCGACACGCGGTCCGGCCACCCTTTTCAGCGCCGTCGACAAGCGGCATCTGCTGATCATCGGGAGCAACTTCGATGACTGGCTGGCCCGCTTCTTCATGCGCGCGGCGATGGGTGCACGGTTCTGGTTTGCTCACCGCGGACCCGATTACGTCGCCGACGCGCGGCTGAACAGCGATCGTTCACTGGCCACGTTCATCGAGCGATACGGATCGAACACGCGCGTGATCGCGGCCGATCCGATCGCCTTCGTCGATGCACTGCACCATCGCTGGACGACGGAGTACAAGCGCAAGCCGCCCGTGCCGTCCGGCGTCGCGCCGTTCCCGGAAAAGGCGATCTTTCTCAGCTATTCGCGCGACGACAAGGACGTGGCCCGTGCGATCTATGCGCAACTCGACGCGGCCGGACTCGATTGCTGGATGGACGAGCGCGACATCGAGCCGGGCGACGACTTCGAGCACGTCATCCGGACGAATCTCCTGAAGGCATCGATGTTCGTGCCGGTCCTGTCGCAGACCACGCTGACCAAGCCGCGCGCGTTTTTCCGGTTCGAATGGGAGTGGGCCGTGCGCGAGGCGATTTCGCGAAACACGAAGTTCATCTTCCCCATCGCCATCGACGACGTGCCGGTCGTGCACGACTTGATTCCGACGAAGTTCCGCGACGTGCATTGGGAGCGCGCGCCGAGAGGCCAGCTGTCGAAAGAGTTCATCGACATGCTCATCAAACACATGGAGTCGCTGCCGCGGTGATCACCGAAGACACTCTCGTCGTCGACGCCGAAAACCCTTGGCCGGGCATCTCGTCGTACAGCGAAGGAGATGAAGAGTTCTTCCGCGGACGTGAAGCGCAGGGCGAGGAGCTCTTCCGCCGCCTCACCCACAACCGTCTCACCGTGCTGTACGGACTCGCGGGCCTCGGCAAGACCTCGCTGCTGCAGTGCGGAGTGTTCGATCGCGCGCGGAAAGCGGCGATGCTGCCGATCCCGATTCACGTTCGTTTCGATCCCGACGCGCCGGCTCTGCGACAGCAGGTGTTCGACGCGATCCGCAACGCGGCACCGCCGGGCTTCCGCGTTCCCGCGCCCGTGGAAGGCGGCGGATTCTGGGAGTACTTTCATCGCAACGGCGAAGCGTTCTGGAACAACCGCCACCGCCGCGTGCTGCCGTTGCTGGTCTTCGATCAATTCGAGGAGATGTTCACGCACGGGCTCAAGCGCCCGGACCGGCTCGAATTCATCGGAGAGCTCGCGCACCTGATTCAGGGAACGACGCCGCCTCGCGTGCACGATCTGGTCAACACCGGGCAGACCGAATCGAACGCGTACCGCTTCAACGAGCACGAGTACCGCATCGTCATCGCGCTGCGCGAAGATTTTCTGTCCGAGCTCCTGCGCCTGCAGGATCTGATTCCGTCGATCGGATCGAACCTGTTCCCGCTGGGCCGCATGAACGGCGAAGAGGCGAAGCGCGTGATCGAAGCGGGCCGGGCGCTCGTCGACCCCGCCGCGGTGCAGCCGATCATCAACTTCGTCGCCGGCGCCACGGCGAAGCGCTCGTCCGAACAACCGAAGCTCGTGCAGGGATCGCTCTCCATCGAGCCCGCGCTGTTGAACGTCGTGCTGCGTGAGCTCAACGAGAAGCGGAAGAAGCGCAATCCGCCGGGTCCGATCGACGAAACCCTGCTGACGTCGAATCGCGATCAGATCCTTCGCGAGTTCTACGACCGCTGCCTCGACGGTCTCGGTCCGCGCGTCCGCGAGTTCGTGGAGAAGGAGCTGATCACCGGCGCCGGTTTCCGCGACAGCATCGACCAGGAGCGCGCCTGCGAGGAGTATGGGCTCGACAAGGTCACGATCAACACGCTGATGGCGCGCCGCCTGATCCACATCGACGATCGCGGCGGCACGAAGCGCATCGAGCTCACGCACGATCTTCTGACCGAGGTGATTCGCGAGAGCCGCGACCAGCACAAAAAACAGGAATCGGAGCGGAAGCAGGCGGAAGAGCTCGCGGAGGCGAAGTACAAAGCACAGCGCGCGCGGGCGCTGGCGATGGTGTTCCTGATCATCACGGTCATCGCTCTGGCCGGAATCGCCTTCGCCGTTGTCGAGAAGTTCCTTCGAAGACGGGAGGAAAAACAACACCGCGTTGACATGGCACAGTGGGCGTACAGCGCGGCGAAAAGCTCGCTCGACGAGGGGAACGTCGACCTCGCTCTCGCGCACCTCGGCACCACACTGCGCAATGACGCGTCACTCCTGAACGCGCAGCGGCTCGTGCTCAACATCCTCGAGCAGTACGTCTGGTACGTGCCGGCGCGCGAGATCACGCACCCCGCGGCGGTCAGCCAGGTCGAACTGAGCAGCGATGGAAATCGCCTGCTGACGATCGCCGGCGGAGCGGTGTACGTGTGGGACGCGCGCACGGGAACGAAGCTCGGCGGGCCGCTCGAGATCAGCCCCGGCACCGGCGTGGCCGCACACCTGCGCCCGCATTCGACGCAGGTCATTACGGTCACAGGCACGGAGGTCTCGGTCTGGGACGGCGCGCTGACGAAGCGGCTGTGGCAATTCGCACAGCCGTCGATCGACAGCGCCGAGTACGGTGCGGACGGAGCGCGGATCAACATTCAATCCGACAACGCTCTGATGGTTTACGACGCGAATACGTTCGCGCCCGTGCGCAAATTGCCCTCCAGCTGGGAGTTCACGTCGGTCATCGATACGTCGGGACGCTGGCTTGCGCAGCAGCAAAAACCGAAAACGCTGCTCATTACGGATATGGCGACCGGAAGAAGCAAGCAGTTCGACTATGACGGTTCGCCGGCCGCGTTCGACGTCAGCCCGGACGGCAATCTGTTCATCGTCGGCACGGAGGATGGCCAGCTCGCACTCGGCGACTTCAATGCGGGCAAATTCCTGAAGCAGAGCTTTGCCACGAAGCCGCTGGCGATGCTCCGTTTCAGTCCGGCGGGCGACGCGGTGATCTCCGTGTCCGACAAGACGGCGCAGCTTTGGAACATTGGAGATTTCACGGAGCGCGGTAAGGAAATCGCGCGCGCCCAGCACATCGACGGCGATTCGGTCCGGTTTACCGACGACGGCTCCAGGGTCTTCATCCGCAGCGGCGATCGCGCACTGTTCCACGATGCGATGGGTGGCGATGAGGTGAGCGCTCCGATCTGGCGAAACGGAACCATCACGTCGTCGTCCATCTCCGCGGACGGCACACATGTCGCCACCGTCGTGGCCAATCAGCGCTCGGTCGACATCTGGTCGACGCCCGGAATGCTGGGCGCCGTGAACGTCCATGCCTCCGAAATCCTGGGGACGATCGTCTCGAAAGACGGCTCTCGAACGGGAACGTACGAAAACGACGGCGCGGACATCGCCATGGCCATCTGCGACAACGCGTCCGGAAAACTCCTGCGCAGAATTCCGAAGTCTCGGGCCGTCAGCTCCGATCTGCACACGGCATTGCTCGCGGGCGACGAGCTCGGGCTCATGGACGTCGATACCGGTCGCGTTCAGCCACTCGTCCGTGAACAGGTCGCAAACGTCACGATCAGTGCGGACGGAACAGTGGTGGTCCTCACGCGCGCGGGGATGTTGAAGATTCTGAAGCCTGACGGAGAGGTGATCGCCTCCTTCAACGGAGAAGCGCCACGTACCACGAGTATGTCGTTGTCCCCGGACCATTCCCGGCTGCTCACCGCCATCCAGCGACGCAGCCGGCTGTGGGACACGAAAACCGGACGACCGCTAAAGGACGTGGAGGGTTATTCGCGGATGAGCAACGACGGCCGCTTCGTCGTCGTCCGCTCCGGCCGCGAGGCGATGCTCCTCGACGCGCAAAGCGGCAAGCCTGTACATACCTTCGGCCATGACTTCAACGTGGCGTCCGCCGAGTTCGACGAGAGCAGCCAGTACGTCACGACCGTCACCGTCGACGCGTTCGCTCATGTCTGGAATCTCGCGGACTTCACCGAGAAACGGGTGCCGACACACTTGTCCGGTGCATCGCTCGTTGCCAACATCGACCGGGATACGAACGTGCTGGCGGCGCGTAGCGCGACACTCGGAGAAGGTGAGCTGCAGCTGTGGGACATGGCTCTCGACGTCCCTGTCTCACCGCGGCTCTTCGATCAGTATGTCGGCCGGCCGACGATCTCGATCCAACGGCCGCTCTGCGTGAATGACGGCACGACCACGCGTCTGCTGCGGCTCGAAGACGTGAAGCCGCAGGACGCGGCGATCGTCGCCGCTCTTGCGGAATTCGTTGCCGGCGTGAGGATCGAGCACGGCGCACCCGCGCCGCTCGACAAGAAGAATTCACTACCCGCCGCGAAGCCCGGCAACACGACCGTGGCAGGACTCCTCAATGCGTTCCGCTTCACGTCGCCCGATCGCCCCGCGTTTCCGGGCGCGAAAGTCACCGTCGATCAGTTCATCCGGCAGCGCCTCAACGACGAGGCGAATCCGAAGAGCCGGGAAACCGTGCGGCGCGAGCTCGTGTTGCTCTATCCCGGCGCGACCGCGCTCAAGTCCCGCTGATCACTTCCAGCTCGTCGACGATCGCGATGATGCCGTGCATCCGCAGCGATTCCGGATCGTCGATCAGCGCATCGAGCGCCGGCGTGGCAAATCCCGCGGCGGCGAGCTGCTCGCGGATCGGCAGCGCCTCGGCTCGCAACTCGGCCGGCGGATGCGGCAGCGGCTCGCCGCCGCCTTCGATAAACGTCTGCCGCTCGATTGCCTTCCTTCGGGCCTTCAGCTTCGTCTGCAAAGCCTGAATTGCGGAGATGAGCGAATCCGGCAGCGTCGCGTCGAAGCTGGCGAGATCGGCGCGCAGTTGCTCGATGTACGGCAGCAGCACGTCGTACGGCTCGGCGGCACCGGCGAGATCGTTCAGCGCGAACTCGATGTCGCTCGCCAACGCCGGCGTGAGCCCGGCATCAGCGTTGGCAATCGCGGCGGCGAGCATGTTCACCGCGAGTCGCACCGGCGGGTCATCGATGCCATCGGCAGCCGCGCGCAGGTTGAACAGCGCGGCCTGCATCATCACCACCGCGGTCATTTATGTTCGATGAGGCCTTTGATGATGTCGATCGGCAGCGGGAAGACGATCGTCGTGTTCTTCTCCACGCCGATCTCGGTCAGCGTCTGCAGGTAGCGCAGCTG
>Ga0207677_10000015_pt1 | contig 173792 bp, 145 predicted proteins | sample KBSMisM42_FD_184311 | JGI IMG/M metagenome (GOLD analysis project Ga0207677, IMG submission 184311) | Miscanthus rhizosphere microbial communities from Kellogg Biological Station, Michigan, USA - KBS Miscanthus M4-2 (SPAdes) (version 2) | ecosystem: Host-associated > Plants > Roots >...
CCGCTACGTGAGCCGCAAGGCTCCGGTCGATGAGATCCTCGCCGCGGCCGAGCACCTCGACGGTTGTTTCGACTGCCGCGATCGCGCCGCCGCGCTCGTCGACGACGGCACGGGCGATCGTCCGCACGGGCGCGTCCGCCGGGCGATCGCATCGCAGGCGCTGCCGCGGCATCATCGGGTGCTGTTGTGGAGCGTGATCGCGGTGGTCGTCGTCGCGGTCGCCGTGCTGCTGATCATTTACCGCCCTTGAAGAAGAGCGCCACCGTCATCACGAGCCCGATCGTCACCACCGCGCGGCGGACGAACGTCCGGCCGAAGTAGTGCGCGAGCCGCGCGCCGGCGAAGCCGCCGATGATCGACGCGACGGCCATGATCATCACATCGCGCCACATCACCGCGCCTTTGGCCATGAAGTAGATCGCGGCGACGCCGTTGATGCAGATCGCCAGGAGGTTCTTCAGGCCGTTCATCTGATGCAGGTCGGCGAGGCCCATGAGGCCGAGCGCGGCGAGCATCAGGATGCCCATCCCCGCGCCGAAGTAGCCGCCGTAAATGCCGACAAGAAACTGGAAGATGAAGACGAATGTGACCCAGCCGGCAGTCGGATGGCGATGTGACTGTGCCAGCACGGTGAACTTCCGCGTGAGGAACTCCTGCGCGGCGAGGAGCACGGTCGCGCCGAGGATCAGCAGCGGGACGATGCGGGCGAAGGTGCGCTCGGTGGTGTGCAGCAGGATCACCGCGCCGGCCGCGCCGCCGAGGAGCGAGGGGATCATCAGCCAGAAGAGCCAGCGCTGCAGTTTCGCGATGTCGTGGCGGAAGCCGATCACGCCCGCGAACGACCCGGGCCAGATCGCCACCGTGTTCGTAGCGTTCGCGATCACGGCCGGACGTCCGATCCACACCAGCGCGGGGAACGACAGCAGCGTGCCGCCGCCGGCGATCGAGTTGATGATGCCGGCGACGAACGCGGCGAGGGCGATGACGACGTCGTTCAGCGCAGCCCCTCGACCACGTACAAATCACTCTGCGTCCGCAGCGCGTCGTACACGTACGCGTTCGCGTCGGGCGTGATGAAGACGGGGCTGATCTTGTAGACGCCGCCGGGATCGGCGGGCGAGAACACTTTCCACGGCTCGCGCGCGCCGGTGGCGAGGGCGATGCGGATGATCTGCGCGGGAAGCGCGGTCGGGCGGTAGACGTAGAGCATCGCGCTGTCGCTGGAAAACGTGATCGGCACTTCCCCTTTTTCCGCCGCGGCGATCGGCACCGGCGCCGTGCTGCCGTCGATCGAGTAGAGCGTCATCGTCTGCTGCGCGGTCATGCCGGCGACGAAGCGGCCGTCGGGCGAGAGGGCGAACGGCCGGAACGCCTCGCCCCAGATCGGCTCCGGCGTCAGCGGCTTCGACGTCTCGTCCAGCGTGTCGATGAGGTGCAGCCGATAGCCGTTGCCATCGACGTTGGCGCCGATCACGACGCGGCGCGAGTCGGGCAGCCAGACCGCGCCGTAGTAGTCGAACGGTCCGGTCACTTTCAGCTCGCGCGCCTCGCCCGTGCCGGTCGGCAGCACGACCAGCTTCTTGCCGTTGTGGCAGAGCACCCAGCGGCCGTCGGGCGACAGCGCGTCGCCGAGGCCGTCGCCGATGCGCACCGGCGCGGGGGCGTCGTTGCGGCGGATGTAGATCCCGCTTTTATCGCCGCCCCCTTCGCGCGTTTCGTTGAAGAGGATCGTCTTGCCGTCGGACGACAGATCGGCGGCCGTCGACCAGTCGAGCCACGAGACGTCGTGCTCCACCGTTTCGCCCGGCGCCTGGTACTCGAGCGCCGCGCGCCACATGCCGTTCGACAGCAGGAAGCGTCCGGCGTTCGAGACGTCGAACAGTTTCATCGAGCCGGTGAGGCGATGCACGAGCCGCACGTCGCCGTCGAGCGAGACCGCGTAAAGCGACGGCGGCGCGGCGCTGTCGGTGCCGGTGAGCCAGATCTCGTTCGCCTGCGGATGCCACACCAGGCCGGTGACGCCGCGGTCCCAGCCGGCGGCGATCGAATCGAGTTTCTTGTTCGTGAGCACTGACAGCATGTTCTGGCCGTTCACCTGCTCCATGAAGGCAATCCGTCCATCCGGAGAGACGCGCATGACTCCGATCGGACGGCCGGTGTCATATTGCAGATTGCCGATCGGCGCTTCGACGCGGTACTTGCCGTTGACGTAGCGGACGATCGCGAGGTCGGTGCCGTTCGGCATCCAGTCGGCGTGCACCACGGAGTCGGCGATCTCGCGCGGCATGCCGCCGGCTAGCGGGACGCGGGCCAGCGTGCCGAGGCCGGTGATGCGGTCGCGGCGAAGCATGACGGCGAGCTCGGTCGACTTCGACACCGACTCGACTTCCGCTTCATTGATCCCCAGCGGCCTGGCCTCGGGGCTCTGCCGGCTGGCGACGAAAATCGAGGAGGGCTGCCCTTCCCACGCCGCGCTGTAGACGATGGTGTCGCCGTCCGGCGTGAAACGCGCGCCGCGCACTTCGCCGCGGCGGAACGTGATGCGGCGGAAGACCGCTTCCGGTTTCTCGCCGTTCGCATGGTTCGCGTACCACCAGCCGCCGAACGCCGCGCCGGCGATGGCGACGATGAACAGCAGCGCGACGAGCAGCGGCGAGACGCGACGCTTCGGCTTCGTGAGCGACGTGCGCGGGCGGGCGGTGGTGGCGGCGTGTGCCTGCGTGGCGCCGGCGGCGCGCATCGTCGCGGTCGGCGGGGCGCTGCGGGTCGTCGGCGTGACGGAGTTCGTGGCCAGCGTCGACGGCATCGACATCGACGACATCGTCTCGAGGTTGAAGGCGAGATCGCGCGCCGACTGGAAGCGCCGCTCGCGATCTTTTTCCAGGCATCGCCGCACGAGCCGCTCCAGTGCCGGCGGGATGTTCGGCAGGCGGTCGGCGAGATCGGGCGGCTCTTCCTTCAGGATCGCGCTCAGCGTTTCGATCGACGAGTTGCGCTTGAACGCGCGCTCGCCGGTCAGCATCTCGTAGACGATCGTGCCGAACGCGAAGATGTCGGAGCGCTGATCGACCTGTTCGCCGCGCACCTGCTCCGGCGACATGTAGCCGACGGTGCCGAGGACCATGCCGGGCTCCGTGGCGGTCATCTGAAATGTCGGGCCGTCGGCGCCACTCTTCGGATTCAGTTTCGCGATGCCGAAGTCGAGGATCTTCACCCGGCCTTCGCGCGTGATGAAGATGTTGTCCGGTTTGAGGTCGCGATGGATGACCCCTTTTTCGTGCGCCGCCGCGAGCCCCTGCGCCATCTGCGCCGCGCACTCGATCGCCTTGCGCGGAGGCATCGCGCCGCGCAGCAGCCGGCTGCTCAGCGTTTCGCCTTCGAGCAGCTCGCTGACGAGGTACGGCGTTCCGTCGTGCGTGCCGACGTCGAAGATGGTGAGGAGGTTGGGATGGTTGAGCATCCCGGTGGCGCGCGCCTCCTGCTCGAAGCGCTGCAGCCGCTCCTGGTCGCTGAGCGTGATGGCAGTCAGGACCTTGATCGCGACGTCGCGATGCAGCCGCGTGTCACGCGCGCGATAAACCGCGCCCATGCCACCCTCGCCGAGGAGGCCCGCGATTCGATAGGGCCCGAGCATCTCGTCGGGCTGGAGTGGCATGGCGTCATGTTAGCAGTTGGCAGTTGACAGTTGGCCGTAGACGTTCTGCTGCCCACTGCCAACTACCAACTGCCAACCGGCTACTTCCCGAATTTCCCGCCGAAGAAATCCCCCGCCACCCACTTCGGGCGCGCCGTGCCGTTCGCCACCATCAACGCGATCAGGAAATTCGTCTGCGCGTACTTCACGCCGGTGGCCCAGTCGAAGGTCTGGTTCATGTCGTCCTTCGGCGTGTGGTAGATCGTGCGCAGCCACTCCTTCGTCACTTTGTCGCCGTCGATCGCGGGGTCGGCGCTGATCGAGCCGGTCTTGAGGCTGATCGCCGGAACGCCTTCCTTCACGAACGAGTACTGGTCGCTGCGGATGAAGCGCACTTCCTCCGGGATCGGGTCGGGGCTGATGGCCAGCCCGACCTTCTCCGCGGCCTCGCGCGCGATCGGGCCGAGCGACGTGTGCTCGCCGCCGAGCGCGACGAGGTCCTTCGCCGGGAAGAGCATCAGGAACATGTCCATGTTGATGTTCGCGATGATCTTGCCGCCCGGCACCGGCGGGTGCGCGGCGAGGTACTCCGAGCCCTGCTCGCCCTTCTCCTCGCCGGTGAACGCGGCGAAGAGCATCGAGCGCGCCGGCGGCTGCGGCAGCGCGGTGAAGGCGCGCGCGATCTCCAGCATCGCGGCGATGCCGGACGCGTTGTCGTACGCGCCGTTGTAGATCGCGTCCGCGCCGCTGCCGTGGTTGCCGAGGTGATCGAGATGCGCGGAGACGACGACGTAATCGTTGTGCCGCGCGATGTTCGAGCCGGTCAGCGTGGCCACCACGTTCTCGCTCTCCGCGTCGTTGAACGCCGAGACCGTGCGGATGGTCGCCGAGACCTCCAGCGGGAAGGAGTGCGCGACGTTCTTCTCCGCGTCGGCGAGCAGTTGCTCGGGCGTCATCGGCGCGCGGACGAAGAGCAGCTTCGCTCCCGATTTGCTGATCGAGACGACGCCCTTGATCTGCGGCAGCGCGTCGGCGGGATGGCCGCTCGCGTCGAGGTAGCGCATCGACACCATGTCGCTCTGCCGCGCACTCTTCTCGAACGAATAGCGCGCCTCGTCGAAGTTGCTGCGGAGGAAGATGACGCCGATCGCGCCGTGCGCCGCGGCGATCTCTTCCTTCACCTGCGTGCCGGAGTAGTACGCGCGCTGATCGTTGGCGAACGTCGACGGCGCGCCGGTGATGGCGACGACGATCTTGCCGTTGACGCGGATCGAAGCGTAGTCGTCGTACCCGAGCTCCGGCGCGGTGATGCCGAAGCCGGCGAAGACGAGCGGCGCGTTCACTTCATCGGTCTCATTGAGGAAGCCGGGCCGCAGCAGGAAATCTTTTTTCAGCTCGAGCGTGACGTCGCGCTTGCCGTCGTGCAGCACGACCGAGCAGCGTGGCGGCACGATGCGCGAGCCGCGGAAGTGGATGCGCTGAAAGTACGTGCCGTCGTCGCCGGCCGGCTGCAGGCCGAGCGCGGCGAACTGCGCGGCGACGTAGCGCGCCGCGATCTCGAAGCCGCGGCTGCCGGTCTCGCGCCCTTCCAGCAGGTCGTCGGAGAGAAAACGGATGTGCGACGCGAGCGCCGTGGGCGAGATGTTCGGCAGGTCCTCCGACCCAGCCATCACGGGAACGCAGAGCAGGAAAAGGAGGCAGGCAAGGGACGATTTCATTGGCGGTAGAGTGTAGCGCTATCATCGCCCGCGCTTTGGTCCCGCCCCGCACACTCCTCGCCATCTGGCTCTTCGTCGTCGCCGCCGCCCTCGCCATCAACCTCGGATCGATCCCGCTCTACGACGCGGACGAGGGACGCAACGGCGAAGTGGGCCGCGAGATGGCGGCGACGAACGATTACGTGATGCCGCGCATCGACGGCATGCCGTACCTCGACAAGCCGATCGTCTACTTCGCGGCCGAGGCGGCGGCGATGGAAGTGCTCGGCCCGACGGCGCTCGCCGCGCGCCTGCCGGCGTATCTCTTCACGCTGGCCACCGCGTTCGTCCTCTGGTGGTTCGCGCGCCGCGTGTGGGACGACGAGTCGGCGCTCGTCGCGGCGATCGCGTATCTCGCGATGCCGTTCACGATGGCGTTCGCGCGGACGGTGATCTTCGACAGCGCGCTGTCGTTTTTCGTGGTCGTCGCGATCGTCGCGTTTTACCTCGGGAAACCGACACTGGCCTGGGCGGCGATCGGCTTCGGGGTGATTACGAAAGGGCCGGTGGCGATCGCGTTGCCGTTGCTCGTGGCGATTCCGTTCGCGATCAAACAGAAGCGTTTCCGCTCGCTGTGGTCCTGGTGGGGACTCCTCGCCTTCGTCGCCATCGTCGCGCCGTGGGTGTGGGCAGTGTCGCAAGTCGTGCCCGACTTTCTGCACTACGTCCTCGTCACCGAGACGATGCAGCGGATGGCGACGAAAGCGCTGAAGCGCACGGGGCCGCCGTGGTACTTCATCCCGTATCTGATCGGCGGCGCGCTGCCGTGGGCGATCGTGGCGATCGCGAACGCGCGCGAGCTGCGCAGGCGGCTCGATCCGGCCACGCTTTATGCGCTGCTCTGGATCGCCGTGCCCTTCATCTTCTTCTCGATCTCGCAATCGAAGCGGCCGCAGTACATCCTGCCGCTGATGCCGGCGGTCGCGTTGCTGATCGCACGCGCCACGCGCGGCTTCCGCGCCGCGGCGGTCGCGTGGATCGTGCTCGGCGTCGTGCTGATCGGCGCGGCGCCGTTCGCGAAGATGCGTCCGGAGCTGCTCGCGCCGGCGAAGTCGTCAGCCATCGCACTCGGTGTCGTCGCCTTGATCGCGGGACTCGTCGCCGCGTTCATCAGGCGTCGCGAGCTGGCCATCATCGCGTTGTCGATTCCGGTGATCGCGATTCCGATCGCCGCCGACCCGGTGCTGCAGGCGATCGGCGAGCGGCGCTCCGCGCATGCGTTCGCGGAGCAATTGAAGCCGCAGATCGGTGCGTCGACCGAGGTCGTCGGCATCGAGGCCTACACCGGCTCGCTGCAGTTCTATCTGCAGAAACCGATCACCGTCGTGACGCCGGACGCCGAGGAGTTCACCAGCAACTACATCATCCGGCACTATGCGAACTTTGCCGACGGGCACTGGCCCGTGCGGCGGACGCTGACCACGGACGGCGACCGCGTTTACATCGTGCGGAACGACGACCGCGCCAATCGTGTTCTGCTCGAAGGCCGCGGGAAACGCCTCATCGCATCGGCGGCGCACTTCGTCGCGTATCGTTAGAACATGTGCGGAATCTACGGAATGATCTCCGAGGGCGGGACCGCGTTGCGGTTTCCCGGCGTCGCCACGCTGATGGGCGGCGCGCTGGAGCATCGCGGGCCTGACGGCCACGCGATGTTCACCAGTCCGCACGCGGTGATCGGCACGGCGCGGCTGCGCATCATCGACCTGCATGAACGCGCCGACCAGCCGTTCGCGGCGCCCGGCTCGCAGGTCTGGCTGGAGTGCAACGGCGAGATCTACAACGCGCAGTCGATCCGCGCGCAGTTTCCCGATTATCCGTTCCGCTCGAACTCGGACGTCGAGGCGATCCTGCCGCTCTACCTCGAGCGCGGCACCGACGCGATCCCGATGCTCGACGGCATGTTCGGCCTCGCGATCTGGGACAACCGGACGCAAACGCTGATCCTCGCGCGCGACCGCGCGGGCGAGAAGCCGCTGTTCTACACGCGGGTCGGACGGGAGGTCGTCTTCGCCTCGGAACTGCAGTGCATCCTGCAGCATCCCGACATTTCGAAAGAGCTCGATCCGATCGCCGTCGCCGAATACCTCCGCCTCGGCTACGTGCCGGAGCCGCGGACGATGTTCAAGGCCATCCGCCGCGTCGAGGCGGGGACGTTCATCCGCTTCGCCGAGCTGGGACAGAAGACGGTGCGCTACTGGGACCCGGCGTCGTTCACCATCGAGCCACGCTCGCCGCGCGATGCCGTCGCCGAGCTGCAGCGGTTGTTCGAGAACGCGGTGACGAAGCAGGTGATGAGCGACGTGCCGGTCGGCGTCTTCATCAGCGGCGGGCTCGATTCGTCGCTGCTCGCCACGCTCGCGTCGCGCGCGATCGGCGTCGACAAAGTGCACACGTTTTCGGCGCAGTTCGCCGAGGCTTCGTACGATGAGAGCGAAGACGCGGCGCAGCTCGCGAAGTGGATGCGGACCACGCACGTGCCCGTCCGCACCGACGAACAGACGCTGCTCGAGGCGTTGCAGCACGTGACCAACGGCGTCGCCGAGCCGATCGCGGACGCCGCGGTGCTGCCGACGTTCCTCCTCGCGCGCGAGGCGCGCAAGCATGTGAAGGTGATCCTCAGCGGCGAAGGAGCCGACGAGTTGTTCGGCGGCTATCCGACGTACCTCGGACACAAGATCGCGCCGAAGTACGACGCGCTGCCGGCGTTCCTGCGCAACGCGGTTCGCGGCGGCGTGGCGAAACTGCCGTCGTCCGGGAAGAAGGTCACGCTCGAGTTCCTGCTCAAGCGCTTCGTCTCCGACGCGGAGAAGCCGTGGGTCGAGCGGCACCTGTCGTGGTTCGGCACGGGATTGCCGGCGGACGTCGCGCTGTCGGCGGAACTGCCGGAGCTCCCCGACGCCGGTCCGTATCCGAACGATCCGCTCCTCGGCGCGATGCTGCTCGACTACCGGAGCTACCTGCGCGACAACCTGCTCGTGAAAGTCGATCGCGCGACGATGCTGTCGTCGGTCGAAGCACGCGCGCCGTATCTCGATCAGTACCTCACGTCGTTCGCGCTGTCGCTTCCCGCGCAGCTGCGCGTGCGGCGCTTCGAGACGAAGTGGGTGCTGAAGAAGGCGGCGGAGAAGTGGCTGCCGAAGCCGGTGATCTATCGCCGCAAGCGCGGCCTTTCGGTGCCGATCGCGTCGTGGATCAACGGCGGCCTGCGCGGCGAAGTCGATCGCCTGCTCGCCCCCGAGCGCCTGCGCGCGGACGGCCTGGTGAACGCGACGCGCGTGACCACGTTGCTGGACGAGCATCGCAGCGGACGCGCGAATCACGCGAAGTCACTCTGGGCGATCGTGATGCTGCAGTACTGGCTCGAAAAGTGGGGACACTGAAAAATCAGTTGTTGTCGGATGTCCCCGGCCGCAGCAGCCCCGTGTAGCGCAGCGTGGTCGCCACGTTGCGGATCGTCGAATCGCGCGGGTCGGTGAGGTGGTTCGCCACCTCTTCATCGAAGCCGGTCACGCAGAGGCGGATGATGTTGCCGAGCTCTGCGATCTCGAACGGCTTGCGGATCACGCCGGCGACGACATCGGGATCGACTTTCTTGAAGCGCTGATCGGCGTACGCGGTGATCACCAGCACGACCGGCTTGAATGTCTGTGGATGCTCGCGCAGGTATTCGATGACGGAGAAGCCGTCGACGCGCGGCATCATCAGGTCGAGGAGGATGACCGAGTACTCGTGCTCGCGCAGATGGTCGATCGCTTCCTGCCCGTCAGCCACGCAGTCGACCGTCAGCTGCTCCCGCCGCACGATCGTGCAGAGGAGCTGCCGGATCGACTGATCGTCGTCGGCAACGAGGACGCGGGGTTGAGTTTCGTCGTTCACTACCGGTAAGCGTCTGAAAGAAGAGTGCCAGCGGCTAAGCCGTGTGTTTGCCTGTTTTTACAATCAGGCCAGCGATTCCTCGATCCGGATCTCCGACGTGAGCGTTTTGTAGACCGGGCAGCGCCGGGCGATGGACAGCAATTTCTCGCGCTGCTCCGGCGTGAGATCGCCGACGAGCTTCAGTTTCACGTCGAAGCGGTGGATGAAGCCGGAGGTCGTGAGGCAGTCGGCGCAGTCCTTCGCGTACATCCGGTCGTTGCCGATCGTCACTTCGACGGCGGTCAGCGGGATGCCTTCGCGCTTCGCGTAGAAGTGCAGCGTCATCGACGTGCAGGCGCCGAGGGCGGCGGAGAGGAGGTCGTAGGGCGTCGGTCCCTGTTCCGTGCCGCCGGCGGATGCCGGTTCATCGGCGATGAGGTGATGCGGGCCGGCTTCGATGTCGCTGCGGAACGAGCCGCTGTTGCGAACGACGACGGGAACGGTCATGCGTCACTCCTCGTGCAGGTCCAGCGGCAGCACGCGGCCGACCATCCACTGGCCGTTGCGCTCCGCGACCGGAATCCAGTACCACTGCGAACCCTGGCCGCCGACGGACATGCGGGCGAAGAGTCCCGACTCGCCGCGCACGTACGGATTGGGGAACGGCGACGAGAGCTCGACGACGAGCACTTCGTGATCGCGCCGCGTGTCGAGATGCTCGATCGGTTTCCAGTTGCACGATCCGCCCGGCGCGATGGTCAGCGGGATCGGCTTGAGCGCCGTGTTCAGTCCCTCGGCCAGCATCGTGGTGTCGGCTGCCTTGAAATACGACTCGCCGAGGGAACGAAGCGACATCGCGGTGACGATCGGCTGCGTCGTCTTCACCACCGAGATCTGCGAGTCGCGCGAGACCGCCTCGCCCCGCACGCGCGCACAGAAGGCATTCAGGATCGCCGGAGGGACTTCCGTCCATTCGGGTGCCTTCGCGGCGGGAGGGGGAGTGGTGGCGCAGGCGGCGAGCAGGAGAAGTGCAGGCAGCAGGTTTTTCATCAGGTGTGCTCAGTTTATCGGCGTTGGCGGCACCAGAAGCAGATCTCGTCGTGAAAAGCGTTCGTGTTCTCCCATTTCTGCACCACGTCGCAACGCTCGCCACGGTCTTCAGGGCGAGTGTTCTCCGATGACGGCGACCAGCGTATGGTCATCGGCGGGTGATCGCCATACGTCCAGTTGATCGCCGCGCGCGTGGCGATCAGGCCCTTTTTCAGCGGCACTGGATATTCGACGAGCGTGTCGTTGTGTTCGATCCCGCCCACGCGTTCGGTCGCCGCCGGAGTCAATGCGCCGCCTGCCCAGTTCTGATCACCCTCCAGCACGTGCGCTGCGACGACAGCGCGGCCTACGATTTGTCCGGCGTTGCGGTCGACGTGCAATTCGCCGTAATCGATGCCGAATCGGAGGCGGACGGCTGACACGAACATCGTCTCGAACAGCAGCCATGCGGCGGCATCAAGGACCGCCTTGGATGCCGCATCCGTGTCTTCACGCGAGAACAAAACGATCGTATCGGAGAACCATTCGATTCCGATCGGTGCCGACGTGCGGAGCTGTTCGAAATCCTCCGGCACCGACGGCCAGCCTTGTTGCCGTAACGCGTGCTCCATCGCGCGGCGAAAAAAACCGAAGTGCTGCTGAACGATTTTTTCGAGTGGCGTTTTGAGGACGGTTTCCTTGAAGCCGAGGATGTCGCCGATCGCAATGATTCGCTTTTCGGGCATCAGAACAGTCGGATCGACAATTGCGCCGTCGTCTTCGCTTCGAAAAACGCGCGGATCTCCGCGGCCGGTTTTCGCGACACGAGCTCGCGCGGCGATTCATCGTACCAGTCGGCCGGGAAATAACGCGCGTAGGTCTCCTGCGCGAAGCGCTTGCAGAGCAGCGCGATGATGCCGACGTCGGTCTCGCTGCGGATGACGCGTCCGGCCGACTGCACGACGCGCGTCATGCCGGGGATGAGGTACGCGAACTCGAAGCCGCAGCCGTACTGATCGTCGTAATACTGCTTGAGCAGCTCCTGCTCGAAGCTGACCTGCGGCAGCGCGGGACCGACCACCATCACGCCCGACAGCATGTCGCCCGCGTAGTCGACGCCTTCCGCGTACATGCCGCCCGACACGCCGAGGATCAGGTTGCCGCGCTTGGGGCGATTGCGCAGGATCTCCAGGATCGCGTTGCGCTCGAAGTCGGTCATGTCGTTGCGCTGCACCATGACTTTCTTCTGCAGCGGCGGCATCCGCTCCGAGATCTCGCGCAGAAACGCGTAGCTCGGGAAGAGCGCGAGGAAGTTGCCTTCAGCCGACTCGGCGATCTGCGCGACGTTCTCGGCGATCCGTTCGTAATGGTTCGCCCGGTTCTTGTACGTCGTGTCGACCTCCGGAATGATCACGATCTTCCGGTTCGCTTTCGGGAAGGGCGACGGCAGCGAGATCTCGGCCGTGCGGTCGTTCGGGACGCCGAGGAGCTTGCGGTAGAAGTCGAACGGCTCGAGCGTCGCGGAGAGGGCGATCGTGGCGTGTGCCGAGTCGAAGATCTTGCCGAGGAACCGCGACGGATCCTTGCAGAAGATCTTCAGCTTGATGCCCTCGGGCGTCTTCTCGACGATGTGCGCGAACTCGTCGCCCTCCTCGGTCAGGAGGTTCGCGAACTTCACCAGCTTGAAGTAGAAGTCGACGACCGGATCGTCTTCCTCGGCGATGCGGTTCTCGATCTTCCAGCCGATGTACTCGAGGACGAGGCGCTCCCATTCGGTGCGCTGCTGGAGGAAGAGCTCGCGGCTCGGCTCGCAGAGCATCGGTGTCTGTTCGTCTTCGGCAGCCAGCTCGTGCATGTGATCGCGCAGCATCTGCAGCAGCTCTTCCCAGCCGTCGAGCCAGCAGTTGCGCGACATCAGGTGCGTGCGCACTTCGTCGAGCGTCTTCTCGTGCAGCTCCGGCGAGTAGTAGCCGCGGCCGCGGTCGACGAGGTTGTGCGCCTCGTCGACGATCAGCACGCAATCGCCGTAGTCCTCGTCCTGCTTGTAGGTCTTGAGGCCGACGTACGGATCGAAGATGTAGTTGTAATCGCAGATCACGACGTCGGCCTGCTCGATCAGCTCGAGCGAGACTTCGAAGGGGCAGACCTCCTGCGACTTCGACAGCTCGAACGTGATGTCGGGATCGAAGTAGCTCATCTCCGTCGCGATGCGATCGCGGAGGCCGCTCTTCTCCATCTTTTCGCTGTAGCGCGCCGCGTACGGACAGAAGTCCTCGTGGCAGATCATCTCGGTGTGCGCGCACATCTTCTGCTTGGCGCGGATCTTCAGCACGCGGAACGAGCCGTCGTTGAGCATCCGCAGCGCCTCGACCGCCGCGTCCTGCTGCAGCGTTTTCGAGGTGAGAAAAAACAGCTTCTTGCCGAGCCGCAGCGATTGCTTGACCGCGGGATAGAGCGCGCCGATGGTCTTGCCGACGCCGGTCGGCGCGGAGCAGAGCAAGGCCTCGCGCTGCTCGATGGCGCGGGCGACGGCGGAGATCATCTCCGGCTGATACGGACGCATCGCGTCGTACGGAAACGTGAGCGTGGCTGCGAAGGAGCGCTTCGCGACGCGCAGCGCGTGCTGCGATTCGATGTCCTCGATCAGCTGCACGAGCGAGCGGTCGAGCGCGGAGGCGACGCGCGCGACGTCGAACTCGGTGTCGACGATCTTCGTGTCGCCGGAAACGAGATCGATGAGCACGAGCTGCGGCACGAACTCGAACCCGGCGAAGTCGGGCTGCGCGGCGAGGAAGAGCGAGTAGAGCAGCAGTTGATAGAGATGGCGCTGCAGTTTCTCGGAGCGCGAGAGCGCCTCGAGCTCGAGGTCGAAATGGATCGATTTCACTTCCTCGATGACGACGCGCTTGTTCGTCTTGTCGACCGACAGCCCGTCGATGCGGCCGGTGACGGTGACGCTCCACGGCCCCATGTGCGTGCGATGGACAACGTGCACTTCGGCGCGGTAATGCGGATCTTCCGCGGCGCGGACCTCGGCGCGTTTGGTGTGGATGTCCTGCCCGATCCACATCCGCCGGAAGCCGTCGCCCCGCTCGACCCCGATGCGTCGATACGTCGATTCATAAACGAGATCGCCGACCGAACAGACGATCTCGCGCTTGTCGTGATCGACGCGCATTTGGTTATTTTAACCGGTTGCGCGTAACCGGTAACTACAGCTTCTCGACGACGTCGCCTAGCACGAACGCGTCGTACGCGCCGGCGCGGTACTCCGCCAGCGGGAGCGGCGGCGCTTCGGTGGCCAGGCGCTCGTACAGATCGCGTACGCCCTGCTTCTTCGTCTCCAGCACTTCGTGCGTGAGGAGGCCTTTGTACGAGAGGAGGTGTTTGAGGTCGTCGCACGGGATGCGCAGCGGGCGGTTGATCTCGTCCGAGCGCGGGTCCCATTCGCCGATCAGAACGTCCTCGAAGCTCGTCGAATCGTTCGGCACGCAGACCACCAGCTCGCTCGAGATGAGACGCTCGGTCGTGGTGTCGTGCAGCGAGGAGCCGCGCGTGTCTTCGCCGATGTCGATCGGCGTGAAGGGATGCTCCTCGTCGCGATGGAACTCAGTGCGGAGGACGATCACCAGCGGATCGGCATTCTCGATGGGCGTCGCTTCCGCTTCGCCCGGCGCGAAGGGGACGATCTCGCCGACCTCGATGTTGTCGAGCCCTTTGAGCGCGACCATGCCGAGGAGGCGGATGCCGATGTGCTCGATGCCGGGGATGGCGGGGTTGAAGCCGATGTACGTGCCGAACGGCGACTTGAGGCGAAAGAGCTGCTGCGACTCGGCGGTCAGCTCGCCCGACAGCTCCTGCAGCAGCGGGAGCGAGGCGACGATCCCTTCGTTGATCAGGTTCCCGTTCGCGTTCATGTAGGCGAAGAACTCGCGCGACTGCTGGTCTTTGTCGACGACGTCGACGCCGCGCGAGAGCGGCGCGAAGAAGGCCTGCACCTTCGACTGGTCGTAGCCGCGCGCGATCAGGAACGCGGCAATCTCCTCGATCTCCTTGTTCGCCTTGCCGGTGGTCAGCCGCGAGAGCTCGACGATGCCGGGGCCGTAGAACTCGGTGATGCGGTCGTTCTGCTCGTCGCCCGTCTTGAGCGGCAGCAGGCGGTAGTAGCCGAAGTTCAGCGCGATGCGCAGACCTTTGTTGAAGGCGAAGCCTTTGCGCTTCATCTCGCTGTAGAAGCGCTGGATCTCTACGGCGGCGCGGACGAGCCGCAGCGCACGACGCGTCGTGTAGAACGCGCCGTCGCCGAGGAACTTCTCGAACATCAGGCGGTGGCGTTGGGCGACCGACTCGAGGCGGCGCTGGAACAGCAGCATCTGCCGGTACGAACGGACTTCTTCCTTTTCGCCGCCGCGGCGGATCGCGCCGAGCGTTTCGGTGAAGGCGGAGATGTCGTAGATCAATCCGAAGCGGTGGACCATCGGATCGATGACGCCGGGCCGTCCGAAATCCATCGGCCGCGTGGAGCGGGAGAAGTTGCCGGCGGTGCGGCGGTCGGAGACGAGCTGGCCGGTCGGCAGCGTGGTGAGCCAGACGATGCCGCGGCGCAGTTGGTTGAGTACCGCGAACTCGCGGATGCGGCGCGAGATCAGCGAGAACTGCTCGCGGTCTTCGCGCGTGACCGCGTTCTGCACGGCGGTGCTCTCGTACAGGAACGCCTGGAAGCGCGCGTCCATCAGCAGCGCGGTGGTGATGCCCTGGTCGACGTTCGCGCCGAAGAGCGGGAGCGAGGCGCGGACGGTGCGGTCGGATTGCAGCAGGTCGGTGGCGGCGGCGCGCAACCGTTCGAAGCCGTCGCGGAACGATTGAAATTCGCGATGCAGGTAGCCGGTGACGAACGATCGCAGCTCGCGCAGATCGGGCCCGATGAACTCCTCGGTCAGCAGCAGGACGTCTTCCTGCAGCAGGCGGATGAACTGCAGCGCGCGTTGTTCGTCGCCGTCGAGCAGCGGCGCCGACTTCGCGGCGACGTGCGTCATCAGGTCGCGTACTTCGTTCACCCACTTCTGATAGATGCGGTACTTGAGCGAGTCGCCCTGCGCGCGGCCGGCCTGCGTGTCGACCGTGCTGACGCGGCGCGGGATGCTGCTGAACTGCCGCGCCAGGTCGAGCGAATGGGCCAGCCAGAAGACGGCGTGATAGTCGTTGAGGACGTTCGCCATCATCGCGTTCTCGCCGAGCTTCACGAGCTGCGAGGTGTAGGCGGCGAAGGCCAGCTGCGTCTTTTCCTTCGACGACGAATCGCGCCGCACCTGCCAGTAGCACTCGTGCGTCAGCCAGTTGTCGAGCCGCGCGTCGAGGTCGCGCATGATCGGCGATTCGGCCACCGGAAACCCGAGGATCGGCTGCTGCGTCTCCTCGGCCGGAAAGATTTTGTAGGGTTGAGGGAGGAGGTGCTCCGCGCGCGGAAAGAGCTCCTCGATCGTCCTCGCCAGCTCCGACGGCAGGAGAAACGTGGCCGTGTCAGGCCGCTGCGCGAGGTAAGGAAGAAGCGTGCGCATGGGGAGCGAAAAGTATATGGGGGAACGATTAGAACCGAAATGCAGAATGCAGAATTAAGAATTAAGAATTCAGAATTGAGGTGGCGCTTCGCGCGCGTTCTCTTTCTTAATTCTTCATTCTGAATTCTGAATTCTGCATTCGGTTTAAACTCCTCCAATGTCCTCCCTCGCCCCCGCTGCCCCGAAAACGTGTCCCCGTTGCAACGGTTCGGGTTGGATTCCGCTCGACAGCGATTCGTTGCGCGTGGAGCCGTGCGGGTGTCAGGGCGATCTGCGGCGGCGGCAGCGGATGAGCGCGGCGAGCATTCCGCGGCGCTACTACCACTGCCGCATCAACAACTTTCACGATCGCGGCACCGGCGCGCTGGTCGGGGCGAAGCGGAAGGTGCAGGAGTTCGTCGACGTCTGGCCGATGCAGCGCGACGGCCGCGGCCTTTTGCTGATGGGGGGATGTGGTGCCGGAAAGACGCATCTCGCGGTTGCCGCATTGCTCGAGATCATCCAGTGCGGAAAGCCGGGACGCCTCCTCTTTTCCAACTTTCAGGACCTGATCCAGGCCATCCAGGCGTCGTTCGACGACGACGCCGTGACGTCGAAGGCGGAGCTCCTGCGGCCGCTCATCGAGACCGACCTCCTCGTGCTCGACGAGCTCGGGTCGCAGAAGCCGACGACGTTCGTGCAGGACATCCTCTACTACGTGATCAACAGCCGCTACAACGAGGAGCGGGTGACGATCTTCACCACGAACTACGTCGATGAGCTGAGCGACCGGATCGGCGAGCGGCTGCGCAGCCGGCTGCACGAGATGACGGAGGAAGTCCGTCTCACCGGTGTCCCCGACTATCGCGTCGGAAAAGGCCAGAACACGTTGTGAAGCGCAGCGTCACGGAAGTCATCCGCGGCGGCTACGATCTGACGATCGCGAACTGGCCGCTGCTCCTGCTGCGCATCGCGGAGCATCTGCTGGTGGCGATGCTGGCCATCGCCTCGATCGTCGCGATCATCGTTCCGATCGCCGTCAGCGCCGGTCTCGGGCACTTCACGCTCGATCAACCGGGCGGCGTCGACGACGCGCGCGAGATCATCCTCGGCCTGCTCGCGCAGCACTGGCTGCTGCTGCTCTTCATCCTGCTGCTGATCACGGTCGTGCTGGTCGTCATCGTGGCGTTGCATTCGTTCGTGCAGGCGGGATGCGCGCAGGTCTATCTGGATCGATCCTTTTCCATCGACCGCTTCCTCGCTGGCGGCAAGCGCGGCTGGCTTCCGGTGTTCTGGATCTACAACCTTGCCTGGCTCGTCGCCGGCGTCGTGCTGCTGGTGCCGATCCTCCCGATTCCATTTCTCATCGCGCTGACCGGCGAGTCGACCGGCTCGATCGTCGTCGGCTGCGTGTTGCTCGCGCTGTGGGCCTTCTTCGCCGTGATCGTCGCGCTGGCCACCGCGCTCTGGTCGATGAAGGCGATCGTGGTGTCGATGACGCGCAACCTCGACGCGCGCGCGTCGCTGAAAGAAGCGCGGCAGGCCATCCGCGCGGAGCCCGGTCCGCACTTCGCCGTCGGCTTCATCATGCTGGTGATCTGGCTCGGCGGCACGGCGCTGATCGGCACGATGTCGGGCGTGATGTCGATCGGCCACGCCACGCCGCTGGCGCTCATCACCGCGCCGCTGCAGATCGTCATCTCGCTGATCAACGCGATTTTTTCCTCGGCCCTGGAGAGCTGGTTCCTCGCCTCGTTCATCAGCATGGAGTCGTGATTGACTGACTTTTTCTCGCGCGATGCGCGCAACTTCCGCCCCTCCGCCATCCGCGCGTTCGCCAAGCTGATCAACGATCCGAACATCATCTCGTTCGCCGGCGGCGTGCCGAGTCCGGAGACGTTTCCCGCGGAGCAGATGGCGGAGATCGCCGCGCGCGTGATCCGCGAGCGGCGCGAGGTCGCGCTGCAGTACGGCCCGACGCGCGGACTGCCGCGGCTCTGCGCCGCGATCGCGCGCATCTGCGGCGAGCGGCGCATCGACTGCACGCCCGACGATCCGATCGTCACCACCGGCTCGCAGCAGGCGCTCGCATTGATCGCGCACACGCTGCTCGATCCGGGCGACGTCGTGCTCGTCGAGCTGCCGACGTACATCGGCGGCTCCGCGTCGTTCTTCGCCCGCAGCGCGGTGCTGGCCGGCGTGGCCCAGGACGACGAGGGGATCGTCCCCGAGTCGCTCGACGACGTCGCGGCGCGGACGAAGCCGAAGCTGCTCTACACGATCCCGAACTTTCAGAATCCGTCGGGCCGATTGATGACGCAGGCGCGCCGCGATGCGGTGCTGCGGATCGCGGCGAAGCACGACTTCCTCGTCATCGAAGATGATCCGTACGGCGAGCTGCTCTACGTCGATGCCGATACGACGCCGATGAAGTCGCGCGACACGGACGGCCGCGTGCTCTACCTCGGCTCGTTCTCGAAAGTGCTCGCGCCGGGACTCCGCTGCGGCTGGATGGTCGCGCCGCGCGCCATCGCCGCGCAGCTGGAGATCGCCAAGCAGGCCGCCGACTTGTGCTCCGGCATGCTCGATCAATCGATCGTCGCCGAGTTCTGCGACTCCGGCGCCCTCGGGCCGCAGATCGAGAAAGTGCGCGCCTTTTATCGCGGCAAGCGCGGCACGATGCTCGACGCGCTCGCGCAGCACTTCGGCGGACGCGCGCAGTGGACCAGCGCCGACGGCGGCCTCTTCACGTTCGTGACGGTGCACGACGACGTCGATACCGCCGAGCGGGTGAAGGATGCGGTCGCGCGCGGCGTCGCGTTCATTCCGGGCGGCCCGTTCTTCGTCGACAGCAGCGGGCGGAACACGATGCGGCTGACGTTTGCGAAAGAGAACGACGAGCGGATTCGCGAAGGGATGGCGCGGCTGGCGAGCGTGTTCTAAAACGCCTGCCCGCTCGCCACCGACAACAACAATCCCTTGTGCCCGCGCGCGTCGCGTTGCAGCGCGTACGCGAGGTCGATCCGCAGCAGGTTCTTCGGCGTGCGCGGCAAACCGATGCGAATGCCGACGCCGGCATCCATCTTCAATCGCATCAGGCGCGCGAAACCGCCGTCGGTCGCGTTGCCGGCGTCGACGAACGCGACGACTCCCGGCGACGCGAGCTGCAGGATCTCGCGCCCGAGGTAGAGGCGCTGCTCGAGATTCATCACGATCGCGCGCGTGCCGGCGAATGCGTGGACGCGATAGCCGCGCAGTCCGGTCACGCCATCCGCGAGGAACTGCACTTCGCGATCGACGCGCCAGCCGTAGTTGACGTTGATCCGGCCGACCGTCGCCTGCGGATGTTCGAAGCCGTAGCGGTGCACGTAGAACGCGTTGCCGCTGGCGATGCTGTTCTGCGGCCCGCCGTCGAAGCGGCTCTCGAAGGCGAACGACGGCATCACGAACGAGTTGTCGCCGAACGAATGTCCGCTCGCCGTCGTGACTCGCGCGAACGTCCCCTGGCGCGACATCGCCCCTTCCAGCGACGTCTGCTCGCCGAGGTTGAAGTCCTCGTAGCGGATGTCCTTGCTGACGAAGTTCAGCTTCACGAACTCGTTCTCCACCTTGTCCCAGCGCAGGAAAACGTAGCGGAAGCGGCGGCTCGTCACGACCGCGGAGAAATCGTCGTCGATGAAGCGGACGCCGGCGGTGAGCCGGTTCGCCCGGACGTCGCTCGGATTGCGCGCGATGCCGTACGCGAGCTGCGTCAGCTTGTGCTCCTGCTGGAACTTCGCGGCCGTGACGCCGTTCGCGAAGAGACGGTCGTCCTGCTTGAACGCGAGCCAGGTGACGTCGGCGGCCCACGGCGTGGCGAACGAGTAGAACGGGCGGCGGAGGAGGAAGCGGCGGTCGTAGCCGTCGGAGTTCTTGCCGTACGAGAGGTGCGTCGACCAGAACTGCGAGTTGAGCGCGGGATCCTGGTAATCGAGGCCGATGCGCGTGCGGTCGATCGTCTTGTCCCAGCTGACCGAGACCTCCTTGCCGAGGCCGAGGAGGTTCGAGTCGGTGAGACTCGCGCCGAACGTGCTCGCGCCGCCGCGGTTGCCCGCCTGCGTCTCCGGCGCGATCGACCAGGCGTCCTGCGTCGTCACCGTCACGTCGACCACGCCGTCGTGCGGCTCCGACGCGGTGACACTCGCCGACTTCAGAAAGTGCAGCGTGCGCAGCGTCCGTTCGGTCTCGGCGAGCCGCTCGGGACGGTAGACGTCACCCTCGCGGAAGAGGAGGAACTTGCGGATGACCGAGTCGTGCGTCTCGATGTGCAGCGCATCCGCGGCGCGATAAAAACGGCCCTTGCGCGCCTCGGTGGGGGAGTAGACGTCGACGCTGGTGATGGTGATCTTGCCGATGTGAAGGGAAGGATCGAGCGCGGCGGCGAAGAAAAGGGCGAGCAGGAACACTGGAAGGAGGCTAGCACGGAGGGGGAAATTCAGAATTCAGAATGAAGAATTAAGAATTAAGAATTGAGGTGGCGCTTCGCGCGCGTTCTTCATTCTGAATTCTTAATTCTGCGTTCTGCATTCGTTTGTTATTCTTTTCCCACTTCACACGGAGGTCCCTTCATTGGACAGTCATCGCGGCGGCTGGATCGAGATCATTGCGGGAGGCATGTTCTCGGGCAAATCAGAAGAGTTGATCCGGAGATTGCGGCGGGCGGTGATTGCGCGGCAGCGCGTGCAGGTCTTCAAGCCGATCATCGACGATCGCTTCGCCACCGACGAAGTCGTCTCCCGCGATGACCGCCGGCTCAAGGCCTTCGCCGTCGCCACCAGCGCCGAGCTCCTGGCGCGCGTCGAGATCGGCGTGCAGGTCGTCGGCATCGATGAAGTGCAGTTCTTCGACGCCGGTGTCGTCGACGTCTGCATGCAGCTCGCCGATGCGGGCATCCGCGTCGTCGCGGCGGGACTCGATCAGGACTACATGCGCCGTCCCTTCGGTCCGATGCCGGCGTTGCTGTCGGTGGCCGAGGAAGTCTCGAAGATGCACGCGGTCTGCGTCCGCTGCCGCGGCGCGGCGCATTACTCGCAGCGCGTGTCGGGCGGCAACACGCAGATCGAAGTCGGCGACTCCTCGTACGAGGCGCGTTGCCGCGCGTGCTACGAGCTGTACAAGGCAGCGAAGGAAGAAGAGCCGGCGGTGCAGCTGACGATTCCGTCGCCGGTCGCGGCGGGTTGACAAATATTGTCAGCGGCGGCGCGGAAACGCGTCAGAAGCGGCGTGACGCGAATCACGCTATTGCTACTCAAGCCTTGTATTTACTGACAGATAGCTCTCCTGCTCACCTTGGTACTTTCCTTGCGCCTTGTCCCGTGGGTTCCGGAGGACAATGTGCTGAAGAGACAGAGGGGTTTTACCCTCGTTGAACTATTGATGGTGGTTGCGATCATCGGCATCCTCGCCGCCATTGCCATCCCGAATCTCCTCACCGCCATCGCCAAAGCGAAGCAGAAACGGACGCTGCTCGACATGAAGACGATCGGCATCGCGTGGGAGGCCCGCGCGACGGACCTCAGCCGCTACAACGCCGCCGGCGTAGACGGCGCCTCGATTCCCGTGACCATCTCCACCGTTGCGACCGCACTGGAGCCGACCTACTCGAAATCGATTCCGAAGTTCGACGGCTGGGGCGAGAAGTTCACCTGTCTGGTCGATGCCGATTGGGGCGGCTCGGTGCCGGCGAACAAGTACGTGATCATGTCCGGCGGCGCGGACCACTCGATCTCGCCCACCATCGCGAACACCGGACCGTTCTCCAGCTTCGACTGCGACATCATCTACTCCAACGGAGTCTTCATCTCGTACCCGGAAGGGACGCAGGTCCCTTCGCACTAGCCCTATACTTCGCGGCCGATGCGGAGCTCACGGCGCCGGAGCGTTCTCGCGCTTGCGATCGTCTTTTCGATTCTCGCGCCGCTGGAGTGCCGCCGCGCCACCGGCGTGGCCGAAGACCCGATGGATCGCGAGGCCCTCGACGCGCTCGCGGCATACATCCGCATCGACACCTCCAACCCTCCCGGCAATGAGACGGCAGGCGCGAAGTACCTCCAGCAGCTCTTGCTGAAGGAGGGGATTCCGTCCCGCCTCGTCGGCTCCGATCCGCACCGCCAGTCGCTCTACGCGCGGCTCTCGTCGGGCACGAACGAGAAAGCGCTGCTGCTGCTGCATCACATCGACGTCGTTCCGGTGGCGCAGGCGGAGTGGACGAAGCCGGCGTTCGGCGGCGTGACGCAGGGCGGCTACGTCTTCGGACGCGGCGCGCTCGACATCAAGTCCCTCGGCATCGCGGAGCTCATGTCGCTGATCGAGATCAAGCGCCGCAACCTGCCGCTCACGCGCGACATCGTCTTTCTCGCCGAGGCCGACGAGGAGATGGGCGGGAAGCATGGGATGGAGGAGCTGCTGGCGCAGCATCCCGAGCTCTTCGCCAACGTCGGCTACGTGCTGAACGAAGGTGGCTACGCGGAGACGATCGTCGACCGCGTTTCGTTCTGGGGCATCGAGGTCCAGCAGAAGGTGCCGCTCTGGGTGCGCCTGCACGCGAAGGGCATTGCCGGCCACGGCGCCGCGCCGCCCGACGACGGCGGCAGCCTCGCGCGGCTGGTGCGCGCGCTGGCGGCAGTCGAGCAGATCGAGACGCCGTACCGCCTCGTGCCGGCGGTCGAGCGGCATCTGCACGCGGTGGGGAAGACGAAGCGCGACGAGCGCGGCGAGGTCATGCGCGCGATCGGCGAGCCGCTCGACGTCGAGCGGATCAAGCGCGTCCTCTCCGCTGGTTATCGCGCGCTGCTGCACGACACGATCGCCATCACGCGCATCGACGGCGGCACGTCGGTGAACTCGATTCCGCCGCATGCGACCGCGGACGTCGACGTGCGGCTGCTGCCCGATGAGCAGAGCGACGCGATGCTCGGCCGCATCCGCGACGCGGTGGGGAAGAACGCCGAGGTCGAGGTGCTGCTCGAGTCGGAGCCGCAGCCGGAGACGCCGAGCGATACGGACCTGTTTCGCATGCTCGCGCGCGACATGCAGGGCGACGAGCCGGGATCGGCGGTCGCGCCGGTCGTCGGCGCCGGCACGTCGGACAGCCGCTTTTTCCGCGCGCGCGGCATCGTCGCGTACGGCATCGCGCCGTTCAAGGTGAACTACTACGACGCCGACACCGTGCACGCCGCCGACGAGCGCATCCGCGCGCGCTTCTTCGCGCAGGGGACGCGGCTCGTGCGGAGGATCGTGCGCGACTTCTGCGCGCGCGAGCAGTGATGGGGGCAGACAGCGGACAGCGGACAGCGGACAGCGGGAGTGCATCTGCGCCGGATCTCCCGCTGTCTGCTGTCCGCCGTCCGCTGTCTGCCCACGCGGTTCCGCTTCTGGCGATCATCGTCATCGCCGGCTCGCTGTTCGGCCCCGCCCTTCTCCACCGCGAGGTCTTCACGTTCCGCGACCACACCGACTACTTCCAGCCGCTCCGCTACTACACGGCCGAGTATCTGCGCGCGGGGAAGCTGCCGCTGTGGAATCCGTACAACGCGTCGGGCGAGCCGTGGTTGGCCAATCCGCAGACCGGCGTTTTTTATCCGCCGACGTGGCTCTTCGTCGCGCTGCCGTTCGCCGCGGCGTACATGGCGTACCTGCTGCTGCACGTCGCGCTCCTCGGCGTGAACGCGTACGTGCTCTTCGCGCGCAGCGCCACGCGCGGCGCCGCGGTGGTCGGCGCGATCGCGCTGATGTTGTGCGGCCCGACGGTGTCGCTGTGGGACGTGAACAACAACCTCGCGACGTTCGCCTGGGTGCCGCTGGCGATCTGGTGCGGGCTGGAGCATCGCCCGCGATCAGGCGGCGTGGTGCTGGCGCTGGCGTTTCTCGGAGGGGAGCCGTTCTTCGCGGCGGTCGCGGCATTGTTGTTCGTCGTCGCATCGCGCCGCGTGCGCGAGTGCGCGGCCGCCGCGTTGATTGCCTTCGGCCTCTCCGCCGTCCAGCTCCTCCCGTTCCTCGAGCTCCTTCGCGCGAGCGATCGGCGCGCGGGGTTCGATCGCGAGACGATCTTCCGCGAGTCGATGCGGCTCGCTGACTGGTTGCGCGTCGCGCTGCCGGTGCGCGGCTTCGACCCCTCGCTCTCGCAGCACTTCATCCCGATCATCTACCTCGGCATCGTTCCGATCGTCCTGGCGCTCGTCGCGCTCAGCGCGCCGCGCAAAGTGTGGCCGTGGCTCGTGCTGCTCGCGGCGAGCGTCGTCGTCGCGGCGGGCAATCATCTGCCGGCCGGCGAATGGATCGCGCGCGCGCCGGTGACGCTCTTCCGCTATCCCGCGCGCGTCGTGCCGTTCGGCGCGCTGGCCATCATCGCGCTCGCGGTCATCGGGCTCGACCGCATTCCGAAGCGGCGCGTCTGGGTCGACGCCGCGCTCGTCGCCGTACTGCTCGTCGACCTCGTGCCGCGCACCGTCGTGCTGCGCGTCGTCGGACCGCTGCGCCTCGACCGCGTGCCGTATCCCGTGGCCGTCGGCCGCGAGCTGAAGATCATCCGCATCGGCACCATCTCCGCGAATCGCGATGCGTGGATCGCCGGCTACCTCAATCTCTACACGCGGCGCTTCGATGCCGCGACCGCGGCGCCGGTCGCGTCGCAGGAGTACATCAGCGCGCTGACGCACGACATCCTGAACGTCGGCATCGATCATCTCGACCGGATGGGAGTGGGCTGGGTCATCACCGACCGGCCGATGCCGCGCGATCACTACGTGCCGGTGGCGCGCGCGACGGACGTGTTTGCCTGGCGCTCGCGCGGCGCGCAACCGATGGCCCGCGTGCTCGAGGGGAGCGGTGTTTTTCATCGCGTGCAGGCGCTCGCGCTCGATGCCTCACAGGCGCGTGTGCGCGTCGACACGCCTCACGGCGGAACGCTCGTTCTCACGCAGCAGATCGCGCCGGGCTGGAAAGTTTTCATCGATGGGCACGAAGCCAACGCGCGCGTATGGGACGGGGTGTTCCGCGCGGCCACGGTGCCGCCCGGAAAACACGAAATTCTTTGGATTTTTCGACCTTTTTCGCTGATCGCGGGGGCATCGATTTCGCTTGTGATGCTGGTCACGCTGCTGGTTGCACTAGCGAGAGAATTTGCAACTGTCAAGCGACGAGATGCGTGAAATTTTTTTCTCGTGTCTCTCTAAAAAGTTGTGGCGATTTTCGAATCGCGCGGTAGTAGAATCTCGCTCCTCCGCAATCGAGCCCGTACACACACTGAGGTTGAATCGATGGTAAGTATCGACGACCGCCTGAATGCAATCATTCGCGAGTTGATCGGCAACGGAATCACCCTGGAGCAGGCAGTCGAGGCGTTCGAGGGGAAGTACATCGTGGCGGCCATGACGGCTAGCCGTGGAAATGTCACGCAGGCTTCCCGGAAGCTCGGCGTGCATCGCAACACGCTTCACAACAAGCTGCGCAGCCAGACGATGCTCAACGGCTTCGCAGAATCGATTCGCCCAAATCGCCGCAGCGTCTCGCATAAGCGTCTTCAGGCGCCGCCTACCGGCCGCACGCCGAAGGGAAACGGGCGCGCGCGCTGACCCCGTGAACGCCCAACCATCGGAGCTCCAGCGGTCGATCATCGATCTGCTCCGCTCCAAAGGGAACCGCCTCCTCACCATCAGCGACATCCGCGAGCGCCTTGCGGATTCGGAGCTCACACGCGAAGAGGTCGAGCGCGCCATCGAAGAGCTCGAAGCCGACGGCGTCGTCATCGCCGTCCGCGGCAAGCGCTATTCGCTGCTCGAGTTCACGCCGTATCACGCCGGCCGCATCCGCGTGCATCCCGACGGCTACGGCACCGTGCTCCACGGCGGCAACGAGCCCGACATCTACATCGATCGCCGCTCGATGAAAGGCGCGATGAACGGCGACCTCGTCGTCGTCCGCGTCGATAAACATCGCCCCAGCTTCCGCAAGGTCCACAACCGCGACTACATCGCCGGCGAAGTGACCGAGGTGCTGCGCCGCGCGCATCGCACCGTGGTGGGACGCTTCCACGCCAACGACACCGATCCGTTCGTCGTGCCGTACGACGTCCGCATCGACACCGACATCCTCATCGAGCCCGACGAAACGATGGACGCGAAAGACGGGCAGATGGTGAACGTCGAGATCGATCGCTATCCCGACCGCTCGTCGCACTTCGCGCAGGGACGCGTGGTCGAGGTCCTCGGCTTCATCGGCGAGCCGGGCGTCGACATCGAAGTGGTCATCCGCAAGTTCCATATCCCGCACCACTTCCCTCCGGAGATCCTCCGTGCCGCCGAGTCGGTGCCGACGGAAGTCCATCCCGAGGAGCTGGCGAAGCGCGTCGACCTCCGCGAGCGCAACATCGTGACGATCGACGGCGAGACGGCGAAGGACTTCGACGACGCGGTCGAAGTGCGCATGCTGCCGAACGGCAATTTCCTCCTCGGCGTGCACATTGCCGACGTCTCGCATTACGTGACCGAGGGGAGCCCGCTGGACGAAGAAGCATACGAGCGCGGCACGTCGGTCTACTTCCCGGGCAAGGCCGTGCCGATGCTGCCGGAGCGGCTGTCCAACGGCATCTGCTCGCTCAATCCGCGCGTCGAGCGGCTGACGTTCTCCGTCGACATGGAGATCGATCCGCGCGGACGGTTCCTCAGCCGCAAGGTCTACAAGTCGGTGATCAAGACGAAGGAGCGGATGACGTACACGGACGTGAACGCCATCCTCACCGCGCGGACGCCGGAGCTCGAAGAGCGCTACGGTTACCTCTTTCCCGAGTTCGAGCGGATGCACGCGCTCTTCGAAGTCCTTCGCGCGCGCCGCGAAGCGCGCGGCTCGATCGACTTCGATTTACCCGAGGCCAGCGTGGTGCTCGCCGATTCGGGGGCGATCGAGGCGATCCTGCCGAGCGAGCGCAACGTCGCGCACCGGCTGATCGAGGAGTTCATGCTCGCGGCGAACGAAGCGGTGGCGCAGGAGCTCGTCTTCGCGGCGCAGCCGGGACTCTTCCGCGTGCACCAGCAGCCCGATCCGCAAAAGCTCGAGGATCTGCGTGACGTGCTCAAGGAATTCAAGCTCGCGCTGCGCGGCGACGTCGAGGAGATGCGGCCCGCGGAGCTGCAGCGGATCCTCGACGCGGTCGCCGGCACGCCGGAAGAGCGCTTCCTGACGAACTTCATCCTCCGCTCGATGAAGCGCGCGTTCTACTCCGAGAACGACACCGGCCACTTCGCGCTGGCGCTTCAGCACTACTGCCACTTCACCTCGCCGATCCGCCGCTATCCCGACCTGATCGTGCATCGGCGGCTGACCGAGCTGATCGAATCCGGCGCGTTGTATGGCGAGCGGCGCGTGCAGATCGAGGCGAAGATGCCGTCGATCGCGCTGCAGTCGAGCGAGCGCGAGCGCCGCGCCGAAGAGGCGGAGCGCGAAGTGCTGGAATGGAAGAAAGTCATCTTCATGCGCGACAAAGTCGGATTGCCGTTCAACGGGATCGTCACCGGCGTCGCGCCGTTCGGACTGTTCATCGATCTCGAAGAGGTCTTCGTCACCGGCATGGTCCCGGTGGCGACAATCGGCGGCGACTTCTGGATCTTCAAGGAGCGCGCGCACCGGCTGATCGGCCAGGCCTCGGCGCGCGAGCTGCGGCTCGGCGACCGGGTGAAGATCGAGGTAAAGTCGATCGATGAGGACCGCCATCAGATCGAATTCCGCCTTCTCGAGGCTGGTGGAACCCCGATTGCACGACGCGAACGACAGCCATGAGTCTCAATGACCTCGTCAACCGGCGGGTAGCACTGGAAGCACGTCTGCAGCACGAAAAAGGGGAGCTCTCCGAAGCGACCGCCGGGTCGTATGACCGCGAGTACTCGGCGCTGCAGCGCGAGCTCGCGTCGCAGTTCCGCTCCGCCGCCGACGATCAGCAGCGCATCACGGCGATGCTGGAGATGATGCGCATCCTGGAGAACCGCCTCGTCTACCTGCAGAACTTCACCGTCGATCCGACCAGCGACAACCGGATGCTGGCGCGGCTCGTCACGCAGTTCATCGACGAGCTGGCGCGCAACCGCTCGTCCGTGCTGACGAACCTCGAGGCGACGTACTACCGCGCCGTCGCCGCGCTGTACGCGGGCGACGTCCCGCGCGCGAGCGAGGGCTTCCGCGACGCGTGCGCCTCGGAGGAGTCGGACGAGGCGAACGACATCAAGTACAAGTCGTACGTGATCCTCGGCAATCTCTCGCACGAGGAGCAGGACTACGCGAAAGCGAAGGACCTGCACGACCAGTCGCTCCGCTACTCGGCAAACAACAACGTGACGGCGCAGGCGCTCGCGCTGAAGGCGCTGAATTCGTACGCCCTCGCCGATTACGACGAGGCGCTGCACCTCTTCCAGGAATCGCTGCAGCTCTTCGATCTCAATCAGCCGTTCTTCAACTCGTACTTTTTCCGCAACGCGCTGCTGTTCTGCGGCGCGATCTGTTTCGACCGGAAGGATTACGCGCGCGCCTCGGAGTTCTACCAGCGCGTCGTCGACAACGTGGAACAGAGCTCCTACGACTACTTCGACGCCCTCGCGCACCTCGGCCGCATTCACTACCTCAAGGAGCGCTACGAGGAGGCCGTCGCCTCACTCGAGCAGGCGCTGCGCGGCCACAAGCTGAGCGAGAACGAGTACATCATCGACACCTGGTTCCTCATCGCCCGCGCCCACCTCAAGCGCAACGATCCCGCCGCGGCACGGAAGTACCTCGAGAAGATCGCCGCGACGGATGTGCGGTACGACAAGAAGCCGCAGGCGGTGGAGTTGCTGCAGCGGATCGCGTAGCTACTTCACGACCACATCGCTGTACACATCGAACAACGACGTCACCCACACCTCGGGCGTCTTGCCGCCCTTCGGCACGGTGATCTCGATCGGCTCGTTCGCCTCGCCCGCCGCGTTCTCGCCGACCATCACGCGCGCTTCGACCGGCTTTCCGCTTTCGGCATCGCGCGCCGTCACCGTCACCTTGTTCACGCCGGCGTGGAGCTTCGCGGGCTTCATCTCCACGAGCATCTTCGGCGCGGGCGACGGCATCACGAACGTCACGGGCGGATACGAATCGGGCTTCACCGTCACCGTCGGCGCGACGACGTCCATGTGTCCCTCGGCGTTCTTCACCCGGTTGTACTTGACCGGCCACTTGAACGGATAGCCGGTGGCGACGGAGCCGGCCGGGTTCGACGGCGCGAAGACCTGCTGCCTGTCGATCGTGATGTTGGCCTGCACCGGGATGTGCGTGTCGGGATCGAGCGCGTAGATCCAGATGTTGCCTTTGTAATCGCGCGGCACGGTCTCCGGCACCATCCAGACGATGGGCGGCTTCGTGTGCACGACGTTGAGCTTCTTCTCCAGCGCGCACGCCTGCGCCGGCTCCGCGACCATCTTGCCGCGCATGTCGACGCCGAGGGCCCAGATCTCCGTGAAGCCTTTGCACTGCTCCCAGTCGGCGGGATGCGTCGCCTTCGGGAAGGTCTTGTCGCAGACCGCGCGATACTCCGGGACGACGATGTCGTCGCAGAAGAGGAAATTGTTGCCGGGCGTCGCGTAGCAGGTCGCCAGCTTGCGGCAGACCGGCGCGAAGAGCTGCAGCATCTGGTTGTAATGATCCTCGACCCAGCGCCCATCGAGCTGCAGGCCGAGCATCGTGAACGCCGCGGCCTTGATCTGCGTTCGCGGGTAACTCTCGCACGGAGAGTCGGGCGCGCAGGGGCTCGGCGTGTAGTCGTCGGGGAACGTCGGCCGCGGCGACTGCTGCGCGGCGGCGATCGTGGCGGCGAAAAGGAGGATGGCGAGAGAGGTCGATCGCATTCGTCTGTATACGCGCGTCACTGAAAGCGCGTTACGACAAAAGCGATGTCATCCTTGAATTCTTCCGTCGACGTGAAGGCGCAGATGTCGGCGTAGATCCGGTCGAAGAGCTCGCCGACGTTCCCGCCGCCGGAAGCCTCGAGGATTTTCGCCACGCGATCGATCGAATAAAACTCGCCCGCTTCGGTGCGGCGATCGGTCAGGCCGTCGGTATAGACGAACAGCGTGTCGCCCGACGCGATCGAGGTCCGGCACTCGTCGTACACCATCCCCGGCATCGCGCCGAGGAGGTGGCCCGGCTGCTCGACGATGTCGGTGCGGCGTTCCTGCTTGCGGTGGAGGAGGAACGGCGGATGGGCGGCGTTCGAGTAAACCAGCGATCCATCCTTCTCGATCCGCAGCAGCTGCGCGGTGGCGAACTGCGCCGGCAGGCTGACGGTGAAGAGAAAATCATTCAGCTGCGACATGAACGTCGCCAGCGACGCGTGCTCGTGCGCCTCGGTGTGGAGGTAGCTCTTCAGCAGCGACACGAGGATCGCCGCCGGCAGGCCGTGGCCGGAGACGTCGGCCACGAAGAGGTACATCAGCTCGTCCTGCACGAAGTAGTCGTAGAAATCGCCGGAGAGCGTTTCGCTCGGGATGTAGGCGGAGCGTACTTCGATGCGCGGCGCGGTGAAGCTCGACGACGGCACCAGCGCTTCCTGCACCCGCCGCGCGATCTGCAGGTCGCGCGACATCTGATGGTTCACGCGCCGCAGCTCGTCCTGATACGCCTTCACGCGCAGCAGCGCGCCGAGCCGCGCGAACAGCACCTCGGCGTCGGAGCCTTTCGTGACGAAATCGTCGGCGCCCGCTCCGAGGCCGTCGACGACGTGCTGCGGCGTGTCGGCGCCGGTGAGCATCAGCACCGGGATGGTGCGCAAGCGCTCGTCCGACTTCACGCGGCGCGTGACCTCGAAGCCGTCCATGATCGGCATCCGGTAGTCGACGACGATGGCGTCGGGGATGACCTGGATGGCGAGCTGGAGCCCTTCCTCGCCGGAGGTGGCGGGAACGACGTCGAAGCCGCGGCGCTCGAGGACTCGCCGTGTGACCGCGACGTCGTTCGCGTTGTCGTCGATGAGAACGATGCGGCTTTTGCGTGGCAGCCGCGATCCCCCATCCGCCCTGCGGGCGCCTTCGCCTCGCGGGGCGGGGATCAGGGAGATGACGTCCGGCCTCACCGGCCTCCTTCGTACAGCTTATAACCGCGGTTCACGCGCTCGTCATTAAAGCGCGTTCCCAGTTTTTCCGCGAGGCGCTTCTCGAAACCGTTCACGCCGTTCTGGTCGGCGCCGGTGAGGATGGCGACGAACTCGCCTCCGCAGTTGTGGCAGACGACGTCCTCCTGGCGGCAGAGCTTGACCATGTCGCGATGCAGCTCGGGATCGGCGTCGTTCGCCTTGAGCCAGTAGACGGCGAAGGGCGAATCGAACTTCGACACCGTGTCGATGTTGCGCTGCAGCTTGTCGTGGAACTCCGGATCAAAATTGGCCTCGCCGCCCTTCGGCGCGAGGAGCGCGCGATTGGCCGGCTGCGAGGCGGTCTCGCCCGATTTCATCAGCAGCATCACTTCGTCGGCGCTGACCGAACGGACCGCGCTGTCGCGCGTGGTGAGCCGGCGTCCGCTGCGGCGGATCAGCGCGTCGACGCGTGCGCGGAACTCGCCCGCGTGGAACGGCTCGGCGATGAAATCGTCGGCGCCGGCGCGGAGGTAGAGCACTTTGTCCGACTGCCGGTTCGCGTACGGCGAGATCAGCGCGAGCGACGAGGTCGAGCTCTGCGCGAGGTCGAGGATCGCGCTGACGGCGCCCGCGCTGCGCGACGGCGACACGAGCACGAGGCCCGGCTTGTCGCGTTTGGCACGCTCGACGCCGGCCTGCACGTCGCTCTCCGCCTGCACCTTGAACTGGTCGCCGAGGGCTTCGGTGACGCGGCGGATCGTGTCCGGCTGCGCGCCGATCAGCAGCACGCTGCGGTTGATCTGCGACGTCTCTTCCCACGGCTTGGTCACGTCGTTGACCTTCTCGCCGTCGCCGCGATAGTTGATCAGGCCGCGGCCGTCGAGGATGCGGTAGTGCGCGGAAAGATTTTCGCTGTTCGCGTAACGCAGCTTCGACAGGCGCATCAGGCGCCCGCCGGTCGCGGCGTCTTCCGACAGCGCGATCACGCCGAACGAATTCTGCTCCAGCGTCCGGAGGATCGGGTTCAGTTCCGCGTCGACTTCGTCGCCGGCCACGAGCAGCGTCGTCACCGGCAGCTCTTCGAGCGCGTTGATGAGCGACTGCGTGAGCGTCAGCGCGAAATGGGACGAGTACGAGGTGTTGATCAGCGCAAAAACGGGGTCGACGACCAGCCGCTTCGCGCCGCTCTTTTTGATGTAGTCGCCGAGCTCCTCGACGATGGCCAGGATGTCGGCCGGACTCTCCACCAGCTCGAAGTAACGGCCGGATGGATTGAGGATGGCGAGCTGCTGGCGCTTGACCGCCGCCTCGATCTGAAAGCCGATCGCGCGCGCCTGCGCGAGGACGTTCGCCGGTTTCTGATCGGTGATCAGGACGCCGGGCTCGTCGTGCTCGAGACCGCGGGTGAGGAACTGCAGGCCGACGACCGACTTGCCGACGCCGATCGGACCTTTGACGACGTAAACGTGATGCGGCAGCAGCCCGCCCGCGCCGTAATCGACGAGGTCGATGCCGCTGATGATGCGGTCATGGCTGGTGGATGGGGCGCTCGCGCGGGTGGACGGTTGCACTTCGGCCACCGGCTCGTCGAGCGGCAGCGGCACATCGTTTTTTGCTGAAGAATTCAGACGCGGGGCATCATTACTTGATCGCGTTTCAGTCGATCCGTTCATGTGGGCTCTCCAATCTCTGACACCTGTTGCGGTGCGTGGAAGCAACAGATGGGCCAAAATTATGGAGCGCTATTGCACGTGGATCTCGTCCTGCGTCGCCACTTCGCGCTCGCTGCTGAATACGGTCTTCGCCAATTGCTGAAACTCCTGATAATTGCCCGTCCGCGGACGCACCGCCTCGCCCGGGTCGGCGAAACGCGTCACTTCGAATACGGTCGAGAACGGCTTGAGCGACACATGGCGGATCTGGTTTTTGTTGATGTCGTGGAAGCCGCGATAGAGCGTGATCAATTGCGCCGTCGTGAGATTGGTCTCGGTCTTGTTTGACAATGAATGCGCCGCATTGATGAGCTTGAGCGTGTCCTCGGGCCCGCGGCTGGCGATCCGGTCGCGGATGGCATTGATCATCTGCTGCTGCCGCAATTCGCGCGCGAAATTGTCCCCCTCCGGGCCGAGCACATAGCGATAACGGGCATAGGCCAGCGCGCGATGGCCGTCGAGATGCTGCGGGCCGCGCGGAAATCCATCCTGGAAGAGATAGTCGTAAAAACCGCGCTCTACAAAGATGTCGACACCGCCGAGGTCGTCAACCAGTTTTTCGAAGGCGGAGAAGTCGATCCGAACGAAGGCGTGGATCGGCTGATTGAAGATCTGCGAGACCGTATCGCATAAAAGTCCGGGGCCTTTTCCCGGATACGCGCTGTCGTTCCCGATGGAGTGCGCCGCGTTGATGCGGTGCGAGCCGTGCGTCCCGAGGCTGACCCAGAGGTCGCGCGGGATCGAGATCACCGCCGCCTGTTTCGTCGACGGTTTCAGGCTCACCAGCAGGATCGAATCGGCCAGCTCTTTTCCGCCGCCCGGATGCGAATCGCCGCCGACGCCGATGAAAAGAATATTGATGCGGTCCTGCTTCAGTCCGTCAGCGAAATGGTTCGGGATCCGGCTGCGCGACGGCGAGTAGGTGTAATAAAGCGCCACCGCCGCCATCAGCACGAGCAGCCCGAAAATGCCGAACAGCGTGTATTCGAGGATGTGCTGGGATCGGGTCGGTTTCGGCTCTTCACGCTTCTGGTCTTCATAAGAGCCGGAACCCTGGGGGTTGAATCGTGTGTACCGCGTGTACCGTGGGCTCATGGGCGATGCAGCCGCTTCTGCAAGGCAAATTCCACGGCATCCATTTTGAAGTCGCCGCGTCGCATGAATCCCCGACTCTCTCTCATTGCGGCCATTCTGTTTTCCGCCGCCGTGGCGCGCGCCGACTGGACGAACGTCGCGCCCGGCGTCGACTATCAGGAGTTCACCAGCGACAGCACCGACATCCATGTCACCCGCATCGACCTGACGAATGACGCCTTGCAGGTGGTCGTCTCGCGCGAAAGCGAGCGCGGCCTCAAGGTCAGCGACTTTGCGAAGAAAAACAAAGCCATCGTCGCCATGAATGGCGATTACTTCGATGAAAAATTTTCTCCCATCGGACTGACCATCGGCCCCTGCGGACCGTGGGCCGGATCGAAAGACACCAGCCGCGAAGGGGTCATCGCGTTCGGCGAGCACAAGGCGTCGATCCGCCGGCAGAAAGAGGTGATGGACCCGCCGGAGTCGTGGGTCGCGGAAGCGATTTCCGGCTGGCCCGCGCTCGTTCTCAATTGCGAGATCGTCAAGCCGCTGCCCGGCAGTAAAGCCTTTACGGCGTCGCCGCATCCGCGCACGGCGGTCGGACTTTCCCAGGATCACCTCACGCTCTATTTCGTCGTGGCCGAGGGGCGGAGGACCGGCGTGCCCGGACTGACGCTGTCCCAACTCGCCACATTCATGCATGACGAGCTCGACGTCTGCGCCGCGATGAACCTCGACGGCGGCGGATCGGCGGCCTTATGGGTCGGCGATCACATCGTCAATCGGGTGAGCGATGGGGTCGAGCGCAAAGTCGGAAATCACATCGCGGTCATTCGCCGCGCGGACTTCACGGCATGCAATTCATCATTGGAATCGACATTGCAGAGCCGTGCGTCCGGAGAGGCAACACCGCTTCAGCAAACGAAGCAAAATCATTGAAATCGCTCCTGCTAAAGGAAGGTCGCCGACATGAGGACTGGAAAGATACTTTCCGCCCTGCTGCTGTCGCTGTCGATGCTCTGCGCGGCTGCCGTGTACGCCCAGAGCGATGTTTATAATCAGATCAATCCCCTCGAATCCGCGGTCAAAAACAATACCGCGACTCACGATCAACAAATTCAATTGAGCCGCCTGTACATTCAGGCCGGCCGCTATTACGAGGCCTCGCAGCTCGCTGCCCGCCTCCTGGCGCTGGATCCCAATGATTCCGACGCCATCGCGGTCCGCGACGATGCCTCGGCGCACCTGCGTCAGGCCGCCAGCCAGCGGGTCACGGCCGCTGAAGCCGCGGCCCAGCGAAGCGAAGCGACGGACGCGGACCGCCTGGCGCTGGCCAATGCGTACTTTGACGCCGGCCGCTACGACGCCGCGCTCGATACGTACTCGAAATTGCCGGCGTCGATGCAGGATCGCGACGTCCGCCTGCGCCAGGCCCGCGCCATGGCCTGGTCCGGCCGCTTCGATTCGGCCGAGCGCGCGTATTCGGCGCTGCTCAAGGAACAGTCGACGCCCGAATTGCAGCTCGAATACGGGCGCCTCCTGACCTGGATGGGGGCGAGCAAGCCGGCGGTGGCGCACCTGCGCACGCTCGACCAGCAGCTCGGCAACGAGGACACGGCGATCGCGCTGGCCAATGCCGAGGCGGCGAGCGGCAACCGCGAAGAAGGCATCCGCCTGCTGACCGATTTCACGAACAACCATCCCGATGCCATCCAGGCGAAGGCGCTCCTGCGCGACATGCAGGCGTCGCCGGAGCTGCGCATCGAGCACATCAATCACCTCATCGAGGCCGAGCCGTACAACCTCGCCCTCCGCCTCGAGCGCGCCCGGATGAACCTCGAGCGCTCGCATTACAACGAGGCGCTCAATGACACGCAGTTCATCCGCGAGCACAGTAAGAAAAAGGTCGAAGGGCTCGCCGAGATCGAAAAAGAGGCGAAGACCCGGCGCAGTGCCGAGCTGAAGACGCTTTCCGGCAAGCTCGAAGCGCTGAAGTCGCACAATCCGACGAGTCCGGACGAGGTCCTGTCGCTCGCCAAAGCCTACGTCGGACTCGGCGATTACGACACGGCCATCAATCTTTACGAGCAATATCTGCAGATGCGGCCCAATGACACCGAGGCGCGGATCAATTACGCGCGGGTGCTGAGCTGGGACCGCCGCTATCCCGCCGCGGAGCGCCAGTACGAGAAACTGATCGAGCAGAATCCCGATCGCGCGGACCTCAAGCTCGAATACGCCCAGGACCTCTCGTATGACTCGAATTTCGCCGATGCGCTGCACATGTTCAGCTCATTGACCGATCTCTCGGACAATCCGCGCAAGGACCTCTATCCCGACGTGCCGCAGCGGGCCTACTACAACATGGGCCAGATTTACCGCTGGTACGGCTGGACGGACCACGACGTCCTCGATCAGAACCGCGCGTTGTCACTGGACAGCAATTACACCGCGGCGCAACAGGAGCTCGACCTCGCGCGGCACACCCGCCCGAACTCGACGCTCGACGCGCGCTACACCTACGCCACCGACTCGAACGATTTCACGCTGAAGCGCACCGACCTCGATGCCGCGCACTGGACGTCGCAGAAGCTGGCCTTCGACCTCGGCGTCGGCCATCACGAGTTCGAGCACCTCGGCGACAGCGCGAGCGCCAATGCCATCAGCGGCGGCGCGATGTATCGCATGAACGACAAGACGCTGCTGCGCGGCCGGGTCGGCGTGAATTTCTACGACCGCGGCCTCGGCACGCGCCCGTTCTTCGGCGCCGGCGCGGAATGGCTGCCCAACCTGCAGAGCCGCTTCGCCGTCGATTACAACCATTACGACCTCGTTTACGACGTCTTCACGCTCGCGTCGCTGACGTTCCCGGCGACGACCACCGGGCCGAATTTCCACAATCCGATCTCCATCAACGATTTCCGCGGCCATTACGATTACAACAGCGGCGGCCACCTCGGATATCTCGCCGACGCGTCGTACGGCTTCCTGTCCGACGACAACAAACGCGCCGCGGCCCACGGCCTGGTGAGCTATCGCATCCTCAAGGCGCCGTTCGTCGCATTGAAGGCCGACGGCCGCTGGCTCTCGTACGACTTCCGCACGAACCGCTACTGGTCGCCGAACGATTACCGCTCGCTGGCAGGCGTCGCGCAGGTCGGCCAGAACATCCGCGACCGCTTCATCTGGAGCGCGGAAGTGAAGTACGGCCGCTCGTGGGAAGGGAGCGCCAGCTCCGACCTCCGCTCTTATGACGTCACCGCGACCGTGCCGGTCTCCGATGCCTTCGACATCGTCGGCAATTACGGCTACGGCAAGAGCGGCCGCCTCGATTCGATCCTCGGTCTCGGCAGCAACAACGGCGACATCACGAATTACTGGCAACGGCATTTCTACGTCGGCATTCGCCTGAAACGGTTGTTCGCGAGCTCCGACCAGCGCAACAGAAACCCGTATTACTTCGATAACAGCTCCATGACCGGCTCACCCGTACTGCCGGAGGTCCACTGATGGCCACAGTCAAAAAACCGATGAACCCGAAGCTGCAACTGGTCCTGTCAGTTGCAGTGATCGCGGTCGTCGTCATCCTCACGATCTTCCTCTTCCGCTATCCCCAGAAACTCGGCCCCGTCTTCGTCGCCGCACTCGTCGTCACGCTGGCCAGCTTCCTCCTGCTGCTGATCCTGCGGCACTTCATCATCACCTGGTTCAGCTACATGCATCAGCGCGAGCTGGCCAACGGCGAGGTGTACGAGAATTATCCGTTCATCTCGATCATCGTGCCGGCCTACAACGAGGGCGAGGTCATTCAGTCGTCGCTTTCGTCGCTGCTGGAATTGCGGTATCCGTATTACGAGATCATCGCCGTCGACGACGGCTCCACCGACGGCACCTTCGACAAAATGAAGGAATTCGAAGGCAATCACTATGGAGTGCGCGTCTCCTGCTATCGCAAGGAAAACTCCGGCAAGGCCGAGACGCTCAATTACGGGATCCGCCGCTCCAAGGCGCCGATCGTGGTCTGCATGGACAGCGACTCGCGCCTGACCGCCGACGCGCTCCGTTATGCCATCGCACACTTCAAGGACCCGCACGTCGGCGCCGTCGCCGGAAACGTGAAGGTCATCAACCGCCACAACATCTGGACGAAACTGCAGGCGCTCGAGTACATCGAAGGCCTCAACATCGTCCGCAACGCGCAGGCATTCTTCCGCTCCGTCAACGTCATTCCCGGCCCCATCGGGATCTTCCGCCGCACGGCCATTGAAGCCACCGGCGGCTATGACAGCGACACGTTCGCCGAGGACTTCGACATGACGGTCAAGATCCTCGCGGAAGGGTGGAAGATCGATTACGAGCCGAAAGCGATCGCGTACACCGAGGCGCCTGAGGAATTGCTCGACATCATCCAGCAGCGCTATCGCTGGTCGCGCGGAATTCTGCAGGCCATCCGCAAGCAGCGGCACTTATTGACGCGGACCGAAGGCGTGGTCACGACGCCGTTGTCGCTCTGGTACATGATTTTCGAAGGGCTGGTATGGCCGGCGATGAACATCTTCGCCAACCTGTTCTTCGTCTGGATCGCGCTGCTGTACGGCATGACCAAGCTGCTGGTCTTGTGGTGGCTGCTGCTGACGGTGCTCGATCTGTTGATCGCGGTTCACGCCACAGTGATGGAAAAGGAATCGATGCGGCTGGTGCCGTACGCGGTTCTGTACCGGTTCTTCTACATTCTCATCATCGACGTCACGAAACTCTTTGCCACGCTCGAGGAGCTGTTCGGCCTCGACATGTCGTGGGGAAAACTGGCCAGAAGGGGCCGCATCTAAAGGACAAACGCCATGCACTTCGACTGGGTGAACATTCTCGCAACCGTCATTTTCGTCTCGATCGTCGTGACGCTGATTCTCGCCGTGGCCTCGTATTTCGCGTACAAGGTGCGCGAGGCCCGCAGGCCGAAGAGCGCGTCCGAGCTGCGTCAGGAAGGGCAGATGAAGGCGTTCTTCAATCAGTACAATCCCGATCAGCCGGCGGCGGACGCGCCCGTTCCCGCGGATACGAAATAAGTGAGTGAAGCACCACAAACATCTCGCCATCTACGGATTGGTCGTGGCGCTCGCGGTCGCCGTGGGCGCCCTGGCCATCTGGTCCTTCATTGAACGGCAGTCGCTCGTCGTCGTCACCGAGCCGCTGCCGAAAGTCACGATCGTCACGCGCGACCCGAATTCGCGGCTGGCCGCCGCGTGGGTGCGGCTCCTGACGAAGGCCGAATTGACGCCGACGCTCGTCGCCGCCGACAAGGCCGATTCGATCGAAGGGATCGTCGTCTTCTGCGATCTCCCGCAATTGCCGCCGAAGTTCGCGCATGTCCGCGCGTCGGTCTACGTCGGCGCGCCCCCCGCGTCGTCGATGTTGTCGGCGGACGGCGGCATGTCGGATGACGCGATCCTGCTGTCCGAGACGATGTCGCCGCTGCTGGCGCGGCTCTCGCCCGGCACCGAGCTCGCGGCGAAGCCGGCGCAGGTCGCGCTGCTGAAAGAAACGCCGCGGATGGTCGTCGATGCGCGGTGGCGGACGAACGCGCGCGCGGCGGTGATGCATCTCCAGGATGGCGTCGATCGCTGCGTCTGGTTCGGCTTCGATCCCGAGGCGCTCAACAATCCCGAGGACACGCGGCTGCTGCTTTTGCTGCGGACGTCGTTCCGCTGGGTGGCGGGGCAGCCGATCTCCGACGGTGCGGTCGGATCGCTGACGCCGGAGGGGCGGCGGAAGGCGCGCGCGGAGCGGTTCGCGTTCAGCGTCGACCGGCTCGAGGATCCGCGCATGCTGTCGATCCGGATGACCAATCGCGGCACGCTGCCGCTGGACAAGCCGACGGTGAAAGTCTGGCTGCCGCCGGGCGTGACCGAGGTGGCGCTGGCGGGCGATCTGATCATGCGTCGCGGCGCCACCCTGCGCGGCGATCCGGACGAGGCGGCGTGTCAGATCACGTTGCCGTCGCTCGGCCGGAACGAAGATCGCATCATGAAGCTGAAGGTGGTAAAGGAACGGCCTCATGCAGCAGCGCGCGTGGCGTCTCGATGAAAACGAGCGGATGATCGCCCGGCAGATCGAGGCGCGCGGCATCACCGACAAGCGCGTGCTCGACGCCTTCCGCTCCGTCCCGCGCGAGCTCTTCGTCCCGCCGCCGCATCAGGCATCCGCATACGACGACACGCCGCTGCCGCTCGAGCGGGGGCAGACCATCTCGCAGCCGTTCATCGTCGCGTTCATGACCGACCTGCTGCGGCTGCGCGGCGACGAGAACGTGCTGGAGATCGGGACCGGATCGGGCTATCAGACGGCGATCCTCTCGCGGCTCGTGCGTCACGTGTACAGCGCCGAGCTCGAGCCCGACCTCGCCCGCACCGTCGCCGACCGCCTCACGATCCTCGGCATCGACAACGTGACGCTGGCCGTCGGAAACGGCGTCGAGATCTTCCGCGAGCGCGGCCCCTTCGACGCCATCCTCTCCGCCGCCGCCCCCACCGTCTTCCCCGAGCCGCTGATCGACCAGCTCGCCGACGGCGGCCGCTGCATCATCCCGGTCGGGCAGCCCGAGTCCCAAAACCTCTGGCTCATCGAAAAAACCGCCGCCCGCGTCACCCGCACCCCCCTCGACGCCGTCCGCTTCGTCCCCCTCCGTTAAGTTAAAAGATTGGGGTCGTATCTGGAAATTTAACTTTACGCGGAGCCTTAAGTTAAATTTCCAGATACGACCCCATTTTTTTAACTTCCGAAGTAGTGGCAGCGGGAGGAGCAGGTTTCTTCGATCGTCACCCGGTGCAGGATCGGGATCTGGGGGGCGAGGCGGTTCCAGAGCCAGACGGCGACCATCTCGGAGGTCGGGTTGGAGAGGCCGGGGATGTCGTTGAGGCAGTAGTGGTCGAGCTCGTGGATGATCGGGTCGACGGCCTTTTTCAGGTCGGCGAAATCGATCAGCCAGCCGGTGGCGGGATCGACTTCCCCCCGCACCGCGACCTCGCCCCGGAACGAGTGGCCGTGCATGCGCCGGCACTTGTGGCCCTCCGGCACATTCGGCAGCCAGTGGGCCGCTTCGAATCGAAAGTCCTTCACCAGTTCCACGAAATGTGATTGCATCGCGCAGCGCAGAACGCAATGGGCAGCTCTTTTGCTCCCAACGCGCAAGTATGAGCGCAGCACCGATGAATGACGATTACCGATCGCTGGGGCAGATCTTCAAGGACCTCAGCGCCGACCTCTCCACGCTGTTCCGCAGCGAGGTCGCCCTCCTCAAGCTCGAGATCAAGGACACCGTGGCCAAGCTCGGCGGCGGCACGGCGATGTTCGCCGGCGCGGTGTTCCTCGGCCTGTTCGGCCTGGCGTTCCTCTTCGTGACCATCGTCCTCGGCCTGGTGGCCCTCGGCGTCCCGGCCTGGCTGTCGACGCTGATCGTGACCGTGGTGCTCTTCGCGGCCGCGGGAGTGCTGGCCTTCATGGGCAAAAAGAAATTTGCGGCGGTCGAGTTCGTGCCGAACGACTCGATCCAGCAGATCAAGAGCGATGTCGAGTCGATCAAGTCCGACATCGCCCGCATCAGGAGCCGTTAATGCCGGACATCCAGGAAGAGAAGGCCCACGTCGAGCGCGCCATCGAACAGGCGCGTGACGACATCAGCGTGCGCATCGACGAGCTCGATCAGCGCATCCGGACGCAGTATGACGTCAAGCAGTTCGCCGCCGAGCACGCGACGCAGATCGTCGCCGGCGGCGCGGTCCTCGGCCTCCTCATCGGCTTCGGCTTCCCGAAACCGCTGCGCCGCCTGATCCAGATCGGCGTGCCGCTCGGCCTCATCGCGTGGAAAGTGAAGCAGACGATGGCGGTGGATGGAGATAGCATTCTCCCTTCGTGAAGCGCCTGATTCCGATCCTCCTCCTGCTCACCGCCTGCGCGACGGCCACGGCGCCGTCCCCATCCGATCCGGCGGATCTCGACATCCGGGCCACGGTCATCGCCGAGTACAACGTGATCTCCGGCCCGGCCGGACGCCGCGACTGGGATCGTTTCCTGGAACTGTTCGCGCCCGGCGCGCACATCAACGGGCTGACTCCCGAGGAGTACGTGGCGAAGAACAAGCCGTACTTCAACGAAACCGCGCTGTTTCAGTGGCCGGGATCGATGCGGGTCGAGCGGCACGGCGACACGGCGCACGTGACGGTGCAGGACGAATCGCGGCACGCGTCGAACGACGAAAAGCCGTATGCGCAGGGCGTCACGTCATTCGACCTGGTGCATAGTGGCGACGCGTGGAAGATCGTGACCATCGTGACGCAGTGATCACGATCGCGAACCTCACCGCGATCCGCGGCGGGCGCCGCATCCTCGACGACGTCAGCTTCGACGTCCGCGCCGGCGAGATCCTCGGCGTGATCGGTCCCAACGGCGCGGGGAAGACGACGCTGTTCGAATGCATCGCCGGCCTGCAGCCGATCACCTCCGGCACGATCGATCGCGGCGACGGTCTGTTCTACATGCCCGACGGCGTGAAGCCGTGGCCGGATCAGACGGTGCGGTGGACGTTGGAGATCTTTGCGAAGATGTACGGGACACAGACAGGAGTGTCTGTTCCACATGGAGTTGTAGCACAGACACTCTTGTCTGTGTCCTTCGAGAACCAGCGCGTTTCCTCGCTCTCGAAAGGCGAGACCAAGCGCCTCGACATCGCGCTCGCGCTGCTCACGCCGCATCCGGTGCTCTTCCTCGACGAGCCGTTCGACGGCCTCGATCTGCGGCAGATGCTCGCGACGATGGATCTGCTGCGAAGCGTGAAGCGGACGCTCGTCCTGTCGATCCATCAGTTGCGCGACGCGGCGCGCATCTGCGACCGGCTGCTGCTGCTCAATCACGGCCGCGTCATCGCCACCGGCACGCCGGCGGAGCTGGGCGACATCGAAGAGGCGTTCCTTGCGCTCACTTAGCGTCCTGCTGCGCAAAGACCTCGGCGAGCTGTTCGCGTCGCGGGCGTTCTGGCTGACGCTGCTCGTCATCGGACCGCTCGTCGGCCAGAGCTTCATCCAGGCGGTGAGCACGTACGCGGAAGTGAGCGGCGGCGCGCTGCCGCAGGGTTTGTCGCCGCTCGACGGCATCGTCGTCCCGTCGCTCGGCGCGTACGAGCTGGCGATGATGCTTCTCTTTCCGTTCGTCGCGATCCGGATGATCTCCGCGGAGCGCACCACCGGCGCGCTGAAGCTGATCCTGCAATGGCCGGTCTCGCGCGCCGCGCACGTAATGTCGAAACTGACATCGCTGCTGATCGCGTGGCTCCTCTCGCTCGCCGCGTTCGCGATCGCGATGCTGATGTGGCGCGCGTACGGCGGACATCTCGATGCGGCCGAGGTGACGAACGTCCTCCTCGGCTACACGCTGCGATTCGTGATGACGTCGGCGATGGCGATGGCCGCCGCGGCGCTCGTGCCCGGCGCGGCCAACGCGGCGGTCGTCGTGCTCGCATTCACCATCGGCACCTGGGCGCTCGACTTCATCGCCGCCGGCCGCGGCGGCCTGCTCGAGACGCTCGCCGCGTACACGCCCGCCGCCGCGCTGCGCTCGTTCGAGCGCGGCCTGCTGCGCGCGGACGTCGTGCTGGTGATGCTGATCATCACCGTCGTCGCGCTCTTCATCACCGCGCGCTTTCTCAACCTCGGCTCGATCGTCGCGGCGGTCATCGCGCTGCTCCTCGCCGCGGGCGCGATCTCCATCGCGTCGCATGTGCGCGCAAGCGTCGATCTCTCCGAGGACCGGCGCAATTCGTTCGCAGTCGCGGATGAAAACGCGTTGCGATCGATCACAGAGCCGTTGACGATCACGATCTGGCTCTCCGCCGAGGATCCGCGCATGAACGACTTCGAACGCAACGTCCTCGTGAAGTTGCGGCGGACGATGAAGGTCGAGGTGCGGCATCCGTTGGAAGGACGCACGGGCTTGTTCAGCAGGTATGGAGAGATCGAGTACCGCCTCGGCGGACGGACGGCGGTCAGCAAGTCCACAACCGAGGAGATCGTGCTCGAGACGATTTACGGGCTGGCCAGGGTGCCGGCGCCGCCGCATTCCGAGGCGGCGTACGCCGGCTATCCGCTCGCGAAGCGCCCGGCGGGCGCAGCGCTCGTCTTTTACGCGTTGTGGCCTATGGGCGTACTTGCGTTTTGGTGGGCGTCACGGCGAAGTCGGCGAACTGGCTGACGCTGTCGGTCTTCGACCAGAGTCCCACTTTTCCCGACACCGGCTCGGCCAGCGTGTACTCGAGCAGCAGCTTGTCGTCGAGGAAGCCGCGCAGCATCGTGCCCGACGTCTCGATCTTCATCTTGTGCCACTCGTTCATGTTGAGGTGGACCTCTTCGCTTCCTTTTTTCACGAAGCTGCGCTTGCCGTTCACGAACTTCCAGAGCACGAGGTTGTCCTCTTTGCCGTTGAAGCGGACCGTCAGGTAGTCGCCGTTCGGCTTGAGGTTGAAGAGGATGCCGGCGCACTGATCGAGCTGCCCGCTGATGAGGCGGAAGCGCATGGTGATCTGCCCGTCGCGGAACTCGTCGACGTCCTTCGCCACCGCGTACGGGTAGTAGGCGTACGCCTTGACGCTGTCGATGAACTCCTCGTGATGCGCGCCGTAAATGCGGCGCGCGTTTGCGGCGAGGCCGGCCGAGGGCTGGCCCTTGATCCATTGCCGGCCGTCGACCTGCACGACGTCCTTCGACATCGTCCACTCGCCGACGATCGGGAGAAAGCCGCCCGGTCCCACGGTTGCGAAGAAGAGGCTGCAGAGCAGTGTGAAGATCAAAACACGTACCTCACTTGAAGTTGGAACATGCGCGGCGGATCGACGTTCGCGAACGCGGGGATCGCATCCGATGCGGAGCCCACTGCAACGAGCTGGCCGAACGTCGGATTCGGCGTGCCGGTGTCGCCGTAAACGGTCTGGCCGCGGCCGAGATAGTTGCCGTGATTGAGAAGGTTGAAGCCCTCGACGCGCAGCACGATCGTGCGATTCAGCACGTGCAGCCGGTGCTCGAGGAACGCGCCGACGTCCTCGGTCGCGGTGCCGCGGAACGCCGACTTGCGGAGCACGTGACCGTCGATGACCGGCCGGTCGTTGTTCGCGCCGTCGCCGTTGTTGTCGATGCCGGTGGTGGCGTTGAACGGACGCGCCGAGGCGTACTGCGTGAGCGTGCCGGCGGTGAAGTTGAACGGCAGGTCGTACGTCAGCGTGAGCACCGCGCGATGGCGTTGATCGAGGAGGCTCGGCCCGCGCTCCTCTTCGCCGAGGCGGGAGATGATGCTCTGGTTCGCCGCGACGCCGTTGCCGTCGGGCTCGAACGTGTTCGTCGCCTTCGACAGCGTGTAGCTGAGCGACGCGTAGAGCTTGGAGTTGCCGCGGTAGGTGATCTGCGTCTGCAGTCCGTTGTAATCCGCTTCGCCGAGGTTCATCAGCACGTTGACCTGGCGCACGCCGCCGGCGACCGGGAGGATCGGACGCGTGGCGTTCGCCGCGGCGACCGTGCGCGTCTGGCCCGGCGCGGTGCGGTCGAACGCCGACGGCGCGTTCAGATCGACTGTGCGCACGAGATCGGTCCAGCGCTGATGCACGACGTCGGCGCCGACGAAGAGTCCCTTGATGAATTCGCGCTCGGCGCCGATCGACGCCACCTGGCTCTTCGAGTTTTTCAGCTTGTCGGGATAGAACGGCAGCTTGTCGAAATTCAGGCCGTACTTCGCGAACTGGGATTCGTAGAACGCGCGCTGGCCGGGGAGGATCGTGATGTCGCGCGCCGGCAGCTGCGACGCCGGCAGCGTGCGCGGATCGAACGCGAGCGGCAGGCACGAGCCGGTGAGGCACGTCGGGAAGCCGAGCTGGCCGGGGACGGCGGTGTAGGTCGTCAATCCATCGAGTCCGCCCGTCAATGCCGACGCGAAGAGGTTCGACTGGATCTGCGTGTAGTAGATGCCGTAGCCGCCGCGGATGGCGAGGCGCGAATCGCCGTTGGGATGCCAGCCGAAGCCGAGGCGCGGCGCGAAGTTGTTCTTCGCATCGGTCAGCGTCTGCTGGTCGTAGCGGACGCCGAGGTCGAGCGTCAGGTCGCGCAGTTGAATGCTGTCCTGTACGAAGCCGGTGTAGAGCTTCTGCGTCAGCTTGTAGCGGTTGATGCCGAAGTCGATCGGCTGCGTGTACTGCTGCACGTCGGCGAGCGTGAGCTGATCGAAAGGCTTGGTCGTCGTGTTCTTGAACGTGAACGTGCCGAGGATCGCGGTGCCGGGCTCCGATCCGAAGCCGCCCGACGTGTGGCGAATCACGCTCGCGCCGAAGCGGACGTAGTGATTGCGATGCGAGTACGACAGCGTGTCGGCGAGCTGCGCCTGGCGGCCCCAGAGATCCGCCGCGCGCGACTGGCCGATCGTGAACGGCACCGAGCCGGCGCGCGTGTAGGTCGTCGAGAGGTTCTGCGCTTCCCACTTCGTCACCGGGTTGCCGTTCAGGAGAGCGACGCGCGCTTCGTTGAGAAGATCGGCCTCGATGACCGCGGTGTGATTGACCTGCGACGTCCACGCTTTGCGCGAGTAGCGGCGCGCGACCGACGGCGCGCTGGTGCCGCCGACGGCGTCCTGCGGATTGTCGTCCGACATGCGATCGATGTTCGTGCGCAGCATCAGCGTCTGCCCCGTGGTGAGCGTGTGATCGAGGCGGCCGTTGAAGAGCGTCTGGCGATAGTGGCCGGTCCACGCGAGGTTGCCGTCGGCCGGCAGCACGAACGCGGGGAGTGAGCGCGACAGGAACGTCGTGCGGTTCTGCCGCGTGAAGTCGCCGGTGGCGAAGAAGAACGTGCGGTCTTTGATCAGCGGTCCGCCGATCGACGCGGAGTATTGATTGAGGCGATCGGGGATGTCGACCGGATCGATCGCGTTGAGCGTCGACGGCGTGACGCAGCTCGGCACCGACGACGGACAGAAGCCGCTGGTGGAGAACGTCTTCGCCTGCCAGCTGCCGGGACGGAAGAGGTAGAGCGCTTCGCCGCGCACGGCGTTGGTCCCCGATTTCGTGACGACGTTGACGGCCGGTCCCGCCGTCCAGCCGTATTCGGCGGAGAAGGCGTTGGAGAGGACGGTCACTTCCTGCACCGCGCCGATCGGCACGGTGGCGATCATCGCCTGGCGGCCCCACGCTTCGTCGTTGTTCGCGCCGTCGAGCGTGAACGTGGTGGTGCGGCGCGAGCCGGCGCCGGTGGTGACGTAAGTCTGGTTGACGAAGAGATCGCCGGTGCCTTTGGCCTGCCGGAATGCGGCGTTGAGCAGCGGGAGCGACGAGAGCTTGCGCCCGAGGATCGGCGTCTCGTCGATCTGTTTGCTGTCGAAGCGGCGGCCGATCTGCGGATCGGCGCGCACGCCCTCCGCCGTCCCGAACACCGTGACCTCCTCGGACTTCGAGCCGATGACGAGCTTCACTTTCAGCGTCGCCGTCTCGCCGGAGCGGAGCGTGATGCCGGTCTGCTCTTCGGGCGCGAAACCGTCTTTCGAAACGGCGATGGTGTAGGTGCCGGTGAGCGGAAGCGCCGGAATCGTGGCGATGCCGTCGTTCGCGGCCGCGAGCTCGCGGATGGCGCCGGTGGCGTTGTTGACGATGGTGATCTTCGCGCCGCCGACCGCCGCGCCGCCCTGATCGACGACGTGGATGACGAGCGTCGCCGTGTTCGGCGACTGCGCGAAGAGTGCGAAGGAAAGGAAAAGGGAGATGAGCGCGAATGCGTGTCGCATGCGCATGCGTGAATCCTCCAGTGTGCGAACGTCGTGAATGTGCGGCCGCAGGGCGCGGCGCTAGACGTTCATGCGGGTGGTGAGGAGGAGGATGTCGGCGGGCGCCTTCGGCGCGGTTGTTGGGTTGTTGGGTTGTTGAGTGGTTCGGTGAGTGGCCGTCGTCGTGTTGTTGATGGCGACGTGGGTGGGGAGGAGCGTCGACGGGACTTCGAGCGTCTCGTCATCGATCGACGCGTGGCAGTTGAAGGGGATGCTCGCGGACGATTCGACGCCGCGGGCGTCGGCCCAGACGACGACGGCGGCTTCGCCGGGGCGGGCGGATTCGGGGGCGGTCTTCGCGGAATCGGCGAGCGGGACGATGGCGTCCGGATCGGCGTGGATCCGGAACTGCGTCGGGACGGCGTGCAGCTTTTCCACACGCTCGTTGCCGGTGCGGATCAGGAGGCGGACGTCGCCCGAGTCGACGTTCGGCACGAGGACGTCGTAGCTGCGGACGGCGACGTCGAGGTGCGGCGTCAGGCGGACGGAGTAGAAACGTCCGCCGTCGACCGACAGAAATGCTTCCCACTCCTCGGTGTGCGCATCGACGTACCGCGCGTCGAGCGTGAAGGTGGCAAAGTGCCCGCCGCGCAGATCGCGCGGAAGCGGCGCCGCCTGCACCGACAGCGCGGCGAAGAACAACAGCGGCAACATTCGGCGGAGCACGGGAGCGATATTCTCGCATAGCGTCACTTCACCCGCACGTAGCGCGCTCCCGGCAGCGCCCTCAACCATCCGTCGAGCTCCAGCTGCAGCAGCGGCTCCGCGAGCGCCGCCGGCGCGCGGCCGAGGCGCGAGGCCACCTGCTCGAGGGCGGTCCCTTCGTCGCGGGTGAAGGCGGCGAGGACTTCGCGCAGCGGCGACTCCGGCTCGGCTGGCGCGGCGCGCGGGGCGAGCTGCAGGTCGCCGGGCAACTCCTCGAGCACGTCGTTCGCGTCGTGTACGAGCTTCGCGCCGTACTGGATCAGGCGATGCGTTCCTTCCGTGCCGGCGGAGTAGATCGAGCCGGGGACGGCGAAGACTTCGCGGTTCTGCTCCGCGGCGGTGCGCGCCGTGATCAGCGAGCCGCTGCGGCTCGTCGCCTCGACGATGATTGTGCCGAGCGTGAGTCCGGAGATCACGCGGTTGCGGATCGGGAAGTTCAACGCGAGCGGCGGCGTGCCGGGGGCGAACTCCGTCAGCAGCAGTCCGTGGTCGATGATCCGTTTGTACAGCGCGCGGTTCGTGCGGGGATAGGTGACGTCGATGCCGGTGCCGAGGACCGCGATGGTGGGGAGCGAGGCATCGAGCGCCGACTCGTGCGCGGCCGCGTCGACGCCGCGGGCGAGGCCGGAGACGATCACGAGGCCGCTGCGCGCGAGGTCGTTGCCGAGCTGGCGCGCGACGTTGATCGCGTACGGCGACGCGCGCCGAGACCCGACGATGGCGACGGACGGTTTCGCCAGCAGCGAGCGGTCGCCGCGGACGTGCAGTGCGAGCGGCGGATCGATGATCTCGCGCAGCAGCGGCGGGTAGTCGGGATCGGCGAGCGTGATGACCGAGTCGCGCAGCGCGGCGACGCGGGCGGCATCCAGTTGTAACGGATTTCTGACCTGCTCGGCCTGCGCTTGATCAATGCTTAGAAGCGACACGAGTACGCTTGAAGATGCTCTGCTGGCCGCGTAAGGCGGGTCGCCGAACATTTCCAGCAGCAGGCGTGTGCGGTTCGGAGTGAGGAACGGTAACAGCGACCAGGCGATCAGAAGGTCGCGCGGTATTTCATCCATCGATGGTTCGGTGCTGAGACGCAGGAGGGCCGGTGCGGAAAACCAAAGCGATTATAATCCTCGCATCTTCGACAGGAGAAACCCACTCATGACGCGGGATTTACGGTTCGTCACGGCCGTCCTCGCGACCGCCGCTCTCCTCGGGTCGTGCTCGCACGCGACCTCCACCACCACCTCCACCGGAACCCCTCCACGCCAGCAGGAAAACTTCGGCGTCCGGATGGCGCAGATGAACCTCTGGCGCGAGGCGATGTTCCGCTTCCAGCGGGCCATCGACATCAACCCGGGCGACGCGATGGCGCACAACAACCTCGCCGTCGCGTACGAGGCCAACGGCGATTTCGAGAAGGCGCGCCGCGAGTACCTCGAGGCGCTGAAGCTCGACAAGTCGAATCAGTACATCCAGAAAAACTACAGCCGCTTCGTCGAGTTCACCTCGCGCAACAAGAAGCGGACGCCGGCGAAGACCGCGTCGGCGACGTCGAGCACCACGCCGCAGCCGCTGCCGCCGTCGATCGGAGTCAACGCGCCGCCGATGACGAATGCGCCGCCGGGAACGATGGCGCCGGGCGACATCACGCAGCGGCCCGAGGGCGCGCAGCCGGTGACTCCGCCGGCGCCGCCGTCGACCACGCCGTCCGATCAACCGCCGCCCCCCACGCCCGTTCCGCCGCACGGAGGTTTTTAAATGAAACGAGTCGCGATCGTGCTCGCAGCCGCGCTCGTACCGCTCGCCGCTTTCGCAGGCGTCCTCGAAGTGAAGTTGAAGCTCCCGGTGAAACCGAAGCTGCAGATCACGGGAGACGAAAAGATCGCCATCGCGCCGTTCGTCATCGCCAACAACGGCGAACGGAAGAGCGACCGCGCGTCGAAGATCGACGTGCAGTCGGAGTTTCAACGCTACCTCCGCAAACAGCTCACGAAGAGCACGAAGCTACACCTGGTAGACGTGCCGCCGACGAAATTGCCCGGCACCGACATGAAGGCGCTGGAAGCCAATCGCGATTTCTGGAAGGAGATCGGCTCGAAGACGGGCGCCGACTACGTCGTCTCCGGCATCGTCGATTTCGACATCAACGACAAGTCGGGCTATCGCACCGAGGAGTACACCTCGCCTGCTGATGGAAGGACGTACTACCGGCAGGTGCTGGTGGAGACCACCGGCTTCGTCTTCGACATCGACATCGCCATCTTCAACGGCGACACGGGCGAGAAAGTGCTGGAAGAAAACTTCCGCGATTTCAAGGAGTTCGACCAGCGCAATTACGACGAGATCCTCGGCCTCTTCGAGAACCTGCGCTCCCTCGAGGCGCAGCTCGTCGGCATCTTCGTGTCGCAGGAAACCTCGGCCAGCCGGTACGTTTTTACTGAATAGGTTGCCGGTTACCGGTGACCAGTTGCCGGGCAACCGGCAACCGGTAACAGGTAACCGATCGGAGGACTCGTGAAGCGTTCCATCGCGCTGCTGTTCGCAATCTCCGTTTTCGTCGCGCCGGCGGCGTATCCGTTCGGCCAGAACAAGATCGTCTACGACAAGTTCAACTGGAACATCTACCACTCCACGCATTTCGACGTCTATTTCTACGACGACGAGAAAGCGTCGCTGCAGCGGGTGGTGGACGAGGCCGAGAGCGCGTACGACGACGTCTCCCGCAAGCTCAATTACCAGATCACGAAGAAGATCCCTCTGATCTTCTACGCCACGCACTCGGCGTTCGAGCAGACCAACGTCGACCTCAACTTCATCCCCGAGGGAGTCGGCGCGTTCGCGGAGCCGGCGCGCAACCGGATGGTCGTGCCGATCGACAACACCGACGAAAAAAACCAGCAGGTCATCCGCCACGAGCTGACCCACATCTTCCAGTACGAGCTCCTTTTCCAGGGAAAGCTCGGCAAGACCATCACGGCCAATCCGCCGACGTGGTTCATGGAAGGGATGGCGTCGTTCTTCGGCAATGATGAAGACTCGAAAGACCGGATGGTCCTGCGCGACGCGGTCGTCACCGACTTCGTCCCGGCCATCACCAAGAACCCGCAGGGCTACTTCGCCTATCGCTTCGGCCACGCCGTCTTCGCGTACATCCAGCAGAAGTACGGCTGGGAAGGGGTGCGCGACTTCGTCTACGAGTATCGCAACACGCTCGGCAGCTCCGTCGACAAGGCGCTCAAGCGCGCGTTCGACGTGACACCGGACGAATTCGACACGCAGTTCCGCACCTGGCTGCGCAAGCAATATCTGCCGGCGCTGATCGCGAAAGGGGAGCCGATCGAGTACGGCGATCCGTTCAAGATCCGCCCCGAAAATCCGAGCGACGAGATCTCACCCGTGCCGTCGCCGTCGGGCGATCTCCTCGCCGGCTTCACCACGTACAACGAGGACGTCGACGTCGCCGTCTTCAACATCCCGCAGCGCAAGCTGCTGAAGAACCTCACGCCGGGCTACACCAGCAGGTACGAGTATCCGGTCGTGCAGGCGTTCACGGTCGGTCCGGTGATGGGGCGCGACATCGCGTGGGCGCCGAACGGCGATCAGGTCGCGCTTTTCGCCAAGAAAGAGCGCGGACGCAACCTGCTGCTGATCCATCCGCTCACCGGCGCGCTGGTGAAGTCGATCCCGATGAAGGTCGAGCAGCAGCTCAATCCGACCTACTCGCCCGACGGACACAAGATCGCCTTCTCCGGCTTCCTCGGCAATCAGCCCGACATCTTCCTCCTCGACCTCGACAGCGGCGCGATCTCCAACATCACCAACGACAAGTTCTTCGACGCCGCGCCGGTCTTCTCGCCGGACGGCAAGTGGCTCGTCTACTCGTCGGTCGTCGACGGCTACGCGAAGCTGTTCAAGCTGAACATGGCCAACCCGTCGGAGCGCTACCAGCTGACGACGGGCGAATGGAATGACATCGACGCGTACTTCACGCCGGACGGAAAGAAGCTCTTCTTCTCCTCCGACCGCCAGACCGGCCGCAACATCGAGCAGGCCGCGGCGATCCTCGAGGCGGCGGAGAACAAGGCCAAGCGCGAGGGCGACACGCCGCCCGCTGATCCGCTGAAGTACGCCGCGTACAACATCTACTCGCTGAACCTGGAGAGCGGCGATCTGCTGCAGTACACCGACGTCATCGGCGGCTGCTTCACGCCGGTGGTCTTCACCGGGACGAACAACAAGGAGCGGATGGTCTTCGCTTCGTACTACAAGCACCAGTGGCAGCTCTTCTCGGCGTCGACCGACAAGCCGCTGCACGCGGCGGAGAAGGTGCAGCTGCCGTCGGCGCCGCTGCAGGCGGAGTCGCGCACGCCGTTCCAGCCGGCGGTGGAAGTGGCCATCGATCCGGAGAAGATCGAGTCGGCGCGCAGCCGCAAGCTGTTCGTCGATGACGTCGAGGTCAACGCCGGCGTCAGCTCGGACCAGCTGTTCGTGTCGCGGTCGGTCATCTACATGAGCGACATGCTGGGCAACCGCCGCTTCATCGCGTCGCTCGACTCGGTATCGTCATTCTCGAATTTCGATTTCCTCTATTTCGACCTGTCGAAGCGGATGAACTGGGGCGTGCGCGTCTTCGACGACCGTTCGTTCTACTCGACGCCGAACGACCAGGGCCTGCTGCTCGATCGCCATCAGCTCTACCGCGAGACGGGAGCGATCGGCCTGATCAGCTATCCGTTCACGCGCTATCACCGCGTCGACGTCGGCGCCGGTTACGAGAGCCGGCAGATTTCGTATCCCACCGTGGTCCGGGAGGACGACGGCACGTTCGGCCTCGCGTACTTCAACCGCCGCGACAATTTTCCGCTGATCACGTCGACGTTCAGCGGCGATACGACGATCTTCAAGCAGTTCGGCCCGATCTCGGGACATCGCTACGACATCGGCGGATCGTACGCGCCCGACCTCAAGAGCCACGGCACGCTGACGCGCGACTTCACGGTGGACGCGCGGCAGTACATCCAGGTGACGTCGCGCTCGCTGCTGGCGGCGCGCCTCTTCGCCGGCTATTCGACCGGCAATTTCCCGAACCTCTATTACTTCGGCGGACTGAACACGCTGCGCGGCTACGACTTCCGCTCGATCGTCGGCACGCGCGCCGGCTTCGCCAATCTCGAGTACCGCTTCCCGCTGGTCGACGTGCTGGCGACGCCGATCATCGTCTTCCAGCAGGTGCGCGGCAATCTCTTCTTCGACATCGGCGCCGCGACACTGCCGGGCCAGCCGTTCCGCTTCCAGAAAGCCCACAAGCTGGTCGACGGCCAGGCCTCCCTCGGCTACGGCTTCTCGTTCAACTTCCTCGGCCTCGAACTGCACTGGGACTTCGCGCGCAGGTTCGATGGGAAGCACACGGTGGGGAAGGCGAAGACGGAGTTCTGGATCGGGGAGACGTTCTGACGTAGTTGGCAGTTGGCAGGGGGCAGTTGGCAGGAGAGCCGGCTGCCCCTTTTTTATGCCGCTCGCGGCGTGCCGCGGCGATCGGCGATCGTCTCGCGCAGGAAGCGCAGGAGCGCCTTCTCCTCCATCGACAATCCGCTCCTTACGACCGGGCGTCCGCGGCGGGTTTTGCGCAGCATCTCGAACGGCTTGCCCTCGAGGTACTCGTCGAGGAGGCGGGGGCAGACGTAGGACTTGCGGCAGACGGCGGGGGTGTTGCCGAGCTGCTCGGACGTCGCGGTGATGGCTTTGCGGATCTTTCGTTTGCGCTCCGCTTTCGACGTGCCCTGGCCCTGCATGGCGAGGGCGATGGAGCAAAGCAGAGTGCCGGCCCAGGTGCGGAAATCTTTGGCCGTGAAGTCGGCGCCGATGATCGACTGGATGTAGTCGTTCACGTGGCGGTCCTTCACGTCGACGACGCGGCCGTTGTTGATGAACTTGAAGAGCTCGGAGCCTTTGACGTGCTTGAGCGCCTCCGCGATCCTGGCCACGTCGGCGTCGCGCACGGCGCGCTGGTTCTTCTTGCGCCATTTGCCGATGTAGTCGAAGCGGAGCGTGTCGCCGTCGATCTTCACGTGGCTGCCGTGCACGGTGGTGAGGCCGTACGTCGCTTCCTGCTCCGCGCTCTTGTCGTTGCCGATGCGGAAGAAGCCCTGGTCGATGAGGCGCACCATCGCGGCGAGCACGCGCTCGCGGTTGAGGGCGTCGCCCTTCAGGTCGGCCCGCACGCGGCGGCGGAGCTCGGCCAGCTTCTCGCCGAACTCGACGACGTGGCGGAACTTCTCCTCCTCGCGCTGCGCGCGGAAGCGCGTGTGGTAGAGGTACTGCGTCCGGCCTTTTTTGTCGACGCCGACGGCCTGCAGCGGCGCGCCGTCGCCGCGCGCGATCCGGACGTCGCGCCACGCCGGCGGGATGCGCAGCTTGGCGATGCGGACCAGAACCTTCTCGTCCGTGACGGGATCACCGTTCGGGAAGCGATACGTGAAGCCGGTCTCTTTCGTCCCCTCGCGCCGGATCCCGTGCAGATCGAGATACCAACGGCGCCGGACGCCTTTGGCAGGCATGACGGTGGGCAATTTTGCGAGAATGGTGCCGCCGGGGAGATAGCAGCTGACAGATAGCAGATAGCAGGAGCAAAAGCTCCCGTCGTCCTCCTGCTATCTGCTATCTGCTACCTGCTATCTCCCGCGTCAAATGCTCGACACCTTCAGGCAGCCTCCGCCGCCGCTCACACGGCGCCAGAATCAGATCGTCATCGCGACGTCGATCCTCGTCGCGGTGACGCGCTTCATCGCGCGGACGCGCTCGGCGTGGGACTGGGACGAGTTCCTTTTTCAGCTCGGCGTCCGCGAGTACGACGTCACGCAGCATCATCCGCATCCGCCGGGCTATCCGATCTTCATCGCCGCCGCTAAGTTCGTCCGGCTGTTCACGCAGTCGGACTTTCACGCGCTGCAGATCGTCGTCCTCATCGGCGCGCTGCTGCTGTTTCCGGTCGTCTTCTTCTTCGCCCGCGAGCTCCGTTTCGACTTCCGCACTTCGCTCTTCGGCGCGCTGATCGCCTCCTTCCTTCCGAACATCTGGTACTACGGAGGGACGGCATTCAGCGACATCCCCGGCGTGGTGAGCGGACTCCTCGCCTGCGTGCTGATCCTTCGCGGCTGCCGCGACGCCCGCGCCTACGTCGCCGGCGCGTTCCTCCTCGGGCTCTCCGCCGGCATTCGCCCGCAGAACCTGATGACCGCGCTCCTTCCCGCGCTGATCGCGACGATCATCCGCATCCGAATTTCGTGGAAGAGCGTCGTCATCGGCGCGCTGGCCGGCGCGATCGCCGTCGCCGGCTGCTACGCCGGGGCCGCGCTCGCATCGAAGAGCGCCGACGAATACGTCTACATCGTCAAGATGCAGCAGAAGTGGGTACACGACATCGACTCGTTCCACAATCCGCAGCGCGAGCCGCTGACGCAGGTGGCACGGCGCGTCTTCCTCTGGCCGTGCGGCGCGCGGCGGGAGTTCATCGCGATGTTCATCCTCGCGGTGATCTCGCTGGTCGACAGCATCTTCAGGCGTCGCGTCTCGCCGCTGCTTGCGCTCCTCACGTTCCTGCCGTTCGCGCTCTTCACCTGGTTCATGCTGTCGTACGAGGCGATCCCGCGTTACGCCATCGGCTACATCGTGGCGAACGCCCTCCTCGCCGCCGACGGCATCGCCGCGATCGCGCGCTTCGCTGTCCTGCAGAGCGTCCTCTCGCTCGTCCTCGTCTTCGAGCTCGGCGCTTGGACGTGGCCCGCGATCCGGATGATGCACCGCACGCTCTCGCCGCCGGTGAACGCGATGCGCTACATCCGCGAGCACGCGAAGCCGCATCAGTCGACGATCTTCGTCCACACCGGCCTGCACCCGTTCAGCGATCACGACCTCGCCGATTACGCCCCGGTCGAATACCAGAACGACAAGGAACTGCCGGAAGCGGGCTCGCGTCTGCCGGCCTACATCCTCACGCCGGAGGGCGGTCTGTATCAGGGCGGCGAGACGTTCTCCATTCCGCGCAACTCGCATTTGTGGGACATCGTGCGGCGCCGCAATTTCGAAACGACGGTGCTGCCGGCCTATCGCCGCATCCGCTTCGGCGCCGGCTGGTACGAGCCGGAAGGCGAAGGGTTCGACGTCTGGCGCTGGATGGGCGCCGAGGCGCGCATGACGCTGCCGCCGTTGCCGGGTCGAGGGAAGTTCGCCATCCACTTCCTCGTGCCGCTCGACCTCGAAGCGAAACCGCCGACGCTCGAAGTGCGCGTCAACGGAGCGGTCATCGAACATTCGCTCTGCACGAGCGAGGAGCAGCGCCGCGAGTGGGTAATCCCATCGCTTCCCGATCGCGCGAACGACGTCGTGCTGTCGGTCAGCGATGCGCCGGTCCCCGCGGCGCTGCATCGCGGAACGGACGGACGCGCGCTCGGGCTCGAGTTGCGCGACTTCTCGTGGGCGCCGGTGCCATGACCGATCGCAACCGGCGAATCCTCCTGATCGGCATCGCCGTCGCGGTCGCGCTCACGCGGCTGCTGGCAATCGCGCACAGTCTCTGGGAGTGGGACGAGGCGCTCTTCTGCCTCGGCCTGCGCGACTTCAACGTCGCCGCGCATCATCCCCACCCGCCCGGCTTCCCGCTCTACATCGTGCTGGGGAAGCTCTTCCGGCTGTTCATCGGCGACGACTTCCGCGCGCTGCAGGCGATCAACGTCCTCTCCGCGATGCTCGTCTTTCCCGCGATGTACATGCTCGCGCGCGAGCTGAAGCTGGAGTTCGTCCCTTCCGTCAGCGCGGCCCTCCTGACCTCCTTCGCTCCGAACGTCTGGTTCTACGGCGGGACGGCATTCAGCGACGTGCCGACGCTGACGATTCTCCTCTTCGCCGTCGCGCTGCTGCTGCGCGGACGCACCTCGCGCGGCGCCTACTATGCCGGCTGCATCGTGATGGCCGCCGCCTGCGTGATGCGCCCGCAGAACGTGCTCCTCGGCGCCTACCCGTTCCTCGCCGCGTCGTGGCCGCGCTGGAAGGAGCGCAGGCGCGATCCGATCCTCGGCGCGCTGATCATGTTCGTGATCGTCGCCGCCTTCTTCGCCGGCGCCGCGTACGTCACCGGCTTCGCGCAATATCGCGAAGCGACCCGCATGCACGGCGAGTACATGATGGCCGTCGACTCGTTCCACAATCCCGGCCGCACCGTCTGGTACAAGTGCTACCGGATCTTCCTCCTCGATCCGTACGGCGCAGGCAAGGTCTCGACGATCATCTCCGTCTTCGCGCTGATCGGACTGCTGCGTCATCGGCGTCCCGTGCTCGAGACGCTCGCGATCTTCGGCCCGTTCGTGGCGTTCTCGTTTTTCATGCTCAATCCGTTGTCGGGCGGGCGATATGCGATCACCTCGATTCCGCTGCTGATGATCTGTTGTGCCGAGGGGATGTGGGTGATTGGTGGCGTGGTGGCGCGGTGGCGCGGTGGCATTCAGGTGTTTTGTCTGCTCGCGATCGTCGGCAAGCTGATTTACTGGACGCTGCCGGCGCTCGCGGAAGTGCGCATGCACGATGCGCCGACGTACGCGGCGGCGCGGTGGATCCGGCAGCATCTCGATCCGCGCACGACGACGATCTATCACCGCCGGATGGGGCCGTGGCTGGAGTACCTGCTCAACGACTACCACGAGGTCGTGGTCGACGAGAGTTTCACCGGCGTCTCGATGAACGACGTGCACGCGTGGATGTTCGCGGAAGGGGGGACGGCGGTGAGCGGCGGGCAGAACTTCGTCCGGCCGCGCGGGCACCTCTTCAACATCTCGCGCAAGCGCTACTTCGAGGTGTCGGTGCGGCCGATCGTTTCGAACGTCTCGTTCGTCGACGGGTGGTACGCCGAGGAGAGCAACGGGAGCGAGGTGTGGCGGTGGATGGGACGGCATTCGGAGGCGCGGCTCGCGCCGCTGCCGGGTAAAGGCGAGCTCGCGCTGACGTTCGACGTGCCGCGCGATCAGCCGCGGAAACCGACGGCGACGATTGCGATCAACGGCAACGTCATCGATCGCTTCGTCTGCGACGGACGTGTGGCGAAGCGGTGGGTCGTGCAGTCGATCCCGAACGCGCCGAACACGCTGACGATCGATCTCGACGAAGCGGTGAACCCCGCCGCGCAGAACCTCGGGCCCGACACGCGCGACCTCGGCCTGCAGCTCCGCGCCTACTCCTGGCGCGCGGCGGACGAGCCATGACGCGTCGGCAGAGGGTGACGGTGGCGATCGCCACGGCGCTCGTCGCCGTCTCGCGCTGGCTGGCGCTCTCCCGCACGCTGTGGGACTGGGACGAGGCGCAGTTCATCCTCGCGCTGCGGCACTTCGACATCGCGGCGCATCATCCGCATCCGCCGGGCTTTCCGCTCTTCATCGCCGCGGGCCGCGCGCTGCACTTTATCGGCTTCGACGAGTTCCACGCGCTGCAGGCGATCAGCTTCGTCGCGGCGGTGCTGATCGTGCCGGCGATGACGTCGTTCGCGCTGGCGGCAGGTGCCGACTTCCTGACGTCGCTCCTTGCGGCACTCATCCTCGCCTTCTTTCCGAACGTCTGGTTCTACGGCGGGACGGCACTGAGCGACGTGCCGTCGATGACGCTGATCGTCTTCGCGCTGGCGCTGCTGCTGCGCGGAGCGGAAACGGGCGGCGGGGTGGTTCTCGGCATCGCGGCGGGCGTGCGTCCGCAGAACCTGTTGATGGGGATCTATCCGTTACGGGCGGGTTGGAGAACCCGCCCCACATTGATCGCCGCGGTGATCGTGATCATCAGCTACGGCGCGGCGATTTACGCGACGGGCGGCTGGACGGTGTTCATCGACGCGCTGCGGAGGCACCAGGCGTATCTCGCGCAGTTCGATGCCTGGACCAGCCCGACGCGGCCGCCGCTCACGCATCTCATTGATGACTTTTTTGTCCGGCCGTATCGCGCGCAGTTGATCAATATCTTGACTACGTTGCTCGTGGTCGTCGCCATCGTGCGGCATCGCAGGCCGTCGCTCATCGCGCTCGCGTCGTTCGGGCCGTTCTGCCTCGCCGCGTGGCTGATGCTCGACCGCTTCAGCGCGAGCCGCTTCTCCGTCGGCTACGCGCCGCTCTTCGCGATGCTCGCGGCCGACGCGCTCTCCGCACTGCGGCCGCGCGTGCGCGCGATCGCGGGAGGCGTCTACCTCGCGCTGATGATCGTCTGGACGTGGCCCGCGCTGCGCATCGTGCACACGACGATCTCGCCGCCGGTCGCCGCCGCGAACTGGCTGCGGGCGAATGCGCATCACGACCTGTATGTCGATCCGCGGATGGCTGCGTTCGCCGATGCGCTGCTGCCGTCGATGACGCGCCGGACGCTGCTCTGGAGCGCGCAGCCGGGCGATTACCTGCTGAGCGAGGGCTCCGGTGCGATCACGTTCCGCCGGTCCCACGGACATCTCTGGAAGCTCGCGCGGCAGCGCTACTTCGAAACGTCGGTGTCGCCGGCGCGCTCGCCGTTCGACTTCGGCGCGGGGTGGTACGGGCAGGAGTTTTCGGCGGACGACACGTGGCGGTGGATGGGCGCTCGGTCGACGACGCGGATCCTCGCGCCGTGCAAGACGCTGCGGTTCGATTTCTACGCGCCCGACCCGAATGCCACGATCACGATCCGGATGCGCGGCGTGCTCGATCGCTTCAAGCCTCCCGCGTCGGAATTCATGAAGACGTACATCAGCGCGGCGGCGCCTGAAGTCGTGATCGAGACCGATCGCGTCGCGCACACCGCAGGCGATGCGCGCGAGCTCGGCTTGCGGCTCAAGGGGCTGGAGTGCGACGCGCCGCTATAGCTTGAACGTGATCTGCTGCGGGAACCACGTCTTCACGCGCTTCCCGTCCTTCACGCCGGGCGAGAAGCGGGTCGACTTCATGGCTCGCGCGGCCGCGTCGTCGAGGCCGAAGCCGACGCCCTTCAGCACCTTCACGTCGAGCACCTGGCCGGTCTCGGAGATCAGCGCGGTGAGGAGCACGGTTCCTTCGACGCGCTGGCGCTGAGCGATCGGCGAGTAGGCCGGACGGATCGCGCCGAGGGCGTGGGGGACGGTGTCGAGATCATTGACGTCGACGACGTCGCCCTCGCGCACGGTCGCGACCTGCACGGGCGCCGGGGCGGCCGGCTGCGGTTGCGGCTGCGCGACCGCGGGCTGGGCGGCCTGGGTGGTGGTCGGCGGGGCGGCGGCGGTCTGCGGCGCCGGCTCGCGATGCTGCGCGTCGAGCGCGGCGGCGGAGGGGTCGGGCTGCCGGGGGGCGGCCTGCACGGGCGCGGGCGCCGCGGCGGCGGTCTGCACCGGCGCGTTCTTCGACTGCGACTGTTTCAGCTTGTTGGTGAAGTCCGACTGCATCTTCATCAACTCTTCCTGGTACTTCGCCTTCACCGCGTCTTCGAACGCCTTCTGCTGATCGGCGCTCGACGTCGCGGCGGTCGCGGTCGTCGGCGAGGCCTGCGCCACGACCGGCTCGGAGACGATCTTCGGCTTCGGCGGCGCCACGATCGGCGCGGCGGCATTCGCCTGCGTCGCGGTGGTCGTCGTCGCGGACGGCGACGGCTTCCTGTTCATCAGCATCACGCCGGCACCGATGCCGATGACGACGATGATTCCGGCGGCAATCGCCAGCGGCGCCTTGCTCTTCTTCGGCTCCTCGACGGCGCCGAAGATCGGCGCGGTGTTGAACGACTGCGCGGGCTGCTGCGCGACCGGCTGCGGCGCCGGCGCGTCGACGTACGCCGCGACGTTGACCTTCAGCTCCTTGTCGCGGTCGAGTGCTTCGCTCTCCATCTCCTTCTTCAGCAGGTTGCTGAGATAGAAGGCGAGGTTGAACGTCGTCGCGGAGTACTTGCCGCTGGCGTTCAGCGCGGCGATGGCCTGCTTCATATCGCCGACCGAGGCGTAGCGGCCCTTCGGATCGGGATCGAGCGACTTCGCGAGGATGGCGCGGATGTCGTCCGGCAGCGACGAGCCGGCGGCCGTGCGCGCGGCGCCGACCGTCTGCGCGAACGCGCTGCTGGTGACGGCATCAGGCGGCTCGACGCCGGTGACGAGGAGGTAGAGGATCGCCCCCATCGAAAAGACGTCCGTCGTCTTCGACGTCTCGCCGGAATTGCGGTACTCGGGAGGGAAGTAGCGCCCGATTTCCGTCGCGACCTTCGCATCCTTGAACGATGCGACGAGGCCCTTACCGAGCTGCTGGCCGCCGACGCGGATCTCGCCGCCGTCGTCGATCCAGATGAACTGCGGGATGAGCGCGCCGTGCGCCAGCCGCGCGCCGGCGCCGTTGCGCAGGTCGGCGGTGGTGGCGAGGGAGAGCGCGACTTTTTCGGCGATCACGATGGCCTGGTCGATGGGCACCGGGTTCGGAGTGACGCCCTGGCCGCCGCGCGCGCGGTTCACGATGTGCCGCAGCGAGCGCCCGCCGGCGTAGTCCTGCGCCATGAACGGGATGTCGTTGACGACGTCGATGACCTGATGCTTGGCGAAGGTGACGCCGGTGAGGTGCGGCACGAGCTCGTGCGCTTCCTTCGCGCTGGCCGCGAGTGCGGCGCGATCGCCGCCGGTCAGGCGGCGCAGCGCCACGAGCGATCCGAGCTGGCCGTTCTCGATGCGCGCGGCCCGCCACAACTCTCCGAGGGCATCGCTTTCGAGTTTCTTGAAAAGGATGAATTGACCGAACTGCTCGTACGGTTTGTTCTTCGCGGCCATCTGGAACGGACCCCCGGGAGAAAGTTAGCTGGAAGGCGCAAGGATAACAGATCGGACAGCGGACAACGGACAGCAGACAGCGGGCTGAACTAGCGGTTTGGCTGCTGTCCGCTGTCCGTTGTCTGCTGTCTGTCGCGGTACCACTGCCTTTGATAAATCTCCACGTTGCGATTGTGCTCGGCGATGGTCGAGGAGAAGGCGTGGGAGCCGTCGTGTTTGGCGACGAAGTAGAGGTAGTTGGTCGACGCGGGGGCGGCGGCGGCGCGGAGGGAGGCGAGGCCGGGGTTGGCGATGGGGCCGGGGGGGAGGCCGGGGAAGCGGTAGGTGTTGTACGGCGAATCGACTTGCAGGTCGGCCTTGTGGATGTTGCCGTCCCAGTGTCCGGCGAGCTTGAGGGCGTAGATCACGGTCGGATCGGCGCCGAGGAGCATGTGGCGGCGGAGGCGGTTGAGGTAGACCGAGGCGACGAGGGCGCGCTCGTTCGGCAGCTTCGCCTCGGTCTCGACGATCGACGCGAGCGTCACGGTGCCGTGCACGTCGAGGCCGGTCGTGATGTACGCCATCTCGCCGGTGAAGTGCTTGCGGAAGTTCTCCGTCATCGCCTTCACGATCACCTGCGGCGGCGTGCCGGGATTGAACTTGTAGGTGTCGGGGAAGAGATAGCCCTCCAGCGATTTCGCGTCGGGGGCGATGTCGCGCACCAGCTCCGGATCGCCGGTCAGCTTGTCCCACTGCGCGTCGGTGCCGAAGCGCTCGGCGACGAAGAGGCGTCCGACGGCGAAGCGGTCGAGCCCTTCGCGCACCGTGACGCTGCGCAGGATCACGTCGCCCCGAAAGAGTTTCTCCAGCACCTCGGCTGCAGACAGCGGACGGTCGAATTCGTACACGCCCGCCTTGATCGAATCGTTGCGGCGGAGGAGCTTCATGTAGACCAGCGGCACGTATGGATCGCGGAGCACGCCGTTCTGCTGCAGGTGGCGGAGGATCGTGGAGGTCCGCTGGCCGTGGCGCACCTCGACATCTTTCTTCGGCTCGGTGAAGCCCTTGTACGGCGAGGTGAGGGCGCGGAAGAAGAACCAGCCGCCGGCGATCAGGATGATGATCGCGAAGATGGCGATGGTGCCGAGCGACTGCAGCACCTTGCGGCAGCCGCGGGGGGAGTTACGGCGTGAGGCTATGACGGCCTCCGATCGAGCCAGGACTGGAGGATGACGGCGGCGGCGTGCATGTCGATCTCGCGCTGCGCGTCACGACGCGAGCGGCCGGCGGCGCGCAGTTGCTCCGATGCTTCCACGGTGGTCAGGGCCTCGTCCCAGAGCACGACCTCTTTGCAGGTTCTCTGCCGCAGGCGGTCGGCGAAGTCGCGGAACTTCGACTCGTCGGCGCCGGGGCGGCGGGGAACGCCGACGACGAACGTCTCGGCGTCGAGCTCGCTGCCGAGGTTCGTGATCTTCTCGATGATGTCCCCTTCGTTGCGCATGACGGAGTGCGGTGTGGCCATGATGCCGGAATCGGAGACGGCGATGCCGATGCGGCGGGCTCCGAGATCGATACCGATAATCGACACTCGCGGATTCTAACGATGAACGATGAACGATGAACGATGAACAGGGCCGACGTTCATCGTTCATCGTTCCGCGTTCATCGTTACAATGCCAGCGAGGCCCCGCATGAAGAACTTCAATCTCGACGCCATCCTCGAGGCGATGCTCAAGATGTCCGATCGCGTCTCCGACCTCAACTTCTCGGTGGGGCGGCAGCCGCAGGTGGAGGTCGACGGGCAACTGGTGCCGGTGAACTTCCCGGGCCTGCCGCGCCTCACGCCGTATCAGACCGAGATGATCGCCATGCACATGCTGCGGGGCGACCGGGAGCTGACGCGGACGCTGATGACCAACGGCTCGGTCGACCTCTCGTACTCGATCCCGATGAAGACGCGCTTCCGGGTGAACGTCTTCTCGCAGCGCGGCACGTACGCCATCGTCCTGCGCGTCATCCCCGAGGGGATTCCGTCGCTGGAGAAGCTGGGGATGCCGGCGGAGCTGCAGAACATCGCCAAGCTGAAGAACGGCATCGTGCTGGTGACCGGGCCGACCGGCTCGGGGAAATCGACGACGCTGGCCGCGCTCATCAACCAGATCAACCACGACTACGCGTACCACATCATCACCATCGAGGACCCGGTCGAGTACATGCACCGCCACATCAAGTCGACGGTGAACCAGCGCGAGGTGGGGAGCGACACGAAGAACTTCTCGCTGGCGCTGCGCGCCGCGCTGCGGCAGGCGCCGAAGGTGATCCTGATCGGCGAGATGCGTGACGTGGAGACGATCGAGATCGCCATGGAAGCGGCGGAGACCGGACACCTCGTGCTGTCGACGCTGCACACCATCGACGCCGCCAAGACCATCGACCGCATCGTCGGCGTCTTCCCGAAGGACCAGGAGCCGCAGGTGCGGACGCGCTTCTCGCAGTCGTTCCGCTACGTCATCTCGCAGCGCCTGCTGCCCAAAGTGGGCGGCGGCCGGATCGCCGCGCTGGAGATCCTGAAGTCGACCATGCGCACGCGCGACTACGTGCTCAAGGGCGAGAGCGAGGGGCGGTCGCTGACCGATGCGATGCACGACGGCAGCGTCGACGGCATGCAGACGTTCGACGACGAGATCGAGAAGCTGTGGCAGTCGAACACGATCTCGAAGGAGACGGCGCTGGCGTACGCCACGAACCCGACGAACCTCGCGCTGCGGCTGACCGACGAGGACAAGCAGCAGCCGCAGGAAGACAACTCGATGATGTCGATGCTGGAGTAGAGAGCGAACGATGATCCGCGTCACCTGCACGAACTGCCAGAAGCCGCTCTCGCTCGACGAGACGAAGCTGCCGGACAAGGAGGTCGCGTTTCCCTGTCCGGTGTGCAAGACGAAGCTGAGCGTCGACAAACGGAATTACACGACCGGCGAGCGGGAAGCGCCGTCGCCGGAATCGCACCACGAAGAGTCGGAGGGCTTCGGCTCGAAGGCGCTCCTCGTCGGCGTCGACAACCCGGCGCTGCGGCAGGCGGCGAAGCTGATCGGCTTCATGCCGGTCTACTTCGCGACCGCGGCGGAAGCGCGCGAGTTCTACATGCAGGAGTTCCCGCAGGTGGTGATGATCCAGGCGCCGCAGATGACGCCGCCGCCGCTCGAGTCGATGCAGCCGATCATCTCGCTGACGCCGGCCGACCGCCGGAAGTCGTTCTTCATCCTCTTCGCCGACAACCTGCGGACGCTGGACGGCAACGCGGCGTTCCTCTACGGCGTGAACCTCGTCGTGTCGCTCAAGGACCTCGCGTCGTTTCCGCAGATCTACCGCGAGGCGCACAGCTATCACGAGCGGCTCTACTCGAGCATGACCGCGGTGGTCAAAGCGATGCACGCCTGAAAACAGAAAGGGCGCCCTGAGGCGCCCTTTCGAACATCGTGGCGGAAGCTACCGTTACTGAGCCTGCACGCCTTCCGGATACTGAACGAACGCGCCGTTCGAATAGATGATGTCGCAATCGAACTTCGTGGTCGCGCCACCGGCGGGGCTGCCCTCGAACGAGCCGTCCTTGCCCGACGACAGGATCATGTAAACCTGCGCCGCGGTGTTGCTCGAGCCGAGCGGCTGATCCGTCAGGAACTTCCACGCGTTACCCCATCCATCCTTGCTCGGAAGCGACTTCATGTACGTCGGGCTGAGGATGCCGGCAAGGGTCGACGTGACGTTGGTGCCCGGCAGGGTGACGCCGGCAGCGTTGTAGCGGTTCGTGTCGGTCGCGCGTGCTTCCCACGCGGTCGCGATGGAACGGATGTCGGCCATGGTCCGCTTCTGCTTCGACCGCTGCATTGCGGTGAGCAGGTTCGGGATGGCGATGGCCGCCAGAATGCCGATGATCGCGACGACGATCAGCAGCTCGATGAGGGTGAAACCTTTTTGCTTCCTGGTCATGTAGCTCCTCCTAATGTGCGCTTGCAAGCGCAACCGCAATGCCACCTCACCCCTCCCGTAAGTGGCCTAGACAGAAGTAGTTATATTTTTCTTTGACGGAGCGTTGACGCTTTTTTGCGCTCTAGGGCTGAATTCGCTGCCAAATACTGTCACTGATCGTTAAACGCAAGGCAGGTAGCGATTTTCTTCCTCAAACAGAAAGGGCGCCCTCGGGCGCCCTTTCGAACATCGTGCTGAAAGCGACGGTTACTGAGCCTGCACGCCTTCCGGATACTGAACGAACGCGCCGTTCGAATAGATGATGTCGCAATCGAACTTCGTGGTCGCGCCGCCGGAGGGGCTGCCCTGGAACGAGCCGTCCTTGCCCGACGACAGGATCATGTAAACCTGCGCCGCGGTGTTGCTCGAGCCGAGCGGTTGATCCGTCAGGAACTTCCAGGCGTTACCCCATCCGTCCTTGCTCGGAAGCGACTTCATGTACGTCGGGCTGAGAATGCCGGCAAGGGTCGACGTGACGTTGGTGCCCGGCAGAGTGACGCCGGCGGCGTTGTAGCGGTTCGTATCGGTCGCGCGTGCTTCCCACGCGGTCGCGATGGACCGGATGTCCGCCATGGTCCGCTTCTGCTTCGACCGCTGCATTGCGGTGAGCAGGTTCGGAATGGCGATGGCCGCCAGAATGCCGATGATCGCGACGACGATCAGCAGCTCGATGAGAGTGAAACCTTTTTGCTTTCTTGTCATTGAAGCTCCTCCTGGGCTCCGATGGAGCGCAAGCGGAATGCCACGGCCTGCTCGCCGTAAATGCATACTACACAAGCAGTTAGATTTTTGTCTGGAGGCGCTACTGCCGCACTTTTGCGCTGCGGGGCGGAATTCGCTGACAAATACTGTCAGCGTCCCTCGAACGCGTAGCGATTGACGATTCTTTTCGTCAGCTCCACCCCGCCGCTGAACCAGTCGAGCCGCACCCGCTCGTCGACGCCGTGGATACCGGTGGTCTGAAAAAAGTCGACCGGGAACGGCCAGAGACCGTAGCAGAGGATGCCGAGCGGGCGGAGGAACCGCGAATCGTTCTCCGACTTCGCCAGGAGCTGCGGTCCGACCGCGGTGTCGTACGTTTTCTGCACCTCGTCGGTGATCAGGGCGAAGAGGGGACTCTCGTCCGAGCTCGGCCGCGCGACCGGATCGCTGCTGTAGACCGGTCCGACGGTTACGCCATACGGCGCGACGGTCTTCGTCAGCCAGGCGATGCGCGGCTCGGCCGGCACTGTGGGCAGATCGAACAGGAGGGTGCGCATCGCCCAGCCGTCGCCATCCTTCCGCACGGCCGCTGGCCAGACGACGTTCTGCACGAGCTCGCGATAGCCGCGCGGCAGTTTCCAGAGCTGGCCCGTCCGCACCGTCCGCTCGAGGTCCAGCAGCTGATCGTGCGGCTCGTAGCGGAACGGCGCGATGGCGTGGAAGTAGCGGACGACTTCCGGCAGCACGAAGTCGACGTCGGTGTGGCTGATGTACGGCTCGAGCGCGAGGCGCGCCTGCTGGAGTTGCTCGCGCGACGCGGCGTGGAGATCGAGATCGACGACCTGCTTCGAGCCGATCTCGATGCCGAAGTAGGTCACCTGTTCGTCGAGCGTCTCGGTGATCCCTCCCTCGTTGATCGCGTAGTGCACGCCGGCGAGGACGTCGGGGCGATGCTCGATGATCCAGCGCATGCCGTAAGCGCTGCCGCTCTCCTCGTCCGCGACCGCGAGCAGCACGACGTCGTGTTCCGGCGTCCGCCAGCTGTGGGCGACGTCGATGAATGCTTCGAGCTGGCAGATGGTGACGCTCTTCATGTCGAGCGCGCCGCGGCCCCAGATCTGGTTGAGGTAGATGTCGCCGGAGAACGGCGGGCGCGTCCACCCTTTCGGCGACGCGGGGACGACGTCGAGGTGGCTCGCGAGGAGCAGCGCGTCGCCGCGTTTTTTTCCGCGGATGCGGGCGTAGAGGTTCGCCCGTCCCGGCGCCGACTGGATGATCTCGTACGGGATGTGCTCGCGCTCGAGCTGCCGGGCGATCCAGCGCGCGCCGTCGATCTCGTTGCGATGCGAGGTATCGATGCGGATGTACTCCTGCAGCAGCTTCGCCGCCGGCGTGACCTTCTCTTTTTTCGGGATGAACGACGTGCCGGCGATGACGTGCTGGACGTACGCGTTCCAGGCGATCAACCCGAGGCTGGCGACGATGACGAGGCCGAGGATCGTGCCGAAGAAGATCCGCTCGCGCCGGATCTGCCGCCGCCGCGCTTCAGGATCGCTCGACATCGACCGGCTCCGTGTGCGTCCCCTCGGCATCCGCCACGACGTGCAGCGGCTCTTCGTACGCCGGCTCCGCGAGCTCGGGCCGCCGCTTGAACGCCGCGAGCAGCGCGAGGACGATCGTGGCGATGAGCGAGATCAGCATCCCGACGCGCACCAGCTCGTTGCGGTACCGCATGACGACGGTGTGCCTGCCGGGTGTGACGATGATCCCCTGGTAGCCGATGTTGGTGACGATCGCCGGCGTCGACTTGCCGTCGACGGTGATGCGCCAGTACTTGTGCGGCGTGATGCTCATGACGAGGAAGCCCTGGCCGAACGATTCGACGTCGAGGGTCGCGCTGTTCGCCGTCTCGCGATAGCCGTGCACCACGCCGCGGGCCGGGACGAACGACGGCTGCATGATGAAGGCGACGGCCGGCGTGTAGGCGTTGTGCGAGAGGTCGTCGACGAACTCCTGCCGGTTTTTGATGGTGATGAGCTGGTCGGCGAAGTAGTAGCGCGGGTAGTGCGGCCCCTCGAGGAACTCGATCGGCTCCGCCTCCGTCATCTTCCCGTTGACGCGCTTCTTCTCCTTGTCGAAATCGCGGTAGACGGCGCGATACCAGGCGTTCGACATGGCCATGAACGGCGTGTACCAGTCGCTCTTGCCGGAGCGCTTCACGTCCCACACCGCGTCGGTGACGTCGATCGACGGCAGGAGGTTGGTCTTGTCGTAGTCGCGCTCGAGCACCGTGCGGATCTTCGAGCCGGCAGGCGTCATCGGAAAGAGGCCGTCGCGCACGATCCAGTAGACGGCCTCGCCGGTGGAGAAGTATTTGCGCGCCATCTCCTCCTGGCCGTACCAGTCGGCCTCGTGGAAGACGCGGAAGTCGGCGCGGTTCGGCCGGATGTGGCGCGAGGCGGGCGGCGGATCGAAGAAGCGCCGCGGCATGCGCGGGTTGAGCTCGTAGACGACGGTGCCGAGATCGGCGAGGACGACCACGGTGAAGGCTGCGAGCCAGAACTTGCGCCGCGCGTTGCGGATGGTCAGCAGCAGCGCGATGTAGGCGCCGCCGCGCAGCACGGCGAACATCCAGTCGTGGTGCGAGATCTCGATGATCCGCTTCCCACCCGCGCCGCTCAGCGACCAGATCTTCGACATCGCCTTGCCGTAGAGCGGCGTGAAGCCGGTGACCGCGATCAGCGCCGCGACAATGGTGATGGCGAGGAGGAACCCGAGCGCGGCGTCGACGATCGTGTCGTCGCCGTCGAGCATCCGGTCGAGCAGCTGCGACGTGAAGATGATCGCGGCGAAGACCGCCATCAGGATGAATTTTTCCGGATAGCGGATCGACGTCACGATGCCGGCGTCGTAGAGCAGGTGCAGGAAGGGGAGGTGTCCTCCGAGCGACACGACGAGCGAGAAGAGGATGACCAGCAGCACGTAACGGCCGCCGCGCGGGCGGACGAAGAGGCCGGCCACGAGCAGCGCCGCGACGAGGAGGCCGGAGTAGATGCTGAAGAGAAAGGGTGAGCCCATGCCGGAGTAGAGGCCGCCGCCCCAGTACCACATCACGCGATTGATGGAGATGTGGCCGAGGATGTTCGGATAGATGACCTCGAGCAGCTTGGACCAGGGGAGGCTCCACGCTTCCACGAGGCTGAACTCGAACGGGCGGGCGCGCGCGGAGTCGCGCACGTGATCGAGCGCGGGGAGGATCTGCGCAGCGCCGACGGCCAGTCCGCCGAGCGAGACGAGGCCGATCCAGATGACGCGGGTGATCGACTTGGAGATCCGCGGCCGCGAGTACCAGGCGCGGTAGAGCGCGTAGGTGCCGAGAAGGAAGCCGGTCTGCAGGACGGTGGTCGGCTCGGCGACGAGGAACTGCAGTCCGAGGAAGAGCGCGCCGAGGGCGAAGTCGCGCGCGTGGTGGTGCAGCAGAAACTTGCGCACGTACAAACAGGTCAGCGGCAGCCATGCGGCGCAGAAGAGGATCGGCAGGAGGTTGATGTACGAGAGGTAGATGCCGCCGAGGCCGAAGCTGAGCGCGCCGAAGAACGAGGCGTAAGGGCGGATCTCCATCGACCGCAGCAGCGCGTACATCCCGAGCAGGCCGATGTAGATGTGAATGAGGATGTGCAGGCGATAGCCGAGGTCGTAGCTCGGGAGGAGGATCAGCCAGGTGAGCGGGTAGAAGACCTCGTGCTCGGGGTTCGCGGCGATCGGCTGGCCGGCGGAGAAGTAGCGGTTCCAGTACGGAAACTCGCCATGCTGCACGATCTCGCGGAGGATCTGCTTGGCCGGGTAGTAGTAGCGCGTGAGGTCGCGCATGTAGAACTGATTGACACCGAAGAGGACGTCGGCGAAGAAGATCGTGGCGAGGAGGGTGAGGGCGCCGATGGCCAGCAGATCGGCGCGGCGCGTGGTACTCGAATCAGCGGGCAAGCGCGCGCATTGTAGCGGTGCCGGCCGGGTCGCGGAAAATGCGGTGCGACCAGATGCGCTTCTTGTGCAGCTTGTACAGAACCATCGTCTTCAGGATCTCGAGGCCGTAGCGCACCGAGCGCCAGAAGCCGATCTGCGATGCCTCGTCGAAGTAGCGGGTGGAGATCGGCACCTCGCGGATGCGCATCCCCTTCGCGACTCCCTGCGCGATGATCTCGGTGTCGAAGACGAAGTCGTCGGAGTTCGCCTCGAAGTTGATCGACTCGAGGTAGCGCCGCGAATAGGCGCGGAAACCGGAGTGGTACTCGCTGAGGAAGATGTAGAACGTCGCGTTCTCCACCATCGTCAGGAAGAGGTTGGCCAGGTACTTCCACTTCGGCATGCCGCCTTCCATCGGCCGTCCGCCGAGCATGCGCGAGCCGAAGACGGCGTCGCAGTCGCCGCGCTGCAGCGGCTCGACGAGCTGCGGGATGATCTTCGGATCGTACTGATGGTCGGGATGGACCATGACCATGATGTCGCCGCCCAGCTCGTCCATCGCGGTGCGGTAGCAGGTCTTCTGGTTGCCGCCGTAGCCGCGGTTTTTCTGGTGGACGACGGTGCGGATGCCGAGCTGGCGGGAGAGCTCGACGGTCTTGTCGCGCGAGCAGTCGTCGACGAGGAGGATCTCGTCGACCCAGTCCTTCGGGATGTCGTCGAACGTCGCCTGCAGGGTCTTTTCAGCGTTGTACGCGGGAAGCACCGCGACGACTTTTTTCTCGCGCAGGGGCATGAGAGACGGCGGAGCATAACACAGCCGTTTTTAAGGCATTCGGTCGGCCTTGGCCATCGTCTCGGCCTCCTGCCAGGAGCGCTGCGCCGCGTCGTGCCGGCCGGTGGCTTCGAGCCAGCGCGCCTCGTTGCGGATGACGAAAATCGTGGTCATCGCGGTGCCGGTCGGATGGGCGCGATTGCGGGCGATGACGTCGCGCCACGGAGCGGTGTCATCGTGCGCGCCGCACCAGGCGAAGAGTGCGCTGAACGCGATGAGGTAGCTCGTGGCGATGACCACCGGCTTGAAGCGGGCGAGCCACGCGAGCAGCGCCAGCAGCGCTGCGGTGGCCAGCATGAAGCCCCAGACGGCGAGCCGCGCCTGCGGGGGAACGAAGCTGAGCCGCCATGTCGCGTGGAGCGCGGCGCTCGCGAGCTGCGGCACCGATTGATACGCGTTGAGCTCGAGCGGCGCGAAGAAGAGGGCGAGCGTCCAGAGCGACGGGACGACGGCAATCGCGATCGCGGCCCAGCGCGGGATCCGGGCGAACAGCGCGGCGAGGCCGAGGACGAAGAAGATCGTGCAGTTGTCGAAGCGGCGCTGGCCGAACGCCGCGCCGCCCCAGAAGGCGCGATCGAGGGTCGCCACCAGCAGCCACTGGATGACGAACATCGAGATCGCGGCGATGCCGAGCCGCCGGTCATCGCGAACAAGCGCGACGAAGCCGGCGAGCGCGAAGAGCAGGAGCGGCGTCCAGACGGCGAGGCCGTGATACGACGAGAAGAGCGGCTCGAGCAGGCGGACGTGCGTGAACGATTGCCAGTCGTTCCCCTGCGCGCCGATGTTGGCGAAGGCGAACGGCGAGCCCCACAGGACCTGGCTGACGACGATCTGCGGCAGGCCGCCGATGATCGCGCCGAGGATCGTCCATCCGAATTTTCGCGAAGGGGCGAGGATCAGCGGCACGAGGATGAACGGCGCGTTCTGCGGACGGACGGCGAACGCGAATCCGGCCGCGAGTCCGACGGCGAAATGAGCACAGACAGGGGTGTCTGTGCCACATCGCAACGACAACATCACCACGGCCGCACACGCCGCCGCGCCGATTGCATGCGACATCGTCGCGTGGCGCAGCGAGTACCACATCAGCGGCGAGCCGAACCAGATCGCGATCGCGGCGATCAGCGCATTCGTGCCGTAGCGCGATGCGGCGCGCAGGCTGGCCAGCAACGCCACCAGCCCGGCCACCGCGCTGGTGAAGACCACCGGCACGTTGTACGGCAGCGTGACGCCGTTGTGCGACTTCGCCAGCGCATGCCCAAGCAGATACGACGGAAACCACGCCATCGCCGAGCCGCACGTCCAGTGATTCGCCAGATGCCCGTTCGCCGTGACGTCTTTGAATGCGATCACGCCGTCGCGGATCATCCCGAAGTGCTGCCATTCATCGAAGAAGAGAAGGTCGTGATCGAGCGTGATCGACGGCAGATAAACGAAGTAACCGGCGCCGTCGGGGATGAGGATGCCGGGCTGCAGCCAGAGGAAGGTGGTGAGGGCCCAGACGCCGATGAGGATCGCCGCGGCCCGTCGCGTCATCCGAGCTGGGTCCGCACGGCGTCGCTGAGCGGCACGCCGGCGGCCGCGCACGCGTCGGCGATGACCTGATACGCCTGATGCCGCCGCCCGTCGCGCAGCATCTCCAGCACGCCGCTGGCGATGATGGCGTCGAAGAAGCGCTTGCGATCGATGTCGGTCGGCAGCACCTTCTTCGCCCCATCCCGCAACGACCCGAGCGCGTCATTCACCTCGGCGTACTCCGGTCCGATCGCGCGGTTGAGGTCTTCCTTCAGTGTGCGGGCCAGCGCCGGCGACTTGCCGCCGGTGGACACCGCGATCTGGATGGAGCCCTTCTCGATGATGGCCGGCACGATGAACTCGCAGAGCGGCGTGACGTCGACGACATTGACGGGAATGCGCCGCGCGCGGCAGTCGGCGGCGATCTGTTCGTTCACCGACTGGTCGTCGGTCGAGGCGATGACGATGTGCGCGCCGTCGAGGTCGGCCTCTTCGTACGGCTTACGCCGGATCGCGAGGCAACCGTCGGTCGCCCACTGCTCGATCTCGTCCGTGAGCTCCGGCGAGACGACGGTGACACGCGCGCCGTACTTCATCATCGTCTCCGCCTTGCGCGCGCAGACGTTCCCGCCGCCGATGATGACGACGTTGCGCTCTTCGATGTCGAGGTAGATCGGGTAGTAGGGGAAGCGCTTCATCATCAGTAAATCGGGAAGCGATCGCACAGCTCTTTCACTTCGCCCTTCACCTTCTCGACCACGCCGGCGTCGCCCTTCGCTTCGAGCACGCGGGCGATGAGGCCGGCGATCGTCTTCATCTCCGGCTCGCGCAGGCCGCGCGTCGTTACAGCGGGCGTGCCGAAGCGGAGTCCCGAGGCCACCATCGGCTTCTGTGTGTCGAAGGGGATGGTGTTCTTGTTGACCGTGATGTTCGCCGCCTCGAGCACGTTCTGCCCATCCTTGCCGGTGATCCCTTTGGCGAAGACGTCGGTGAGGAACATGTGGTTGTCGGTCCCTCCGGAGACCACGCGGAATCCAGTATCGGCAAAGGCCTGCGCCAGCGCCTTCGCGTTGCGGATGATCTGCGCCTGGTACTCGCGGAACTCCGGCGTCAACGCCTCGGCGAAGGCCACCGCTTTCGCCGCGATGATGTGCACGAGCGGCCCGCCCTGCACGCCGGGGAAGACGGAGCGGTCGAGGTCCTTGGCGTATTTTTCCTTGCAGAGGATGAGGCCCGCGCGCGGGCCGCGCAGCGTCTTGTGCGTGGTGGTGGTGACGAAGTCGGCGTACGGCACGGGCGACGGATGCAGGCCGGCGGCGACGAGGCCGGCGATGTGCGCGATGTCGGCCATCATCAGCGAGCCGTTGCGGTCGGCGATCTCGCGGATGCGCGCGAAGTCGATGACGCGGGAGTACGCCGAAGCGCCGCAGATGATGAGGCGCGGCTTGTGCTCGTCGGCGAGGCGCTCCATCTCGTCGTAGTCGATCCGCTCGTCTTCCTGGCGGACGTGATACGCGACGACGTTGAAGTCGCGGCCGGAGTACGACAGCGGGTGTCCGTGCGTGAGGTGCCCGCCGTGCGAGAGGTCCATCCCCATGATCGTGTCGCCCGGCTTGAGCACGGTGAAGTAGACCGACATGTTGGCCTGCGAGCCGGAGTGCGGCTGCACGTTCGCATGCTCGGCGCCGAAGATCTTCTTCGCGCGCTCGATGGCGATGTTCTCGACGACGTCGGTGGGGCCGCAGCCGCCGTAGTAGCGCTTTCCGGGATACCCTTCGGCGTACTTGTTCGTGAAGACCGATCCCATCGCCGTGAGCACCGCTTTCGAGACATGGTTCTCGGAGGCGATCAGCTCCAGCGTGTCGTTCTGGCGCTTCGTTTCGAGGCGGATGGCGGCGGCGATCTCGGGGTCGACGGCGTCGATGTCCCGCTCGAGAAATTCGTGGCCGACGGCCGTGTGCTGCTGTTCCTGGATGATGGACATGCTCCGTTCTCCGAGCGGCGATCTTACTCGATAATGCGGGCACAGATGAGGCGCCTTCTACTCGCTCTGCTGCTCTCCGCGGCCTGCCTCATCGTGTCGTACTTCGGGTTTTTCTACTTCCGCGACAACTTCTCCACGTTCTACCCGATCAAGGTGCTTTCGGCGCAGTCGTTCCGCGCGGGAGAGATCCCGTGGTGGAACTTCGCCGACGGCGGCGGCCAGCCGCTCGCCGGCGCGCCGCATACGCTGACGTTTTATCCCGACAACATCCTTTATCTGCTGCTGCCGGCGCATGTCGCGTTCAACCTGCACTTCCTGCTGCACCTCGTCGCGGCGTGGTTCGCCATGCGCGCGCTGGTGGCGCGGCGCGCGCCGGCCGGGGCGCATTTCGCCGCTTGGCTGTACGTGCTGTGCGGCGTCGCGCTCAGCGCCACCGCGTTCTACAACCTGATCACGGCGGTGGCGCTGATTCCGTTCGCGCTCTGGGCCGCGGAGCGAAAGAGCGCGCTCTTCCTCGGCACGGCGTTCGGACTGCTCGCGTTGTCGACCGAGCCGGTGACGATCCTCGCGACGACGATCGCGGTCGCCATCATCGCGTTCCGCCGCATGCCGCTGTTGCGCCTCGCCGGCGCGATCGCCATCGCCGTCGTCATCGCCTCGCCGGTGCTCGTCGCCTACTCCGAGATCGCCCGCGAAGTGGAGCGCGCGCACGGCTACTCCGCGCAGACGGTGCTGAACGCCTCGCTCACGCCGCTGCGGCTCGCGGAACTGGTGATCGGGCCGGTCTTCCCGCCGCCGCGCGAGTGCCTCTTCGTCTCGCTCTTCATCGGCGTGATCATCGTGCCGGCACTGTTTCAGCGCTCGCGCTATACGGTCATCGCGCTGCTGATGCTGTTCCTCGCGCTGGGCAGTGCGAACCCGCTCGTCGCGGCGTTCGTGCGCGCATTTCCGGCCATCCGCATCGGCCGATATCCGGAAAAATTCGTGATGGTGGCGGCGGCCGCGCTGGTGGTCCTCGCCGGGATGCTGTACGGGCAGACGGCGAAGGAGAAGCGGCACTGGTGGCTGCTGATCACGTTCGTGCCGATGCTCGTCTGGCTGCCGCTGAATCCATTGATCGATGCGTTCTCGTCGTATCGCGTCGACCGCCCCATCCGCACCGCGCGCCGCGTCTGGCAGCCGACGCTTCCCGGCGGACAGGTCCCGTCGCGCGCCGACTATCGCTTGCGCGCGCTGCATCGCGATCCGCTTTTCGGTTCTGTCGCCGGCATCCGCTACGCGCTGGTGCAATCGAGCGAAGGGATGCACTCGCTGCTGAGCCGCATCGCCGTGGAGCGCTGGAACGCGACGCACAATCCGCGCTGGCTGGCCATCGCCACCGCGCCGCCGGCGATGATCCTTCGATTCGCCGCTGCCGCACCCTCGGTGAACGACGCGGTGGAGCGGATCGAGTCGAGCGACTACGACGTCGCGCCCATCTCGTACATGTCGGCGCCGAACGCGCGCGTCACGCGCTACGAGGAGAAGGGGCAGACCATCACCATCGACGCGACCGGCCCTTCGCTGCTGATGGTGAACCAGAGCTACTTCCGCGCCTGGGTGGCCCGCTCCGGCACGCGCCTTCTCCGCACCGAGCCGGTCGATCTCGATCGCCTCGGCATCCTCGTCCCCGGCGGCGCGCACCACATCGAGCTTCGCTTCGGCCGCCGCCGCACGCTCACGATCGCGGCGTGGCTCTTCTCGTCACTCGCGCTGCTCGCCGCCGCCTTCGCGCTCCGCGTCGAAGTACTCGATCGCGGCGCCGGCGAGGTAGAGCGAGCCGCCGACGAAGATGTAGTCGTGGCGTGATTGCGTCGCGCGCAGCAGCGCGGCGAACGGCTTCGGCTCCGCGACCGCGTCGATGCCGAGCTGCCGCGCGAGGTCGACGAGCGATTCTGCGCTGGCCGAGCGCGGCGGGAACGGCTCGGTCGCGATGATGAAGTCGAAGCGCGGGAAGAGGACCTTCGCCGCGGCCGCGACGTCTTTGTCGCTCATGATTCCGAAGACGAGCAGCCGCGGGCGAGGGATCCGTTCTTCGATGTACGGGATCACCGCGTTGATCGCGTGCGGGTTGTGGCAGCCGTCGATCCAGATGTCCTTGCCGCTCACGCGCACGTGCTCGAGCCGCCCGCGCCAGCGCGTCTGCTCGACGCCGCGCGCGATCGCGTCGTCCGTGATCCGCGGCAGCCGCGCGCGCAGCTCGCGTGCCGCGCGCACGGCGAGCGCCACGTTGCGCCGCTGAAAGTCTCCGCGCAGCGGCGTCTCGTGCTCGTCGCCGACCTCGATGAAGCGATTGCCGAATTTCTCCGCCCGCTTGCGCAGGACGCTCAGCACCGCGGGATCTTCGTTCGATGTGAGGACGATGGCGCCGCGATGGATCACGCCCGCTTTTTCGACGGCGATCCGGTGCAGCGTCGATCCGAGGTACTCCATGTGATCGAAGCCGATGGGGGTGATCAGCGCGGCGAGCGGACGGACCACGTTCGTCGCATCCAGCCTTCCACCCATCCCCACTTCCAGCACCGCGACCTCGCACTGCGCGAGCTGGAACGCGATGAACGCGACGATGGTCAGCGCCTCGAAGTACGTCGGCGTGATCGAGACGTGCTCCGCCGCTTCGCGCAGCAGCTCGACGGAGCGCTCCAGCAGCGCCGGCTCGATCATCGCGCCGCCGATCAGCCAGCGCTCGCGGATGTCGACGAGATGCGGCGAGGTGTAGAGGCCGGTGCGATACCCCGATTGCTCGAGGATCGAGGCGAGTGTCGCCGAGGTCGAGCCTTTGCCGTTCGTGCCGGCGATGATGATCGAGGGATAGGCGCGCTCCGGATGATGCAGCGAACGGAGCATCGCGCGAATGCGCCCGAGGCCGGGACGGATTCCGGAAGCCTGGAGGGAGTCGAGGTACGCGAACGCGTCCACGGACTTACTTGCCCGTAAAAATATGGAGGAAGCGCCCGATCGCTCCCTTCATCTCCGCGCGCACCGTGATCAGGTCGACCATCCCGTGCTCCACCAGGAACTCGGCGCGCTGGAAGCCTTCGGGCAGCGTCTGGCGGATCGTCTGCTCGATCACGCGCGGGCCGGCGAAGCCGATCAGCGCCTTCGGCTCCGCGATGTTGAGATCGCCGAGCATCGCGTACGACGCGGTCACGCCGCCGGTGGTCGGGTCGGTCAGCACGCTGATGTACGGCAGCTTCGCCTCAGCCAGCCGCGCCAGCGCCGCGGAGATCTTCGCCATCTGCATCAGCGAGAGGATGCCCTCCTGCATGCGCGCGCCGCCGGAGCACGAGACGATGATCAGCGGCTCCTGCTTGTCGAGCGCGCGCTCGGCCGCGAGGGTCAGCTTTTCGCCGACGACGGAGCCCATCGAGCCGCCCATGAAGGCGTACTCCATCGCGCAGACGACGACGTTCAGGCCGTCGAGCTTTCCTTCCGCGCAGAGCACCGCATCGCCCTTGCCGACGCGCGCTTCGTAGACCTTGAGGCGGTCGCGGTAACGCTTGGTGTCCTTGAAATCGAGCGGATCGCCGGAGCGGATGTTGCCGGCGAATTCCTTGTACTGGCCGTCGTCGAAGAGCATGGCGAAGCGCTCGCGCGCGCTCAGCCGGAAGTGATAGCCGCACTTCGGGCAGACGTTGAGGTTCTGCTCGACTTCCTTCCGGTAGACGATCTCTTTGCAGTCATCGCACTTGACCCAGAGACCCTCCGGGATGGCGGTCTGCTTCTCGACCGCCTCCTTCGGCTTCTTCTCTTTTCGGAACCACGCCATCGCGCGGACTCTAGCACACGAGTAATGAGGACTGAGGACTGAGGGCCGAGTCGAAGAACTGGAGCCTAAATCCGGCGACTCAGTCCTCAGTCCTCAGTCCTCAGATCTCTCTGAAAATGTACGGGCGCAGCACATCGATCCGCTCCTCGAGCTTGTTGGCGTCGAGATAGCGAAGCGTCGCCGCAACGGACGACAGCAGCGAGTTTCCGTCCTGCGGCGTGTAGCAGAAGCCGACCACCTTGCGCGGGTTCGGCACGGCCAGCGTCGACATCGGCATGACGGTCTGCGAAAGGATGCGGCCGTAGTAGCCGTGATCGCGTCCGAACGAGAAGATCTGGTTGACCGAGCGCTTGTTCGTGCAGGCCACGCGCGGGTTCGCGCGGAGCAGCGACTTCACTTCCTCCAGCGAGGTGTCGTGGTGCGTCTCCAGGTTGAACCAGAGCGTGTGCATGTACTGCGTGTTGATCTTGATGGCCGATGAGAAGAGGTTGAGCTTCTCGCCGACGGTCTGGAAGAGGTGGTAGGCGTCGCGCGCGTGGTGCGTGCCGAACTCCGGGTCGTCGTGCTTGCCGGCCTGCGGCGCGGCGAGGAACGACTTCGCGTCCGAGACGTCGTTCGCGCGGCGCATGCAGACGAACTGGCCGCTGTGCAGCGAGAGCTTGCCGCCCTTCGTGGTGATGGTCTTGAGCAGCACGGAGATGTTGTGCGTGTTGCACGAGACGACCTGCACGTAACGCTCGTCGGGCGACTGCACTTCGTCGTTGATGCCGCGCGCGTACGGCTTGCCGAAGCCGAACTCCGACCCCTGCGCGAGGAAGCCTTTCGGCCCTTTCACGCGGTCGTAGAAGTGCTTGTTCTCGTTCCCCGCCGGCGTGCAGTCGACCACCACGGTCGCCCGCTCGATGGCCTCCTCGGCGGTGTACGACACGCGATGCCCGAGGCGCGCGAAGTCGTCGCGGGCTTCGTCGTCGGCGGCGAGCCTCGCGCCATGGTTGATCAGATGATTGATCATGGCGCGGTCGTCGGCGTTCGGCGTCCGCTTGTGGAACGTGACCTCGTCGATGCCCCACGCATCCTTGAACTCCGTGAACATGCCGATCAGCGGCTCGCCGATCGTCCCCGTTCCGACGACATGAACGATGTTTTTGCTCTTGCTCGCGGCCATGAAAGCTCCCGTTCTGGATTGCGGCGCGGATTGTACTTGAGACAGCGGACGGCAGACAGCGGACAGCGGGAGAAACGAGAGTGGTAGCTAGTCGCTGGTAGTTAGTCGTCACTTCCGGAGACCAACTACTAAAGACCAACTGCCATCAACCAGGGATTTCGCGCAGCCTTTGGGGTCAGGTCTGGAAAATCAACTTAACGCGATCGGATGCACCTGCGTGCCGAGCGTACCCGTTAAGTTGATTTTCCAGACCTGACCCCAAAGACTGTCTGAGGCAGCGGACAGCGGGAGAAACGAAAGGCCGGAGATTTCTCCCCGGCCTCCCGCTGTCCGCTGTCTGTTGTCTGCTCGCTACTTCTTCGCTACCACCTTCACCGTGGCCGTCGATCCCGGCCACTTGTCGCCGGTGAGCGGCTCGACGCGGCCGCCGAGGCACTGGCCGAGGAAGCTTTCGGCGCGGGCGTTGAAGTCGATCGAGTTCTCCGGACGGGCGAAGCCGTGTCCCTCGTCCGAGTAGACGACGTACGTCACGCTGCCGTTGTTCTTCTCGATCGCATCGACGATCTGCTCCGACTCCGCGTGGTTCACGCGCGGGTCGTTGGCGCCCTGGCCGATCAGCAGCGGCTTCGTGATCTGGTTCGCCTTGAACAGCGGCGACGCGTTCTTCACCAGCTCCGCGTCCTTCGGATCGTCGACGTTGCCCATGCGCGCATCGAACATCGCGCGGATCGGTTTCCAGTACGGCGGGATCGAGCCGATGAGCGTCTTCAGGTTCGACGGGCCGACGATGTCGACGCCGCACGCGTAGACGTCCGGCGTGAACGCGAGGCCGGCCAGCGTGGCGTAGCCGCCGTACGAGCCGCCCATGATCGCGACCTTCTTCGGATCGGCGTAGCCCTGCTTCACCGCCCAGTTCACCGCGTCCGTGAGGTCGTCCTGCATCTTCAGTCCCCACTGCTTGTCGCCGGCGTGGAGGAACTTCTTGCCGTAACCGGTCGACGCCCGGAAGTTCACCTGCAGCACGGCGTAGCCGCGGTTCGCCAGCCACTGCGGGAAGCCGCTGTAGCCCCACGTGTCGCGGCCCCACGGACCGCCGTGCACGAAGAGGACGAGCGGCAGGTTCTTGGCCGGGACGCCGGGCGGCAGCGTGAGGTACGAGTTGAGCTTCAGCCCGTCGCGCGAGGTGATGACCACCGGCTTCATCGTCGCGAGCTGCAGGTTGTCGAGCTTCGGCCGCGCGGAGAAGAGGAACGCGCCGGTTTTCGTCGCGCGGTCGTACGTGTAGTAGCGCGTGGCCGATTTGTCGCTGGTGAATCCGATCAGCCACGTCTTGTCGGCGCGGTCGCGGTTGATGACCGCGAAGTCGCCGTCGTACAACTTGGAGATCGCGTCGTAGTCGGCCTTCACGCTCGGATCGATGACCGTCCACGTGCTGCGTCCCGGCTCGAAAGAGACCGCTTCGATCACGTGCGTCATCGGGTTGATCGACACGTTCCCCGCATCGACCTCGGGTGACGACGCGATGACCTTCTCCGTGTTGTCGGCGATGTTGCGGACGATCACGGCGGCGGTGTCGCGTCCGAGGGACGACTCCATGACGAACGACTTGCCGTCCGGCGTCACGTCGATCACGCCGACGTTGTCCTCGGCCGACGCCTTCAGCCACGTCTTCCATTCGCCGTTGTTGAGCAGGCGGATCTCCGTCCCGCCGTCGGGAGTCGCGGCCTGACCGCCAATGACGTGCAGGTCCTTGTCGGTGATCCAGCCGCTGATGTCGCCCGGGTTCTTCGTGTCGAGCACGAGCGCGCCGGTGGAAAGCGTCAAGCGGTAGACGTCGAAGATGTGCTTGTCGCGCGCGTTGATCGCGACGAGCAGCTCGTCGGGATGCGACGGGTCGTTGCCCGTGAGCATCGCGCGCGAGCCGAGGAACGGCGTGTAGTCGCGGACCGTGCCGCTCTCCAGATCGACGCCGTAGAGGTGGAAGTTCTCGTCGCCGTCGTTGTCCTGCGCGTAGGCGATCGTCTTGTTGTCATCCGTCCAGAAGTACTGGCGGATGCCGCGCTTCTTGTCGGCGGTGATGACCTTGTCGTCGTCCTTGCCGATCGTCTTGACCCACACCTGCAGGACGTTTTTCTTGTCCGGTGCGAGCCACGCCAGGCGTTTGCCGTCGGGCGAGAGGCGAGGGGAGACACGTTCCGGATTGCCGAAGAGGGTTTCGCGCGGAATGAGCGGCGGCAGCTCGGCGAGGGTGGCCACGGCCGGTCCGATGGTGATGGCCGCGAGCACGAACGCTCGCGCGACCGAAAGAAAACGGTTGTGCATGAAGAGAGCTCTCCTTTAGTGGGGACTATACGGCGGGGGTGGCCGCGGGTTGCTACAATCGCCGCCCCATGGCCACCAAGCCCACCGGCGAGAAGCTGATCGCCTCGAACAAGAAGGCGTTTCACGAGTACTTCGTCCTCGACAAGTTCGAGGTGGGGCTCGTGCTCACCGGCACCGAGGTGAAGTCGCTGCGCGAGGGGCGGGTGAACCTCAAGGACAGTTACGTCGAGGTGCGGGGCGGCCAGGCGTTCCTCGTCGGGATGCACATCTCGCCCTACACGCACGGCAACCGCGAGAACCACGAGCCGGAGCGGACGCGCAAGCTGCTGCTGCACCGCAAGGAAATCGAGAAGCTGAACACGCAGATCGTCGAGAAGGGGCTGACCATCGTTCCGCTGCGCCTCTATTTCAAAGGTAGCAAGGTGAAAGGGGAGATCGCGGTGGTCCGCGGCAAGAAGCTGTACGACAAGCGCGAGACGGAGAAGCGCCGCGAAGTCGATCGCGAGATGGCCGCGGTGAAGAAACTGGCCCGCTAGTGTGGTCTGAGAGCCACACAGGCGACGTCCCAAAACCACACTTTCCCCACTCAACCGCTCAACAGCTAAACAGCTAAATAGCTGAAGGCAAAGCTCTTTAGCTGTTTAGCTATTGAGTTTTTGAGCTGGCAGCTCCCCTGCTCTAATCCCATCCCGGACATGTACGCACAGCGCAAAACGATCAACACCAACGTCAGCATCACCGGCATCGGACTCCATTCCGGCATCTACACCCGGGTCGCGCTGCATCCCGCCCCCGCCGGCAACGGCATCAACTTCGTCCGCGCCGATCTCGACGGCCTCCGCATCCCCGCCCTGCAGGCATCCACCACCGCCCTCGACTACGCCACCACCGTCGGCAAGGACGACGTGGCGGTCGGCACGGTCGAGCATCTCCTTTCGGCGATCATGGCCTGCGGCATCACCGACATCGACATCGTCATCGACGGCCCCGAAGTCCCGATCGTCGACGGCAGCTCGCTCCCGTTCATGCACCTCATCGACGCCGCCGGCGTCCGCCCCCTTGGCGCGGAGATCCCGGTTCTCCGGATCAAGAAGCCGATCGAAGTCGTCGACGGCGACAAGAGCATCCGCATCACGCCGGCCAATCGCCTGATCCTCAAGTACAAGATCGATTTCAATCATCCGAGCATCGGCCGCCAGACGCTGCAGTTCGACTTCAATCACGACAGCTTCCTCAAGAAGATCGCCCCCGCCCGCACGTTCGGCTTCATGCGCGACGTCGAGAAGCTCCGCGCCGCCGGCCTCGCGCGCGGCGGCTCGGTCGACAACTGCATCGTGCTCGACGACAAGAGCGTGGTGAGCGGCGAGCTTCGCTTCCGCGACGAGTTCGTCCGCCACAAGATCCTCGATCTGCTGGGCGATCTGGCCCTCGTCGGCCGTCCGATCGTCGGCGAAATCTCCGCCTCGAAGGCCGGTCACGCGCTGCACTCGCGCTTCGTCGAGAAGGTGCTGCGCGCGGCAGCCGAGCAGGACGAGGAGCTGGCCCCGAGCCGGGTGCTGGGGTACGCGCAGGCGTAGGCTGTGGTAAAACAGCCACACGGTGCGTGCTCTCGCGTTCTCCATCCTTACTCTATTGCTCGCGACGCCGGTCGTCGCTGACCCCAAAATCGACAATCTCTCCGCCGTCTCCCTCGGCGGCCAGGTCACCGTTCGCTTCAACCTCGCGTCGGCGTTCGACCAGCGGCGCGTCGACCAGATCGAGAGCGGCGCGCAGACGATCATCACGTACATCGTCGAGATCTACCGCGACCGCCCGAACTGGTTCGACGAAGGGATCTCCCGCTCGCGGATCGAGGTCAGCGCGCAGTTCAACTCGGTCACGCGCGAGTACCTGCTGACCTATCGCCGCGACCGCAAGCTGGTGAAATCGCAAACCTTCACCGACCTCCACGCGCTGGAGAAGGCGATGACGACGATCGATGAGCCGAACCTCTTCGACATCGGCCGCCGCCATCCGTACAAGGTGAAAGTCCGCGTGAAGGCCGACCTGATGCGCGGCTGGCTGCTGTACTTCATCCCGTGGGAAATCTCGACTCACTGGAAGGAGACCCGCGTCAGCGCGCCGCCGGAGGCGAAGCGGTGAGCATCCGCGAGCTGCTGCTGCGGTATCGCAAGGACCCGCGCTTCATCATCACGGCGCCGCTGCTCGTGCTCACCGGCACGAGCCTCATCTACTACCTGATCGAGCGCGCCAAGGAGCTGTCCCCCGAGGCCTTGTCGAGCCAGGTGCTGCTCTTCGTCCTCTGGAACATCAACCTCCTGCTGATCCTCGGCATCCTCTTCGTGATCCTCCGAGGAATCGTGAAGCTGGTGCTGGAGCGGCAGCGCGGCATCATCGGCTCGCGTTTCCGGACGAAGCTCGTCGTGACGTACGTCGCGAGCTCGCTGGTGCCGGTGATCCTGCTGTTCCTGATCGCCACCGACCTGCTCCGCGTCTCCATCGACCGCTGGTTCAACACGCCGGTGCGGACGATCCTCCAGAACGCCGAGGCCATCGCGCAGATGTCGCAGGACCAGGCGGCGCGGATTGCGGGCGGCGCCGCGCGCGAGCTCGCCGCGACGCCGGCGCTCACCGATGCCGCGCAGATGGACTCGGTGCTGCGCCGCGTGCAGCAGTTCCATGACGTCGATTCCGCCGCTCTCTATCGCGGCTCGGCGCTGGTGAAGATGCTGGCCGATCCGCGTGCGCCGGTGTTCGAAGTGCCGGAGCCGTCGGCGCGCTTCTTCGACGAAGTGCAGGCCAAAGGGACAGCCACAAAGATCGAGGTCGGCGCGAGCGGGAAATGGATCCGCGTCGCGCAGCGCGTCGGCGACGGGCCGTACGTCGCGGTGACCGGTATCTTCATCCCGGCCGCGATGTCGCGCATGATCGACGAGGCGATCGTCGCGCACAAAAACTTCCAGCAGCTCGACGCGGAGCGGCCGACGCTGAAGGCCTCGCAGACTTCGCTCTTTCTCGCCGTCACGCTGGCAATCCTCTTCGGCACGTTGTGGACGTCGATCTACGCCTCGCGCCGCATCACGGTGCCGATCAAGGCGCTGGCCGAGGCGACCGACAAGCTGGCCGAGGGCGGCTATGGACATCGCGTCGAGATCGCGGCGACGGACGAAGTCGGGAAGCTGATCGATTCGTTCAACGACATGTCGGAGCAGCTCGCGCAGCAGCGATACGCGCTGACCGACACGAACCGCCGCCTCGACACGGAGCGCGCGTATCTCTTCACCGTGCTCGATTCGGTGTCGACCGGCATCATCGCCTTCAACGACGGACTGGAGATCCTCAGCGTCAACCGCGCAGCGTTGCAGATGCTGCAGCTCGAGGCGCCGCCGCCGCGCGCGCGCATCCCCGAGGTCTTCGACGCCGACCTCGCGCCGATGTCGGACGCGGTGGCGGAGCTGACGCGCCGCGGCAAGTCGCGCGCCCGCGAGGTCACGCTGATCCGCGGCGGCGAGCTGCGCTACCTCGAGATCTCCGCCGCCCGCCTCGGCGGCACCGAAAAAGGGTGGGTGCTGGCCATCGAGGACTCGACCCAGCTCGTGCAGGCGCAGAAGCTCGCGGCGTGGAACGAGGCCGCGCGCCGCATCGCGCACGAGATCAAGAATCCGCTGACGCCGATCCAGTTGTCGGCCGAACGGATGGCGAAGAAGTTCGGCACGAACGAGCCGGCGATCGAGGAAGGATGCCGGACGATCGTGACCGAGGTCGCGCAGCTCAAGCGGATGGTCGACGAGTTCTCGCGGTTCGCGCGCATGCCCGCCGTACACCTGCGCCACGCGCAGCTCGCCGACATCCTGCAGCAGGCGGCGAGCCTCTATCGCGACGTGAAGCCGGGCGTGTCGGTCAGTGTGAACGTCGATGAAGACATCGAGCTGCTGATCGATCCGGAGCAGATCCGCCGCGCCGTCGGCAACCTGCTGAAGAACGCGGTGGAGGCGACGGAGTCGGGCGAAGTGCGCGTCTCCGCGCGCCGCGCTCCGCATCGCGTCGTGATCGAAGTCGCCGATCCCGGACGCGGCGTCCCCGACGCCGACAAGGAAAAGCTGTTCCTCCCATACTTTTCGACAAAGCGCCGCGGCACCGGCCTCGGCCTCGCCATCGTGCATCGCATCGTCCGCGATCACGACGGCCAGATCAGCGTGCACGACAATCAGCCGACGGGAACGAGGTTCGAGATCGAGCTACCCGCGTAATGGCCAAAATTCTCATCACCGACGACGAGCCGTCCATCCGCACGACGCTCTCCCAGATCCTCGAAGACGAGGGGCACAAGACCACCACGTGCGAATCGGGCGAAGAGGCGATCGCACAGCTGGCGCGCGAGGAGTTCGATCTCGCCATCCTCGACCTCTGGCTGCCGGGCATCGACGGCCTCAGCGTCCTCGAACGGATGAAAGGATCGAATGCCGCCCCTCCGGTGATCGTGATCTCCGGACACGGCAACATCGACGCGGCCGTCAAAGCGACGCGCCTCGGCGCGTACGACTTCCTCGAAAAACCGCTCTCGCTCGAGCGCGTGCTGCTGACCGTCAACCACGCGCTCGCCGACAGCAAGCTGCGCGAGCAGGTGCGCGACCTGCGGCGGCAGCAGGTGTCACTCGAAGAGCTGCTGATCGGCGACAGCGAGCCGATGAAGAAGCTCGAGCAGCAGATCCGCAGCGCCGCGCCGTCGAACAGCCGCGTGCTGATCACCGGCGAGAACGGCAGCGGCAAGGAGATCGTCGCGCGGACGCTGCACCGCCTCTCGCATCGCGCCGATCAGCCGTTCATCGACGTCAACTGCGCCGCGATTCCGGAGGAGCTGATCGAGTCGGAGCTCTTCGGCCATCGCAAGGGGGCGTTCACCGGCGCAATCGATGACCGCAAGGGGAAGTTCGAGCTCGCCGACGGCGGCACGCTCTTCCTCGACGAGATCGGCGACATGAGTTTGAAGACGCAGGCGAAGGTGCTGCGCGTGCTGCAGGAGCAGACGTTCCAGCGCGTCGGCGGGCAGCAGACCATCCGCGTCGACGTCCGCGTGATCGCCGCGACGAACAAGAACCTCGAGGCCGAGATCGAAGCGGGCAACTTCCGCAGCGATCTGTACTACCGCCTCAACGTGATCCCGATCGAAGTGCCGCCGCTGCGCAACCGCGCCGGTGACGTGATCCTCCTCGCCGACTACTTCCTCCGCCGCTTCGCCGCGGAGACCGGCTCGCCGCGCAAGAAGTTGTCCGCCGGTGCGGGGACGAAACTGAAGGCCTACCACTGGCCGGGCAACGTCCGCGAGCTGCGCAACGTCATCGAGCGGCTCGCCATCCTGTTGCCCGGCGAGACGATTGAGGCCGAGGACGTGCAGCTCGGCGCGCGCAACGACATCCCCGCGGAGATCCCGCGCAATCTCACGCTGAAGGAAGCGCGCGATGAGTTCGAGAAACAGTACATCCTCGGCCGCCTGCGCGAGCTCGCCGGCAACGTGAGCCGCACCGCGGAGGCGCTCGGCGTCGAGCGGAGCAACCTCTATCGCAAGCTGCACGCGTACGGCATCCGCGTCGAGCGGAGCTGAGCACCTCATTGCGAAGAGGTGCTCATCATCGGGTTCGCGCTGCACTCTCCGCTCACACCGCCGCAGGTCGAGACGGTCACCGGACCGCTGATGTTCGACGGCACCGTGCCCGACGCGTAGTAGGCGAACGAAATGCCGGAGTTGATCTGGCTTCCCGCCGGCGTTGCCTGCGCGAAGAATGTGTTGTCCGCGGTGCTGCCGAATTGGCACGACGCGAGCCCCTGATCGGCCAGCGTGCCGGATGCCTGTACGGCGAGCTGATATGCCATCGCCGGCTGGAACGTATTGCAACGGAACTGCACGCCGTTCGTCCCCATGCCGTTGCTCCCCATTGCCTGAATGCCGGTGTAGAGATTCGTCAGCTGATTTCCCTGCACGATGTTCGTGGCCACCGCGCCGCAATCGTCCACGATGATGCCGTAGTCGTTCTGATACGCCGCGCTCGCGCCGGTCACGGTGTTGCCGCGCAGCGCGAATGATGCCGCGCGGAACACGCGCACGCCCCACGTCGCGCCGGCGAAGCTCGTCGTCAATGCATTCGGCAGCGCGTTGAATGAGTTCCCGCTGATCGTCGAGCCGACCGAGTTCGTGACCTGCACGCCGCGCTGGACGTTGTTGAAGTCGGTGTCCGTCACCGTCACGTTCTTGTTCACGCTCGCCGTGTAGTCGGCGCGGACGCCGTACGTCAATCCATTGAAGATGCTCGGCGCGATCAACGTGTTCGGGATGATCATCGTGTTCATCAGATCGGCCACGGTGTACTTCGCGTCGTAGCTGTTGATGCCGTTGCCGCGATGATTCACGTCGAAGGCGGTGAGCGGCGCGCTGTCGTTGAACTTGCAGCCGAGGAATTGCACGCCGGTGACTTCGTAGAGCGAGACGTGCGCGTCCGGCAGCACGATCGGGTCGTTCAGCCTGCGCGTCGTCTCGAACGTGCAGTTGCGGAACGAGCTCTGGTTGTTGATCTCGTTCGGGCCGTTCATGGCGTGGTAGTACATGAACTGCACGGAGCGGCGATTGTTGGAGAACGTCGCGTTCGAGCATTGCACGATACCGCCGGTGTAGCTCCAGTCGAACGTGCCGTTGTTGTCGCGGCCTGTCGTGATCGCCTCGACGGCGTGCTCGATTTTTCCGTTCGCCTGCAGGATCACTTTCCCCTGCGCCCCGGGCGCGGACTGCAACGCCGCGGCGTTGCCCCACAGGTCGATGCCGTGCCACATCGCGCCGCAGCAGTTCGTGATCGTGCCGCCGTTCACGTTCAACGTCGCGCCGCGCTCGACGATGATCCGCCGGTCTTTGCTCATGTTGAGCGTGCCGTTGAGCGTCAGCGTCGCGCCCGATTTGATCGTCAGGTCGTTCGAGAGATAGCGGATGCCCGACCACGTCGCGGAGCTCGCCACCACCTCCGGTTGCAGTATCGGCAGATCGGATTGCAGCGCACCGCGCCCGGAGGTCGAGGCCGTAATCGTGCTGCGGCAGTAGTTGATCTCCAGCCGCGTCACTGACACTGTCGGCATGCCGTTGTTGAAGCAGCGCCACGTGTTCGAAGCTTTGTCGAACTGGAAGACGCCGACGTCGGTGCCGATGTACAGCTCATCGTTCGAGCCGCGGCGGTAGATCATCGTCGCCACCGGGAAGGCGAGGAGGTTGTACGTGAGGTCGGTGAATGACGTGCCGCCGTTCGCCGATTCCCACACGCGGTTCGCGCCGTTCGTCGAGGTCTGCGAAACCGGCCAGTAGCCGTTGAAGCTGAGGAAGAGGTGATTCGCGTCGTCGGGATCGACGGCGATGTCGGAGATACCGGCCCACGCGACCGCCGGAACGTTCGCCGTTAGGTCGGTCCATGACGTGCCGCCGTTCGTCGAGCGGAAGAGGCGGACGGTCAGGTTGTTCGGATCCCACGTCTGTCCTTCGCGCGCGACGTAGATCACGTTCGAGTTCGACGGCGCGACCTGGATCACGTGTACGTTCGTCGTGCCGGGGATCGTGATCGTCGTCCACGACGTGCCGAAGTTCGTCGACTTGTAAAGCTGCGCGCCGCCGGCGTAGAGCACGGAGGGATTGTTCGGATCGGTGATCACCGGACCGGAGCTGATGGCGGGCGAACTGGTGAACGGATAGGTGCCTGCCGTGCCGGTTGCGCCGCGGATCGCGCCGGCGTTCGTCATGCCGAAGTACTGGCCGGTCGACTGATTGATCGCGCCCTGCCAGCCGTCATAGTTCTCGCGCTGCGTCCAGACGCCGTTCTTGTACTCGATCGTGCCGTCGTCCTGCGAGCCGGCGACCCAGAGGTCGGGATCGGACTGCGATCCATTGATATCGAAGAATTCGTTGAGCGCAAGGCCGGGACCGCTGAGGTCTTTCCAGTTCGCGGTGGTCGGGTTGTACGCCGTGTTCGGATCGAGCACCGCCTTGTGAATGCCGCCGTCGGTTCCGATCAGGTCGATGTCCTGCGTGCTGGTGTGGCTGATCATCATGGCGCGCACGTCGCCGTGTGTCTTCGCCAGCGGCGCGCACGTCGTCGGATCGGTCGCCCAGTACGACGAGATCTGCGTCGCGCTGAACGTGCCGCCGACGTTGAAGATGTAGGCGGTCGTGCCGGCGGCGTAGAGGCGGTTCGGATTCAGCTGCGAGAACTGGAGCTCCAGATCCCAGAAGCCGGCGCCGAGCTGGAAGACGCCGTTCGATGTCACCGTGCCGACCGGCGTAGTCGTCCCCGCGCCGAACTTGTAACGCTTCAGCACGAACGCGCCGCTCACCATGTTCTGGTAGCCGATGAAGAACTCCGAGCTGTTGCCCGGTTGCACGGCGGCGCCGATGCGATCGGTAAGGTCGCTTCCGAGGACGTTGCCGGTCACTTCGTTGAACGTGTTGAGCGCGCCGCCGCTCGTGGATAGGAACGTCTTCGCCGTGCCGCAGGGCGAATTCGCCACGCCCATCCACGCCGTGCGCACGGTGGAGACGAGCACCGTCGAATCGCTGACGCCGTTCGCTCCGTCGATGATGTCGATGTCGACCGGCCGGTAGCCGCAGCCGTTGACGTTGTTCGTCGGGACCGGGATCTCCTTCACCTTCGTCCACGTCGCGCCGGCATCGGTCGAGCGGAAGATGTAATTCGCGGCGAGGATGAAGACGGTGTTCGGATCCTGAGGATGGAGCATGACCTTCGAGGTCATCGTCCGTTCGATGACGTTGAAATTCGCCTGGTTGTTGAACGGTGCCAGCGTGAAGACCTCGTTCCAGGTTGCGCCGCCGTCGGTGGTCTTCAGCGTGGCGATGCTGTAGCCGGGACTGCCGATCACGTCTGCGTTCGTCGCGACGTACATCGTCGTTGGGGCGTTCGGATCGACGGCGATGCTGCTGACGCCAAGTGTCGGATAGCGCGAGGCGCTGATGATGTCCGTCCACGACGCGCCGTTGTTGACCGTCTTGAACAGGCCTCCCGGCGCGCCCGCGTACGCGAGGTTCGGGTTGTTCGGATCGATGTAGACCGCCGTGACCTTGCCGATGATCGGCGCGGCGATGTTCGTCGCCGGCCCGAGCGAGGTCCAGTTGCCGCCGCCCGCGATCAGGCAGACCGGCGCCGTGCTCCTGCTCAGTTGCGCATCGCGATATTCGTGGAGATGCCGCGCCATGTCGGCGATCTTTCCGCGTCGATGCGAGCCGGCGTCGAGGTGCTCACGCGCCTGGCGGTCCCACTTCTCGAACGCCATCGCATATTGATCCTCGGGCGCGACCTCGCCCGGCTTCCTGTGCGCCTTGTCTTTCTCGACGCGAGGCGCGGCTTTGGCGCGGATCTCGTAATAGTTGTCGGTCTGTGCGAATGCAGCCGACGCAAGGAGAAGGACGACCCAGAAGTACGTTCTCATTGTTCGGACCCTCGCTGAAGAAGTGAGCCGAACACGTGAAGCGTTTCACGCGCAAAACAGAAAGGGCCGCGATCGCTCGCGGCCCTTTGTCGAATCGATGCGGATTGGATTTACTGGAGGCTGAGGAGCACGCGGATCTCGCCGACGCCGCCGGCGAGCGGCTCGAGCGCCTTGCCGATCAGCGTGCCGGGGCGGTGCATCTTCTGGCCGGAGACGTCGATCGGCTCCGACTTCATCGCGGTGCCCGCGACGTCGCTGGTGACGAGGAGATCGCCGACCTTGATCGGCGACTTGCGCGCGTCGACCTTCACCTTCACGCGGCCGACGGTGGCGATGCGGAACTTGCCCTTCGCCGCCACGCCGAGCGCGATGCCCGGGTTCGGCGAAACGACGCCGGCCACGCGCGTGTCGTAGGCCGTCTCGGAGGGATGCACTTCATCGAGATCGCCGTCGCCGACGATGACGACCGTGCCGGCGCTCAGCTCGGAATCGCTCGGAACCCACTCCGCGATGTCCTGATACTTCGCCGAGATGTTGCCGCTCACGTTCACGTCGCCGTTCACGTCGAGCTTCGCCGCCGGCGTGCTCGTGCCGATGCCGACGTTGCCCGCGGCGTCGATACGGATGCGCTCCGCGTCGCTCGTGCCGAAGATCAGCGGCGTGGCCACGGTGGTGCCGACCGCGAAGATGTCCGCGCTCGAGCAGAACTTGGCGAGGTTCGCCTGCGGGACGCCGAACTGCGTGCCGCCGACCGACGGTCCGCCGATCTGCAGGCCGTTGTACTTGCCGGCGCTGTTGAACGTGAAGATGTCGGCGAAGCCGGCCGCGTTGCTGTTGTCGATCATGATGCGCACCGGCCCGTTGCCGCCGACGCTGCCGGAGACCTGGAGCTGGTTCGTCGGGTTCGTGTTGTTCACGCCGACGTAGGTGCCGTTGTCGGTGATGACGGAATTGCCGAGCGTCCCGGCACCGTCGATCCAGCGCGCCACCCTGCCGGCCGTTCCCGTACCGGAGGTATCGGCCGCCGCTTTCGGAGCGGCCGTGGCCGCGACGACCGGTTTCTTTTTCGCCGGCGCATCCGTCGTCGACTGCGCAAATGCGGTGGACGTCATGAAGACTGCAGCAACAACGACATAGAAGATGCGAATCGTCTTGTACACGATGAACTCCTGAGCGAATTGATGTTGAGCGCTGAGCGCCGGACCGATCTGTTCACGGTCGAAACCGATGACCAGACTTTGAATTATATCCGTCTTGCAACCATCTCACGAGTAAAAATAACAACAGTCGCGACCGTACCGTGACGCACTGACCGAAACCGTCTGAACGTGGTAAGCGACCGTTGTTGTCGACGTGCAAAGAGCCGGTTTATTGGCGGGCAAAGAAAAAGGGCCGCTCGCGCGGCCCTGGCTCAATTTCGTTTGGAGCGGGAAACCGGACTCGAACCGGCGACATCAACCTTGGCAAGGTTGCACTCTACCAACTGAGTTATTCCCGCTTACGGACGGCGAAGCTTAGTCAGCGTCGTACCCGCTGTCAAGCGCCGTGTAACGCCTTCTAACGACCCGCGCCCGATTCCTATTTCCGGGCGTACTTCTCCCGCAGCGTGCGGAGGTGATGCAGCTCGTGGCCGGCGATGTGGAAGGCCAGGCCGCGCACCGACACGACGTGCCCGTTCGCCGTTCCGCGCCGCAGCCACGCCTCTTCCGCGAGCGAATCGAACAGCGTGATCGAGGCCTGCCGGACGGAACGGTATTCGGCCAGCAGCTCCGCCAGCGGACGCGCTTCGAAGTTCGCGGCGGCGACGTAGTCGTTCTCGTCGAAGCCGGCCAGCGGACGCTCGTCGCCGCGCGCGATGCAGAGCGCGCGGTATTCGAAGATCCGCTCGTCGTCGATGAGATGGCCGAGGACTTCCTTCAGCGTCCACTTGCCGGGCGCGTAGGTGAGGCCGTTCGCCGACTCGTCGCTGAACGCGTCGAAGAAGGCGGTGACGAGCTGCTCCTGATCGCGCAGCGCGGCCACTGCATCATCGCCTTGTACGTAGTCAATGTCAGTCTTTGCGTACACGGCGAATTCGCCGTCCTGCGGGCGTCCTGATTTCATGCAGCGCACTACATCGCGTCGCGTGCCGGGGCGTCAAGCGGCAGCGTAAAATGCGATGCACTCCAATGATTTCGCTCGCACTGGCGATCGGCGCTTCGCTGATCGCGGCGGTGACTGCCGCCCCGGTCGCGCCGCCGCGTGTACCGATTGCCTACGTCACCACGCGCGCCGCGAATGGCAATTCGCTCCACGAGGGGGAGATCGTCACCGTCGCCGGAACGGCCAACATCGACTCCCAGACGCTCTATCACAACGTCACCAAGTTCTACATCGAGGACGACAGGAGCGGCGTCGCCGTCTTCTCCCAGCAACAGCTGCCGCTGCACGTCGCACTCGGCGACGTCGTCCGCGTCACCGGCCAGATCAACACCTGGTCCGGCAGCATCGAGATCATCGCAAACGATGTCGAGGTGATCTCGCACGGGCGCGCGCCGCAGCCGCAGATCGTCAGCGCCGCGGAGCTGGTCACCGACCGCTACTACGGCCGCCTGATCCAGATCCGCGCGCAGGCGCTCGACGTGATCCCGCGCGCCCGCGGCACCGACGTCCGCATGCACGCGGGACGCGACCTGGTCACGCTGCACCTCACCGAGGCGCAGAAGCCGGCCATGCCGCAGTTCGAGGCCGGCTCCACGCTCCTCGTCACCGGCATCGGCTCGATGTTCATCGCCGGCAACCCGCCGCGTCCGACGCCGCAGATCCTGCCGCGTTATCCGTCCGACGTGCAGGTCGTCCACGCGCCGCCGCTCTTCACGCGCGGCGATGCCATCGACGCCGCGCTCGCCGTCGGCGCGCTGGTGCTCATCATCGTCGCGTGGAACATCGCGCTGCGCCGCCGCGTGCGGCGCGAGGTGGCGGAGCATCGCGAAAGCGAAGCGCGCTTCGAGGCGGTCGCCGAGACCGCGCCCGTGGCGATCTTCATCTACCAGGGGACGATCTTCCGCTACGTCAACACCGCGGCCCAGCTGATCACCGGCTACTCGATGGAGGAGCTGCTCGGCCGCGAGTTCTGGGACATCGTCGATCCCGATTTCCGCCAGATGATCCACGAGCGCGGCGTGGCCCGCCAGCGCGGCGAGGAAGTACCGCCGCGCTACGAGTTCCGCATCATCCGCAAGGACGGCACGCGCGCCTGGCTCGATTTCAGCGCCACCACGATTCAATACGGCGGCGCCCCCGCGGCCCTCGGCACCGCGTTCGACATCACCGAGCGCAAACGCGCCGAAGAAGTGCTGCTGCAGAGCGAGAAGCGCTTCCGCGAACTGGTCGAAAACAGCAGCGACGCGATCGCGCTCATCGATCCGACGGGAAAGTTGTTGTGGGTCGGTCCGTCGACGGAGCGCGTGCTCGGCTACACCGAGACCGAATCGGTCGGCAACAACGCGCTCGATCTCGTGCACCGCGACGATCGCCCGCATGTCGAAGAGCGGCTGCGGACGCTGATGGGGATGCCGCGCGGCAGCGTGAGCGGCACGTTCCGCGCGCGGGCCAAAGACGGCCGCTGGCTGTGGCTGGAGATGATCGGGACGAACCTCCTCGACGAGCCGGCGGTCGGCGCGATCGTCACGAATTACCGCGACGTCAGCGAGCGGAAGAAGGTCGAGGAGGAGATGAAGCACCAGGCCCTCCACGACACGCTGACCGGCCTGCCGAACCGCAACCTCTACCAGGACCGCCTCGGGCTCGCGCTCGCGCACGCGCGGCGCAACGGCCGCCAGCTCGCCGTGATGTTCGTCGATCTCGATCTCTTCAAGCTGATCAACGACAACCTCGGACACGTCGTCGGCGACCGGTTGCTGCAGGAGGTCGGGCAGCGCATCACCGGCTGCATGCGGTCGAGCGACACGGTCGCGCGCGTCGGCGGCGACGAGTTCATCGTCATCATCGAAGACCTCGAGACCAGCGCGAGCGTGATCGACGTCGCCGACAAGATCCTCGAGCAGATCGGCGGCCCGTACATGGTCGACGGACATCAGCTGCACGTCACCGCGAGCGTCGGCATCAGCCTCTTCCCGAACGACAGCGACGACGGCGACACGCTCACGCGCAACGCCGACAAGGCGATGTATCGCGCGAAAGAGCTCGGCCGCAACAACGTGCAGCTCTTCACGCCGGAGATGAACGACCGCTATCGCAGCCGGCTGCTGTTCGAGGCCGGCTTCCGGCGCGCGCTCGAGCAGCAGAACTTCGTCGTGCACTACCAGCCGATCCACGCCGCGCGCGACGGACACGCCGCCGGCGTCGAGGCGCTGGTGCGCTGGAACGATCCGGAGCGCGGACTGGTCTTCCCTGACGAGTTCATTCCGGCGGCCGAGGAGACCCGGATGATCGTGCCGCTCGGCGCGTGGGTGCTGCGCACCGCGTGCGAGCAGGTGCAGTCGTGGCACGAGGACGGGCTGGCGCGGATGCAGGTGTCGGTGAACCTGTCGGTGCGGCAGTTCCATCAGCGCGACCTCCCGGCGATGGTCGACAAGGTGCTGCGCGAGACGCAGCTCGATCCGTCGCGGCTGGAGCTCGAGATCACCGAATCGGTGGCCATGCAGAACGTCGACCTGACGCGCACGATGCTGCAGGAGCTCCGCGCGCGCGGCGTGCGCATCGCCATCGACGACTTCGGCGCGGGGCAGTCGTCGCTGCTCTACCTCCGGCAGTTCCCGATCAACACGATCAAGATCGACAAGGTATTCGTGCACGAGATCACCAGCAAGGCGAGCGACGCGGCGATCGTCGGCGCCGTGATCCGCCTCGCGCACGACCTCGGGCTGACCGTGACCGCGGAAGGGGTGGAGACCGAGGAGCAGCGCGACTTCCTCATCGCGCGCGATTGCGATTACCTGCAGGGGTATCTGTTCAATCGCCCGATGCCGCCGGACGCGCTGCATGCGGTGCTCGCCGGCGCCGGAAAGCAGTGACGGACGTCCGGCAGTCATGCTATCCTCCCTCCTTCAATACAAACCGACCGGTCGGTAACTTAGGAGGGACTCCGCATGCGTCATCGCGCTCTCGTCTTCCTCGTTTTCCTTTTCGCCGCCGCTTCGCTACAGGCCCAGGATCCGGCGGCCGGACTGACCACCGACTTCCGTAACTGGTTGACGGCAAACGGCTACGGCTCGTACAGCTTCGAGCGGAGCGACGTGCCGGGCGGCAGTTACGGCGGCCGCACGTACGCCGGCCAGCCGGTCGTGAATCAGCCGGTGATCTTCATCCACGGCAACTCCGACAGCGCGCTCGGCTACAGCTCGAGCTTCACCGGCTGGACGTCGAGCATCAATTACTTCAAGTCGCAGGGCTATACCTCGGCCGAGCTGTACGCCACGACCTGGGGCCCGGCCGATTCGTTCCAGGCCTCGAATCAGTACCACTCGAAGGCGTACATGACGCGGCTCCGCGCCTTCATCCAGGCGGTGAAGGCCTACACCGGCGCGACGAAAGTCGACATCGTCTGCCACTCGATGGGAGTGACGCTGGCGCGCAAGGCGATCAAGGGCGGCAGCGCCTACGACGCGTCCGCCGGCGGCACGTACAGCCTCGGCTCGTCACTCACCGCGCTGGTCGACACGTTTGTCGGCATCGCCGGCGCGAACCGCGGCCTGGTCGCCTGCTACCAGACCGGCCCGATCACCCCGACCTGCAGCGATGTCAACGGTTTCTACCCCGGGTATCTCATCGGGATTTACGGCCCATACGACGTCTCGTCGATCCTCGTCGACATGAACTCGACCTCGCACTACGAGGGGTCGTATGTCTACTCGATGTGGTCCAGCGTCGACGAGGTGATCGGCTACGGCACGATCGTCTACGGCACCTCGACGTGCCGCATCCCCGGTCAAAACGGCGAGGTCACATTCAGCAGTTATCCGTACGGCCACATCGGGACGAAGGACCAGACCGGCTACTACCAGCTGCGGATGGTGAAGTACCACGCGACGAATTAGCGGCCGCGCGCGCGCCAGCGTTGCGCATCCGCGTCGTCGTGCAACTCCGCGAACGTCGTCGCCGCGAGTTCGTAACTCCTCCGATCGGGATTGGCGCGGACCAGGCGTTCCATCGTCTGGTTCGCGCGCGTGCGGTCGCCCTGCAGCAGGTAGATCACGGTGAGGTTCGCGTATGCCTGGCGGTCGCTGGGGAAGCGGCGGATCTCCTCGTTGAATGACTCGATCGCGGCCGGCACCTGATTCATTCGCGCGCGGATGTCGCCACGGACGAAGAAGAGCAGCGGCGGCGGTTCGAGTCCGCTGCCGCGCGCCGCGGCGAGTGCTTCGTCGATCTTCTGGGCGGCCTCGGCGAGCCTCCGCTGCTTTACGTAAATCTCCGCGAGCAGCACGAGGCCGGCCGGCTTGTAATTGAACGTGGCGATGGCGGCGTTCGCATCGGCGGTCGCGTCGTCGAGGCGCCCGAGGTTCAGTTTTGCGCGGCCGGCGATGAGATGCGCGTTGCCGGGATTCACTTTGATCCCCGCGTCCGCGTTGGCGATCGCGTCGTCGAACTTGTTGAGCATCAGGTCGACGTTTGCCACCGACAGCGCCAGCTCACCCGCGACCGATGGCGCGACCTGCATGCAGCGCTTGTACGTATCGAGCGCTTCGTCGTAGCGGCCGGTGCGCTCGAACAGTTGCGCGAGCAGCGTCCAGGCATCCGTGAAGCGCGGATTCATTTCGATCACGCGTCGATAGCCGGCGATCGCCTCTTCCGTTTTTCCGGCTCGGTCGAGCCGCCCCGCGTCCTTGAGCAGCGCGACCTGGCTGATGCCGTCCTTCGGATCGGGGAGCGGCCCGCCGGCGTCGCCCGCGCCGGATCCGAGGTAGCCGAGCGCGGTCAGCTTGCGCGCCTCCTCGGGATCGACGCTGGCGATCGTCGGCATCGCGCGGCTGAACGGCTCGAGCTCCTTGCGCATGGCGGCGCCGACGCGACGCTCGTCGGCGAGCACGTTGTTCGTCTCCGCCGGATCGCTCGTCGCGTAGAGCTCCGCGCGCGGCGCGTCGATGAAGTGGAACTTGTCGTCGACCATCGAGCGGAGATCGCCCCAGCCGAGGTGGATGCGCGGATAGAGTGTCTCGCTGTAGATCCGGCGTGGCGGAAGTGCGGCGAGGTCGAGCAGCGAATGACCTTTGCTCGCGGGCGCCTCGGTGCCGGTGAGTGCGGCGAGCGTCGGGAAGACGTCGATGAGCTGCGCCGGCGCGTCGACCGTGCTGTTCGCCTGCTTCGCGTCCGGCAGCTTCAGGATCAGCGGGACGTGGATGTCCTCCATGTACAGAAAGATCCCATGCTCATCCTCGCCATGCTGCTTGAGCCCTTCGCCGTGATCGGAGAGCAGCACGATAATCGCGCGGTCGTAGAGTCCCTGCGCTTTCAGATGATCGAGAAACCTGCCGACGATCGCATCGGCCGCGGCGATCTGCCCGTCGTACGGCGCGCTTGCGTATTGTGACTTGAACGGCTCCGGCGGCTCGTACGGCGCGTGCGGCTCGAAAAGATGCAGGAAGTAGAAGAACGGTTGCCGCGCGTGCGCATCGATCCACCGTTCCGCCACCGCCTCGGTCTCGCCGCCGGGGCGCCGCAATTTTCCGAGCGCTTCGCCCGCGGTGACGGCGACGTCGTCGTCGTATGAATCGAACGCCGCGGCCAGTCCGGTGTTACCGCGCAGGATGTACGCGGAGACGGCGGCGCCGGTCGCGTAGCCCGATTTCTTCAGCAGCTGCGGCAGCGTCGGATGTTTCGCCGCATCGAACGGAAAGCCGATGTTGTTCCGCACGCCGTTGTCCGGCGGCAGCTCGCCGGTGAGGATCGAGACGTGCGACGGCAGCGTCAGCGGCACGTGCGAATACGCATGCGTGAAGAGGATGCCCTCGCGGCGCAGGCGATCGATGTTCGGCGTCGCCACCCCTTTGTAGCCGTACGCCGGCAGGTGATCGGCGCGCAGCGTATCGATGGAGATCAGGATCACCGGCGCTCCGGAATAGCGGAGCGACGGACGTTCGGACTTGTGGCCGCAGCCGAACGTGAAGAGCAACAGCAGCAACGAAACGGACTTGCGGTTCATCGGATGACGTCCATCGCCTGCGCGGCCATCTTCTGCGCTGCCGGCCCAGGATTGAGGCGCACCGCCTGCTGCACGGTGGCGCGTGCTTCGTCGCGCCGTCCCTGCGCGGCGAGGATGACGGCGAGATTGCCCCACGCCTCGACGTCGTCGGGATAGCGCTCCACTTCCTTGCGATACGCCTCTTCGGCCTCCGGGCCGCGCTGGAGGTGGAGCAGCGCCTCGCCGCGATCGGCCTGGAGTCCGCGTGGCGCGTTCGGCGATTCGGCCAGCGCGCGATCGAGCGTCGCGAGCGCGCCCGGCCAGTCGGCCTGCTGCTTCTCGACATGCGCCAGCGCGATGAGCGTCGCGACACGATGCGGCGCGGCGGCGAGCGCGGCCTCGATCTCCTTCCGCGCGCCGGCGACGTCGCCACGCGCCAGCGCGATCTTCGCCAGCAGCTCGCGCGCGAGCACCGGCTCCTGCGCCGTCACTTCCGCGGCCGCCGCGCGCGCGTCGTCGTAGCGCTTCGTGCGCAGCAGCGCATCCGCGAGTGCGAGCGAGATCGCCGGCGCGCCGGTGAAGTGCCGCTGCGCATCGCGCAGCACCGCGATCGCGGCATCGGGATGCCCGGTCGTCTCCTGCGCGCGCGACAGCAGCATCCACGCGTCGACGATCTCCGGCGCGTCGCGCGTCACGCTCTCGAGCATCGGAATCGCGCGCACGGTCTCGCCCGCACGCGCCATCCGCTCCGCCGCGCGATACGTCGTGAGGAAGCCGATTCGTTCCTTCGGATCGGGATACGGCTTGTCGTCCGCCGCCGCGCTGCCGCTGACGTAGCCGAGCGACGCGAGCTTGCGCTGGTCCTCTTCGTCGACGGTCGCCGGCGCGCCGAACGGTTTCGTGCGCGCGGCGAGATCGTGGGCCAGCCCCGCCGCCACGCGGCGGTTCTGCTCGATCACGTTGTGCTTTTCCGCCGGATCGGCACCGAGGTTGTACAGCTCGCGCGTGGGCGCTTCGATAAATTGATGCGATGCGGTGACGACCGACGTCAGCTCGTGCCAGTGCAGGTGGAGGCGGCCGTAGTAGCTCTCCGCATCGACCTCGCGATTCGGATTTTCTTTCGCCGCGAGGAGGTCGATGCCGTCGACGCCGGTTGCCGGCGGAAGTCCCGAGGCGGCGAGGATCGTCGGCACGACGTCGGTCAGCGCGGCGAGCGACGTGATGTGCTTTCCGCGATTTTCAGACCGCGGCAGCTTGATGATCAGCGGCACCTGGATCGCCTCGCGATAGACGAAGATGCCGTGATCGAGCTCGCCGTGATCGCCGAGTCCTTCGCCGTGATCGGAGAGCAGCACGATGAGGGCGCGATCGTAAAGTCCGCGCTTCTTCAGGTCGTCGATGAACGCGCCGGCGGTGTCGTCGGCGTACGCCACCGCCGCGTCGTAATCGGAGCGTCCCGCCTTGTGAAAACGTTCCGGCGATCGATACGGCGCATGCGGATCGTAGAGGTGCAGGAAGGCGAAGAGCTTCGGTGACTGCGTGCCGTCGAGCCAGTGCTGCAGCAGCTGCAACGTCCGCTCGCCGGGACGCGAGGCGGTGACGTCGAGCAGCTCGCCAGAGCCGGCGTCGTCATCGAAAAACGAGAAGCCCTGCGCGATGCCGGTGGAGCGCCGCAGGACGTACGACGACACCGCGCCGCCGGTGGCGTAGCCGTTCGCCGCGAGGATCGTGGCCAGCGTCGGCACGTTCGGCCCGAGCACGTAGCCGACGTTGTCGCGCACGCCGTTCGATGCCGGCAGGCGGCCGGTGAGGATCGTCGCGTGCGACGGCAGCGTCAGCGGCACATGGCTGTACGCGCGGTCGAACGTGATGCCGTCGTGCGCGAGGGCGACGATGTTCGGCGTCAGGTCGGGCCGCCCGCGGTCCGCGCGCAGCGTGTCGATCGAGATCAGGATGATCGGCGTGTCCGCCGGCGGTCGCGGAGGTTTGTTGCAGGCGGCGACGGCGACGGCGAGGAGGACGAGCCAGCGTTTCATGCGGAAGGGGAGAGAGAAAAAATTGCCCCGGCCTTTCGACCGGGGCAGAGAGTACAGCAGAAATCGACGCGCTTAGAAACGGGCGCCGAGGGAGAACAGATACGTGCGCGGAAGCTGGAAGTCGCCGTTCGGCGCCAGCAGGTTGGCACCCGCGCTGGTGGTCGGGTTGCGAGGCTTCCCGAAGTTCGAGCCCTTCACCCAATTCACGCCTTCGACCGGCGTGTCGGTGAACGGATTGAACCCCTTGATGACGCGGACCGTCGTGTTGCCGTTGATCTGCGCCTGGTTGTTGAAGGCGTTGATGACCTTCGCCTGCGCAAAGAACGACAGCGTGTGCACTGGAATCGTGAACGTTGCGCCGAGGTCCGTCGACGAGACGTCGTCCCAGCGATAGATCCCGCGTCCGCCGAAGAAGTAGCTGACGGTCGACGGCGGGCCGTTGTACGCGAAACCGGCCGGCAGGTTCGGCGTGAACGCCGAGGTGCTGAGCTGGCCGATGGCCGAGTACGACGTGCCCGACGCGTAGCGCTGCAGCAGGCTGAGATTGATCGTGCTGCCGAATACGAACGGCTGGTCATAGCTGACCCACGCGTTCAGCTTGTGGCGCTGATCGCCCGGGAGGTAGCCGACCGGGGCGAACTGCGCGAAGCCGCGGTATTCCGGGTACTGCAACTGATTTTCCGCGATCGGGCCGCTCCCGACGGTCTCGCCGAGCACGTTCCCCTTCAGCGTGGAGTACGTGTAATTGAGGCCGAGGTTCGTCCGCGCCCACGGCTGATACGCAGCCTGCAGCGTCGCGGCGTTGTACTTCCGTTTGTAATGGTCGCTGTTCGTGATCAGTCCGAGATCGAAGTTCTGACCGAGATCGATCGTCTGTCCGCCGGAAGTCACGATGCCCGGCACGCTGCCGGTGGTCTGGTCCGTCACCAGCGCATAGAAGTTCTTCCAGTTCTTGTGCTGGAGGTCGACACGCACATACGCGTTCTTCGTCAGCTGCAGTCCGCCGCCGAGCGAATATTCATCGACGCTGGGCGACTTGAGCGAGCCGTTGATCTTCGTGGCGATTCCGGCCAGGTTGCCGAACAGCGCCGGATTGCTGGTACCGCCGTGCGCAAAGAAGTAATCGAACACCTGCTGTAATGCCTCGGTCGTGGTCAATGTGTGATTGGGATTGACCTCGGGGCCGGTGTACTCGTAATAGAGGTACGACGGATTTCCGCCACCCGATGCGCCGCTGCCGACCGATTCCGCGACACGCGACACATAACGGCTGTAGCTCGCATTGAAGCGCATCCTGCCGTTGCCGAGCGGATCGAAGATCAGGCCGAGACGCGGGCTGACCGCGGAGTCCTTGGCTACAGTATTTCCCGACGAATCGGTGCCGTGGTTCTTGTCATAACGGAGACCGAGATTGAAGCTCCACCGTGAATTCAGGTCCCACTTGTCATTGACGTAAACCGAACGGGTCGTGTAATCGGAGCCCTTTGTGAGCTGGAAGATCGGATTCCACTTGATCAGGTCGCCCGTATTGAAATTCGGATGGCAGACGATCGAGGAAGCGTCGGGACCGACGCAGGTCGGTGCGATCAGGTCGTGATCCGAAGATCCGAGCGTGTAGATGATGTAATTCGAGGCCGACTGGTAATTGTTTGCAATGCGCTGTTCCGACCAGTCGTCATAACCGCCGACGATGTTGTGCGTGCCGAATCCCTTGGAGGCGAGGTAATACGTTGCCTTCGCTCCCCACAGCGTGTTGTTGCGCTGTTCCGGATCGCAGCGGGCGCAGAAGATCGCGTCGCCGGCATAACCTTCGCCGGTGCCGAGAGCGGTGATGACCGGCGTGCCGCTGGCCGGCGTCGTGCCGAGGCCGCCGCCGCCGATGAAGGCGAAATACTTCTTCGACCAGTTGGCCTGAATGAGCAGCGACGGCGTGAGGATGCCGCTGTATTCGGCCGTCTTGATGTTGTTGGGGTTCGTGCGGTTCAACTCGAGCGAGCTCGTGTCGAGGCAGGGAGCGAACGAGCAGAAGTTCGTCAGCTTGCTGGTGTCGCGCAGATACGACGCGACGAGACTGTGCTTGTCGGTGATCTGGCCGGTCAGCTTGCCTTCGACCCGCTCGTCCTTGTTGCCGAAGATGAACGGCGTCGCGTCGGCGTTGCCGAACGTGTTCGTCTGGTTGCGGTTCGCGTAGCGGCCGGCGGCGAAGAACCAGAGGCGGTCCTTGATGATGCGGCCGCCGAGCGTGGCTTCATACACCGGGTTCACTTTGTCGACCGACTTGTGGGTGTTGAGATCTCCCTGGGCGGTCCAGCGGTCGTTCGTCAGGGTGTCGCGGAACGAGCCGCTGAACTGATTGCCGCCCGACTTCGTGATCGCGCTGACCACGCCGCCGGTGAACCGGCCGTATTCCGCGGAGATTGCGCCGGTGAGGACGGTCGTCTCCTGGATGGCGTCTTCAATGAAGAGATTGTGCGGCTGGCCGCGCAGGTTCTCGTTCACCGAGGCGCCGTTGATCAGAAATGCACTGTCGTATGCCGGCGCGCCGGCGATCTGGATCGATCCGGCCGCCGCACCGCCGCCCGCCGAGCCGTTGCTCGCGGCGTTCGAGACGACGACGCCCGGTGCGAGCGAGGTCGTCGACTGCAGCGTCCGCTGCACCGGCAGGTTATTGACCACTTCCTGCTTGAGGTTCGTCTGGATTTCGTTCGTCTCCAGGACGGCGGGGCTCGTGGCCGTGACCGTGATGACGTCGGACGTCGTCGTCATTTTCAGATCGGCATCGGCACGGCCGGTCTCGGAGAGTCCGATGTGGACGTTCCGTTCGACCGTCTGCATGCTCTGCAGCTCGAATTTGACGTGATAATCGCCCGGCGGGAGAGCGCCGAAGTTGTAATTGCCATTGACGTCGGTCTGGGCCGTGCGCTCGCCTTGCAGCGCGGGCGACGTGATCGTGACCGTGACGCCCGGGATCGGAGTGCCGCCCGCGGTGACGGTGCCGGTGAGTGCGGCCCGCGTCTGGGCGTTTGCAACGACTCCGAGCAGCATGGTGAGTGCGGCTACTGCTGTGGAGAGTTTTCTAATGAGTGACAAGCATTCCTCCTGTATTGCACTGTGGTTCTTGTGAACACTGCAGACATGGGACTTCCGGTCGTCTTACCACCCCTTTCACTTGGAGATTTCCAATTGCAGACTTGGCTGCGTTTGCGCCCGGGCCGTCACCGTTGCGTCACAAGTCCACGATTCCACGCCACTTACAGGTGCACTGCGGCGGCCACAGTGGCGGCGGAACGCCACAACGCACAAAGCACGCGGCGGGCAAGGAGTTACTACAGACAGGCGGGTATGTGGGGAAGGGTAGGTAATTCAATTTCCAGGATTATTGATTCAACAGGACAGAGATCGCTGTTACGTTTGTGTGATCGCAAACGCGCGTAGCGATAATGCAGTATCGAATTGTTACAGCGCGGAAATCTCCACCGTTCCCCACAATGGCGACCGGTCCCGCGCCGCCCACTCCGCCCCTTTGTCGTCGCGCGCATCGGCGAGACTGCGCACGATCATGATTGCTCCCGGGGCAGCGGCGCGGCGGATGGCCGCGAGCAGGCGGTCGGAGTACGTGGGAGGAACGGCTTCGATGATGTTCGACAGCGTGAAACCGTCGAAGCGGTGGGATGGGCCGTTGTCGAGAAATGCGACGGCGTCGGCGCAGATGAAGTCGATGTGTGACACAGCCTGACTGGCTTCGGGCTCGAAGCCGAGGAGGAGGCGCCGCGCGTAGGGATTGTCGTGGTTCGGATGATGCGACCACGTCCGCTCGAGCCGCTCGAAGATCACGCGGTCGAAGCGCGGTGGGAGCGAGTCGACGAGCGAGCGGCCGGTCGACATCCGCAGGATCGCCGGCATGAGCGCGATACGCAGCAGCGCGCGGAAGCGGCGCGTATCGAGCCGCTCTTTCCAGAACGCCATCTGTTCGTCGAGCGAGGAGAGCTCGAAGAATTGCCGCCGGTCGCGGAGGCTGAGGCCGAGCCACGGCATTGCGCGATGCGCCTGTGCGAGGCGGCGGTCGACCACTCCCGGCCGCGTGGGCGCGCCGGCGGCGCGGGCCCGCGCGTAATCGATCTGCGCGGGATTGATGTCGACCGCCGTGACGCGGAAGCCGCGCGCCGCGAGCGCCAGCGCCGTGCAGCCCGCCGACGCGATGCAGAAGATCCGGCCGCCGGGACGAAACACATCCGCCTCCACGCGCCAGTCCTCGTTCATCCGGCCGAAGAGCAGCTGCGGCGGACCGTCGCGGCCGTCGAGACGGCCGCGCTCCCACGGAGTGGCAACGCTCATCGCCGCAAGTCCTTTTTGTACACGCGGTAGCTCTTGTGCACGCGTCCGCCGAGGAGTTTCGCGGCGCGATTCATGAGCAGGTTCTCTTCCAGCACCCACGACATCTCCGCGGCCGCGTAGCCCTTCGCGCCGATGCGGCGCGTGATCTCGCTGTACAGCAGGCTGCCGGCGCCGCGGCGCTGCCACTCCGGCAGCATTCCGGCGAGGATCACGCGCACCGTCCGGACGCGCCGGCGATACCACAGCAGTTTCAGGAGTCCAGTCGGGAAGAGGCGGCCGTCGCGGATGCGGATGAAGACCTCGTTGAGGTTCGGCAGCGCCAGCACGAAGCCGACCGGTTGGCCGTCGTGTTCCGCGAAGAGCACGAGGTCGGGATCGATGATCCGCTTCAGGTCCGCGGCGAAGGCGGCGAACTCGCGCTCGCCGATCGGCGTGAAGCCCCACTGCCCGCGCATCGACGCGTTGTACAGCCGGTGGATGATCGCGGCCTCGCGCGCGAAGTGCCGCATCTCGCCCGCGCGAATCGTGACGCCCCAGCGCCGGCCGAGTGCGTCGCCGACCCGCGCGATCTTGCCGCCGAGCATCACGCCGTCGACCGGAATCAGGTACGCGTTGAGGTCGACCGCTTTTTCGTAGCCCGCCGCCGCGATCAGCGCCGGATAGTGCGGCCGGTTGTGCGTCAGCATCAGGAACGGCGGCGTCTCGAACCCCGAGGTGAGGATGCCCATCTCGTAATGCGGACTCGGGCTGACCGGACCGACCACCGACGTGCAGCCCTGCTCGCGCAGCCACTCCTCGGCCGCCCCGAGCAACGCATCCGCGACCTCCTGATCGTCGATGCACTCGAAAAATCCGAAGAAGCCTGCGCCGTCCTGCCAGTGCTCGAGATGCTCGCGATTCAGAATCGCCGCGATGCGTCCCACCGGCTCGCCGTCGCGCTCCGCGATCCAGAGCTGCCGCCGGTTCTTTTCCCAGAACGGATGCCGTTCATCGAGCGCCGCCTTCACCGCCAGCCGCAGCGGCGGCACCCATTGCGCGTCCTGGCCGACGCGCCACGCCACGTCGATGAAGCGCGCCAGCTCTCCGGAAGTGCGGACGGCGTGAAGTTTTGCGTTCACGGCGCTATAATTACTTAATTCCGTGAGAGACAATCCGAGGATTCTGCTCGTCGGGCCTACGGCCCTGGACTGGCAGGGGCGTCCGATCAAACAGTCGCGCCTGCACCTGCCGGGACTCACTCTGCCGATGCTGGCCGCGGTCACCCCGCCGCACGTCGAGCTGCGCCTCCTCTCCGAAACCGTCGAAGACATTCCGTTCGACGAGCACTGGGACCTGGTCGGCATCACTGGCATGGGCTCCGGCATCGTCCGCGCGTGGCAGATCGGCGACGAGTTCCGCCGCCGCGGCGTCACCGTCGTGCAGGGCGGCATCGCCGCCACGCTGGCCAAGCCCGAATGGAACCTTGCGCACGCCGACGTCCTCGTCCTCGGCGAAGCGGAAGAGACATGGCCGAAAGTCATCGCCGACTTCGAGGCCGGCCGGCTGCAGCCGATTTATCGCATGCCGCGGCGTCCGCCGATCGAGGATCTGCCGCTGCCGCGCTACGACCTGATGGACGCGCGCAAACTCGGACGCTGGCGTCCCGTGCAGGCCACGCGCGGCTGTCCGTTCACCTGCAGCTACTGCTCGATCACCGCGTTCTTCGAGCAGGGCTACCGCAAGCGTCCTGTCGATCAGGTCATCCGCGACGTCCGCGCCGCGAAGAAGCACGGCACCCGCTACATCACCTTCATCGACGACAACATCGGCGTCGATTTCAACTACGCGGCGGAGCTGTGGGAAGCGCTCATCCCCGAGAAGATCCTCTGGATGAGCCAGTGCAGCCTGCACATCGCCGAACGTCCCGACATGCTCAAGCTGGCCAGCCGCAGCGGCTGCCGCATGCTCTCGTTCGGGATCGAGAGCACCAACGCCGAAAGTCTGAAGGCGGTGGACAAAGAGTGGAACCGGCCGGAGAGGTATCCCGAGGCGGTGAAGACGATCCGCAAGCATGGGATCGATGTCAGCACCGAGATGATCATCGGTCTCGATCACGACGACCAGCGCGTCTTCGACGAGACCTTCGACTTCATCATGCAGAACCGCATCTCGCTGCCGCGCGTGCACATCATGACGCCGGTGCCGGGGACGCCGCTGTACGACGAAATGGAGAGCGCGGGGCGGATCATCTCGCGCGACTTCGATCGCTTCAGCGGCGGGCAGGTCGTCTACAAGCCGCGCCTGCTCGATCCCGATGAACTGCAGCGCGGATACTGGCGGCTGTACGAGCGCCTCTTCACGCGCCGCGCGATCCTCAAGCGCCTGCGCTCCAACGCCGCGCGGCTCAACCCCTTCATGCGCGCCTTCGTCCTCGGCGCGAACGTCCACTACCGCAATCACATCCAGAACCGGATCACGCCGGGGATTGTGTAGGAGGTCAACGATGCGCGTCCTTCTCATCCGTCCGCCCGTTCCTCAGCACACCATCGGCCTGAAGAACGTCATGATCTGCGAGCCGCTCGAGCTCGAGTACGTCGCCGCCGGGATTCCGGCGAACCACGAGGTCGAGATCTTCGACATGATCGTGGAGAAGAACCTGCCGAAGCGACTCAAGCGCTTCCGGCCCGACGTCGTCGGCACGAGCTGCTACATCAGCGGCGTGAACGAAGTCATCAAAATCTGCCGCATCGCGAAGATCTGGAATCCGGCGGTGCGGACCATCGTCGGCGGCGTGCACGCCTCGCGCGTGCCGGAAGATTTCGCCGATTCCGCGGTCGACTGCATCGTGCGCGGCGACGGCACGACAATGATCGCTGAGCTGCTCGCGGCGTTCGAGTCGGGACGTCCGTTGACCGAGATCGCCGGCCTCGCGTTGCCCGCGGGCGAAGGCGTCATCTCCACGCCCGACCGCCACTACATGCCGCAGCCCGATTCGCTCCCGTTCCCGCGGCGCGAGCTCGTGCAGCACCTGGCCAAGCACTACTACTACCTCTTCCATCAGCCGGTGGCGACGATGAAGACGACGTGGGGCTGCTGGTACAAGTGCAACTTCTGCTTCACCTGGCGCATCACCGACGGCGTCCCGTTCTCGCGCAGTCCGGAGAGCATCGTCGAAGAGCTGGCGCAGATCGAATCGCCCGACGTCTACATCGTCGACGACATCTTCCTGATCAACCGCAAACGCCTCGGCGCGATCGCCGATTTGCTGCGCGCGCGCGGCATCAAAAAGAAATATCTCGTCTACGGCCGCGCCGATTTCATCGCCGAAAACGAAGACGTCATCGCCGAATGGGCCGGCCTCGGCTTGTCCGCGGTGCTCATCGGACTCGAAGCTTCGACCAACAACGAGCTCGACTCGATGAACAAGGAGTGCACCGTCGATTACAACGTGAAGGCGATCGAAGTGCTGCGCCGCCACGGCGTCGATACGTACGGCTCGCTGATCCCGAATCCGGAGTACACCGAGCGGGAGTGGGACCGGCTGATGCAGTTCATCGAGGACAACGGTCTGTACTACCTCAACATCTCGCCGCTCACGCCGCTCCCCGGCACCGTGATCTGGGACGACTACCAGGACAAGCTGATGGTGCCGCGCAAGGCGCACGGGCTGTGGGACCTCTCGCACGTCGTGCTGCCGACGTCGATGCCGCTCAAGCGCTACTACCGCTTCCTGCTGCGGACGTATCGCCGCGCCGTGCTCGACATCCGCCGCGCCGACCGCCTCACACTGCGCACGCGCCCGCCGATCTGGTCGCGCAAATACCTCCGCCTCTGGTGGGGCGCGATCAAGATCATGTTCCAGCTTCGCAATGCGTACCGGCATCACACGCCGCGGCAATTGCGCCGCGCGATGGACCGCGGACCGGAGCTGCCCGTTCCGGCGTCTTCGTGATGAGGAGCCACGGCATGCGACGGATCAACATTGCTCGCGTCAACGACCAGGCGGAATCGCGCCAGCTCGACGGCCCGTTCGCCGGCTTCTTCGATCCTGAAACGCCGTGGAACGCGGAGTACGGCGGCCTGCTCGATCACCGCACCGCGCGGCGCTGGCTCGACGTCGTGGCGTGGGGCGCGCGCGAAGAGCTCTACACGTTTCAGCAGGCGCTGGAAGGAAAATCGGGACCGCGGGTCGAGGTGCGCGGGCAGTCCTTCGCGATGCTGTCGTCGTACGACTACCTCGGGCTGATCGGACATCCGGCGATCGAGGCCGCCGCGATTTCGGCCGTGCGCAAGTTCGGCACCGGCACCGGCGGCGTGCGTCTCCTCACAGGCACGAACACGCTGCATCGCCAGCTCGAGGAGCGGCTCGCCTCGTTCAAGGGCGCCGAAGCGGCGATGACGTTCACCTCCGGCTACGCCGCGAATCTCGCGGTCTTCGCAGCGCTCCTCGGGCCGCGCGATCGCGTGGTCGTCGACGAGCGCATTCATCGCAGCATCGTCGACGCGCTGCGCATGGCCGGCCTGCAGTGGTCGACCTTCCGGCACAACGATCCCGAGTCGCTGGAGGAAGTGCTGCGCGCGAAAACGAAGAGCCGCCGCTCGCGCACGCTGATCGCGATCGAAGGCGTCTATTCGATGGACGGCGACGTCTGTCCGCTGCCGGAGATCGTGCGGCTGAAAGAAAAGTACGGCGCGTTCCTGCTGGTCGATGAAGCGCATGCGCTCGGCGTCCTCGGCGCGACCGGCCGCGGCGTGCAGGAGCACTTCGGCGTCCCCGCGAGCGCGGTCGATCTCTGGACCGGCTCACTTTCGAAAACGATTCCGGCCAACGGCGGTTACCTGATGGGCAATCGCCAGCTCGTGCTCTACCTGCAGCATGGCGCGGCGCCGTTCATGTTTTCGGCCGCGCTCTGTCCGGCCGCGGCGGGAGCGGCGCTGTCGGCGCTCGACACGATCGAGCGCGAGCCGGAGCGGCTCCGCCGGCTGTGGGAGAACGTGCTCTACCTGCACGCGTCGCTGCGCGAGCTCGGCTTCGACCTCGGCACGAGCGCGAGTCCGGTCGTGCCGGTCATCGCCGGCACCGACGAGGCGGCGTATCGCCTGGCGCGGCACCTCTTCGATCACGGCTTCCTCGCGTCGGCGGTGGTGTTTCCGGCGGTGCCACCCGGCTCGGCGCGGTTGCGGCTCTGCGTCACCGCGGCGCAGGAGCGGTCGATGCTGGAAGAGGCGGTGGAGGCGTTTGCAGCGTACCAGCGCGCGTGAGGTGCGGCGGTTCTCGTCGATCCACGAGATCCCGGAGAACCTGTGGGACGGCCTCGTCGCGGAGGAGCATCCGTATCACACGCATCGGCTGATCCGCGCGGTCGAGGATGCGCGCGTCGAGCGAAGCCGCTTCTGGCATCTGCTGTTTTACGACGGCAATCGCGCCGTCTCCTCGGCGGTCCTCTCCGCGTTCACCGTCTCGCTCGACCTCTTTCTCGGGCCCGCGTTTCAGAAGCTCGCGGCGATCGTGCGGCGGCGATTTCCGCGCTTCCTGCGCATCGACGTGCTGTTCTGCGGCCTGCCCGCGTCGTTCGGGCAGAGCAACGTGATCGTTCGCGACGGCGTGCTCGCATTGCTCGTGCGCGAAATGGAGAGCATCGCGCACGAGAGCGGACTGCGCTTCTTCTGCATCAAGGAATTCAAGGCGCACGAGCTGCCGCGCGTCGACGCGCTCGAAGACCACGGCTTCTTCCGCGGTTCCAGCATTCCATACATGAGCATGGACGTCCGCTGGCGGACGTTCGACGAATACCTCGGCAGCCTGAGGCATTCGTATCGCCGCCACATCCGCCGCTCGCTGGCGAAACTCGGAACGATTCGGATCGTCGCCGGCGGCGCGGAGGTCGTCAGCCCGCGGCGCTTCTTCGAGCTGTACTGCAACGTGATGGCGCGCAGCGAGACGAAGCTCGAGATGCTGAACGAAGCGTTCTTCGAGCGGCTGTGGATCGAGCTCGGCGCGGAGCTGCAGGTCGTCGCCGCCGTCGACGACGATCACGTGCTCGGCGCCGCGCTGTTGGTGAAGTCGGGGACGACGTTGAACTTCATGCTCGTCGGACTGCCGGCCACGCGGCAGACGCCGAATGACGTCTACTTCAACCTGCTCTACGCGATCGTCGAGCAGGCCATCCGCCAGCGCTGCGAGCGGCTCAACCTGGGGCAGACCGCGTACTGGGGGAAGCAGCAGATCGGCGGCGAAGCGGAGGAGGAGTTCCTCTTTTTCAAGGCGGCGAGTCCGTGGCTGCACGCGCTGCTTCGCTCGCTGCGCCGTATCCTCTTTCCGCGACTGAAGCTGCAATCGGCGCGAGTGTTCAAATGAATTTCGAGGATCGGAACGTGATCATCACCGGCGGCTCGTCCGGCATCGGACTGGAGATCGCGCGGCAGTTCGCCCGGCTCGGCGCACGCGTGCACAGTCTCTCTCGCCGCGAAGGGATCGACGTCACCGACCACGCGGTCACCGCTGCCATCCGCGCGATCGGCGACGAGGGCGGCATCGCCGCGCTGGTGTGCAACGCCGGCATCATGCGCGTCGGCCGCTTCGACGAGCTGTCACTCGACGATTTCGAGCGCGTCCTCCGCACCAATTATCTCGGCGCGCTCCATTGCGTGCTCGCTGCCTGGCCTTACCTCGAGGCCGCGCGCGACTCGCGCCTCGCTTTCGTCTCATCCGTCGCCGGCTATACCGGCATCTACGGCTACACCGCCTACGCGCCGGCGAAATTCGCCATGACCGGCCTCGCCGAATGCCTGCGCATGGAAGGGAAGCCGCACGGCATCCGCGTGACGATCATCTTTCCGCCCGACACCGAAACACCGATGCTCGAGTACGAGCACGCCCACGCTCCCGCCGAAACGCGCGCCATCAGCGCGGGGGCTCGCCGCATGTCGCCCGCCGCGGTCGCCGAGAAGTTCGTCGCCGGCATCGTGCGCGGCGACTTCGAGGTCTACTGCAACATCGAGAGCCGCCTGATCCGCATCCTCAAGTCGCTGCTTCCCGGAACGTACTACCGGCTGCTCGACCGGCTCGCGGCCAAAGGGCGCGCGAGCCGGCCGTGAAGTTCTAGAAGACGCTAGAAGACGATCGACCAGCCGCGTTTGCTGGCCTGCTCCTTCGTGTACGACACGCCGTCGACGACTTTGCCGTTCGCGTCGAGGAGCGTGATCTTCCCGCCCTTGTTCGAGAGCTGCATCGGCGCACCGATCGTGATGCGCACCGCGTCTCCCGACTTGATCGCGCCCGACAGCGGGAACGAGTTGCGGTTGCGATCCGAAAGCTTCCAGCCGGTGAGATCGACATCCTCGGGCGACGCGTTCACCAGCGTCACCGTCTCGACGTCGGGCGTGCCCAATGAGTTCGCGACCGCGGCGACAATGCGCAGCCGTTCGCCAACCTCGGGCTGCGGCTGCGGAGTGGGCATCGGCGTCGGTTGCGGCGGCACGACTCCGGTCGGGTTGCCATGCTCGTCGACCTGCCACGACTGCGTCTGAAATGCGAGGAAGATCGCGACCCAGCGGTTCTCGGCAGGGAAGTGGAACAGCAGCGCGCCGTCCTGCCACGGACCGTTGTCGCCGGCGAAGTTGCCGCTGTTGCCCTGATTGAAGTGGATGTCGTGGATGCCCTGCCCGGGCTTGAAGCCGAAGTAGTCATCCGGCTTGTTGTCCTTGAAGAAGCTGCCGAACGCGTACACGCGGGCGCCGGCGTCGGACATCACGCGCTGCACGTAATGATCGAGCTTGTCGTTCAGATCGTTGTCGTCGCCCTCCTCGGCAAGCGGCAGCGGCACGAAGTCGGCGCGCTTCAGATTGAGGCCGCCGCGCACGAAATCGAGCGCGACGCCGCCCGCTTTCGACGGGATGGCGTGGCGTCCGTCGCCCAGTGCCGCGAGCGGCGTGGTGAGCGGATTCATGAAGGCTTCGTCGATGTGGTAGAGCACCTCCGAGCCGTCGGCGCTCTGCACGTTCACCGCGAGGCGGTAACTCGCTCCCGCGGCTTCGACGCGCACTTCGTAATGGTTCTTCTTCGGTGTGGCGAGGCGGCGATCGCTGACGCCGCCGATCAGGACTCCATATCCCGGTACCGGCATGAGCTCCTCCTTTGGAAGTGAGGAGAAAATTAGATCACGATTTCACGCTCTCCATACCCACGGAAACGCCTCATCCGCGACCGGACGGAAGGCGTCAGGAAAGTCCTTCACCTCGAACCGCCACCCCGTCCAGAACAGCGAAAGGATGTCGTACCGCAGCCGCACGCCGGGGTGCTTTGCGGCGTACTGATCCCCCAACCGGATCAACCGCTCCCGCTTCCGCCGATCCACCGCCTCGAACCCTTCCCCGGCGATTCGTGACTGCCGCGTCTTCACCTCCACGATCGCGACCGTGTTTCCTCGCCGGACGATCAGATCGATCTCCCCCGCGTTCAGCCGCAGGTTGCGCTCGACGATCGAGTACCCGCGAACCCGGTAAAACCACGCCGCCCGCCGCTCCCCCATCCGCCCGAGGTCGCGCGGCGCCCAGTTGCCGATCGCCGGAAGTGCCAGTTGCGCGTAACTCACGCGATGAAGGTAACCGGCAACGCGCGAGCCGCAATGATTCTCTACACCAGGTGGGGAAAACCGCGGTTCAGTTGATACCGCGGCGACGTTTCTCTACGACTTGGAGTGCTGCGGCTTGCCGCAGCCCTGGAGTGCGGCAGCTTGCTGCCGCGGGGACGATGGCGCGCAGGCAAGCCAGCGCCGCACGACTTCCTCGGTCGTCCGTGCGCACAGGCGAAGAAATGCGCGACTGCAGCAGCTACACGATCGTCGCGCGATCTCGTCGCGGCCACGCGCAGACCTTGGAGTGCGGGCCATGTCGCCCGCTCATTCGAATCGCGGCCACGCCGCGACTCCGCGCGGCACGGCGGTCGCGCGATAACCAGTGGCAGCATGGCCGCCGCCGCGCAGGCAAGCCTGCGCACTCCAGGGCGGCAGCTCGCTGCCGCACTCCGCGGCCGCCTTGCTGCCGCCCTACTTCCTATGAAAGTGCCGCTCGATGTCGACATGCTTGATGTCGACGATGATCGGCCTTCCGTGCGGGCAGGCGAACGGATTCGACGATTGCAGCAGCTCCGCGACGAGGCGCGCCATCTCTTCGCCGCCGAGGGGGCGGTGGACTTTGATGGCGGCCTGGCAGGCGAGGGAGGCGCAGACTTTTTCGCGCACGGTGACGAGGTGCGAGCCGCGCTCGTCGATCGAGGCGTCGATCAGCTTGCGCAGGAACGAGTGCACGTCGTTGCGCACGAGCTCCGTCGGCACCGAGGCGATGGCGAACGTGTTGCCGGAGAAGCGCTCGATGTCGAAGCCGACCGCGCGCAGCTCCTCGGCATGCGAATCGAGCACCGCGATCTCCGTCGCGCCGGCGTCGTACAGCATCGGCGTGAGCAGCTGTTGCGACGCGGGTGCCTGTTGCGCGAGCCGCGCGAGGAAGCGGTCGTACAGCACCCGCTCGTGCGCGACGTGCTGATCGACGAGACGCAGTCCGCCCGGCGTGTCGAGCAGCACATAGCTCAATCGATACTGCCCGATCACGCGACCTTGCAGATCGCCGAGCTGCGCCGGTGCTTCGAACTCCGGCTCGGGCAGCGTCGCCGTCTGTGCGGGACGCGGCGGCTGCACGATCGCGCGTTGCTGGAACAGCGGCGTGAACTCGATGCGCGGAGCGACGGGCGCCGCGGTCGGCGGCAGCAGCATCGGCTCGGACGACGCGAGCAGCGCCGACCCTTCCTCCGCGCCGCCGATCGCCCGCTTGATGCCCTGCTCCACCACGACGTGCACCGTCCCCGAATCGCGGAACCGCACCTCGGTCTTGGCCGGATGCACGTTCACGTCGACGAACTCCGGCGGCACCTCGACGTAGAGCACGATCGCCGGATGTCCGTCGAAATCGAACTGCTCGGCGGCGCGGTTCGCGGCGTGGGTCAGCACGCGGTCGCGCACGAGGCGGCCGTTGACGAAGAAGAACTGATTGCGGCGGCTGCCGAAGCGCAGGCCGCGCGTGGCGAAGCCGGTGGCATGCGCCTGGCCGATGGTCGTGTCGATCTCGACGAGATGCGGCTCCGCCTCGTCGCCGAGGATTTGCAGCACGCGCTCGCGCGGGGTCGAGGCGGCGGGGAGGTCGAGCACCACGCGGCCGTTGTGCTCCACGCGGAACGCGCGCGACGGCAGCGGGAGCGCGTACGACGTCACGACCGTGACGATCGCGCGGAACTCCGCGTCGGCATTGCGCAGGAACTTGCGGCGGGCGGGGACGTTCTCGAACAGCTCGCGGACGCTGATCGTCGTGCCGCGGTCGCGCGCGGCGGGGCGGAGCGTCCGCTGCGAGGTCAGCGGATCGCATTCGATCTCGATCGCGTGCTCGCTCGCGCCGTCGAACGTCGTGAGGGTGAAGCGCGACACGCTGGCGATCGACGGCAACGCCTCGCCGCGGAAGCCGAGGGTGCGGACGCGCGTCAGGTCGTCGAAGGCGCGGATCTTCGAGGTCGCGTGTCGCTCGAGGGCGAGCGCGGCGTCATCGGCCGACATCCCGCAGCCGTCGTCGCGGATCTCGATCAGCTTGCGGCCGCCGCTCTCGAGCAGGACGTCGATGGTCGTGGCCCCGGCGTCGATCGCGTTCTCGATCAGCTCTTTGACCACCGAGGCAGGCCGCTCGACCACCTCTCCCGCGGCGATCTGATTGATGAGATCGGAGGGGAGAACGCGGATCTGGGGCATCGCCGAAGAGTAGCATGCAGCAGCGGGCACGACGGTTGCCTTGCGGTACACTCATGGGACGACGAATCGGTGCGCTGGTCGCGATGATCGTATTGCTGGGGCTGGCGATTTTATTGATGTGGCACGTGTATGTTCACCACACTCGGGGACTCATTCCGGAGGAGCCGTCGGTCGTCTCGATCCGCCCTCTCAATGTGGCATGCGCCCTGCTCTAAGTGGTTGTGGGAGAGCAAATAACAATATGAAATCCACACTGATCGCACTCGCCGCCACCGTCGCTCTTTTCTCCACCCCGATCGCTCGGGCAGAAGAGCCGGCCGCCGTCGATCTGACCAGTTCCTTCCGCACCGCCGGACTCAACGACATCGACCGCTTGTCGGTCTACGAAGTCGGCGGGATCGTCATCATCCGTGGCCGTACCGACGACAACATGAAAGCGGCCGACGCCAGCCGCGTGGCCACCCAGCTCGGCTACACGCGCGTCGCCAACCTCGTCCAGCTCACCAGCGCCCCCGACGATGTCGCCATCCAGCGCACCGCCGAGCGCGTCCTCTCGCGCCACCGTTCCCTCGATGGTTGCAAGCTCCGCATCGACAGCCGGCACGGCGTCGTCCGCGTCGCCGGCACCGTCCACTCCGAACTGCAGAAGCAGGTCGCGGTGGAGCTGTTGAAGAATATCGACGGCGTGCGCGGGGTGACGGATGAACTGAGCCGGTAATCAGTTGCCAGTTACCGGTTGCCAGTTGCCCGGCAACCGGCAACCCAACAACCGGTAACCGCTATCTCACCGTCCGAATCGAAAACCTCACCTTACTTCCCTTCAGATTGTCCGGCGCATGCAGCGTGTGGGCGTAGACCACGCTGACCAGCACGTCGTAGTCGCGGATTCCGATGCTCGCCTCCGTGCCGATCCCGGCGTCGACCGCGAGGTTGTTCGAGTGCGCGAGCGAGCGGTAGTCGAAGCCGACCGTGCCGCCGCCGAGGTAGCCGATTCCGTAGAGCGTGTTCCAGTGCAGCGCGAACGTGCGGAAGTCGCGGTTGCGGAAGATGGGGACGAAGTACTCGTTCGTCATGTGCACTTCATGCGTCCCCTCGGTCTCGTCCTTGTCGGAGAGGCTCTTCAGCGCCTCGCGTCCGCCGAGCTTGAACATCTCGTACTGCGGGATCGTGTAGAGCGCGATGGGAGGGGTGTCGGGTGTCGCATCCTCCACCGTGCTGCGCGTCGCGAAGAAGCCCGCGTGCAGCCGTGAGACGAGAAACGACGTGCCGGTGACGTCGAAACGGCGCAGCGCTTCCCCCTCCAGTTTCGTGTATCGGTAATCGCCGGTTGCAACTTTTGCCGATTCCGTGATCGCCAAGGCCAGGCCGAACTTCTGCGGACCGAGCTCGCGGAAGGCGGTGAGCACCGGGACGATGCGGCCGCGCGTCTCGCCGACGATCGCGTTCATCCGCTCATCGAACTGGGTCCCGAACTGATAGCCGACCTTCGTGTAGATGTTGTTCTTGCGGTTGTCGGTCTTGGTCACGTCGCCGAACGTGAGGCGATCGTCCTGCAGCAGCCAGTAGTAGCGATTGTTGTAGTCGCGCGGCACTTCGACGAGCAGCAGGCCGCCGCGTACACGTTCGAACTCCTGTTTGCTCGACGAGCCGAGATCCGGAAAACCGATGGTGTCGAACACGCCGAGGCGGTAGGTAAAGTTGCGCGCGTAGTACTTGTAGCGGAGGAAGGTCGAGATGTCGCCGTTGACGAAGCGGTAATCGATCTGACTTTCGAAAAGCACATTTCGAATCAGTTTCCGCAGCCGGATGCTCGCCTGGCCTTCCGGCAGGTAGACGTTGACGTAGGGCAGCGAATCGCGGCGATCGTAGGCGCCGGCGGCGGTGTCGGAGAGCGTCGGCGGGGGAGTGGTGGCCTGCGGATTCCCTTGATCCGATGGAGTTTGCGGCGGATCGGTGGTCTGCGCGAGGAGCGACGTGGCGGTGGCGAGCAAAGCAAAAAACAGGGTGATCGGTGTACGCAGGCTCATCGGTCTCAAACCCTCCACTCGGCTGTATGCAAGGATGACACTCGCATGCTCAAGCTATGGTAAAGTCAACGAGTTGAAATGGTTAGGGATTCAACAGCCGAGTCTTTTGGCACACGTTTTGTAGGCGGCGCCATAGCTGCGACAGATTGCGTGCGTACTTGTTTTTAGGAGGTGTGACTTTGTTGCGTCTACGTCGGCTGCTCCTGCCCCTGTTGTGTTTCCTGGTCGTCAGTTCTGCGGCGTTTGCCCAGACTGGTGCGACGGCCACTATGACCCGCGAGGATCAAATCAATCTCGCAGCTCCAACCACGAGCGGGCCCACGGGTCTCTTCACCACGGTGACGGGCGATACGCTCCACCGCGGTGATTTGTCCTTCGGGATCTGGTATCAGGATTTCGATCTCACCGCAGCACCGGCGCGGCAGTTCGCGCCGCTGACCGCGCGCAAGTACAAAGATATGGGCTACGACCTGTATCGTGCGAGCGCCTCGGTCGGATACGGTCTGACCGACCGGTGGGAAATCTCGGCGATGCTGCCGTGGGATCGCCTCCAGAATCACGGCGGCGACCGCGCCGGCTTCATCAACGGCTGGCTGTATCAGGGCCGCTTCAGCGACAGCGGAATGGGTGACGTTCACCTGGCGACGAAGCTCGGACTGACCTCCGGGTCGCCGACCAAAATCGCGCTGTCCGGCTTCGTCGATCTTCCGACCGGCGAAGACAAGAGCGGCATCGCGACGAACAACTCGAATTACGGCCTGGGGCTGCACTTCACCCACGGCATCGGGACGCTCGCCGCGACGTACAAGATCGTCGGAAAGCGCGACGCCGCGCACAGCAATCTCGGCACGGACATCGACCTGCCGAATGAGCTGTCTCTCGACGGCGGCCTCAATATCCCGGTCAGCTGGTGGCGTACCACCAACTGGATCAACGAGATCAACACGACGTTCTACAACGGCGGCGACATGAAGCCGAAGGCGCCGATCAACCTCGTGACGGGCATCCGTCACTGGTTCGGCGACAGCGGCTGGGCCCTCAACGCGGGCCTCCGCTGGAACGTCCAGAAGTTCTCGTACGACAACGACGAGTGCCGCTTAACGGAGCTCGACGACTGCGGCCTCGGCGGCCTGGTGGGCATCACCTTCGCGCCGATGCACCTCGCCGTCGTCGCGCCGCCGCCCCCGGCACCGGCCCCGCTTCCTCCGCCCCCGCCGCCTCCGCCCGCTCCGGCACCGGTTCCGCCGCCTGAGCAGCCGCCTGTGACGCCGCCTCACCAGCCGCAGGAGCTGCGCACCGACGAGATCCACTTCGAGCCGGGCTCGGCGCGCCTCACCAACATCGCCAAAGCCATCCTCGACGACGTCGCGCTCCGCATGAAGCAGGAGCCGAGCTCGACGGCCGTGGTCATCGGCTACACCGACGACCGCGAGGCCACGGGGCCGCAGGCCGATCTCGATCGCCGCAGGGCCGAGGCCGTGCGTGACTACCTCGTCACGCGCCACGGCATCGATCCGGCGCGCATCTCGGTCGAAGGCCGCGACGCCCGCGAGCCGGTTGCCGACAACAGCACGGCAGAAGGCCGTCTGCGCAACCGCCGCGTCGTCATTCGACTCATCATTCCATAGCTCGGAAGCCCTCGCATTTCAACCAGCCCCCGCGGCCCGAACGCCGCGGGGGTTTTCTTTTTGCAGACTGGCGCCTCGATATGAAACGCATTACCGCCGTTGCCGTCCTGCTGCTCGCCGCCTGTAGCTCCGCACCTCCTCCGCAACCGCAAGCGCAGCAGCCGCGCGTCGTCACGCAGCCGGCGCCCGCGTCGCCGAACCGGCTGACGCCGATCGGCTCACTGCCGAAGACGATCGTCGAGCCGCACATCCGCGTCGGGCTGCTCAGCGATCAGAACAGCGTCATCTTTCCGCGCGTCGACGGCGGCTACTTCATCGTCAGCGACGCCGGTCCTTCGACGCTCAAGCGCGGCTTCTCCATCGCCGCGCCGCTGACCGATACGGCGGTCCGGTACGGCGTGCAGATCGCGGCCATCGTCGACAAGCCGAGCACCGACGCGTTCGTGGAGCGCGTGCACAACGAGACCGGCCAGCGCGTCGACGCGATCTTCGATCCGACCGCGGCGAACGGCGGCATGTACCGCATCATCGTCGGCGATTTTCCCGATACCCGCTCCGCCGCGCCGCTGCGCGAGGACCTCGAGAAGCGCGGCTACGGCAAAGATTTTTTGACCGTGCGTCGGCCGACCGACACGCCGTTCGAGAAGAAGCTGCAGCTCGTGGACGACGAGGGCGATCAGTACACGATCGAAGGACAGTCGCTGCTGGTGATGCCGGTCAGCGACGAGACGGTCGAGATCGACGACAAGCCGTACCGCACCGCGGCGCGCGTCTTCATCAACAATCGCGGACAGCTCAACATCATCAACGAGTTGAATCTCGAGGACTACCTGCAGGGCGTCGTGCCGGCGGAGATGGGACCGAAAGTCTTCGACGAGCTCGAGGCGCTGAAGGCGCAGGCGGTCGCCGCGCGGACCTACGCGGCGCGTAACATGGGGCAGTTCGCGACCGAGGGCTACGACATCTGTCCCGGTCCGGCATGCCAGGCGTACCTCGGATTTTCGGGCGAGGACGCGCTCTCCACGCAGGCGGTGCGGCAGACGAAGGGGCTGATCATCACGTACGACGGCAAGCCGATCGATGCGCTCTACACGGCGACGTGCGGCGGTGAGACGAGCGACGTGCAGACGATGTTCCCGTATCGCAACGAGGTGTACCTCAGGCGCGTGCGCTGCGTGGAAGGCGACATGACGTCGATCGCCGGCCGCGCCGACAGCGGGATCCTCACCGAGATGCAGGTGAACGCGCGCGTGTTCGCGTCCATGGCCGGGCTGCCCGACACGAGCGCGGCGTGGAGCGCGCACGAAGTCGAAGTCGCGGTGACGGCGGCGATGCGCATCATCGGCATGACCGCGCCGGCGACGCATCCGGCGTCGTCGCGCCGCGGCGACGTGCTTCGGTATCTCGCGGTAGAACCGTACGGGCGGACCCTCACCCTTCCGGAAGACCGCAAGTACTTCTTCGCGCAGTCGGCCGATCCGGAGCAGGCGGCGTACGCGGCGGCGGCGTTCCTCATCAAGTACGGCGTGATGCCGACGCAGGACATCGATCGCCTCGATCTCAACGCCGCGATGCCGCGCGAGGAGCTCTACGCGCTGCTCGGCTCGTGGCTGCGCAAGCACGAGGCGCTGGAGGAGCTCACCGGGAAAATTCAGGCGATCAACGGCCGGACGCTGGTGCTCAAGGCGGAAGGCAAACTCACGAACGTCGCCGTCCCGCAGAACGTCCCGATCTTCCGCCGCCTCGGCGATCGCTACCAGGAGTACGCGAACATCCCGGTGATGCTCGGCGATCGCGCGTTCGTGCAGCGCGGCAAGCGGGGAGTGGCCGCCGTGATCGTGCAGGCGAACTACGACGGCGCGTCGTTCGATCGCACGTCGTCCTTCGCCAACTGGACGCGCAGCTACACGTCGGACGAGCTGGTCGAGTCGATCAACAAACGCCAGCCGATCCAGCAGCTCGTCGACCTGAAACCGATCACGATCGACGCCTCGAAGCGCATCGCCGAGCTGCAGGTGATCGCAGAAGGCGGCCGCGTGATCGATCTGAAAGGACTGCCGATCCGCTGGTCGCTGAACGTCCCCGACAACCTCTTCGTCATCGACAAGACGAAGGACCCCGACGGCACCGACCGCTACACCTTCTTCGGCAAAGGGTGGGGCCACGGCGTCGGCATGTGCCAGGTCGGCGCGTACGGCATGGCCTTCCGCGGCTGGACGTTCGACCGGATCATCAAGTACTACTACACGGGAGTGCAGATCGGGGCGATGTGAAGCGTATCTTCACGATCTTCATCGTTTTCACCGCGTGCTCCGCCGCTGTTGATGCTCCGCCGCACCAGCGAGACCTGACTTGGATGGACGCCTCTGACGTAACGGCATTCCGTCTCGGCGGATATTCTGTACCTCCTCAGAGTCCGGAATCGTCCTTTCACGGCTTGAGCGTGAAAGAGAGTCACGCATTGCGAGAGCCGCGGCGGACCCAACTCATCACATTTCTGCAAGCGGTTGCTCGCCGCGAAGATCGCGAGGAAGGCACGAGCGGCGGCCCCTGGCCGACACGACGATCGTGTTCACCGAACAGGAAGGCAAACGTTTCGAGTCGATCTTCGAGCCGGTGTTTGAGAAAGGGCCCTGACGGACGATCGACCAACTACCACCTACTACGATTCACGGCTCACTCCCCAACACCAGCGTCGCCACCGCCACTGCCACCCGTCGATCGATCGGCGAATTCGCGGGCAGATCGAGCACGTCGATCTCGCCCTGCCCGACATCGCGGCGGACGACCTTGCCGGCGGTCACGCCGCCGATGATCAGCGGCACGTCCGCGTCGTAGCGCCGGTTGAACTTCGCGGCGAACTTGCGGACGACGGCGCGGCTGAACGACTCCTCCACCGCCTCGCCGAGCGTGCGGCCGCCGGGGTCGAGGATGTGCCAGCGGTTGCGGCCGAGGCGGGAGAGGAACGAGCGGCGGATGCGGGCGAGGCGGATACCGTCGGGTGTCACCACCGTGAACGAGATCAGCGGAAAACTGGCGCGCGAATCCTGCGCGATCGTCAGCGCGGGCGACTGGCCGTCGTAGATCGTGACCGTCGTCGGCGGAACGAGCATCGCGATCAGCAGCGCGAACGCGATGGCCAGCATCAGCGCGACGAGCGCGGCGCCCTGGCGGTGCTCCGCGAAGAGGAACGCCGTCGCGGCGAAGCCTGCGATCAGCACGATCGCGGCGGTGAGCGCGGCGACGATGCCGACCACGCTGGCGAAGCTGCGGTAGCTGAGGCTCGACTGTCCCTGCTCGTCGCGGATGCGCACCGTTTCGCCGGCCGGCAGGCCGGTCATGAACCGGAAGCGCGTCGCGGAGAAGGGACTCCGCCGCGCCTCCGCCTCAGCCACGACTTTTGGGCGGTCGGGCTCCGCGCCGGTGATCGGCTCGGTCGGAGGTTCATCCGCCGGACCGGGAGCCGCCGGCTCCGGCGCTACTCCAATTTTTTTTTTAGCGCTTCGTCCTCGAGCTTCTCGTGCGGCACCGTTTCCATGCCGATGCGCGAGTTCTCGTCGGTCGGCACCTCATCGATCTCGCTCGAGTCGAGGTTGATCGTCGGCTGCTGGGGGATCGGCGTCTCCAGCACTTCCTGCACCGGCGGCGCATCGGCCTCGGTGGGCAGCTCTTCGGAGAAGCGCCCGTAGCTGTTGCCCATGCGCAGCCGCGCGCCGTGCGTGAGCGGCGCGACGCGGATGCGCTTGCCGTTGATGTACGTGCCGTTCGCGCTGGCGAGGTCGTGCAGCACGAAGAAGCCGCGCTCGAAGACGATCTCGGCGTGATGCCGCGAGACCTTCGGGTCGCGAAGGATGATGTCGTTGCCGGGGTCGCGTCCGACCGTAAACGGGCGGTGGGTCTGGAGCCGGTAGCTTTTCTCCGTCCCGTCGAGCCCGACGAAGAAGATCCTCGCCATTCGCCGACGATGATAGCAGGCTTAAGTGTCGTGCTCGATCTGGGTGACCAGCTCGTCGACCGTCACCGGCTTGCACAGCCAGGCCAAGATGCGCGGATCGAGCGGCTGCGGCGCGGGCTGGCCGCTGATGACGATCACGGGGATGGAATGGCCGTTGTCGTTGCCGATACGGTCGAGCAGCTCGCCGCCGTCCATCAGCGGCATCAGCCAGTCGAGCAGCACGACGTCCGGTTTCTCATCGACGATCCGTTCCAGCGCCTCGGCCCCGTTCGCCGCGAGCTTCACCTCGAAGCCGCGCTGGTTGAGGCCGATGGCGTAAAGCCTCCGGATGTCGGAGTTGTCATCGACGATCAAAACGCGCTGGCGCATGCGCATATCCCAAGGCGAGGGTGCAATCGTCGCGCCGCCAGGCGCGCCTTGAACGGCCCGTGATATTCTCCCCGCCCGATCCGACATGAATGTAAAAAAACGTTTGCTCGACGGCGCCCGCATGAACCGCGCGATTCGCCGCATGGCCATCGAAGTGGTGGAGAAAAATCGCGGCATTGAAGACCTGATCATCGTCGGCATCCGCAGCCGCGGCGTTCCCATCGGCGAGCGGATGGCGAAGGAGATCGGGGAGATGGAAGGGACGCCCGTACCGTTCGGCATCCTCGACATCACGCTCTATCGCGACGACCTCACCACCATCGCCCCGAACCCGGTGGTGAAGCCGACCAAGCTCCCCGAGCCGATCGACGACAAGATCGTCGTGCTGGTCGACGACGTGCTCTACACCGGCCGCACCGTGCGCGCCGCGCTCGATGCGCTGATCGACTTCGGACGTCCGAAGAAAGTGATGCTCGCCGTCCTCGTCGACCGCGGCCATCGCGAGCTGCCGATCCATGCCGACGTGATCGGCAAGACCGTGCCGACCGACGCCAACGAGGTGATCAAGGTCAAGCTCGTGGAGACCGATGACGAGGATGAAGTGTTGATCATGGAGAAGTGACCGAAGGTCATCCCGAGCGTAGTCGAGGGATCTCGCGCCGAATGCGTACTCAGTCATCTTCACTCAAGTCCCGCCATCTGCTCGGCATCGAACCTCTCACTCCCGAAGAAATCACACTCATTCTCGACACGGCCGAGGGCTTCAAGGAAGTCAGCGAACGGCCGGTGAAGAAAGTGCCGGCGCTGCGCGGGCAGCTGGTCATCAACCTCTTCATGGAAGCGTCGACGCGCACCCGCGTCTCGTTCGAGATCGCGGAGAAGCGCCTCTCCGCCGACACCCTCAACTTCGCCGCCTCGGGATCGTCCGTCGAGAAAGGCGAGACACTCATCGACACCGCCGAGAACCTCATGGCGATGCATCCCGACATGATCGTGATCCGCCACAAGTATCCCGGCGCGCCGAAGATGCTGGCCGACCGCCTGCCCGCGTCGATCATCAACGCAGGCGACGGCTCGCACGAGCATCCGACGCAGGCGCTGCTCGATGCCTTCACCATCCGCGAGCGCATCGGCCGCCTGGCCGGCGTCAACGTTTCGATCATCGGCGACATCGCGCACTCGCGCGTGGTCCGGTCGAACATTCACCTGCTGACCAAGATGCGCGCGAACGTCACGATCGCCGCGCCGCCGACGCTGATCCCGGCGGAGATCGAACGGATGGGCGTCCGCGTCGTGAACTCGCTCGATGAAGCGATCGAAGGGGCCGACGTCGTGATGATGCTGCGCATCCAGCTCGAGCGGCAGGGGAAGCTCAGCTTTCCATCGCTGCGCGAGTACTACAACACGTTCGGCCTCACGCCCGAGCGGCTGCGCCGCGCGAACAAAGACGCCATCGTCATGCATCCCGGGCCGATGAACCGCGGCGTGGAGATCGCCAGCGACGTCGCCGACAACGCCGAGCGCTCGGTGATCCTGCAGCAGGTGACGAACGGCGTCGCCGTCCGCATGGCGGTGCTGTATCTCCTCGGAGGAGCGCACGTTGCCGAGTAATTTGCTGATCACCAACGCCCGCGTCGTCGATCCGTCGCAGGAGCTCGACGCGAAGCTCGACCTCCTGATCGAAGACGGTTTCGTCGCGCGTATCGACAAAAAAATCAAAGCGAACGTGACGACCATCGACGCGAACGGTCTCGTCGTCACGCCCGGCTTCATCGATCTGCACACGCACCTGCGCGAGCCGGGGCAGGAGCACAAGGAGACGATCGCCAGCGGGACGCGCGCCGCGGTGGCGGGCGGCTACACGGCCGTCTGCGCGATGGCGAACACCGTCCCGCCGAACGACGAGCGCGCCGTCACCGAGATGATCATCGCCGAGGCCGCGCGCAATGGTGCGTGCCGCGTTTATCCGATCGGCGCGGTCAGCCGCGGGCTGGAAGGGAAAGAGCTCGCCGAGCTGGCGGACCTCCGGCAATCGGGATGTGTGGCGGTCAGCGATGACGGCAAGCCGGTCTACAACGCGCAGCTGATGCGGCGCGCGCTCGAGTACTGCACGATGCTCGGCATGCCGATCGTGGCGCACGAGGAAGACGCGAACCTCAACGAAGGCGGCGTCATGCACGAGGGCTACTACTCGACGCTCCTCGGCATGAGCGGCATCCCGGCCGCGTCGGAGGAGACGCTCGTCGCGCGCGACGTGATCCTCGCCGCGCTGACGAAGGCGCACGTGCACATCGCGCATCTGTCGACTGCCGGCGCAATCGCCGTCGTGCGCGATGCGCGCAAGCGCGGCGTGCGCGTGACGTGCGAGGTCACGCCGCATCACATCGCCCTCGGCGACGACGCGGTGCAGTCGTTCTCCACGAATCTCAAGATGAACCCGCCGCTGCGCTCGACTGCACATCGCGAGGCGCTGCTCGAAGCGATCGCCGACGGCACGGTCGACGCGATCGCCACCGATCACGCACCGCACCATTTCGACGAAAAGAACGTCGAGTTCGATCTCGCGCCGTTCGGCGTGATCGGTCTCGAGACCGCATTCGGCGTCTGCTACGACCGGCTCGTGCGCGAGAAGGTCATCGGCCTTGCGCGCCTCATCGACCTGCTGTCGTGCGGCCCGGCGCGGACGTTCTCGCTGGCCGGCGGCACGCTGAAGGAAGGGTCGCTCGGCGACGTGACGATCGTCGACCTCGACACGCGCTACGCGGTGACGAACACGTTCGCGTCGAAGGCGTCGAACTCGCCGTTCATCGGCGAGACGCTGCATGGCCGCGCGGTGATGACGATCGTCGGCGGCGCGGTGAAGTACGACATCCGCCCGGCGCCGGCGCCTGCGAAAAAGTCGAAGCGATGAGCGAGAAGAAACGGATCGTCATCGTCGACGACTCGCCGGCCTACGGCGATCTCTGGTCGAACTTCATCATGGAGCGCTACGAGGACAAGGCGAACGTCGAGACGTACTCGCATCCGTACGAGGCGCTGCCGAAGATCGACGCGTCGATCGACCTCCTGATCGTCGACCTGGAGATGCCCGGCATGGACGGCAAGAAGTTCGTCGACTACGCGCGGCAGAAGGGCCTGTCGCCCCGCCGGATCGTCGTCACGTCATCGCATTCCGCCGACGAGCTCCACCAGCGCTTCCGCCTCGGCGAAGCGATCGCCGTGATCAACAAGACCGAGGCGAAGCAGCAGGAAGCGTTTCTGATGATCCTCGATTCGGTCATGCGGCGGTAAACGCGTTCCGTATAATCATCCCGTGACGTCGTCCACACCGGCCACCGCCCCTCCCGAGCAACAGCCAACGTTCGGCCTCAACGACCTCCTGGTCTTCATGGCCAAGCAGCAGGCGTCGGACCTTCATCTGAAGCCGATGCGGCCGCCGCTGATCCGGGTGCAGGGGAAGCTGGTGCAGGTGGGGAGCGTGCCGCTGAAGCCGGCGGACCTCGAGAAGATGCTGCTGCCGATCCTCAACCGCGCGCAGCGGGAGAAGTTCGATCACCAGCAGTCGGTCGACTTCGGCTACGGTGTGGCCGGCATCGCGCGGTTCCGCGCGAACCTCTACATGCAGCGCGGCACGGTCGGCGCGGTCTTCCGTCGCATCCCGATCCAGATCATGTCGATCGAGGCGCTGGAGTTGCCGCAGGCGGTGCGCGACCTCACGCAGATCCCCGACGGCCTCGTGCTCGTCACCGGTCCGACCGGCTCGGGCAAATCGACCACACTGGCGGCGATGATCTCCGAGATCACGGAGCACGAGCCGCTGCACATCGTCACGATCGAAGACCCGATCGAGTTCCTCTTCACCGACCGCGTCGCCGCGATCTCGCAGCGCGAGGTCGGCACCGACACGCCGAACTTCAAGGAAGCGCTGCGCAACGCGATGCGTCAGGATCCCGACGTAATCATGGTCGGCGAGATGCGCGACACCGAGACGATGCAGACCGTGCTGACCGCGGCGGAGACGGGCCACCTCGTCTTCTCCACGCTGCACACGAACAACGCGGCGCAGACGATCGACCGCGTGATCGACGCCTTCCCGGTCGATCAGCACAAGCAGATCCGCTCGCAGCTGTCGCTCGTGCTGCGCGGTATCATCTCGCTCAAGCTGATCAAGACGAAGCAGGGCGGGCTGACGGCGGCGGTGGAAGTGCTGAAGACCTCGCCCCGCATCGCCAAGCTGATCGAAGAAGGGGCGACGAAGGACATCCACGAGGAGATCGAGTCGTCGGTCGGTCTCTATCGGATGCAGACGATGAATCAGTCTCTGATCGCACTGCTCGTGCATCAGAAGATCTCGTACGAAGATGCGATGGCGCTCTCGAGCGATCCCGACGATCTCTCGCTCAAGCTTCGCAAGCTGTTCCCGCAGATCGAAGAGCGCGTGCGGCAGGGAGGAGACATGGCCCCGAGTTACTCCGATTTCTCGCAGATCACGGAGTTGATGGACATCAAGCGGCTGTACGAAGAGCAGGACGTGCAGTGGCGGCAGCGCCTCGCCGACAAGGACGAGGAGCTGGCAAACCTCCGCCACGACCTCGAATGGAAGGTGCAGGCCGCGCAGCAGCAGGCGTCCGCGACCTCCGGCCAGGCCGAGGAAGTGGCCCGCATGCGCGCCGAAAACGAGCGCCTCCGCGCCGACGCGCAGGCCAAGATCACCCAGCTCCAGGAGCGGATCAAGGAGCTGAATCAGAAATTGATGGCGGCGAGCCCGCAGGTGAAACGGTAGTGGCCACGAAGCCCTCGAAAAATCTCGAGACGTTTCCCAATCCCAATCCCGAGCGCGATTACGAGATCGCCTTCGAGGCGCCGGAGTTTACCTGCCTCTGCCCGATGACCGGGCAGCCCGACTTCGCCACGATCCGTATCCGCTACACGCCCGACCAGAAGTGCGTCGAGCTGAAATCGCTCAAGCTCTACCTCTGGTCGTACCGCGACGAGGGGACGTTCCACGAGGCGGTGACGAACCGCATCGCGAACGACATCATCGCGGCAATCGATCCGCGCTTTCTCGAGGTGGAGGGGGACTTTTACGTGCGTGGCGGGATCTCGACGAAGGTGAAAGTTACTCACCGCAAGCCGTGATCGCGGCGCAGTCTCCACAACTCGTCGATCCGCTGCAGGAACGCCGCAGTTCCTGATTCGAGCCATTCCGTCAGGATGTCGACCGACGCCTCGTCGAGCGCGTCGACGATGGCCAGGCTCGCGGCTTCGGCGATGCGGGCGATCGGTTTGTCGAGCTCCGCGACGATGCGCGCGGAGCGGGCCAGCGTGCCGGCGAGCTCGAGGTCGTGCTCCATCGCGATCATGCGCGACGCGGCGAGCGTCAGCGCGATCGCGGCGTTCCAGTTTGAGCGCTCGTCCCAGCGCGGCGGGATGATGAAGTCGGCCAGCCCGTGCTCCGCCGCGAGCGCCGCGATGTGCCGTTCCGTCGCGATGTGGATCGGGTCGAGATCGGAGTGGAAGAGCATCTCGTACGTCTCGTCGTCCGTCGCGAGTACCTGCTTCGCCGTCGCGTCGAGCTCGATGGTGAACGACGCGAGGAACGTCGCGCCGAGCTCCTTCGCCTTGATCGCGATGTCGTTGAGCGTTTCGAGGTTCGTCGTCAGCGGATGCATCACCGGGATCGCGAAGCCGAGGGGAGTGCGAACCGTGTGCGGGATCTCGCCCGAGGTCAGCAGCATCGCGCGGGGGATTATCGCGGCGAGCTCCGCGCCGCGCGCGAACACCGTTTCCGCGTTGCCGGTGGCGTCGATCAGCACCGGCGGCTCGAGGCGCGACGGCAGCTCGATCTGCTCGCACACCGTCACCTCGAGCTTGTCGGCGGCGGTTGCACGGAGGTCGAGATAGTCGATCGCCAGCGGCGTCGCGCGGCGGCTGCCGTACGGCGCGATCGTCGTGGCGGCCCAGTACGGCGGCTCGGGGGCGGCCGCGCGGCGAATCCGGAGCTGGGGCGTTTTCCGGTAGAGGATCACTTGCGGATGTAGGGTGCCACAAGTGCGCGCACATGCTTCGCGATCATGTCGAACTCGAGGTTCACGCTGTCGCCGACGTGCATCGCGCCGAGGTTCGTGCGGCGGAGCGTTTCAGGGATCAGCGCGGCGCCGAACGACTCCGCGTCGGGCTCGACGATCGTGAGTGAAACGCCGTCGACCGCGATCGAGCCCTTCGACACGACGAGGTCGGCGAACTCATTCGGGAAGCTCCAGCGGTAATCGCCGCCGTCGATCGCGATCAATTTGCCGACGCAGTCGACATGTCCCTGCACGATGTGTCCGCCGAGCCGGTCGCCGAGCCGCATCGCGCGCTCGAGGTTGACGATCGTTCCTTCGCCGAGCGAGCCGAGCGTCGTCAGCGACAGCGTCTCGTCCGACAGATCGGCCACGATCCCTTCGGCCTCGGGCAGCATCGTGAGGCAGACGCCGTTCACGGCCACGCTCTCGCCGCGCGCGAGGTCGAACTCCGGCGGCACCGCGAGGCGCAGCCGCGCGCCGCCGCTCGTGCGCGTGAACGATTCGATGGTGCCGTTGTCGAGGATGATTCCGGTGAACATTACGGATAGGCGACGATCATCAGATCCGAGCCGACGACCTCGACCCGATCAAATCGGAAGCGGTACGCGTCTGTCAACCGGCTCACCGGCTCGCCGGCGAAGATCGATGGTGCGTCCGCGCCGCCGACGATCGCCGGTGCGACGAAGACGATCATCTTCTGCCAGAGGCCGCGGCTGATGAAGTCGGAGTGGAGGAGCGAGCCGCCTTCGACGAGCAGCGACTGGATGCCGCGCGCGTGGAGCTCGCGCAGCACGACCACGAGATCGAGCCGTCCTTCGAGCGTCGGCATCTCGATCACCTCGACGCTGCGCGCGAGGTCCTGCGGCGCGCGCGGCGTAAAGAGGATCGTGCGTCCGCCGTCGGCGAAGAGCTGCGCGTGCGCCGGCGCTTCGCCGCCCGCGTCGAGCACGACGCGCGTGTGTGGCGTGATCGAGGTGCTGATGCCGAGGCGGCGGGAGAGGCGAGGGTTGTCGGCGATCAGCGTGCCGCTGCCGATGGCCACCGCGTCGTACTCTTCGCGCAGCATCAGACTCCGCTCGCGCGCCTCGGACGACGTGATCCACTGGCTCTCGCGCGTGACCGTGGCCAGCTTGCCGTCGAGCGTCATGCCGGCCTTGAGCAGCACGAACGGCAGCTGCTGCGACTTCGCCCAGACGAACTTTTCGTTGAGCCGGCGCGCCTCGTGTTCGAGAACGCCGATCGTGACGTCGATGCCGCCGAGTTGCGCGATGCCGCGGCCGTCGACGAGCTCGTTCGGGTCGCGCATGGCGATGACGACGCGGGCGATGCCGGCCTCGCGGACGGCGTTCGTGCAGGGTGGAGTGCGGCCCTGATGGCAGCACGGCTCGAGCGTGACGTACATCGTCGCGCCGCGCGGGTCTTCGCTGCAGTTGCGCAGCGCTTCGACTTCCGCATGCGCTTCGCCGGCGCGGTGATGAAAGCCTTCGCCGATGATCGTGCCGTCGCGCACGATGACGCAGCCAACCATCGGATTGGGGCTGACGCCGTAACGGCCGCGCTCCGCGAGATCGAGCGCGCGGCGCATGAAGATGTCGTCGGTCACGGCGCGGATTGTAATCGCGCGCCGTGACCGGGACGGGTGAGGAATGCTTACGGAATCCGCAGGAAGCGATAACCCGACAGCGACTGGCCGTTGCGTCCGCCGCCGCTGCTGACGTACACGCGGATGGTCTGGCCGCTCTTCAGCTGGTCGACTGCCTTGCTGAAGTCGGAGACGCTGTTGATCTTCTGGCCCTGCACTTCGCTGATGACGTCACCCTCGGCGATGCCTGCATCGCCGGCGGCCGAGACTTCCTTCACGCCGGTGACGACGACGCCGTGGACGTTCTCGCCGAGGCCGTAGAGCTGGCGCGACTGCGGCGTGATCTCGGAGACGGAGACGCCGAGGCGGTTCTTCGTCGGGCTTTCATTCTCGCCCTGCGCCTCTTCGGTCGAGTCGTTCTCATTCGGACGCTCGGCCGTGGTGGCGGTGACGGTCTTGCGCTGGCCGTTGCGGATCAGCGTGATGTTGACCTTCGTGCCGACCGGCAGGTAGGAGATGTAGTCGATCAGCTCGCGGTTGTTGTTGATCTTGCGGCCGTCGATCTCGGTGATGACGTCGCCCGGCTGGATGCCTGCCTTGTCGGCCGGCTTGCCCGGTTCGACGGTCTGCACCAGCGCGCCCGATGCATCGGCGAGGTTGAACGCCTTCTTCACGTCCTCGGTCACCTCGAAGATGCCCATGCCGAGGTAGCCGCGCGTCACTTTCCCCTGCTTGAGCTGCGGGAGGAGGCGCTTGGCGGTATTGATCGGCGTGGCGAAGCCGATGCCCTGCGCGCCGCCGCCGCGGATCGCCGTGTTGATGCCGATCACTTCTCCGTTGATCCCGATGAGCGGACCTCCGGAATTACCGAAGTTGATGGCGGCGTCGGTCTGGATGAAGTTCTCGAACGAGCGGGTCTGCTGGGAGAGGCCGAGGGAGCGGCCCTTGGCCGAGATCACGCCGACGGTCAGCGTGTTCTCGAACTCGAACGGATTGCCGACGGCGATGGCCCAGTCACCCTTGCGGATGCGGTCGCTGTCGCCGAGGGGGATGTTCGGCAGGTTGCCGGTCGAGTCGATCTTGAGCAGGGCGATGTCGGTGGCGGGATCGTGTCCCACGATCTTCGCCTCGACGGTGTGGCCGCCGTTGCCGTTCTCGTCGGCGCCGTAGTGGACTTCGACCTTCGTGGCGCCCTCGATCACGTGGTTGTTGGTGAGGATGTAGCCGTCGGGCGAGATGATGAAGCCGGAGCCGCCGCTGCGCTGGGCGTGCTCGTCGTCATCGTTGCCGTCGTCCTGACCCTGGCCCTGGCCGCGGCGCCGCGGCGTCTGGTTCGGGTTGGGGAAGAAGAACTCGAACGGATCGAAGCCGCCCATGCCGCGCTTGCGGAGGTCGCTCGTCTTCACGATCTCCGTGGAGCGGATGGAGACGACGGCCGGCATCACGCGCGCGGCGACGTCGGCGAACGAGGGGATGGTCACGGTGGTGACCGGGCCGCTCGACGTCTGGATCTGCGCGGGTTGTGCGTGTGAATTGCGCATCAGGCCGAGATCGGCGCTGATGATCACCCCGAACGCGACGGAGGCGATGGCGATTGCGATGGTCGACAAAATGCGTTTCGTCGATTGCGTCATGTGTTCCTGAACTCCTCCTGGGGAATCTATTCGTCTGTCGTGGGAACCGAATGCGCCGGCGAGGAATTGCTGAGGCTGGGGCGCATGCGTCCTTCAGTTCAGACGAACGTATGCGATCAATGGTTCGCTGATCAAGGTACGAAGGCGGTCACAAATCGTTGAACAAAAAAGGCCTCGCGACGCCGCGAGGCCCCTGTATCACTACGTCGATACGAACCGCGTCAGACGACTCTTCGCCGGCCGACGATCAGACGGTAAATGAACAACAGCACCATCGCGCCGATGATGGATCCGATCCACCCGGCACTCTGCTCGTTTCGTCCCATGAGTGTCGTAGCGAGGAATCCGCCGACGAACGAGCCGGCGATGCCCAGAAGAATCGTCACGATCCAGCCGCCCGGGTCGTTTCCGGGCATGAGGAACTTCGCGATCGCGCCGACGATGAGACCAAACAGCAGCCATCCAATGATGTTCATGTTTCCTCCACAGTTGGGGCCGGCGCGAAGGGCGCCGCCGCGACTTATGGTTGAGCAACAGGGGTGCCAAGCGAAGTTAGCAGGTAGCAGATAGCAGATAGCAGGAGAAACGGCCCAGTTGGCGAACGACAATGCTTCTCCTGCTATCTGCTATCTGCTACCTGCTATCTTCCCCACATGGGAAGTAAACGCATCGGCATCCTCACCGGCGGCGGCGATTGCCCCGGATTGAACGCGGTGATCCGCGCGGCGGTCCGCACCGCGATCCGCGACTATGACCTCGAAGTGCTCGGCATTCAGTTCGGCTTCGAGGGACTGCTGACGAGCTCCGCGATCCCGCTTTCGATCGAGGCCATCCGCGGCATCCTGCCGAAAGGCGGCACGCTGCTGCGGACGACGAATCGCGGCAATCCGTTCGAATATCCGGCCTTCGAGAACGGCGTCTGGACGTGCGTCGATCGCTCGGCCGAGGTCGTCGAGAACATTCATCGGCTGGGCATCGACGGCATCATCGCCATCGGCGGCGACGGCACGCTCAAGATCGCGCAGCGGCTGTGCGACATGGGCATCCCGATGGTCGCGGTGCCGAAGACGATCGACAACGATCTCGCCTCCACCGACTACACGTTCGGCTTCATGACCGCTGTGGCGATCGCCAGCGAAGCGGTCGATCGCCTGCACACCACCGCCGAGAGCCACGACCGCGTGATGATCCTCGAGGTCATGGGGCGCAACGCCGGCTGGATCGCGCTCTACGCCGGGCTCGCCGGCGGCGCCGACATCATCCTGATCCCGGAGATCGAGTACACGCCGGAGAACGTGATCCAGTCGATCCTCCAGCGCGAGCGCGAAGGCTCGAACTTCGATCTGATCGTGGTGGCGGAAGGCGCGAAACGCGTCGGCGGCGAAGAGGCTTACCTCGACCGCCGCGCGCGCCGCCTCGGCGGGATCGCCTACCAGGTCGCCGACGACATCGCCCGCCAGATCAACCACGAGATCCGCGTCACGGTCCTCGGCCACATCCAGCGAGGCGGCTCACCGATCGCCTTCGACCGCATCCTGGCCAGCCGCTTCGGCAAGGCCGCGGCCGATCTCATCGGCCAGAAAAAGTTCGGGAAGATGGTTGCGCTCCGCGGCGACGAGATCGTCGACGTGAACATCAGGGATGCGGTGTCGAATCCGAAGTACGTCGATCCCGAAGGGCAGATGGTGATGACCGCGCGGAGCCTCGGCGTTTCGTTCGGCGACGGGCTCTAGGGCGACTTCACAACCTCGCCACCCTTCATCACGAACACCACCTTCGCCATCGCCTTGATGTCCTTGAGCGGATCGCCGTCCACGGCGACGACATCCGCGTAGTGACCGGCTTCGAGCGAGCCGATGTTCGCTGTCTGGTCGAGCAGCGTCGCGGCGTTGATCGTCGCGGCCTGCAGCGACTGCAGGGGCGTGAGGCCGCCATTCACCAGCGCCTCGAACTCGCGCGCGACGTACTTCGGCTCGTCGTCGAGGCCGAAGGCGATTTTCACGTGGTATTTGATCGCCCAGTCGAATGCCGCCTTCTGGTATTTGAGGATCGCTTTTCCCTTCTCCAGCGTGACCACGTCCTGGCCCTGCTGCAGTCCGATCTCGACACCGCGCTGGAACGTCTCGAGCGTCGGCACGAGCCACGTGCCGCGCTCCGCCATGAGCTTCGCTCCTTCTTCGTCGAGCACCGTGCCGTGCTCGATCGTGTCGACGCCCGCGCGCACCGCGGCCTTGATCCCGGCCGTCCCTTCCGCGTGGGCCATGATCTTCTTCCCGGCGCGGTGTCCGACCTCCACCGCCGCGCGCATCTGCTCGTCGCTCAGCTCCTGCACATTGAAGTCGCTCAGCGGATCGGTGACGCCGCCCGTGGCCATCAGCTTGATCCAGTCGACGCCGTTGCGGACGTCGTGGCGCACCGCCTTCTGCGCTTCGCCCACCGTGTCGGCGATGTTCGAGAACGGCGGGAGCGCGACGTCGGGAGCGAGCGGGTTCAGGTCGGCGTGGCCGCCGGTGACCGACAGCGGAATCCCGGCGACGAAGAGGCGCGGTCCGCGGAACATCCCCTTGTTGAACGCATCGCGCAGCGCCACCTGGCCGTACGCCGGATCGCCCTCGCCCGCGTCGCGGAGCGTGGTGAAGCCGCGATCGAGATAGGCCCACGAGTTCAGCAGGCCGAACAGCGTTTTCTGCGGCGACGACTGCCGGAGGAACGCCGTCGCGGTCCAGTCAGTCCAGTCGGTGACGAGGTGGACGTGGCAGTCGATCAGGCCCGGCAGCACGGTCGCGTCGCCGAGCTCGATCACCTTCGCGCCGGCGGGGGCGGATTTCGCGATCGAGTCGATGCGTTCACCGCGCACGACGACGTATGCGTCCGACACGTTGCCGGTGCGGACGTCGAGCAGGCGCCGCGCGTGAATGGCGGTGACCTGATCAGCGGCGGAGGCCGTCAGCGCCGCTAAACCGAAGAGCAGTCCGAAGAAAAGCCGCATGACGTACAATCCCCCACTTCATTCAAGAAACGGAGATTCGAATGGCTGGAAATCTGGTCGATTATAGGGTTGAGAAAGGGGTCGCGATCTTCGAGCTGAACGATCCCCCCGCCAACACCTACACCTACGAAATGAACAAAGAGTTGGACTCGTGCATCCTCGAGGCGCGGATGGACGACTCGGTGCACGTGATCGTGCTGCGCGGCTCGGGCGACAAGTTCTTCTCCGCCGGCGCGAACATCAAGATGCTTTCCGAGGTCACGCCGGGGTTCAAGTACTTCTTCTGCCTCCATGCGAACGAGACGCTGCTCCGCTTCGAGCAGACGCCGAAGCTCGTCATTGCCGCGCTGAACGGGCACACCGTCGGCGGCGGTCTGGAGATCGCGATGGCGGCCGACATGCGCATCGCCATGCAGGGCGCGGGCAAGGTCGGACTGCCGGAAGTCTCCCTCGGCGTCCTTCCCGGCACCGGCGGCACGCAGCGGCTGTCGCGCCTCGTCGGCAAGACGAAGGCGATCGAGCTGATGATCGAGGGCGGCCTCTTCGAGTTCGAGGAAGCGCAGCGCCTCGGCATCATCAATTACGTCTGGCCCGCCGAGCAGGACGGCAAGAAGTGGTGGGACCGCGTGATGGAGTACGCCTGGAGCTTCTGCCCGCCGAACAAGGCGGCGAAGGCGGTCGGCCGCATCAAGCGCTCGGTGCAGAGCGGATGGGAAGTGCCGCTGGAGAGCGCGCTGGCGATCGAGCGCGAGTTGCAGCAGCAGCTGTTCCAGTCCGAGGATGCGAAGGAAGGCCTCGGCGCATACAACCAGAAGCGCAAGCCGGCGTTCGCCGGGAAGTAACGATCCGCACAGCAGTGGCGTAGCATGGACGGCGATGCGAGGCATCGCCGTTCTGCTTTTCGCCGCCCTTCCGCTGTTCGCGCAGTCGGTCTCGAATCCCGACGTGCAATTCAGTCCCGTCTATCCGCGCGACGGGCAGCCGCTGACGATCACCTGGTCGCAGCGCGTCGCCCCATCCGCTCAATTTGGAACGCCGGCGGTCGATCCGCTGCCGTGGGGCTACGCCTACTCGTACGGTCAGTCCCACACCATCACCATCCGGCAGACCGCCATCTTCGACGGCACCGCGGGCGAGTCGACCGATCACGAAGTCGTCAATTTCGGGCCGATCGAAGCGGGGACGTACTCCATCTTTCTCGAGCTGACCACCGCTCCGACGAAGACGACGTTCTGGCTCGGCGATTTCGTCGTGGCGCCGGCCTGCTCGCCGGACGCATCGGCGAGCGCGACGTATTCGTGGGAGAAGTCGGGATACGAGCTGCACTTCGAGGACTCCGTCTTCGGCAACTCCAGCGTCGGCGGACCACCGATCGTGACGATCGAAGGCAATCACGTGACCGTCGAGACGCGCCTCACCATCGGCGGCATACCGCCGACCCGGCCGACGTGCGTCGCGGCAACCGTCGATCTCGGCAACATCGCGCCGGGCACGTATCACCTGACCTGGATCTACGACGAACTGGTGGCGCCGAAGACGGCGTGGTCGGGTCCGGTGATGACGCGCGAGCTGACGTTCGAGGCGCCGCTGCCGCGGCGTCGGACCTCGCGGCGCTGACGGGATAAACTAGCGCGTCATGCGCTATCGCAAACTGCACAACACCGATCTCCAGCTCTCCGAGCTCGGCTTCGGCACGTGGACCGTGTCGACCGGCTGGTGGGGCACCTACACCGATGAAGAGGCGCAGCGGATCATCCGCCGCGCGATCGAGCACGGCATCAATTACATCGATACCGCCGACGCCTATGGCAACGGCCGCGGCGAGACGATCCTCGCACCGATCCTGAAAGATCATCCCGACCTGATCATCGGCACGAAGTTCGGCTACGACTTCTACAACAATCCCGAGCGGCCGCGCGGCCAGCGCGAGCTGCCGCAGGACATGTCGCCGAAGTTCATCCGCTTCGCCTGCGAGCAGTCGATGAAGCGCCTCGGCGTCGATCACATCGCCATCTATCAGCCGCACAACCCGCGCGTCGTGACGCTGATGGAAGACGAGCATTGGGAAACGCTCGAGGCATTGAAGAACGAAGGAAAGATCCTCGCGTACGGACCGTCCCTCGGACCGGCCATCGGCTGGCGCGATGAAGGCATCTACGCGAACGCGGTCCGCCGCGCGCCGGTCACGCAGATGATCTACAACGTCCTCGAGCAGGACCCGGGACGCGAGTTCATCCTCGCCGCCGAGCGCGGTCCGTCGTACGCGGGCGCCGCCGATGCGATGAAGGGCGAGACGAACAAGAAGATGTGCGCGCCGACGCAGTGGTTCGACCATTCGTTCCGCGCGTGGAAGGTCGATCCCGGTCCGCAGTTCCTGATCCGCGTCACGCATTCGTCCGGCATGCTCGAGGGGCAGTACACGCTCGACACGAAGTTCGACGAGAGCGATCACCGCTCCCACCGCCCGCGCGCGTGGCTGGTCGAAGGGGTGCAGAAAGTCGAGCGGCTGAAGGAGATGTGCGAGGCGCGCGGCGTGACCGTCGGCCAGCTCGCGCTGCTCTGGCTCTACGCGCATCCGTCGATCATCTCGGCGCTGCCGAACATCTACAACGAACAGCAGCTCGACGAGTTCGCCGGCGCCTCGAACCACGCGCCGCTCGACGACGCGGAGATGGAAGAGATCCACCAGATGTACGTGCGCAACTTCGACATCACGCCGTACGTCGAGGAGACGGCCGCGGTGTGACACGGCTCGTTCGACTTAAAGGACTCAGCTACAGCGGCCACCGTGACCTGTCGCGCGCGCGCTGCGACATGAATTTTGAAATCGACGGCGAACTCGTGTCGTTCCGGGTGCCGCTGTCTGATGCGCAGGAGTTCGCCGGTTTCGTCGAGGCGATCGAGCCGCATGCGGAGAAAAAGGCATTGCGACACCTCTGCTCCGCGGCCATCGAAGGCAAGGGTGCGGCAAAGCGTGACGCGCGGGCCACGCTCGCGCGCATTTCCCGACGCGTCAGCCTCCTTGACAAGGAGGGAATGCTCGGGCGTTGCTGGGACCAGGCGATCAACGATGACCTCGTGGTTGCTGTGGGCGAGAATCTCCAGCCCTCCTGCAGTCTGGATGCTGTCGTCCAATTCCTGAATCGGGAGCTTGGCGTCGGCTGGCCTGTGCGGGAGAAGGCCGACTACTATCGCCTCTGGGACGACTTCATTGTGGAGGCCGAACGCAAGGCTGGACGCGTTCGCCTTCATGAGGCCGTGAGCGAGATCCTGAGCAAGGCGAAGGTGACCGACCTTCATCGCGCCATTGCTCGACTTCCGCTGACGAACTTCATCGATGCTTCCCTCGATCGCTCTTTGACGAAGGCGCTTCGTGAACAGGGTAAAACCCCGATCGTTCATGACGAGATGTCGATGCGCATCGGCGAATGGCAAGTCAGCGACCCGGACATGCCGCACGTGTTTTACGTCCTTGGAACTGCGCGCGTTCCGATCGGCTTCACCGGCTCGCTGAAATCATTGATCCCCAAACGAGGTGATTCGCGTGCGGAGAATCTCCTCGATATGTTGCGTAGGAAGGATCTTCTTCTGTGCGACTTTCATCCGTGGGATGCCGAATACGTATTGCGTTTGCCGTACTGGGTGGCGGATGCCGGGAAGATCGTGAACTGCGCCCCGGATGATCACAACTTTGAATACTGGTCTCGCCGCGGCGTGTACGTTTCGACCACGAGTGCAGCCGATTTCGTCGATGGGTTGTTGCCGGCGATCGGAGGCCGTTACGGCGAGCTTGACATCCTGAAAGCACCTAACATGTACATCGATCTGGCGCGACGCAAGCCTCACGATGTTTTCATCAGCTACTCGCGCTCCGATGCCGAATTCGTGGCCGACGTCGATCGAACTCTCCGCCGGTCAGGCATTCGGACATGGCGTGATGTGGACCGTATGCAACCGGGCAACCCCATCAGTGGAACGATCAGCACCGAAGTCGCGAAATCACATGCGGTGGCCGTGGTTCTGTCTCCCGAAGCGTTGGCGAGTGATTGGGTCCGGCGCGAAATCGAGGAGGCTCTCGACCTTCACCGTCGCGGAGAGATCGAGATTCTGCCGATTCTTTACCGCGAGTGCACGGTGCCGGAATCGTTGCGAGAGTTCTTGATCGCGGACCTGCGTGACCAAGCACGCCGTCCGCAGGAGATCGCGTCCATTGCGACCTCCGTTCGTGACGCTGCCGCGCGCGCCGCGCGGAAGATCCGGTAAGTTGCGCTATCGCTGTGAGCCGTTTGATCGGTCGCATCGATCTCGACGGCGCATGTCGCTATTCGTTCCAGTACCCCGGCTTCTTCCGCTCGTGTGCAATCGCGAGGATCGACGTTCGATGAGGCAGCCGCTTGAATACGATCTGATACGGGAAGTTATCGACCGGCAGCTGGCGAATTTCCGGATCATCGATGCCGAACGCCATTCCGCCCGTCTCAGGGAAACGCTCGAGTAACGCGAGCACTTTGTACACCTCATCGAGAAAGCGATTGGCGAGCTCCGGGTCGCGATCGCGGTACCACCGGACCGCTTCTTTCAAGTCGCGTTTCGCGAGCGGCCGGAGGCGAACGGGCTTCACCGCGAGAGGACGTCCCGGCGGATGTCGTTCAGCGCGGTCCGCCAGTCTTCTTCGTCGTCCGGATCCGAATCTGTATCGGCCGCGCGGCGCACGATCTCCGCGGCCCACGCGGCCTGAACGTCGCCGTCCTGTTCATCGAGGCTGGAGAGCAGCTCGGCGGCGATCTTCGCGCGCTCGTTCGGCGTGAGCTGAAGAACTTCCTCGAGCAGCCGGTCGGCGTCCTTCGTCATGCCTTGATCGTAGCATCGGCCCTGCCCCCTGCCCACCGCCCCCTGCCAACTGCGCTACTATCCGCCGCCATGCAGAACCAGCTCTTCATCAACGGTGAATTCGTCGATGCGAAGTCGGGTGAGACCTTCGCGACCATCAATCCGGCCACGGAGGAGACGATCGCGAACGTTGCGTCGGCGGGGGCGGATGACGTCGATGCCGCGGTGCGCGCGGCGCGGGCGCAGATGGAGCCGGGAAGCGAATGGCAGAAGATGAAGCCGCGCGACCGAGCCAAGGTGCTCTGGCGCATCGCCGACATGCTCACCGCGAAAGCGGACGAGATCGGCCGCATCGAGACCCTCGACAACGGCAAGCCGATCTTCGAATCGCAATTCGTCGACACGCCGGCCGCCGCCGAATGCCTCTACTACTTCGCCGGCTGGAGCGGCAAGGTCACGGGTGAGACGATCCCCGTCGCCGACAACGCCTTCACCTACACGCTGCGCGAGCCCGTCGGCGTCGTCGGCGCCATCACGCCTTGGAACTTCCCGCTGATGCTCGCTGTCTGGAAAATCGCGCCGGCGCTCGCCTGCGGCAACACCGTCGTCATCAAGCCGGCGTCCAACACCTCGCTCTCGCTGCTGAAATTCGCCGAGTACGCGAAAGAGTGCGGACTCCCCGCGGGTGTGCTGAACGTGATTCCGGGCAAAGGCTCGGTCGTCGGCAACGCCATGGTCGACCATCCCGGCATCGATGCGATCGCCTTCACCGGCTCGACCGAAGTCGGCAAGGGACTGATGGCCCGCGCCGCGAAAACATTGAAGAAAGTCTCGCTGGAGCTCGGCGGCAAATCGCCCAACATCGTCTTCGCCGACTCCGATCTCGAAGCCGCCTCGCGCGGCGCGCTGAACGCGATCTTCTACGGCAAGGGTGAAGTCTGCGCCGCCGGCTCGCGCCTCCTCGTCGAGGAGTCGGTACACGACGAGCTGATGTCGAAGGTGACGGAGCGCGCCGCGAAAATGGTCGCCGCCGATCCGCTCCATCCGAAAACGCGCCTCGGCGCGATCGTCTCGAAAGAGCAGATGGAGAACGTCCTCTCGTACATCGAGACCGGCAAGGGCGAGGGAGCGAAGCTCGTCGCGGGCGGCGAACGCGCCGACATCGGAACGGGCAAGGGCTACTTCGTCAAGCCGACGATCTTCGATGACGTCGATCCGCAGATGCGCATCGCGCGCGAGGAGATCTTCGGCCCCGTGCTCGCCACCATCCGCTTCAAGGATGCGGAGGACGCGGTGGCGAAGGCCAACGCGACGGTCTACGGACTCGCCGCCGCCGTCTGGACGAAGGACGTGTCGAAGGCGCATCGCATCGCGCGCTCCATCAAGGCCGGCACCGTCTGGGTCAACACGTACAACCTCTACGATCCCGCGCTGCCGTTCGGCGGCTTCAAGGAATCGGGCTTCGGCCGCGATCAGGGGAAGGACGCGCTGGAGAAGTACACGCAGACGAAAAGCGTGTGGGTGAATCTGTAGCGGTGGCGGGCGCCGCCTTCGAGGAGATCTGGAGTCGCGGCTGGTCGTGCTATCTGCGCGAAGAGTACGCCGAGGCGATCGCCTGTTTTCGAGAAGCGATCGCCATCGATCCCGAAAGCCACGCAGCTCATTACGCCCTGGCGTCGGCACTCTCCGATGATGGCGAGATGGAGGAAGCGGAGCTCGAGTTCCGCCGCACGCTCGCGCTGAGGGATTTTTCCCTCGCCTGGGCGGGACTGGCGTTGCTCTATTTGCGCGCCGGCAGGATCGAACTCGCGGAGCAGACGCACCTTGAAGCGATGCGGCTCAGGCCCGACAGCCGCGACCGGGTGGAGGCCTATGCCGATTATCTCTGGGATGTCGGGAGGGAAGAGGAATCGCGCGCTCAGTCCATGCGCGCGACTCAGCTGTATCCCGATTCGCGGCGCGACGTTCAGTGATGCCGTGGTATGGTGGCTCCACGTCGAGGAACCTTCCTCGCCCCTTCAGTCCGTCTGAACTAAGTCAGATTTTCTGGACTCACTCCTCTTAGCTTCCGATTCTCCCGTGACGCCCGACGTGTCTTTTTGCGTCGCGACCGGGAGAACGGCCGGCACGTTCCGGCCAGGAGCCTCAAATGAAATTGTACGTAGGAAATCTCTCCAAGCAGGTCACCGATGCGCAGCTCACCGACCTCGCCACGCCGTTTGGCGCGATCGTTTCGGCGAACGTCGCCACGGAGCGTTCGAGCGGTGAATCGAAGGGCTTCGGCTTCGTCGAGTTCAGCAATGCCGACGAAGCGCGCGCGGCGATCACCGGACTCGACGGCCGCGACGTGAACGGCCAGGCGCTCAAGGTCAACGAGGCCAAGCCGCGCAAAGACGCGCCGCAGCACTGATCGCATTCGAACCCGCGGGAGGACGGCCGGCCGCGGCCCGTCTTCCCACTGCAGCAAAAAGGAGATCCTCATGACGGCCTGGCTAACGATTGTCGCTGTTGGCGTTCTCGCATTTCTCTGCTGGAATCTCTATCGCCGCTTCGGATCCGATCGCATCGCCGCCCTTTGTGAGAAGCGCCGGCTCGGCTCGCGCATCGTCAGCCGCGGCGAATTCGTCGACGGCAACCGCCACGTGGCGGTCGCGCTTGCGCTGACCGGCGAGACGTTCTTCTACGAAAACGCCGAGGTGCAGGCATCGCTCGAGCTGCAGTGGGTCTCCGAGATCGAATACGACACGCAGCTCTCCACCGGGGCCACGGCCGCGGGCGGGAAAGTGCTGCGCCTCCGCTGCTACAGCCAGACCTTCGAGTTCGTGCTTCCGAACGACTCCGTGTCGCGCTGGCACATGATGCTGCCGCCGCGCCGCGCGCGAAATGCCGCGCCCGCGATGCCGGCGCCGGAGCTGGTCACGGCGGCGGTCGCATGACGGCCATCGGCACGATGCGCGTCACCGTCATCGACCGCGAACTGCGGCTGCGCGAGCGTCTGCACGAGCGCCTGACGCAGGCGGCGGCGATCCGCTGCACCGAGCACGGCCAGCCGGTCCTCGCCGTCACCATCCATGCGCGCGAGAACGGCTGGTTCGACTCGCGCTGGACGACCTGCTGCGAAAGCCTCGAACGACAGGCCGCGGCGATCGTCAAGGAGCGCTGTTGAACGACACCATCCAACGCATCGCGCTGCTCGGCAATCACCTGCCGCGCCAGTGCGGCATCGCCACCTTCACCACCGACCTGAGCGACGCGCTCTCCGCCGTCGGTCCCGATCTCGACTGCTTCGTCCTGGCGATGAACGACGGCCGCCATCAGCACGCCTATCCGGGCCGCGTCCGTTTCGAGCTGACCGACAGCGATGCCGGCGCCTACACCCGCGCCGCCGATTTCCTGAACGTCAACGCTGTCGACGTGATCTCCGTGCAGCACGAATACGGGATCTTCGGCGGCAAGGCGGGGAGCCATCTCCTGCCGCTCCTGCGCGAACTGCGCATGCCGATCATCACGACGCTCCACACGATCCTTGCCGCGCCGAACCTGCATCAGCGCCGCGTGATGGACGAGCTCACGGCGCTCTCCGACCGCCTCGTGGTCATGACCGCCGGCGGCGCCGACCTGCTGCGCGAAGTACACGGCGTCGACGAAGAAAAGATCGACATCATCCCGCACGGCATCCCGAACATCCCCTTCGCCGGCAGCAAGAACCGGCTCGGCGTGGAAGGGCGGCCGCTGATCCTCACCTTCGGCCTGCTGTCGCCGGACAAGGGGATCGAGAACGTGATCGAGGCGCTGCCGTCGATCCTCGCGCACTATCCGGACGTCGTCTACATCGTCCTCGGCGCGACGCATCCGCACATCATCGAGCGCCAGGGAGAGACGTACCGCCTCCTGCTCGAGGACCAGGCCAAACGCCTCGGCGTCGACGGCAGCGTGATCTTCCACAACCGCTTCGTCAGTCAATCCGAGCTGTCGGAGTTTCTCGCCGCGGCCGACATCTACATCACGCCGTATCTCAATCCCGAACAGATCACCTCCGGCACACTCGCGTACGCGCTCGGCGCCGGCAAGGCCGTGATCTCGACGCCGTATGCCTATGCGCGCGAGTTGCTCGCCGAAGGGCGCGGCATCCTCGTGCCGTGGAAAGATCCGTCGGCCATCGCGACCGAGATCGTCGGCCTGCTCGACGATCCGGAGAAACGGATGGAGCTGCGCCGCCGCGCCGCGGAGCATGGACGGGCGATGCTCTGGCCGTCCGTCGCGCATGCGTATCTGCGGACGTTCGAGCGCGCGCGCCGCGAGCATGCGCAGCGGGCGCGGACGGCGTTCCGCGCGCGCACGCTGGCGACGCGTCCGGCCGAACTGCCCGCCGTCAACCTCGATCATCTCGAGGTGATGACGGACGACACCGGCATGCTGCAGCACGCCAGCTTCAACGTGCCGCGTTACGAGGAAGGCTACTGCGTCGACGACAACGCGCGGGCGCTGCTGCTGATGACGCTCGTCGAAGAAGCGGGAACGAACGATCCGCGCCTCGTCCGCACGCTGGCGTCGCGCTATCTCGCGTTCGTCAGCCACGCGTTCAACCGGCCCGCGGGCCGCTTCCGCAACTTCATGTCGCATTCGCGGCAGTGGCTGGAAGAGCAGGGTTCCGAGGATAGTCACGGGCGTGCGTTGTGGGCGTTGGGGACAGTCGTCGGATGCTCCGCCGATCCGGGACGCCAGAGTCTTTCCGGCGCGCTCTTTCACGCGGCGCTGCCGGCAGTCTCGAACTTCAGCAGTCCGCGCGCGTGGGCCTTTGCGCTCCTCGGCATCGAGCAGTACCTGCACGCATTCGAAGGAGACCGCAACGTGCAGACCGCCGGCCGGCAGATCGCCGAACGGCTGCACGCGCTCTTCCGCCGCACGAACGAACCGGAGTGGCCGTGGTGCGAGAACCGCGTCACGTACTGCAACGCGCGGCTGCCGCAGGCGCTGATTGCCACCAGCGCGTGGACCGGCGACGAATCGATGGCCGCGACCGGCCTCCGTTCGCTCGAATGGCTCATGACGATCCAGCGGACGGCGGACGGATATTTCGCGCCGATCGGCACCGACGGCTTCTTCGAGCGCGGGATGAAAGCGGCGGCCTTCGATCAGCAACCGGTCGATGCCTGCGCCACCGTCTCCGCCTGCATGCACGCGTTCCGGGCGACAGGCGATCACCGCTGGAGCGAGCACGCTCGCCGCGCGTTCACCTGGTTCCTCGGACAGAACCAGTTGCAGCAGCCGCTCTACGACCCGCTGTCCGGCGGCTGCCGCGACGCGCTGCACATCGATCGCCTCAACGAAAATCAGGGAGCGGAATCGACGCTGTCGTTCCTCCTCTCGCTGATGGAGATGCACAAGGACGAAGTGCGCTGGAACGCGATGCAGATTCCGGTCTCCGAGCCCGCCGAGGTCGTGATGGCGATGAGCCCCGCGCGATGACGACCGTCGTAGCGTACGAAACGCTTTTTCAGCGCAGCGCGAAGAATCCGATTCTCACCGCGGCCGACTGGCCGTATCCGGTGCACACCGTGTTCAACGCCGGAGCGACGCTGCTGCAGGACGGCACGACGCTGCTGTTGTGCCGCGTCGAAGACCGCCGCGGACATTCGCACCTCTGCGCGGCGCGCTCCGTCGACGGCGTAAGCGGCTGGGTGGTCGATCGCGAGCCGACGCTGCTTCCCGATCCGGACAATCATCCCGAAGAGCTGTGGGGCATCGAGGATGCGCGCATCACGTTCGTCCCGGAGCTCGGCCGGTATGCCGTCACGTATACGGCATTCGGGAAGGGTGGACCCGGCGTCTCGATGGCATTGACCGACGATTTCGTCACGTTCGAGCGCTGCGGACTGGTGATGCAGCCCGATGACAAGGATGCGGCGCTGCTGCCGCGCCGCATCGACGGCATGTTCGCGCTCGTGCACCGGCCGATCGCCGATTCCGGCGCGCACGTCTGGATCTCGTACTCGCCCGATCTCCGCAGCTGGGGCGGTCACCGGATGATGCTGCAGGCCCGGCGCGGCTCGTGGTGGGACGCGAACAAGGTCGGCCTCTCGCCACCGCTGATCGAGACGGATCGCGGCTGGCTGATGCTCTACCACGGCGTGCGCCAGACCGCGGCCGGATGTCTCTATCGCCTCGGCGCCGCGCTGTTCGATCTCGCGCAACCCGACCGCCTGCTGCTGCGCGGCGACGACTGGATCTTCGGACCGGAAACGGTTTACGAGACCGAGGGCGACGTCCCGTACGTGACGTTTCCCTGCGGCACGACGCTCGGCCCCGATGGCGACACGCTGAACGTCTACTACGGCGCGGCCGATACGTGCGTGGCGCTGGCAACGGGGAGCGTGCGCGGGATCCTGAAGTGGCTCGACGGCCAGGGGCACGCGTAGAACGACAGGCGTATCGTGGTCTCGATGCCGCGGCCTCGCCTGCTGTCGACCATTCGCCTCACGCTCTCCGCGTTCCGGAAACACAACGCGTCGCGTTTCGGCGCGGCACTGGCGTTCTACATCGTCTTCACGATCGCGCCGATTCTGCTGATCGCCATCGGCGTCGCCGGCACGTTGTTCGGAAAGCCGCGGGCGGAAGCGGCGGTCGTCGACCGTCTCGCAGCCAGCTTCGGGACCGCGACCGGTAGCGCGATCGCGACGATGATGAAAGACGCCGCGCCGCGGCGCGCCGGCTGGCTGGCCACCACGCTCGGGTTCACGACGCTGCTGTTCGGACTGATGGGCATCTACCGTCAGATCGACGACGCGCTGCGGACGATCTGGCGCGAGAAAGCCGAGAAACACCGCACGATCGAGAAGCGCCTCGCCTCGATGCTGCTCGTCATCGCCACCGGCGTGGTGGTGATGCTCTCCGTCATCGCCGATGCCGCGATCGCGCTCGCGTGGAAGTTCGCCGCGGCGCGTCTGCCCGGCGGCGAATGGTTATGGCACGCCGCGCAGCTAATCGTGTCGACGCTCGTTCTGACGCTGTTGTTCGCCGCGCTCTTCCGCTACCTCGCCCAGGTGCATGTGACCTGGCGCGAGGTACGCCTCGGTGCGGCCGTCACGGCGGTCCTGTTCGTGCTCGGCAAGTTCGCGCTCGGCATCTACCTCGGCAAGGCGGCCGTCGGCTCCGCCTACGGCGCGGCCGGATCGATCGTCGTCGTGCTGCTCTGGTCGTACTGGTCGGCGCAGATCTTTTTCTTCGGGCTCGAGTTCACCCACGTCTACGCGACGAGCGACGGAGCCGCGTAGCGGCGCGGCAGGATCACGCGGAACGTCGAACCGCGGCCGGCCTCGGTGGCCAGTTCGAGTCCGGCATCGAGCAGCTCGCACAACCGCTTGACGATCGTCAGGCCGACGCCTTCGCCCGCCTGCTGTTCTTGCGGCAATGCGTCGGATGCAGAGAGGAGCGTAGTCGCGGGAGCGATGCCGCGACGCCGGTCGGTGCTCGTTTCCGTCGTCTGGTCCGCGAGGTACGTCGCGTCGTGCAGCTCCTGCGCGAACGGCGCGGCGACGTTCTCGTCGATGCCCGGGCCGGTGTCCTGCACCGAAAAAGTCCAGCGGTCGGTATCGCGTCCGCGATCCTCACCCCACGTTACGCGGACGCCGCCGCGCCGCGTGTACTTCAGCGCATTGAGCAGCAGGTTCTGCAGGATGCGCACGACCTTCGCCTTGTCGCCCTCCACCGGCAGCGTGTCCGGCCCTTCCATCTTCAGGAACAGCCCGCGTGACGCGGCTGCGGCCTGCGAGGCCGCACAGAAATCGCGCAGCAGCACGGCGGCATCGAACCGCGTGAGCGTCCGCTGTTCGTGTCCCGCTTCCAGCCGGGCGAGACTGAGCAGGTCGTTCAGCATCTCGTGCAGCGAAGCGACGCTCGTGTTGAGCATCTCCGCGACTTCGGCACGCATCGGATCCCACATCTCCGAGCGACTGCTCTCCAGCAGCGTGGTCGCCCCTTTCACCACGGTGACGCTCCCGCGCAGATCGTGCGCGGCGTTGCGCCACGCCTCGGCGCGCGCGAGCTCCACCGCCCGCAGCGCGGCGAGCGCCTGCTCGAGATCGTGAACGTGTCCGGCCGATTCGGTCTGGTGCAGGCGCCAGTACTGCGTGGCGCTTTCGGCGACGCCGTCCGCGCAGAGCCGCAGCCACGCCCGGCGCGCCGTCGGCATCACGTCGGGCTCGAGATCCGGATGAGCGGCGGCATACCGCTCCAGCTCCTCCGCGACGCTGATCTGCAGGTTGCCCCATTCGCGGACGAGCTCGCGCAGCTGATAGCCCTGCTGCCAGCGCTGCAGGCCGTGGTCGCAGACCTTCGCCGTCCGCGTCGGCGAACCGGCGTCATCCTGCTCGGCCGGCCAGTCGCGGATCGTGTGCGCGAGGCAGTCGAGCAGGGCGGGGATGTGGTCGTTGAACTGCGCACGCGAGAGGGATGACTCGACGCCGCCCGACGCGGCCGCATCGCCGGACTTTCGCCACGCATCGAGAATCGCATCGCGCCGCTCCAGCAGCTCCGAGGCGAGAGCATCCAACTGCGCGGCGGCGGTGGGAATGGCGATGGCTGTGGACATCAGGTTCTCCTTTGTGGTCATCAGAACGGCACGATCAGCGTCACGCCGATCGTCCGGTACGAGTAGCGCGGCGATGTGGCGAAACCTGCCGAGCGGTTGTACGACGCGTGTACCGCGAGGCGGATGTTTTTGCGGACCGTTCCTTCCGCGCGCAGCTCGGCGAGCTTCGTCGTCTGCCAGGCCTTGCGGTCGATCTCTTCCCGTCCGGCTGCGATGGTCGCCGACCAGACGAATCCCGCGTATTGCTTTCTCATGGCCAGCCCGCCCTGCCACTCGCGATAGCGTTCGGGATTGAAATACGCATCGCCCGCGTCGAGCTGGTTCGAGTGATATTGCCGCCAGCGCAGTTGGGCGCTGATGCCTTGCTCCGGAACGAGCAGCCAGATCAGCCGCCCTCGCAGATGAACGCGCTGGTTGCCGTCGGTGAAGCGCTGAATGCCGGCCAGTCCGATCGCGGTAAAACGCTCGCTCACGTCGCGCTCGATGCTGGCGCCGCCGAACGTGTACGAGGTGGCGCTCTCCAGCGCGCGCCGCGTCTCCACGAGATCGCTCGACGCGAGGAGCTCGATGCCGGTGCGTTTCGCCGGCCGCAGGCTCCAGGTGGCGTCGCCGATCAGACGCGTTCGCCCTGACACCCGCACGACGCCTCCCTCGGCGATGGTGCCGGCCAGCGTTTCGCGGCGCTGGTCACGCCAGAGGAAGAACACGGCCGGAGCATCGGTGCTCCATTCGGACCGCGAGTAACGCGTCGTCTGCGCGGCGACGCCGGCGTAACGGTACGGCGACTGGTAGTCGAACAACGCACCGCCGCGCAGTCGCAGCGATTCGAATCGATCCGAATCGCGGGTGACATTGACGTCGCCAAGGACGGCCGTCTGCGACTGCGCAGCGGCGGCGATGAGGATCGCGAAGAGCGCTGCAATGAAGACGCGAGTCCTCATCGGGCGCCCCACGATTTTCGCAGCCCGAGGAGCTCCGAGGCGTAGCCCGCGGCGCTGACCGGCTGCAGGACGAGGCTGTAAGCGAAGGTGTAGAGCAGGAAGCCGGCGATGTTGCGGCGCACGCGCAATCCCTGCGCGTCGAACATCCCGACGCTGATCCGGTACATCAGAAGATTCATCAGCAGCGCCATCGGCAGGAGCGCCAGCGTCATCGGACCGGCGATCCAGAAGATGCCGAAAAGCGCCAGCACGACTCCCGGCAGAAACGCCGCCGTGTACGCGAAGTCGAGCCATGGAAAAAGCAGGTTCCAGAAGACGAAGAACGTCGACATGCGCGGAGCGAGGAGAATGCGCGGATGGCGGCGGAACGCCTCCAGCATGCCGCGCGCCCAGCGACGGCGTTGGCCCACGAACCCCTTCAGCTCATCCGGCGCGTTCGTGAAGCAGCACGCATCCTCGGCGTAGCCCACGCGCCAGCCGCGCGCCAGCATCGCCCACGTCAGCACGATGTCTTCGCCGACGCACTCGACCCAGCCTCCGACCTCCTCGAGCGCGCCGCGGTCGTAAACCGAAAACGCTCCCTGCGCCACCAGCGTGCCGTGAAAGAACGACTGCATCCGCTTGATGGCGGCGATGCCGTGGAAGTAATCCCACTCCTGCGCCTTCGTGATCCAGCTGTCGCGGGAGTTCCGCACCAGCATCGTGCCGGCGACGGCGCGGGTGCCGGGAGGATCGCTCAGGTAGCGCTCGATGAGATTGCGCAACGCGTTTTTGTAAAGGTAGGAGTCTGCGTCGAGCGTGATGATCAGGTCGAAGCGCGCCGCCGCGAGCCCGCGATTCAACGCCGCCGACTTGGCCAGGTTCGTCGTCTGCCGCAGCAGCCGCAGCCAGGGAAAGTTCAGCGACTCGACGAGAGTGGCCGTCGCGTCGGCGGAGCCGTCGTCGATGACGATCGTCTCCATCTCACCCGGATAGTTCTGAAGCTCCACCGATCGCAGCGTCTCGAGGATCGAGTCCTGTTCGTTGTACGCGGCGATGAGGATGGTGATGGCGGGATAGTGGTCCCATCGGTGCCGGCGCGGACGCCGGTCGAGCAGGAGGCTGACGGCGAGGAACGCATTCATGAGTCCGGGAACGAGCGCGATCCCGCCCGCGATGAGGAGCGCCAGCGGCCAGTTCGTCAGCCGGGCGAGGTCGCGCATCCACGGCAGCGCGATCCAGATCGTCAGGAGCAGCCAGACGGAGCTCAGGAACAGCGCCAGGGTGAATTTGCCCCGGACGCGGACATAGGAGTATTTGCGCGGGCCCGCGCCATTGACCGAAGCCAGCGGCGGGGCAAACGAGGCAGGACGATCACCCGGACGCGCTTTGCGGACGGGGGTCAAAAAGACCTTTTGGATGATTTAGGCACTGCAAGCAATTGAATGCAGCCCGCTTGCCAATTTGGCAATAATTCGTCAGTTATTTGCCGAATTGGAGGGGCGAATCCCGGCCGGGTTGGAGAACCCGCCCCACATCACTGGTAGATCGTGTGGCACTGCACGTCCGGCAGGCGCTCGCGGGTCTTTCGCAGGATGCCTTTTGCCGGCATCGAATCGCGGGGGACCATCGCGTCGGGCGGGCGCACCTCGCCGTTCACGTGTTGCTCGAACGATCCGATGAGCACGTCCGCCGGCTCGATGGGGCGGTCGGGCGAGATTGCGGACGTCTCATCCTTCGCCACGTCGAATGTCGCGTAGCCGATCCAGCGCGCATGGCGCTCGCTCACCGGCTGCCGGAACGCAATGTGTTCCGTGCCGTGGCCGCCGATGAGCAGGCAGCGGACGTCCTGCGCCAACATCCACGGGATCGCGGCCCAGCCGCGGCAATCCGGGGCCGGCGGCTCGAGGCCGGAGCCGCAAAGCGGATGGCCTGCTTCCCCGCCGATCACGTAGTGGCCGAGGAGCAGCTTGCCGATGCCGATCGACTTCGTCTCCTTCGCCGCGAACGTCAGCGGCATCCAGAACAGCGCCACATCGTGATCGCTCCAGAGCGTCAGCCGCACCACGCGCGGCGCGTCGCTCGTATTCGTCACGGTCGCGATCGTGTCGTACTTCTGGTCCGGCGACACGTCGAAGCGCCGCATCAGCAGCGATCGCGTGGGCGCTGCCGAAAGTCCCGCGGCGAGGAGTGCGGTCACGAGGAGGTTGTGCATTAATATGAGCCGCATGAAGAAGAAATCAATTGTAGTTTCAATCGCCATTCTGTCTCTGGCGCTCTTCGGTTGCCCGCCGAAGGGGAGCGAGCAGACGGGGACGGCCACGACCAGCGCCGGCGGGGGAGAGATCCTCGTCGGTGAGTACGGCTCGCTGACCGGACCGCAGGCCACGTTCGGGCAGTCGACGCACAACGGCATCATGATGGCGGTCGACGAAGTCAACGCCGCGGGCGGAGTCAACGGCCGCAAGATCAAGGTGCTGACCGAGGACGATCAGTCGAAGCAGGAAGAAGCGGCGAACGCGGTGACGAAGCTCATCTCGCAGCAGAACGTCGTCGCGGTGCTCGGCGAAGTCGCCTCCTCCGCATCGATGGCCGCCGGTCCGATCTGCCAGGCCAACAAGACGCCGATGATCACCCCTTCGTCGACCAACGAAAAAGTCACGAAGATCGGCGACTACATCTTCCGCATGTGCTTCATCGACAACTACCAGGGTCCGGTCATGGCGAACTTCGCCCTGCAGGACCTCGGGTCGAAGCGCGGCGCGATCCTCACCGACGTGAAGAACGACTACTCCACCGGCCTCACCGCCGTCATCGAGGAGACGTACCAGAAGGCCGGCATCCCGATCGTCGCGAAGCAGAGCTACTCGAACGGCGACAGCGACTTCCGCGCGCAGCTCACCTCCGTGAAAGCGGCGAGCCCGGACGTCATCTTCATCCCCGGCTACTACACCGACGTAGGCCAGATCGTCAGCCAGGCCCGCGACCTCGGCATCACCGTGCCGTTCGTCGGCGGCGACGGCTGGGAATCGCCGAAGCTCCTCGAGATCGGCGGCAAGGCCCTCAACGGCTGCTTCTACGCCAACCACTATTTCTATGGTGATCCGGCGCCGCAGGTGCACGAGTTCGTCGAGAAGTACCGCGGCCGCTACGGCCAGACGCCCGACGCGCTCGCGGCCCTCGGCTACGACGCCGCGCACGTGCTCGCCGATTCACTCAAGCGCGCCAAGTCGCCGAAGGGCTCCGACCTGCGCGACGCCATCGCCGCGACGAAGGGCCTGACCGGCGTGACCGGTCTGATCACCCTCGGTCCGGACCGCAATCCGATCAACAAGAAGATCGTCATCGAAGAGGTCAAGAACGGCCAGCTCACGCTGCGCAAGACGATCGATCCGAACACGGGCGCCGCTCCGGCAGCCACCGGTACTCATTAGCAACCGTCACTGACATTTCTCTTGCAAAGCAACGGTCCGGCGAGTAGTTTTCGCCGGACTTTCGCTTTTGTTCGGCCTGCATGCAGACCCTTCTACAGAATCTGCTCAATGGAATTGCCTCCGGATCGATCTACGCCCTGATCGCTCTCGGCTACACGATGGTGTACGGCATCCTGAAGCTGATCAACTTCGCGCACGGCGACGTCTTCATGCTCGGCTCCTTCGTCGGCTACTACGCCGGCGGTTACTTCGCGCGACACGCCCAAAGCGGCCAGATGGCCTTCGGCTATGCCGCCATCGTCATGCTGCTGGCGATGGTCGTCTGCGGCCTCTTCGGCTACCTCAACGAGCGGATCGCCTACCGCCCGCTGCGCAACGCGCCGCGCATCGCCTCGCTCATCACCGCGATCGGCGTCTCGTTCTTCCTCGAGTACGGCGGACAGTTCGTCTTCGGTCCCGATCCGAAGTTCTTCCCGACGCTCGTGGAGAAACACCTCATCCACTTCGCCGGCGTGACCACGACCAACTACCAGCTCATCGTCCTCGGCGTGGCCATCATCTTCATGGCGCTGCTGCAGTTCATCATCTACGGGACGAAGTTCGGCCGCGCCATGCGCGCCGTCTCGTTCAACTTCGAGACCGCGTCGCTGATGGGCATCCCGACCGATCGCGTGATCTCGATGACGTTCGTGATCGGCTCGATGCTCGCGGCCGTCGCCGGCATCCTCTACGGCCTGGCGTATCCGAAGATCGATCCGCTGATGGGCATCATGCCGGGACTCAAGGCCTTCGTCGCCGCGGTCCTCGGCGGCATCGGCAACGTGCCGGGCGCGGTGATCGGCGGCCTGATCATCGGCATCATCGAAGCCTTCGTCGGCGGCAGCTCGTTTTCCAACTATCGCGACGCGATCGCCTTCGTGATCCTGATCGTGATCCTTTTGTTCCGGCCGAGCGGACTGTTCGGGAAATACCAGGCGGAAAAGGTCTGACACGCCGATGAAAGCCATGCCCTGGTGGCTCCGCGATCTGATCTATCTCACCGGTTTCGTCGCGGTGCTCATCGGGATGAACTACGGGCTCGACGCGCTCCCCATCGGCGGCATGGCGTACTACAACCGGATCATCGTGCTGATGGGCGTGAACATCACGCTGGCGGTCTCGCTCAACATCATCAACGGCCACGCCGGCCAGTTCTCGCTCGGCCACGCCGGCTTCATGGCCATCGGCGCATACTTTGCGGCATTCCTCAGCGTCACCTATTTCTCGCCGTACATCGACAAGCTGCCGGCCGATTCGTCGCAGCAGTGGATCGCGCAGAACGCGGCGCTGCTGATCGCCGTCCTCGCCGGCGGCGCGCTCGCCGCGATCGCCGGCTATCTCGTCGGACTTCCTTCGCTGCGGCTGCGCGGCGATTACCTCGCCATCGTCACCCTCGGCTTCGGCGAGATCATCCGCGTGCTGATCCTCAACATCGACCAGATCGGCGCCGCGCGCGGACTCTCCGGCATCGCCAAGTGGTCGAACTTCTTCTGGGTCTACCTCCTCGTCGGCATCACCATCCTCGTCTCGTGGCGCCTCGTGAACTCCTCCGTCGGCCGCGCGTTCCTGGCCATCCGCGAGGACCAGATCGCCGCCGAAGCGATGGGCGTCGACACCACGAAGTACAAGGTCAAAGCGTTCGTCATCGGCTCGTTCTTCGCCGGCGCGGCGGGGGCGCTCTACGCGCACTACATGATGTATCTCAACCCGACGATGTTCACGTTCATGAAGTCGTTCGAGGTCGTCGTCATGGTCGTCCTCGGCGGCCTCGGGTCGATCTCCGGCAGCGTCGTCGCCGCGATCATCCTCACGTTCCTGCCCGAAGGTCTGCGCGTGGCGAAAGACTTCATGCCCGGACCGCTAGCCGGGAAAGATCCGCGCATGGTCATCTACTCGATCATGCTCATCGTGCTGATGCTCACCCGTCCGCAGGGACTCCTCGGCCGCCGCGAGTTGTGGCAGGTGCTGACGCGCCGCAAAGACACGCCGAAGGGTCCGAAATCCGACGAGAAAGCGGGGCCGCCGGTCCAGTGATGAACGACAGCGCTCCGATCCTGCAGGCCAAGGCCGTCACCATCCGCTTCGGCGGACTGACCGCGGTGTCGGATTTCAACCTCGAGATCCGTCCGCACGAGCTCCTCGGACTCATCGGCCCGAACGGCGCCGGCAAGACGACGGTCTTCAACATGCTGACCGGCGTCTATCAACCGACCGAAGGGGCGATCACCATCGCCGGCCAGGCGACGGGCGAGATGAAGCCGTACGAGATCACGGCCCTCGGCGTCGCGCGTACGTTTCAGAACATCCGCCTCTTCAAAGAGCTGACGGTGCTCGACAACGTGAAGATCGGCGGCCACATCCACTACAAATACTCCGGCACCTCGGCGGTGCTGCACACGAACCGCTTTCACGATGCGGAAGATCGCGCTGAAGAGGACGCGCTCAAGCTGCTCGACATCTTCGATCTGCGCGATCGCGCCGAGGGCTACGCGAAGAACCTGCCGTACGGCGACCAGCGGCGGCTCGAGATCGCGCGCGCGCTCGCCGCGAGGCCGAAACTGCTGCTGCTCGACGAGCCGGCCGCGGGCCTCAACGACAGCGAGACGCGCGCGCTGATGGAGACGATCCACGACATCCGCGACCGCTTCGACATCGCGATTCTTCTCATCGAGCACAACATGGAACTGGTGATGGGCATCTGCGAGCGGATCATCGTGCTGAATTTCGGCAAGACGATCGCGCAGGGGACGCCGGCGGAAGTGCGCGCCAATCCGGTCGTCGTCGAGGCCTACCTCGGCGAGCCGGCGGAGGCACTCGAAGCATGAGCGCGCTCCTCCGCGTCGACAACCTCGAGGTCTGCTACGGCCAGATCACCGCGCTGCACGGCATCAGCCTCGAGGTGGCGAAAGGGGAGATCGTCACGCTCATCGGCGCGAACGGCGCGGGCAAGACGACGACGCTGCGCACGATCTCCGGGCTGCTCAAGCCGCGCGCCGGCGACGTGCAGTACGACGGCGCGTCGATCGCCGGCCACAAGCCGCACACCATCACCGCGATGGGCATCTCGCATGTGCCCGAGGGGCGCGGCATCTTCGCGAACCTCACGGTGCAGGACAACCTCGAGCTCGGCGCGTACCTGCGCAAGGACAAGATCAAGCAGTCGGAGTACGACCGCATCTTCGCGCTCTTCCCGGTGCTGAAAGACCGGATCAAGCAGAACTCCGGGACGCTCTCCGGTGGCGAGCAGCAGATGCTGGCCATCTCCCGCGCGCTGATGTCGAAGCCGCAGGTGCTGCTGCTCGACGAGCCGTCCCTCGGCCTCGCCCCGCAGATGGTGCAGACGATCTTCCGCGTCATCCGCGAGATCAACGCCGAGGGAACGACGATCCTCCTCGTCGAACAGAACGCCCACATGGCCCTCGTCACCGCCCATCGCGGCTACGTGATGGAGACGGGCCGCATCGTGCTCGCCGACGAGACGAAGGCGCTGCTCGCCTCGGACCGGATCAAGAAGGCCTACCTCGGCGGATAGCTCAACAGCTCGACCCCCAAGGTTGCACTTTTCTTGCAGAGTACGCCTCCCGACACAAGGAGGTTGCATGCATCGATTTCCATTGATCATTGCCGTTGCTCTGCTCGCCGCGCTGCCTATCGTCGCGGCGCAGCCGAACACCGACACGCTCGTTCAGGCGCAGGCCGTATTGCACTCCGCCGAGCAGGCGGGGGCGCGGAGCTACGCGACGTCGCTGTACGACGAGGCGTCGTATCGCATCGGATTCGCGCAGGAGAACCTGAACTCGACGAAGAGCAACGTGCGCGAACAGGCGCAGATGCGCGCCATCGAAGGGCTGTGGGCCGCGCGCGCCGCGCTGGCGAAAGCGAACTGGATCGGCACGAACGAAGCGATCCGCAACCTGCAGAGCGACATCCGCCGCCTCGGCGGGACGACCGACGTCTCGCTGACCGACGAGCCGGCAACGCTCGCGCTCAATCGCGGCACGACGTCGAAAGAACGGATCGCGTTCGCGCAGGCGGCCATCGATCAGGCCAAGGCCGCAGGCGGCGCGCAGATCGCGCCCGATGATCTCGACACCGCGCAGAAGAACCTCGACTCCGCGCGCAAGGTGACGAAGGCCGGCGGCACGAACGACGCGGCCGATTACCTCGCGTACACCGCGGAGATGATGGCGCGCCGCGCGTACTACCTGGCGCGCTCGAACGAGGCGACGAAGCAGGTCACGCCGATGCAGCTCACGCGTACGCAGCTGGCGCAGGCGCAGAGCGAGCGCCAGGCCGCGGTCGAGCGCGCGCAGCGCGAGGCGGCGGAGCGGCAGAGCGCCGACCTGCAGCGCCAGCTCGCGGCCGAGACCTCGAACCGGCAGGCGCAGCAGGCGGAGCTCGATCAGCTTCGCGCGCAGATCGCCGACACCGAGCGCGCGCAGCAGGCGCGCATCGAAGCCGACCGCGCCGCGCGCGCGGCGGCGGAGCAGGCGCTGCGTGAAAGCTACGGCCGCTACGAGACGGCCATCATCTCCGGCACGCCGACCGACGTCGAAACGCTGCGGCGCCAGGTCGAAGACCAGCAGCTCACGCTCCGTGCGATTCAGGATCGCGAACGGTTGAACGAACAGCAGATGGGCGCCGAGATCGAAGGGTTGCGCGGCGATCTGTCGAAGGCGCAGCAGCAGGGCGGCATCGACGCGCAGCTGCTGGCGCAGCGCCAGGCGGAGCTGCAGCAGCGCCAGGGCGAGCTCGAGGCGATGCGCAAGCAGCGCGAGGACGATGCGCAGCGGCTGATCACCTTGCAGCAGCAGCATGCGAACGCCATCGCCGAGGCGCAGCAGAAACGCCAGGCCGCGGAGGCGCAGGCGCAGGCGATGAAGGAGCAGGCCGAGGCGGCGACGAAGGCGGCGCAGCAGGCGCAGGCCGCCGCGGAGCAGGCGCGCGCGCAGGCCGAGCAGTCGAAGCAGCAGGCCGCGGCGACGCAGGCGGAGCTCGACCGGACGAAGCAGCAGCTCGCCGAGCGCGACGCCGAAGCGCGGCGGATGCGGATGGAGAGCGAGCTCGCGCGGCTCGCGTCGACGCACAGCGACAAGCGCGGCTTCGTCGTCGCGTTGTCGGGCGGACTCCTCTTCGACACCGGCAAGAACACGCTGAAGGCCGGCGCGAAGTCGACGCTGACGAAGATCGCCGAGCAGCTGAAATCGAATCCCGACGCGAAGATCTCGGTCGAAGGCCACACCGACAGCGTCGGCACCGCGGAGAAGAATCAGGAGCTCTCGCAGAAGCGCGCCGATGCGGTGCGCGACTTCCTCGTCGGGGCCGGCGTCCCGGCCGATCGCGTCACGGCGAGCGGCAAGGGTGAGACCGAGCCAATCGCCACGAACAAAACCGCCGCGGGACGCCAGCAGAACCGACGGGTGGAGCTGGTGATTACGCAGTAGTTAGTAGTTGGTAGTTAGTAGTTGGTTGTTAGAAGCCCGCCAGACTTCAGACCAACTACTAACTACGCCTCTCGATATACCCCTTCCACTCCCTCATCTTCCCGTCGTACGCCTCCTGGCTCATGCCGGCGATCGCCTGATCGCCGGCAGGGGAGAGCGCGACGAACGTGTAACTGACCTCGACGCGTGTCGACGTCGCGCCGGCTGCATCGCACGCGACGTCGACGCGCACCACGAGGTCGTTCCCCTCCACGCGGTAGTACGTCACGCGATGCTGTTCGCGATCGAGCCGCGCGATCACCCACACCGCTTCGCTCGCGACCGTGCCGCCCGCGCGGAAGACCTGTCCTTCGCGCCAGCCATCGACCGGATGCACGTTCTCGAACGTCCAGCCCGGAGCCCAGGCGAGCTCGCCCGCGGGCGAGAAGAGGGGGAAGGCGGTCTCGATCGGTTCGTCGAGCGCAAAGCTGCCCATCAGTCGGATGTTGCTGGCCATCATTTCCTCCAAAAAGAAAAACGCCCGCGGGCGTCATTGCCCACGGGCGCGAAAAAGGCAAGTTAGGTTCGCCGCCGATCTTTGTCAACCCCTAACTTTTCTCATCAGGCCACGTCTATCCCTTCAACGATTGGACGGAGGACGAAACATGAAGCGAATCATTTTCGGCGCGGCCTCGCTGCTTGCACTCGCGGTCATGCCGCTGGCGGCGAGCAGCTATCACCATCACAGCAGCGATGACACCCACGACGTCAGCATCTCGGTCGATTCCGATGACGACGGCGTGGTCAACGACTGCAGCCAGATCAAGGTCACGTACGCCGGCGAGCCCGCCGTGCGCGCGGAGGAGAACCTTCCCGCCGCGAATCTCTCGCGCCTGCGCGTCAACGCGAAGCGGCATGGCGGCGTGCGCGTCAGCGGCTGGGACCAGAGCGGCTGGAGCGTGAAGGCCTGCAAGGCGGCGGCGAGCGCCACGGCGCTCAGCGACATCCACGTAAGCCTGAGCGGCGACACGCTGTCGGCCGACACGCCGGGCGACGACTCGTACGTCTACTTCATCATCCGTTCGCCGCGCAACGCGACGCTCGACGTCGATTCGACGAACGGCCCGATCGGCCTCTACGACGTGAACGGCACGCTCAAGCTGCACGCGGAGAACGGTCCGGTATCGGTGAAGAAGTCGAGCGGCACGATCGACGCGTCGACGGTGAACGGCCCGATCTCGTTCGCCGGTGCCGGCCGCGGCACGGTGAAGCTCTCCGCGCAGAACGGCCCGATCTCGCTGAAGCTCGACGGCAGCAGCTGGGACGGCTCGCTCGACGCCTCGACGCAGAACGGTCCGCTCTCGCTCAAGATCCCGCACGACTACCGCTCCGGCGTCGTCGCCGAAGCGCGCGGACACGGCCCCGTCTCCTGCCGCGCCGACTTGTGCGGCGGCGCGAAGCGGACGTTCGACGACGACGAAAACCGCCGCATCGAGCTCGGCTCGGGACCGGCGGTGGTGCACGTGTCGACGAATAACGGGCCGTTGTCGATTAAAGAACGGTAGTTCGTCGGACAGCGGGTGGCGGACAGCGGACAGCAGGAGCTCCCGCTGTCCGCTGTCTGCTGTCCGCTGTCTCAGTTACACTTGGGCGCCCGATGCCGGACTCTGCGACGCCCAACGCGAACGCCCCGCGCCGCCTTCTGGCGATCCTCGGCGTCGGCTTCGGGATCGCCGTCACCATCGGCAACGTCATCGGCGCCGGCATCCTCCGCACCCCGGGCGAGATCGCGGCGCACCTTCCCACCGTCTTTCCCTACCTCGCCGTCTGGGTCATCGGCGGCCTCTACGCGCTCCTCGGCGCGAACGCGATCGCGGAGCTGGCCACGACCGTCCCCCGCTCCGGCGGCCAGTACGTCTTCGTCCGCCACGCCCTCGGCGACTACGCCGGCTTCATCGTCGGCTGGAGCGACTGGCTCTCCACCTGCGGCACCACCGCGCTCGTCGCCATCACCATCGGCGAGTACGCGCTGATCTACCTGCCGGCCATGCGCGCGTACGAGGTGATCGCGCTGCTGACCATCGGCCTCCTGACGCTCGTGCAGTGGCTCGGCGTCCGCTGGGGCGGCGCGGCGCAGAACGTCACCAGCGCGCTGAAGGCCGTCGTGCTGATCGCCCTGATCGCCGCCTGCTTCCACCTCGGCGGACGGCCGCCGTTCCACAACTCCTTCGTGACGGATGGCGATGCGTCGTTCTTCGTCGCTTTCATGCTGTCGCTTGCGGCGGTGATCTACACGTATGACGGCTGGACCGGCGTCATCTACTTTTCGGAAGAGGTGCGCAATCCGGCGCGCGACATCCCGCGCGCGATGTTCGCCGGCGTCGGCCTGGTGATCGCGATCTACCTGCTGATCAACGTCGCGTTTCTGCGCGTGGTGCCGCTCGGCTCGATCGCGGGGCAGAAGCTCGCGGCCGCGGTCGTCGCGCAGCACATCTTCGGCGCGTATGCCGATCCGATCCTCCGCTCGCTCTTCATCATCTCGCTGCTCAGCGCGGTCAACTCGAACGTGCTGATGGCGCCGCGCGTGTTGTTCGCCATGGCCAGCGACGGCCTCTTCTGGCGCGGCGCGCGCGAGGTGAACGAGGGGGGCACGCCCGACGTCGCGCTGATGATCAGCAGCATCATCTCCGCTCTCTTCGTCCTCACCGGCACGTTCGAGACGGTGATCGCGAAGCTGTCGTTTTTCTTCGTGGCCAATTACACGCTGTCGTTCGTTTCGCTCTTCGTGCTGCGGCGCCGCGAAAATGGTTCGCCACACACCGGCTACCGCGCGTGGGGACATCCGTACACCACCGCGCTCGCGCTCGTCGCCTCGGTCGCGTTCCTCCTCGCGGCGATGGCCAGCGACACGCGGAATAGCGTCTACACCGTGATCCTTCTGGCGCTGAGTTATCCCATTTACCGAGTGATGAGACGCAGATGACCTGGTCCTTCGATTCGCGGCTCGAGCATGCGTCGACGATTCCGTCGCGCTTCTACTTCGATCCCGCCGTGCTGCAGCAGGAGCTGCGCGACGTCTTCGGCGCGACGTGGCAGCTCGCCGGCCGCGCGGAGCAGGTGCGCGAGCCGGGACAGTTCTTCACCACGACCATCGGCGCCGAGCCGGTGCTGATCGTCCGCGGCAGCGACGGCGTGCTGCGCGCGATGTCGAACGTCTGCCGCCACCGCGCCGGCCCGGTGGCGAAAGGGGAGGGGAAGCGTCCCGTCCTGCAGTGCGGCTATCACGGCTGGACGTACAACCTCGACGGCACGCTCTTCCGCACGCCGGAGTTCGACGGCGTTCAGGACTTCGCGAAGCCCTGCCTGCCGCAGTTCCGCATCGAGGAGTGGAGCGATCTTCTCTTCGTCTCGATCTCGCCTGCGGTCCCGCCGCTCCCCGACGTCCTCGGCGGCATCACGCGCCACGACTTCCGCGGCTACCGCCTCGCCGCGCGGAAGGATTGGGAGCTCGACTGCAACTGGAAGGTCTACGTCGACAACTACCTCGAGGGCTATCACATCCCCATCGTCCACCCGTCGCTCTTCCGCGAGATCGATTACCCGAATTACCGGACGGAGACGAAGCCGTGGTACTCGATCCAGCACGCGCCGCTCAAGCGCGCCGAGCGTATTCGCGGCGATGAGGTCAGCTACTACTGGGTCTATCCGAACCTCATGCTGAACGTCTATCCCGACAATTTCTCCACGAACCTGATCCTGCCGCTGGGCCACGGCCGTACGGTGACCGTGTTCGAGTGGTACTTCCGCGATCCCGATCACGCGCAGCAGCAGATCGGCGAGACGATCTCGTTCAGCGACGAGATCCAGCTCGAGGACATCGAGATCTGCGAGGCCGTGCAGCGCGGCCTCGCCTCCGCGACGTACGACTCCGGCCGCTATTCACCGCAGCGCGAGAACGGCGTGCATCACTTTCACGGGTTGTACGCGGCGGCGATGGGCCTCACCTTCGCGTAAACCGGACACCACTCCTCGTGCGCGCCCGGCAGGTAGCCGATGCTCAGCAGGAACGACGACGTGATCTCGCCGCCGGTGAAGACGAAGGTCTTTTTGAACAGCTTCACCCACTCCTCTTTCGTGCGCGGGTGATGGTCGTCGAGCCACTGCTCGAAGGAGCCGAGTGCGCGGATGCGCTTCGCGTTCTCGATCGCGGCGTCGACTTTCAGGCGGTTGCGGATGATGCCTTCGTCGTTGAGCAGCCGCTGCCGATCGCGCTCGCCGAAGCGCGCCACGCGCGCGAGCTCGAAGCCGCGGAACGCCTCGCGAAACGCTTCGCGCTTCTTCAGGATCGTGAGCCAGGAGAGGCCGGCCTGATTGATCTCGAGGACCAGCCGCTCGAACAGTGCGTCGTCGCCGGAGATAGGGAAGCCGTACTCGCGATCGTGATACGGACCGTGAAACGGGTGGCCGGGAGCGATGTCGCAGTAGCTCATCGCGCCGCGTCGGCCGCCGCCATCGTGGTCATCATCAGCGCCGCGTGCGTCTGGTTCATCATCTGCTGATACTGCAGCATCAGCATGTCGAGTTGCCGCGCGTTGTTCCCCATCTTGACCTGCAGCTGGTGGACGACCTCGTGATGCAGCTGTTCGCGAAGCTTCTTCAGATCGGCGGAGCCGGGACTCTTTTTCGCGTCCTCGATCGGGTTCCGCGCGAGGGTCAGCAGCCGCATCATCTCCTTCGACAACGGCGGCCCCATGCGCTGCGTTTTCAGGATGAAGTCGTCGATGATCTCGACCGCTTTGTCGAGGCTCGTGGCTGGCTGCATCTCGTCGAGCGACTGCGCCGCATGCGAGACCGTGTTCAGCACGTCGGCCTCCTGTTTGACCTCGGCCAGCGCATGCCGGACGTCCTGCGAGAGGGTGTTCATCTCCTGGCCGATGTCGTAGACCGTCTGGCCGGAAAGCGGAAGCGCGGAGAGGAGGAAGGCGAGAAGCGGCAGGCGCGGGCTCATACGCCTATTTTGACGCGGGTGGCCCTCATTCGTTCTTCACCAGCACTTTGATGTTCTTGTCGATCATCATCTTCACCGCTTTTATCGACTTCTTCTTGGCGTCCTCCACGTTTTTCGGCTGATAGTAATGATCAGCGTAGATCGTGATGACGAATCCGCGGCCTGCCAGCTCGATCAGTCGTTCCGCGCAGCCATCCATGTCGCCTTTGGTGCACGTCCCGTAGGTCGACGAGCAGGGACTGGCCGTCAGATTCTTGACGACGAGGTCTTTCTTGAAATCCTTGTTCTGCCGTTCGGCTTCCCATTCGATCGCTTCGCAGAGATCGCACAGCGCATCCTCGGCATGCTCCGATCCTTTGGAATACGTCGTCTTCTGGCTCCACGCCATTCCGAGATCGAATCCGCCGAGCGTTGCCTCGAGCGACACCGAGCCGTAGCCGGTCGGCTTTTTCTTGTCGCCGAAGCCGAGTCCTTCCGACGAACGCTGCACCACCGTGAACGTCGCCGCGGCGCGGTTGGCGAACCGCTCGGCTTCCGCTTCGAGCAGCGGATCCTGCACCACGACGTCGCGCGAGCCGAGCGGGTTGCGCACGCGTCCCGTCCGCTGCTGCACCACGTGCGCGAGCTCGTGCGCGATCAGCCGCTGGCCCGAATGCGTCGCCGGGTTGTACTGCCCCGGCGCGAAGTGGAGGTGCGAACCGGTTGTGAACGCCGTCGCGCCGATCGCCGCGACATGACGCCCGACGTGCACGCGGACGTCGCCGAAGCTGGTGCCGAAACACGACTCCATCTTCTGGCGCACCGCGGCAGGCAGCGGATCGCCGCCCGTGCGAACGAAGTTCGTGAGGTTCGGCGGCAGCGGCGTGGCGTTGCCGTTCATCCGCGGCTGCACGGCCTGCGCGCGGGCGCCGATCCGTTCATTCACCCATTGCGGACGCGAAGTCTGCGCCGCCGGCCCGGCGACGCGTGCGATGCCGTTGGGAAAGTGGCCTTGAATGATCATGACAGCTCCGATCAGGCACTATTTTGCTCCCAATTGCGCCGCGAGGTACGTCGCGTCGTTGGTGCCGTTGTCGATGATCGTGGCCCACGCGCCGATCATGCCGCTCACGGGCGAGACGCGAATCAGCGCGGCGCGCGGGCCGTCGCCGAGGTTGCGGCTGCGGAAGAGGTCATTGATCTGCATGCCGCCCGCGACCGGCAGCGAGGTCGTGAATGCATCGATCGTATGTCCCGCGTCGTCGACGATCTCGACGTGCACGCTGGCCGTCGTGTTGTTCGGCAGGCCGGTCATCTCGACCAGCCCGAGGTTCGTGCGGAAGTTTTTGTCGCCGACGGCGCCGAGGATTTCCAGCGTGTCGCCGGGGCCGGCGCTCTGGAAATTGTTCAGCGGCGGCATCAGGAAGCCGTACGTGCCGCCCTTCGCGTCGATGCTGTACGTCCGCGACGTCACGCGCACCGCCGTCGGATCGGGCGTCGACTGGTAGCGCAGCCGCGCGAGGCCGGTGCGGCCGAACGCGGTCACGAGCACGTCGCGGATCACGCGCGCCTCGTTCGGCAGCAGCGTCATCTGCAGCGTGCTCGCCGCCTGCAGCGTGTCCCACGGCTGCATCTGCAGCGTCACGCTGCGCGACTGGCCGGCCGGGTTGTAGAGATAGAGATCGCTGCGGAACTGCGCGTTGTTCGCGCCGTCGACGTGGCCGATCACCGGGATCGTGCGCACCGTCGGCGCCGGGAGGTCGGGCGGGAAGTAGGTCGCGTCGTTGGTCCGGTTGTCGATCAGGTAGAGCGACGCGATCGCCTCGCCGGTCGTCGGCTGCACCAGCAGCGCGCCGGTGTCGTTCGGATAGAGCGAGAGCTGCAGCGCGAGGCTGCTGAACTGCTCCTGCGCGTTGGCCGGAGCGGTGAACGAAATGTCCGCCGTGCCCATCACGCCGTTCGGGCCGGTGGCGATCGTGCTCGCGCTCGTGCCGCGGCCGGAGACGTCGGTGAGCACGAGGTTCGTCCGGAAATCGTTCCCGCCGAATGCGCCGGCGAACGTCACCGGGAAGCGGGGCCGCGTCGCGGCGAAGATGTCGATCGCGTTCATGCCGAAGCCGTACGAGCCGGCGGACGAGCGCGTGTACGTGCGGCTCGTCGCGTTGATGCCGGCGTCCGGATCGAGGAAGAACGCGCCGTTGCCCGACTCGAATCCGAAGATCGATTTCAGCGCGTCGGTGATGACGCGGATCTCCATCGCGCCGAGCGTGATCGTCTTCGTGCGCAGCTCGTCCGTCACCGGTCCGCCGCCCGTCGGCACGTAGCGGACCACGACGTTCTGCGCGCGCGGCAGCGGGTTGTAGAGCACGATGTCGCTGTTCCAGAAGCTGCCGTATGCGCCCTGGATGCGGCCGACGCCCGGCAGCACGAGATGCTGTTTGAGCGACGCGCGGACCACGCCCCACTCCTGTGTCACGTCGCTGCCGCCCGCGGGGGCGGGCGACGTGCGGACCGGACCGGTGGTGTCGACCGCACCGGAGTCGAAGACGAACGGCTCGCCGGCTGCGACCTTGTCGACGTCGAGGTGTACGAATCCCTTCGCGGTCGTCTCGTTGAGATAGAGCTCATCGTAGAACGACGGCGCCGGCTCGCCGACGTGCCACACCGCGAGCGCCGGATCCTTGAACAAACGTTGATCGGCCTGCGGGCGGGTGCGATGCACCTGGATCAGCAGCGACGTCCCAGACGCGCCGGCATGCAGCGCTTCGACTTCCGGACCGGTGGCGTCCTGCCACTGTTCCTTCACGCCATCCGCGACCGTGTAGCGCAGCAGTTTCGTCGGCTTGCCGCTGCCGCGCTGGATCATCCAGGCGCCGTTGTAATCGAATGTCGGAACGGCGAAGAACGACATCGGATCGTTGCTGGCGCCGTCGGGACCGGCGACGCCGGTGAGCACTCCGTTGCGCCCCACTTTCAGCGAGCGCTGGCCGTTGAGGTTTTGCTCGAGATAGACCGCGCCGTCGGTGCCGATCCAGCCCTCGTAGGTCGCGTTCGGATCGACGGTGAAGGGAGCGGGCAGCGGCGCGAGGATCGGGGAGGTGTACGCGATCCCGATCTGGTCGGGCGCGTAGCGGACGAGCAGCACCGTGCCGTCGCGGTTCGTGCCGACGAGCGGCGGCTGCTGACCCGATGACGATGCGAGCGTGCGCGCGGTGGCATCGGGCGTGATCGCGTAAACGGCATTGAACGTGGCGACGAAGAAGGGCATCGCTTCGCTGCCGATGCGCACCGGCGAGTAGCGTCCGCGCGCGAACGGGCCGCCGAGGTCGGGCGTGGCGGCGGCGAGCTGGAAGACGACGCTGTTCGGGAAGAGGACGTGCTGCCACGTCGCGCCGGCGTCGTTGCTGATCATCACGATCCACTGCTGTTCCGGGTTCTTGCCGCCGAGCGGGGAGTTGGTCTCGATCAGCAGCGTCGGGACGTGCTGCGGGTTTTCGCGTACGGCGAGGACGGAGAACGCGGCGAGCGTGCCGTCCTGCGGGAAGACCACGCGCGGCTCTTCGCGACCTTCGCTGTCGTAGATCACGACCTGTCCGTACGCGTAGCCGTTCCAGAACGGCCCGGGGGAAAGCATCACGCCGCTGTAGACCGGTTGCGGACCTTCGACGACAGCGAAGTGGCGGTCGAGGCGGCTCTGCACGCCGACGAACGAAACGCGGTCGCTGTACGGGGCGTACGAGATGACGCGCGCCGCGGCCGGAAGGACGCAGCAGAACAGAAACGCAGCCAGCAATGCGTGAAGTCGCCGCTTGGACATCGTGATCTCCTCTTCCGTCTTTACGGAACGCGGTATGGCAGCGTCTACAGCGCGTTGATTCTACGCGCTGCCGCGCGGCCGCTGACGATCGCGCCGGCGACGGTGCCGGTCTGCTCGCTGTTCGTCGCCTCGCCGGCGAAGAAGAGCGTCGACTGCACCGGCTTCGCCAGCGCCTTGTGCGCATCGACGCCGCCGACTCCCGAATACGAGTACGCACCGCGGCTGAAGGGATCGCGCTGCCAGTCGTGCGTCCACGTGCCGGCGAGCAGGCGGTCGAGGAACGCGCGCTTGATGCCAAAGGTGCGCGCGAGCGAATCGAGTGCGTGCTCCCGCATCGCCTCTTCGCCGACGGCCAGCATCGCATCCGCCGCATGACCTCCCGCCCAGCCGGTGAGCAGCGGCGCGCGCGCCGGCGCGCAGGTCCACCACGTCGGCATGAAGCGATCGTTCGAATGGACGAAGTTGAACGGCTCTTTCCAGAACGGCTCGCGGAAGCGGAAGATGATCTTCACGACGTGTCCCACTTCGAGCTTGTCGATCGCTTTCTGTTTTTCGGCGAGCTCCGGCACGAAGCGGATCGCGTTTTCTTTCAGCACGCCGAGCGGCACGGTGATCAGCGCCGCGCGTGCGCGCAGCGTTTCCTTCGCCGTGATCACCTCGACCTCTCCTTTTTTCCAGCGAACTTCGGAGACCGGCGTGCCGAGGCGGAGGGCCTGCGGATCGGATACGCCGGCGCGCAGCCAGGCGATCAGCGCGTCGTAGCCGTTCGCGATGCGGAACTGTTTCGGCGCCTCCGTCTCGCTGTCGGACGTGCGCAGCGACTGCGCGCTGATCCGCTCTGCATGCGCGGCGTGATAGCCCTCCACGAAACCGCAGGCCAGCTCGCGCAATCGCGCATCGACGCGTTGCGAGCGGAGAAAGTCGTCGAAGGACCGATCGCGTTTTCCCTTCGGGATCTTCGCCATCAGCTGCTCGACTTCTTCCCAGAAATCGACCTGTTCGAATGTGCCGTCGCGCGACCACCAGTGATCGTCGGGCAGCCGGTAAGCGAGGAGCGCCGCGCTGTCGACGACGGCGAACGTCGCTTCCGCTTCGCCGTGGATGAACTCCGCGCCGAGCTCGATCGGCAGCGCGAGGTCGTTCGGATGGAGCGTGTGGATGCGGCCGCCCACGCGGTCACGCGCTTCGAGGATGGCGATCCGTTTGCCGGCGAGGTCGCGCGCGGCGGCCAGTCCCGCGGCGCCGGCGCCGATGATGATGACGTCGAACATGTGCTGGGTGCTGAGTGCTGGGTGCTGGGTGCTGGGTGCTGGGTGGCTTGGCGCGTCTCTACTCAGCACCCAGCACTCAGCACTCAGCACTCAGCACTCAGAACGGGCAGTCTGCACATCCCGAGCCGCAGCAGGTGGGCTCGGATGCGGGGCGAATCTCGGGGCGATGAGGATTCACCGGCGGCTCGTTGGAACCGCAATCCGCCGACGGCTCGGCGGGGTTCGTCGTGCGTCGCTCGGGCGGCTGCTCGTCGGACACGCGCGCGTCAACGCGTCGTGCCGGGGAGCGATTCCGCTCAGTCGGAGGCGACGATCTCCGACCACGGAAGGCGGCGCACGGCCATGACCTTCTCGTCGATCTCGATCTGCGTTGCCTTGTCGCCAAGGACGCGCCGCAGGTACAACAGCTCCGGAGAGACGAGCTTGTTGTGCTTCGGCAGGAGGCGGATGGCAGCGCTTTGGAGATTCCGGTCGGAGACGGTGACGAGCTTCGGAGTCTTTCTCACTTGGGCGTCCATATGATTCGCAACGTGCTGTTACGCTCCGGTTAATCCTAACGCTCAGCTCACCTTTTTCGTGTGTCGACTGTCACGCGCAAAGGTATGAGTGACCGGAACGGCAGCAACTCCTGCACCACCGTATCGCGCTGTGGAGCGCATCCGCAGAGAACGCAACGGGTTCCGTCCGGATGGGCCGCCCGCGAGTGACCGCACTTCGAACAATGCTGCGCGTTCTTCATCACTGTTATTTGCATCAAAAACCCCGCCAGTTCGATGCATCGAGTGTCGCCGGAGAGCGCGGAAACGCGATGTTTTTCCAACGCGCGTAGAATCCGACGCGCTGCGGAACGCACAGGACGCAGATTCTCTCCGCGAGGTAGAACGTTGCACGAACTACTCGAAGCCATCCAGAAGGGCGACGCGGCGCGCGTGGCCGAGCTGCTCGACGCCGATCCGGCGCTGCTCAACGGTCCCGGTCTGCTGCAGGCGCTCTATCGCGGTCGGATGGAGCTCGTGCAGCTGTTCCTCGAGCGCGGTCATCAGCCGACGTTCCACGAAGCGGCGGCCCTCGGCGATCTGCCACGCATGCGCGCGTTGCTCGACGCCGATCCCTCCCTCCTCGACGCCTTCGGCGACGACGGCTTCAACGCCCTCGGCCTGGCGATCTTCTTCCGCCATCCCGAGGTGGCGCGGCTGCTGATCGAGCGCGGCGCGGACGTCACGGCGCCGGCGCGCAACGCGATGAAAGTCTGTCCCGTGCACGCCGCCGCGACGCAGGGCGATCGCGAGATGCTGCAGTTGCTGCTCGAGCGCGGTGCCGATCCGAATGCGCGGCAGCAGATGGACTACACGCCGCTGCACAGCTCCGCCAACCGCGGCGATCACGAGAGCGCGCGCCTGCTCGTGTCACGCGGCGCCGACGCGCGCGCGAAGGCGAGCGACGGCAAGACGCCGGCGGACGTCGCGCGCGAACGCGGCTTCAACGAGCTGGCCGCGTGGCTGGATAACGCGTAAAGAGCGGCGGCGCATCGGGGAACGAGCCCCGCGCGAAGAAGACGTGCGCGGCGACGGCGCGCATCGGCGGCGTGCGCAGCAGCGCGCAGGCGAGCTCCATCGAGAGCGGCGACTCGATCGCGCGGATGATGCGGCGCATCCACGTGCGGGCCATGAAGCGCGCGCGGAATCGATCGCCGCTGTATTGCCGCAGCACGTCGCGATCGCCGGAGTCGAGCCAGGCGGCGGCGACGTCGGCGGCGAACGATGAAAGACGAATGGCCGGATCGAGTCCGCCCGCGGTGAGCGGCGAGACCGCGCCCGCGGCGTCGCCGATGAGCAGCGCGCGCTCGTTGGCGATGCGGCGCAGCATCCCGCCGACCGGGATCATCCCGCCGCGACGTTCGATGCGCCGCGCGGACGACGTCGCGCCGAGGGACGCGCGGAAACGCTCCAGCGCGGCGGCGGGATCGAAGCGGGCGCGATAGCCGGCCAGGCCGATGTGCGACTCCTCGCCGTCGTCCGCCACCCACGCGATGTAGCCGGGCGCGAGCCGCGGATCGAGATAGCAGTGCAGCTGCGGCGTCGACGCGCTTCCGGGGACGACGTCCTCGATGCCGGCGAGCATCTCGCGATTGACGTCGAGGCCGTACGCACGGGCCACCTGCGAATTCGCGCCGTCGGCGCCGATCACGAAGCGGACGGCGATGCGCTCGACGTCGGTGCCGCGCGCGACGGTGATCGATTCATCGTCGCCGCCGAGGAAGCGCGTCTGCGGCATGAAGCGAACGCCGGCGCGCGCGCACTGCTCGAGCAGGTAGAGGTAGATCCACGACATGCGGCCGATGCGGAACTCGTCGTGATCGGCGGCGAGGTGCATGGCGCGCCGCGCCGGCGAGTAGAGCGTCACGTTGCGGATGGGGCGGCCGAGCTGCTCGTCCGGCAGCGGGAAGTCCTCCCACGTCTTGCGGACGAAGATGCCGGTGGTGTGGATGCCGTCGGCCAGCGAGCGTTTGCGGTCGACGAGCAGGACGCGCAGTCCGCGCGAGGCGAGGAGGCGGGCGCAGTGAAGGCCGGCGAGGCCGGCGCCGATGACGGCGGTATCGAATCGCACAAAGAACTTTATAGCATAAAGTAGACCAGAGGGCAGATGGCAGTTGGCTGTTGGCAGTAGGACGACGGGGGAGCTACTGCCAACTGCTAACTACCAATTGCCAACTAATGTGCCGAGAAGATCAACGTCGCATTCGTCCCGCCGAAGCCGAACGAATTCGACATCGTGTGCGTCAGCTTCTGCTCGCGCGCTTTGTTCGGGACGTAATCGAGATCGCACTCCGGGTCGGGGTTCTCGTAGTTGATCGTCGGGGGGATGATGCTGTGCTTCATGGCCATCGCGGTGATGGCCGACTCCAGGCCGCCGGCGGCGCCGAGGAGGTGGCCGGTCATCGACTTGGTCGAGCTCACCGCGAGTTTGTACGCGTGGTCGCCGAAGACGCGCTTGATGGCCACTGTCTCCGTCTTGTCGCCCACCGGCGTCGAGGTGCCGTGCGCGTTGATGTACTCGATGTCGTTCGGATGCAGTCCCGCATCCTTCAGCGCGCGCTGCATCACGCGCATCATGCCGCTGCCATCCTCGGCCGGCGACGTGATGTGGTACGCGTCGCTCGACATGCCGT